>Ga0315912_10000049_pt1 | contig 324478 bp, 329 predicted proteins | sample VfabasoilMG_FD_204469 | JGI IMG/M metagenome (GOLD analysis project Ga0315912, IMG submission 204469) | Garden soil microbial communities collected in Santa Monica, California, United States - V. faba soil | ecosystem: Environmental > Terrestrial > Soil > Garden | place: USA: California... | reverse complement strand
CCCCACGCTTTCGTGCATGAGCGTCAGTATTGGCCCAGGAGGCTGCCTTCGCCATCGGTGTTCCTCCACATCTCTACGCATTTCACCGCTACACGTGGAATTCCACCTCCCTCTGCCATACTCGAGCATCGTAGTTTCAAGTGCAGTTCCCAGGTTAAGCCCGGGGATTTCACGCCTGACTTGCGACGCCGCCTGCGCACCCTTTACGCCCAGTAATTCCGATTAACGCTCGCACCCTACGTATTACCGCGGCTGCTGGCACGTAGTTAGCCGGTGCTTCTTCTTCCGGTACCGTCATCCACCCTCGCTATTAACAAAGGCGATTTCGTTCCGGCCGAAAGTGCTTTACAACCCGAAGGCCTTCTTCACACACGCGGCATGGCTGGATCAGGCTTGCGCCCATTGTCCAAAATTCCCCACTGCTGCCTCCCGTAGGAGTCTGGGCCGTGTCTCAGTCCCAGTGTGGCTGGTCGTTCTCTCAAACCAGCTACGGATCGTCGCCTTGGTGGGCTTTTACCCCGCCAACTAGCTAATCCGACATCGGCCGCTCCAATCGCGCGAGGCCTTGCGGTCCCTCGCTTTCATCGTGAGATCTCATGCGGTATTAGCCAGTCTTTCGACTGGTTATCCCCCACGAAAGGACACGTTCCGATGTATTACTCACCCGTTCGCCGCTCGCCGCCAGGGTTGCCCCCGCGCTGCCGCTCGACTTGCATGTGTAAGGCATGCCGCCAGCGTTCAATCTGAGCCAGGATCAAACTCTTCAGTTTAATCTCTGCTTGGTATTGCTTGTTGCTTGTACTTCATCCTGCTTCTCAAAGTAAACGAGGTACTACTAAATACTGCGTGTACTAATAAGTTGCAGGCTACTAGATGCATAAGCCTTCCGCATCGAGCGCCCACACCTATCGGCTGCGAATTTTTAAAGAGCGTTACTGCCAGACAACGGACCTGCCGGAAAAGCCTGGTTGCGGGGATAGGATTTGAACCTATGACCTTCGGGTTATGAGCCCGACGAGCTGCCAGACTGCTCCACCCCGCGTCCGTTGAGCCAAAGATTATAGTCCGTGTTGCGCTGCGGTGTCAAACTTTTGACGCCTTTTCTTTTCGCCTCAGTCCGCAGTCGCCCCGCTAGCCCGTATTACGCGTGACCATTTGGCCTGCTCGGCACGGATCCAGGCAGAAAATTCCGCCGACGTACCGGCCACAACATCGAACCCCTGCTTGCCGAGCATGTCCCGCGTGTCCTGTGCGCGCATCCCCTTCACCGTCTCGGATTGCAGGCGGTTGACGACGTCCGCCGGCGTGCCGTTGGGCGCGAGGAGACCGATCCAGGCGAGCGACTCGAGCTGCGGATAGCCCAGTTCGGCCACGCTCGGCACCTCGGGCGCCAGCGTACTGCGCTTCAATGCAGTCACCGCGAGGGCTTTCAGCTTGCCTGCGCGCACTTGTGGCAGCACCGCAGGGATGATGGCAAACATGGTCTGGATATTGTCCGAGAGCATGTCCGTGACCGCCGGCGGGAAGCCGCGGTAGGGAATGTGGACAACGAAGACCCCGGCATCGCTCTTCAGCAGCTCCATCGTGAGATGCGATGCGCTGCCGCTACCGACGGAGCCGTAGGACAGGCGCCCCGGATTCGCCTTCAGGTGCCCCAGGAGTGTCTTGAAGTCGCTTGCCGCGACCGATGGCGTCACCACGAGCATCTGGGGCGCGGATGCGAGCAGCGATACCGGGAGCAGTTCCTTGTCGGAGTCGTAGCCCAGGTTCTTGTAGAGGAATTTGTTGATCGCGGCCGGCCCGTTGATGCCGATGAGCAGCGTGTAGCCGTCGGCCGGAGATTTCGCCACTGCCTCGGCGCCGATATTGCCGCCGGCGCCGGTGCGGTTGTCTACGACGAATGGCTGGCCGAGCGCATCCTGGAGCCTGGTCGCGAGGGTCCTGCCTACGATGTCCGGCGTCGAGCCGGGCGGATAGGGAATCACCACGCGTACCGGCTTGTTCGGATAGCCTTGGGCGAATGCAACACCTTGAAGTAAAAGGAATATAAACAGAACCCTGGCCATCAGATCCTCTCCGTCTCGCCGCTCCGCGGCTGCCAAACCATCAATCGCTTCTCCACTACGGTGACCAATGCGTCTAGCGCAAGCGCAAACGCGGTGAGGATCAGGATTCCGGCAAACACGGAGTTGATGTCGAAAGTGCCTTCGGCCTGCAGGATCAGGTACCCGACGCCTTCGGAAGAGCCCAGGTACTCACCCACCACCGCGCCGACAAAGGCGAGGCCCACCGAATTGTGCAGGCTGGCGAAAACCCAGCTCATGGCGCTCGGGATATAGACATGGCGCAGCAGCTGGCGGTCGCCGGCGCCGAGCATGCGCGCGTTCGCAAGCACCGTATGGCTCACCTCGCGCACGCCCTGGTAAACGTTGAAGAACACAATGAAGAAGACGAGCGTCACGCCCAGCGCCACCTTCGATGCCATGCCCAGCCCGAACCAGACGCCGAAGATCGGCGCCAGGATCACGCGCGGCATCGAATTGACCGCCTTGATGTAGGGATCCAGAAGCGCCGCCGCAGTCGGGCTGAGCGCAAGCCACAGCCCCACTGCAAGCCCGGTGACGGTGCCGGCGACGAAGGCCAGCGCGGTTTCCACCAGTGTCACCAACAGATGCGGGTAGATCGACCCGGACGAGAACCAGGTCCAGATGCGCCCGAGCACTTCAAGCGGCTGGCCGAAGAAGAAGGCCGCCTTGTTCGGATTGTCGAAGTAAATCGGTGGCAGCAGCGTTGGATGTGTCGCCACGTGCCAGAACGCGAACAATGCCGCGAGCATCAGCACCTGCCAGACACGCAGGGACTTACTGATTTTTTTGCTGTTCATAGCCCTTCAGCACTTCGTCCTTCATCGTCTGCCAGATCCTCGTGTGCAACTCGATGAAGCGCGGGGTCATGCGGATCTCGGCGACGTCGCGCGGCCGCGGCAGGTCGATATCGAATTCCCCGATCGGATGTGATTCCGGTCCGGCCGAAAGCACCACCACTCGATCGGAGAGGGAAATGGCCTCCTCCAGGTCGTGCGTGATGAAAACCACGGATTTGCGGTCCGCCGACCAGAGTTCGAGCAGCTCATTCTCCATCAGCTGGCGCGTCTGGATGTCGAGCGCCGAAAAAGGCTCGTCCATGAGGATGATCTGGGGATCGAGGATCAGCGTCTGCGCCAATGCCACGCGCTTCCTCATGCCGCCGGAGAGCTGGTGCGGGTAGCGGTGACCGTGGCCGCGCAGGCCCACGCGCTGCAGCCAGTCCTCGGCCCTGCGCCTCGCCTCGCCGACCTCCGTGCCACGGAACTCGAGCCCCGCGGTTACGTTATCGAGCGCGGTGCGCCACGGCAGCAGCGCCTCGGTCTGGAAAAGGTAGCCGGCCTTGCGGTTGAGCCCAGCGAGAGGCTCGCCGGACACCCGCACCTCGCCCTGCGAGGGCGCCAGCAGTCCGGCGGCGACGTTCAGCAGCGTGGACTTGCCGCAGCCCGTGGGTCCGACCACGGAGACGAACTCGCCGGGACGCACGACCAGCGTCGCATCCCTGATGGCGGTATAGCGCGCCGTCCCTTCCGAGACGAATGTAACGGTAATCCTTTCCAGCGCCAGCGCCGGATGGTGCCGCGCCGGCGCTGGTGCCGCCGCCTGCATCCTCGCTATTTCTTCTTGCCGTACTTGGCAAGCGCCTTCACGGCGAATTCGTTGGTGTAGGTCTGCGCCAGATTGATGCCCGCGGGCGTGATGGCTGGATTGAACGAGGCGAGCGCCTTGAGCGTGGTCTTCGCGCCGGCATCGCTGATCATTCCGTCCTTCGAGTACGCGGTCTTCACGTTGTTGTACGCGAACAGGTACATCGCCTTGTTGCCGAGCGTGTACTCCTCGGGCACCGTATCCAGGATCTGCTGCGGCGACGCCTCCTGCATCCATAGCAGCGCACGCACCATGGCATTCGTGAGAGCCTGCACGGTGTTCGGATTTTTCTTGAGGAACTCGATCGGCGCATAGAAACTGGCCGCCGGCATCGGGCCGCCGAAGAGCTTCTCCGTCCCCTCCGGCGTGCGCGTCTCGGCGATGACTTTCACCTTGCCGTCCTTTTCGAGGATCGTCACGGCAGGGTCGGTCTGGGAAATGACGTCCACCCTGCCCTGGTCCACCGCGGAAATCACGTTCGCTCCCGCGCCGATACCTATGATGGACACGTCGGCCGGCTTGAGCCCGCCCTTGGCCAGGAGGTAGTTGACGACCATGTTCGTGCTGGAACCCGGCGCGCTGACCCCGACCTTGAGTCCCTTGAGGTCCTTGGGCGACTTGTAGTTTGCCGCGAGCTTGCTCGAGATTGCCACGGTGATCTGGGGCGCAGAGCCCGACAGTACGAAGGCCTGGAACGGTATCTTCTTTGACTGCATGTTGATCGTGTGCTCGTAAGAGCCGTTCACCACGTCCGCGCTGCCGCCCACCACCGCTTCGAGCGAGCGCGTCCCGCCCGCGAAGTCGCTGATGCGCACGTTGAGCCCTTCGTCCTTGAAGTAGCCCAGACGCTCGGTAATCGTCAGCGGCAGGTAGTACAGGGCGACCTTGCCGCCCACCGCGATATGGACATCGCGCTTTTCGATCTGGGCATGTACCGATGCAACGGCAAAAAGAAGCGCAAAACCGACAAGTTTCCTCATGTCCTTCCTCCTGTAGCCCGACTATAACCCGTGCCGGTCGAGCAATGCCTGCGAAATTGTCCCGACATCGACGTACTCCAGTTCGCCGCCAAGCGGCACGCCGCGCGCTATGCGCGTGGCGCGGATACCGCGCGATCTCAGCATCTCGGCGATGTAGTGGGCAGTGGCCTCGCCCTCGTTCGTGAAATTGGTCGCCAGGATCACTTCCTGAACCACGCCATCGCTTGCCCGCGCCAGCAGCCTGTCCAGGCCGATGTCGCGCGGACCGACGCCGTCGAGCGGCGAGAGGCGCCCCATCAGCACGAAATACATTCCGGAAAAGCTGAGCGTCTGCTCCACCATGGCCTGGTCGGCAGGCGTCTCGACCACGCACAGGAGTGAAGCATCGCGCCGCGGCGACCGGCAAAGGGCACAGAGCTCTTCCTCGGTAAAGCTGTTGCAACGGCCGCAGTGGCGCACGGTACGCAAGGCGGCGCCCAAGGACTGCGCCAGCGCCTCGGCCCCGATGCGATCATGCTGCACGAGGTGGTAGGCCATGCGCTGCGCCGAACGCGGTCCCACGCCGGGCAGCACGCGCAGTGCTTCGATCAACCGGTCGAGGCCCTCAGCGCCGGGCACGGGATCTCGTTTCATTTTCTGATTCAACGACCGCTCGACTCAGAACGGCAGTTTCAGGCCCGGCGGCAGGCCCATGCCGGCGGTCAAGCCGCCCATTTTCTCGGCCACGGTAGCCTCGACCTTGCGCGCGGCGTCGTTGATCGCCGCCACCAGCAGATCTTCCAGCATTTCCCGGTCGGCCGTAAGCGATGGGTCGATGCTGACCCGCCGCGCCTGGTTCTTGCAGGTCATCGTCACCTTCACCGTGCCGGAGCCCGACTGGCCTTCGACCTCGATGCTGCCCAGCTGTTCCTGCATGCGGCGCATGTTCTCCTGCATCATCTGCGCCTGTTTCATCATTTGCCCGATATTGCCTTTCATCGCTGTTTTTCCCGGATTGTCGAGTCGACGACCTTGCCGTCGAACAGGTTGACGAGATCCTGCACGAAACTGTCGCCCTTCACCGCGCGCGTCGCCTCGGCCTGCCTTGCGCCACGGTCAGCCGCGTCGAGCGACGATGCGGTCGCGCCGCGAATTTCGCCCGGAGTCACGCGTAGCTTTACCGGGATTCCCAGATGCGCCGCAAGGGCAGCCTGCAGGTTCTCCCGATAGGATTCGCCTGCGAGATGCGACATCGATTTCTGCACCACGAGTTCGAACGCGCCGTTGGCATTGCTTCTGAGTTCGCTGTTGCGCGCGAGTTCCTTCGACCCGCCCGACAGCTGCAGCTGCCGCACCAGTGCGGGCCAGTTGCCGTCGAATTGCGCCGCGGGTTTCGCCGATTCCCTGCGGACCGGCCTCTTCTGTTCCTTCTCCGACCCGGAAATTTCCGTTTCCGGCCGGAACACCAGCATTCGCAGCAGCGTCATGAGGAATCCGGCGTGTTCGTCGGGCGCAAGCGGCAGGTCCGCGCGCCCCTGGAGCGCAATCTGATAGCACAATTGCACCAGCTCGGGATCCATCGCCTGCGCCAGCTTCGCGATGCGCTCGCGCTCCGGAACGTCCTGTTCGAGAGTGGCGGGGACCGTCTGCGCGAGACCCAGGCGCAGCAGCAGGCTGGCCAGTTCCTGCAGCGCGCCGTCGAAGGCCAGGCTGCGCGCCTGCATTTCATCCGCGATCGCCGCCAGTGCGGGGCCGTCGCCCGCGGCGACGGCTTCCAGCAGGCGCAGCAGGTAGGTCTCGTCCACCGTCCCGAGCATCTCGCGCACCCCTGCCGCTCCCAGGCGGCCCTCGCCGTGCGCGATCGCCTGGTCGAGCAGGGAAAGCGCGTCGCGCATGCTGCCAGCGGCGGCGCGGGCAATCTGCAACAGCGCCTCCGGCTCGAAGGCGATTTTTTCATCCGGCAGGATCTTCTCCAGGCGCGAGACGATCGCCGCACGCGGCATCTGCTTCAGGTTGAACTGGAGGCAGCGCGACAGTACCGTGACCGGGATCTTCTGCGGATCGGTGGTCGCGAGAATGAACTTGAGGTGGGCAGGCGGCTCTTCGAGGGTCTTCAGCATCGAATTGAATGCCGCCTTCGAAAGCATGTGGACTTCGTCGATCACGAATACCTTGAAGCGTCCGCGCACCGGCACGTAGGCGGCGTTATCCTGCAGGGCGCGCATCTCATCTATGCCGGTATTGGTGGCGGCATCGATCTCGATCAGGTCAGGGAAGCGGCCGGCATCGATCTCGACGCAGGCGCTGCACTTGCCGCAGGGCTCCGGCGTGATGCCGGTCTCGCAATTCAGGCACTTGGCGAGAATGCGTGCCAGCGTCGTCTTGCCGACGCCGCGCGTACCAGTGAACAGGTAGGCATGGTGCAGCCGCTGCTCTGACAGGGCGTGGCGCAAGGCCCTCACCACGTGCTCCTGTCCGACCAGGCTGGCAAAATCTCGCGGCCGCCATTTCCGGGCCAGGACCTGATAGCTCATGCGTGATTTTAACGGCAGGAACGCGGGAAATGATGGCGAGCCTGACCCCGGCACTTGCAGTATCCAGCTGTGGCTGCTTCCTTCCGGACCTGACCAGGTTCACCAGGCTGCAATGCGGGGGGGCCCGCCGAGCGCATTATGCACGAGCTTCCGTGCCCGGACCCGGCAACATGCCGGTCTATGATCGACCCGAAGCACCCGAACCGACCATGCCCGAAGCACTGACCCGGAAGCTCGACCTCGCGCGCAACATGCTGGACGCGGGCAAGACCGTCGAGGCCGCCGTGCTGCTCGACGAACTGGAAGGCCGCCTGCCAGGCGATGCCGAGTACTGGTTCACGCTGGGGCGCGCGCAGGGCGCGCTCGGCCGCGACGCGGGCGCCGAAGCAGCGTTTGCCAGGGCCGCGCAGCTGCGCCCGGAGATGCACGAGGCCCACCTCAATCTCGCCCTGTCCCGCGTGTACCAGAGCAAGCTGCGCGAGGCGATTCCCTCTTTCGTCGCGGCGCGCCGGCTGAAACCGGACAGCCCCGGGCTGGACAATACGCTGCTCGACATCCTGCAATCGGTCCTGCAACAGGACTCGGCCGGAACCGCGGACCTGCTGCAACTCGAGCCCCTCGGCGACAGACCGCTCGTCAGCATCATCATGCCAACGCAAAATCGGGCTGGTCTGCTCAAGGACGCGCTCGCATCGGTGGCCCGCCAGACCTATCGCAACTGGGAGGCCGTGGTGATCAACGACGGCGGCGAAGACATATCCGGGACGATCGGCACCCTGCCCCAGGATGTCGCCGCGAAGACGACCGTGCTGCAGCAGCCCGCTCCGTCGGGACAGGCACGCGCGCGCAACCGGGCGATAGCAGCATCTCGCGGCGAGGTTGTCACGTTTCTGGATGACGACGACATCTACAAGCCGGACCACCTGGAAGCGCTGGTGGGCGGCATGCAGGAAAGCGGCGCCGGCGTCGCGTACACGTTGGCGGAGAAGGTGAACGAACGTCTGGTCGATGGCGAGCGGGTCGAAATCCAGCGCAATGCCATATTCCAGGACCTGAGGTACTCGCGCGCGCTGCTGCTGGTGCGCAATTTCATTCCGCTGATCAGCTGGGGCATCCGGCGCACGTGTTTCGAGCAGTGCGGCGTGTTCGACGAATCGCTGGCCTGCCTGGAGGACTGGGACCTGCTTCTGCGCTTCTCGGCGCGGCATGAATTTCACCGGATCGAGAAGGTCACCACGGAAGTGCACATCAGGCTGGGCACGAACGATAGTGTCTCTACGCGCATCCCCGCCCTTGCGACCAGCAGGCTGCTATACGCGCGCAATCCCGGCACAGGCCATGAGTGGATCGACCTTGCCAGGGAGCTCTACCTGGAAGCCCTGTTCCCGCGTTCGCCGTAGCAACAGCGGCGGGCCAGGATACATGGCGGAGAGAGTGGGATTCGAACCCACGGTACGTGATTAGCGTACACACGCTTTCCAAGCGTGCGCCTTAAGCCGCTCGGCCATCTCTCCGGCGAGGGAGATTCTACCCGACCCGGCCGCACCGGAGAAAAAAGCGGGTCAGCGATGAATCTCACGCCCGTCGCTTCCTTGAGATTCCGGGAAGAATAGCGGAACATGTCTGCGGAATGGAACCCGTCGACAGCATCCGCCGACTCGGATTCTCGCGCTGGTACGAGCGCCGCCTGATCGAGGGCCATGCCTGGTTCATCAGCGGCTTTGCCTGCCTGATCGCGATTGGTGCCTGCGCGGAAGAACTCAGCTTTCGGGGGCCCGCGGCGCATATGCTTTTCTACGCCGTGATTGTCGTTGCGTCCGCAGTCGTCGGCATCTACGGCGTGGTCAAGTACCAGAAGATCCTGGTTGAGGCGGAGCTGCTCGGGGAACAGGCCACCTGCGGGCGCTGTGGGGTATATGCGCGCTTCAAGCTGATATCGCCCTCAGACGTGCGCTGCCGCAAATGCGAGCATGAATGGCGCCTGATCCCGCGCGAACCCGCCGACTAGGCGCCCACCGCGCTCTCGAGCACCAGCTTGATCTTGAATCCCGTCAGCACCACCCATAGCACCACCAGCATGAAGAACGCCACCAGTCCGATATGCGCGTCGATCACGAAGCGCGGCGTGACGAAGCGCGCCACCCGTGTCACCGGGGAAGTGATCGTGCGGAACAGGTTATAGACGGGATTCTTCTCGCGGCGCGAACCCGCCAGCAGCCACAGCACGCCCTGTCCGAGGAAGGCCACGCCCGCAATTTCGGTCAGCGCCTTCAGGATTACGATAACCTCATACATCTGCGATGACTGCTCCGGTGCACTGATGGACCATTGGCGATATTACCTGCGCGGCTGGCTGCTCGAGAACCTCGGTCGGCTCGAGGGCGCGATTTCCTCCTACCGGCAAGCCCTCCGGGCGAATCCGGCTTTCCTGCGGGCCGAGAACCGCCTTGCCTACTCGCTCGCCCGGCTCGGGCGGCACGAGGAGGCCGAACCGCATTTCCGGGCCGTCCTCCGCAACGAGCCTGACAATGCCGTGGCGCAATTCAACCTTGGCTATTCGCTCGACAAGCGCGGCCGGCACGCGGACGCGGTGGAGGCCTTCCGGCACGCCACGCGCCTCGCTCCGAAGATCGACCGCGCCTGGTACGGACTCGGGCACTCGCATGCGGCCCTCGGCCAGCACCGCGAGGCCGCCGCCGCATTGCAGAGGGCTGCGGAGCTGCAGCCGATGAATCCGCACGCCTGGTACGCGCTCGGCATGGCGCACCATGCCCTGGGAGAAGCGGAAAGGCTGCATGAGGTCGCGCACCACCTGCTGCGGTTCGATCCGAAAATGGCACGCCGCCTGATCCAGGACAGCGGCGCCACCGACCTGGCCCACCTCGTCGCCGACCTGGCGGCGTAAAAGAAAAGGCCCGCCGGAGCGGGCCTTTTCCTGCGGTCCGAGGCGGTCTATCTCGCCTCGCTCACCACCGTGTCGCCCGCCAGGTTCGGGTAGCGCACATGCTCCACCAGTTCCTGCACCTTGGCCGAGGGCTCCGGCGTAAGCAGGCTGACGATCAGGATCGTGACGAGCCCGACCGGTACGCCGAATACTCCCGCCGAGATGGCGTTCATGTTGAACCACTGGTAGGAAGCGATCGGCGCCGTTACTCCCAGCAGGTCGCGCAGGAACGGGTACGTCACGCACATGTAGTACATGCAGACCCCCAGGCCGGCGAGCATGCCGATGATCGCCCCCCATTTGTTAGCGCGCTTCCAGAACACGCCCAGCACCAGCGCCGGGAAGAACCCCGAGGCCGCGAGCGAGAACGCCGCACCGACCAGGAACAGGATGTTGCCCGGCTTGTACGAGGTTACCCAGGCGGCGGTCAACGCCACCGCCAGCAACAGGATTTTCGACACCGTGACGCGACGTGCAGTGCTCGCGCTCGGATCGATCATCTTGTAGTACAAGTCGTGCGACAGCGCATTCGCAATGGTCAGCAGCAGGCCGTCCGCGGTCGACAGCGCGGCGGCAAGGCCGCCAGCCGCCACCAGGCCCGATACCACATACGGCAGGCCTGCGATCTCGGGGGTCGCCAGCACGATGATATCGCCACCGATCGCGATCTCAGCGAGCTGCACGATGCCGTCGAAGTTCAGGTCTGTAATGGTCAACAGTGCCGGGTCAACCAGTCGCCAGGCGGCCGCCCATGCAGGCAGTTCCGCGAACTTGCTCCCAACCAGGTTCGAGTACACGTCGTACTTGGCGAGTACCGCCAGGCAGGGCGCGGTGAAGTACAGCAGGAAGATGAAGAACAGCGACCAGAACACCGACTGCCGCGCCTGGCGCACGCTGGGAGTCGTGTAGTAGCGCATCAAGATGTGGGGCAGCGCCGCGGTGCCAAACATCATGCAGAACACGATACCGAGGAAGTTACGACGGGCGATGTCCTGCGCCGCCTCGTCCTTGCCGGGGAACGGCTGCGCGTGCACCCTGGGCGGATTGGCGTTTGCCGCCAGGTTGCGCCGCGCGGACCAGTATTCCTGCGCCTTGGCAGGATTGGTAGGCGTGTTGCCCAGCGCCTGCTGGATGGATTTCTGCACGTGTTCGGGCGCGTTGTCCGCCTTCGACTTGGCCAAGCGCTGCTCCAGCGACGCACGACGCTCGGTGGCCGCCTTGACGGGATCTTTCAGCGCCGCGCTGGCTTCGGCTGCAGCCGCTTTGGCCAGGCCGCGCGCCTCCACCTCCTTCGGATCCGCCGTGATCTTCTTCTCGAGGTCCGTGACCTTCTGGAGCACCGGGCCGTAGGCGAGCTGCGGGATCGGGATGCCCGTGTGCTTGACGCCCAGCCAGACCACCGGCGTCAGGTAGGCAATGATCAGGATGATGTACTGCGCCACCTGCGTCCATGTGACCGCGCGCATGCCGCCAAGGAACGAGCACACCAGGATGCCGGCCAGGCCGACGAACACGCCGACGCCGAACTCCAGCCCCGTGAATTTGCTGGTGATGATGCCGACGCCGTAGATCTGCGCCACCACGTAGGTGAACGAGCACAGGATCGCGGCGAAGATGCCGATGCTGCGCACGATATTGCCGCCGTAACGCTCGCCGAGGAAGTCTGGAATGGTGAACTGGCCGAACTTGCGCAGGTAAGGCGCGAGGAACAGCGCCACCAGCACGTAGCCCCCGGTCCAACCCATCACGAAGGCGAGACCATCGTAACCGGACAGGTAGAGAGTGCCCGCCATGCCGATGAACGAGGCCGCGCTCATCCAGTCCGCGCCGGTCGCCATGCCATTGAAGAACGCAGGTACGCGCCGACCCGCGACGTAGAACTCGGCTGCGTCCACGGTGCGGCTCATGATGCCGATCATGGCGTAGAGGGCGATGGTGGCGAAGAGGAACCAGTACCCGATCCACTGCCGCGACATGCCGACCTGCTCGGCGATCGCCAGCGCGATCACGAACGCGAGGAAGCCGCCGGTGTACAGCCCGTAGTAGCGCTTGAGCTGCTGTTTGAATCCCTTGTGGCTGAAAGTTGCCTGGTTCATTCGTCTTCTCCCTCGTGCACATCGTATTCACGGTCGAGCTTGTTCATGTACCAGGCGTAGATGCCGATGATCGCCACGTAAATGGCGAGAGAGCCCTGCGCGGACATGTAGAAGCCTAGGGGAAAGCCGAGGAAGGTGACGCCGTTGAGTTCCCTGGCGTACCAGCCTTCGACAAAAGTGACGATGAACCAGACCACCAGCAGAATTGCCGTGATCACCAGGTTCTTCCGCCAGTACTCGTGGTGCTTCGCAGTTAATTGCATTGCTCCCTCCCCTGGAAGTTTAGCTAGCGAATCATGGCGAGAATAACTTACAGAGGGCTTACGCGCATTTGCCGCAGTGCGGCATTGCTGCAGTGCAATGCGCCGCTATGCGTCGATCGGCAGGGTAAATGAAAAGCAGGTCCCCTCGCGCAGGCCGCTCACGACCCAGATGCGGCCGCCGAGGCGTTCAACGATGCGCTTGCAGATATGGAGCCCAAGGCCGAATCCCTGGGGTTTCCCCATCAGGGGATCGCTGGCCTGCCGGAATTTCTCGAAGATCGCTGCCTGGTCCGCAGTGGCTATGCCCGGTCCGTTGTCGCGCACGTCCACCCGCACGAAGCCTTCGCCCTGCGACAGCGCGATCTCCACGCGCCCCTGTCCCGCGTCGCAGAACTTCACCGCATTCGACAGCAGGTTGAGCATCACCTGCACGATCCGGTCGAGGTCGGCGGTGACCACCGGCACGCGCACTGGCACCCGGGTGCGCAGTTCGATGCTCTTTTCCTTGAACAACTCGCTCATCGCCGCGACCGTGTCTTCGACCAGCTCCTTCATGTCCACCGGGCCCGGATGCCATTCGACGTTGCCGGATTCGAGCTTGGACACGTCCAGGATCTGGTTGATCAGGCGCGTCAGCCGCTCGCTTTCCTTGATGACGATGCCGAGCTGGCGCGCACGCTCGGCGGCATCCAGGTCGGGGTTGTCCCGCAGGATCTGCGAAAAAGTGCGGATCGACGTCAGCGGCGTGCGCAGCTCGTGCGAAACCGTGGAAACGAAATCGTCCTTGAGCCGGTCGAGTTCCTTCAGGCGCTCGTTCGCGCCGCGCAGTTCCTCGGTGGCGCGCTCGAGCTCCTTCGACTTCTGCTCCAGGCGGTGGCTGTACACCACTACATGGGATGCCTCGTCCAGGATCTCGCGCACCTCGTCGATGGTGAGCGCCTCTTCCTTCACCACCGAGCCGACCATGATGCGCGCCGAGGCGGCTCCGATGGCGCCCGCCAGCTGCACCTCGACAAAATGCACGAACTCCGCATCCGCGACGAACGCCTGGTCCGGCCAGCGCAGGCCCCGCTCGCTCGCATATTCGGCGAACGCGGAATCCGCGGCCACCGCGCCCTGGAAGCGTGCCAGGAGATCGTAGAGGTCGGGCGCGGACGCCGTCCCCCGCCAGAAGCGCGCCCCTCCCGCTTCGCCGCTCTGCCGGAACACGTCGACGAACAGCCCCGCCTGCCGGGTTTCGTCCGCGCTCTGGGCACTCAGCATCGATACGCCCATGTAGGCGCCGATGTTGGCGATCATGCTCCAGATCATGGCGTGGGTGATCTGGTCGAGACCGCTCAGCCCGAACAACTCCAGCGGTTTGAGCAGTGCCATGCCGAACGGACCCTGTTCCATCAGGCCGATCGGCAGCCAGCCGGAGCGTGCGAGCGCCGGCAGCAGCAGGGTGTAGCACCACACCGCGAAGCCGGAAACCAGGCCCGCAAGGGCGCCATAGCGCGTGCCGCCTTTCCAGAATATTCCACCCAGCAGCGCCGGCGCGAATTGGGCCACGGCCGCAAACGAAATCAGTCCGATGGATACCAGCGCGTAGGCCTCGCCCGCAAGGCGGAAGTAAAGATAGCCGAGCAGCAGGATCAGGAGGATAGCGCCGCGCCGGATGCCGATCAGCAGCGCCGTCAGGTCGCGCCGTTCGGCCAGGCGCAGGCCTTTCATGCGCAGCAGCACCGGCATGACAAGGTCGTTGCACACCATGGTCGAAAGCGCGATGGTTTCCACGATGACCATGCCGGTGGCCGCCGAAAGGCCGCCGATAAATACCAGCAATGCAAGTCCCTCTTGCCTTGCGGCCATCGGCAACGTCAACACGTAGGTGTCCGCGTCCACGGTGCCGGGCGCGAAATGCAGGTTGCCGCCGAAGGCGATCGGCAGCACGAACAGGTTGATCGCCAGCATGTAGAGCGGGAACAGCCAGATTGCCTTGCTCAGATGCTGTTCGTTCTTGTTTTCGATCACCGCGACCTGGAACTGGCGCGGGAGGAACATGATGGCGAGCATCGAAAGGATCGTCAGCCAGACCCAGTTCGCATAGCCGCCCGCGACTCCTTCGAGCGGCGCCAGCATCGGCGCCAGATCGGCCGACGCGCGGACGCGGGAGAAGATATCGCCGATGCCGCCGAACATGCCGTACGTGACGTAGAGTCCCACCGCGAGAAAGGCCAGCAGCTTCACCAGTGATTCGAACGCGATCGCGGCGACCATGCCCTCGTGGTGCTCGGCGGCGTCGAGGTGCCGGGTGCCGAACAGGATCGTGAACGCGGCGAGGATCATGGCCACCCAGAACGCGGTGTCCGCGGCAAGCGCGTGCATGCCGGCGGCGTCGCTGGCGGGCATGCTGATTTCCGGGTACTGGAGGAGGATCGCGTAGCTGGTGGAGATCGCCTTCAGCTGCAGCGAGATGTACGGCAGGATCCCGATCACCGCGATCACCGTCACCAGGCCGCCGAGCAGAGCGCTCTTGCCGTAGCGCGAGGCGATGAAATCGGCCAGCGAGGTGATGCGACTCGCCTTGCTGATGCGGATGATCTTGCGCATCACCAGCCACCACAGCGCAATCATCAGCGTCGGGCCGAGGTAAATCGGCAGGAAGCCGATGCCGTCGCTTGCCGCGCGCCCGACTGAACCGTAAAAAGTCCATGCCGTGGCGTACACCGCCAGCGACAGCGCGTAGATCGTGGGATTGTCGATGACCGAGCGCCCCTCGTCGGCGCGCTTGTCGGCGAAGTAGGCGATGCCGAAAAGCAGGCCGAGATAGGCAAAAGCCACCAGGACGATGACGTGGCCCTGGAGCATCGCTCGCTAACGCCTCGATTCCACCACGAGCGCCATCAGCGTCACCAGGAGCGCCCAGGCGGCGAAAATGTAGGCATAGAGCACCGGCACGCCGAGGAATTCGGCGGCGCTGTTGAACAGCGAAAGGACCGGGTAGTTGAAGAGCAGGCAGCCGAGGACGAACAGCGCGACGAGGCGCTGTCCCTTCGCGTCGGACTGCTGCATCAGAGCGGCTGCTTCAGCTGCTCGAGGATCGCCGGATTCTCCAGCGTGGAGACGTCCTGCGTGATCTCCTCGCCCTTGGCGATCGAGCGCAGCAGGCGGCGCATGATCTTGCCCGAGCGCGTCTTGGGCAGGTTGTCGCCGAAGCGGATGTCCTTCGGCTTGGCGATCGCGCCAATCTCCTTGCCAACCCAGTCGCGCAGCTCCTTCGCGATCCTCTGCGCCTCCGCGCCGCTCGGCCGCACGCCCTTCAGCACCACGAACGCGCACACCGCCTCGCCCGTGAGGTCGTCCGGCCGCCCGACGACCGCAGCCTCGGCAACCAGGCTGGTGTTCGCCACCAGCGCGGATTCGATTTCCATGGTGCCAAGGCGATGCCCCGATACGTTCAGGACGTCGTCGATGCGGCCCATGATCCGGTAGTAGCCGTCCTGGTCGGTGCTCGCGCCGTCGCCGGCGAGGTAATACCTGCCCTGGAAGTCCTCCGGGTAGTAGCTCTTCCTGAAGCGTTCGGGATCGCCCCAGATCGTGCGGATCATCGAAGGCCACGGGCGCTTGATCACCAGGATGCCGCCCTTGCCCTTGCCCACCGGATGGCCGGTCTCGTCGACGATGTCGGTCATGATTCCCGGCAGCGGCAAGGTGCACGATCCGGGCTTGGTGATGGTCGCACCCGGCAGCGGCGAAATCAGGTGGCCGCCGGTCTCCGTCTGCCACCAGGTATCGACGATCGGGCAACGCGCGTTGCCGACCACCGTGTGGTACCAGATCCAGGCTTCCGGATTGATCGGCTCGCCCACCGAGCCGAGGATGCGCAGGCTCGAAAGGTCGTACTTCTTCGGCTGGTCCGGCCCCGCCTTGATGAGCGAACGGATCGCAGTCGGCGCGGTGTAGAAAACGTTGACCTTGTGGTCCTGGATGATCTTCCAGAAGCGGCCCGCGTCCGGATACGTCGGCACGCCTTCGAACACCACTTCGGTCGCACCCACCGCGAGCGGCCCGTAGGTGATGTAGGTGTGTCCGGTCACCCAGCCCACGTCGGCCGTGCACCAGTACACGTCCGTCGGCTTGTAGTCGAACACCCACTTCATCGTGAGGATCGCCCACAGGATGTATCCGCCGGTCGAGTGCTGGACCCCTTTCGGCTTGCCAGTCGACCCCGACGTGTAAAGGATGAACAGCGGATGCTCGGCGTCGACCCACTCCGGCTCGCAGGTATCGGCCTGACCCTTGATTGCGTCCTCCCACCACAGGTCGCGGCCCGCGGTCATCGGTACGGCGCTGCCCGAGCGCTTGTAGACGATGACCGTCTTGATCGCCTCGCAGCCGCCCATCGCGAGCGCGTCGTCCACCACGGGCTTGAGGGGAATTTCCTTGCCGCCGCGAAACTGTCCGTCGGCCGTCAGTATCGCGATCGCACCGGCGTCGATGACGCGCTCCTGCACGCTCTTCGCGGAAAAGCCGCCGAAAACCACGGAATGGGTCGCGCCGATGCGTGCGCAGGCCTGCATCGCGGTCACGGCCTGGATCGACATGGGCATGTAGATGAGGACCCGGTCGCCCTTCCTGATGCCCCTGGCCTTGAGCGCGTTCGCGAACTTGCATACCTCGTGGTACAGGGCCTTGTAGGTGATGCGCGTCACCTTGCCGTCGTCGGCCTCGAAAATGATCGCGGTCTTGTCGGGCTGCGTCTTCAGGTGCCGGTCGAGGCAGTTGTAGGAGGCGTTGGTCTCGCCGTCGTGGAACCAGCGGAAGAACGGCGCCTTCGATTCGTCCAGCGTCTTCGTGAACGGCTTGTGCCAGAGCACGTGCTCCCTCGCGAGGCGGGCCCAGAAGCCCTCGAAATCGCGCTCGGCCTCCGCCACCATCTTGCGGTAATCCGCTTCGGTGACGTTCGCCTGCCCGATGAAAGCCTGCGACGGCGGAAACATCCGCGTCTCGGTCATGACCGATTCAATTCTGGACGACATGCAGCCCCTCCTGGATGTGGACCTTGCGAATACTCGCGCCCCTGACTTACACCCCGCTTACCGGCCCGCCAAAGCGATAAAATCATCAATTCAAGACCTTGTAAAGCGCCGCCATGACCACGATCCGGCAGGACGACCTGGTGCAGAGCATCGCAGATGCGCTGCAGTTCATTTCCTATTACCACCCGCGCGACTATATCCAGGCCCTAGGCCGCGCCTACGAACGCGAGCAATCACCCGCGGCCAAGGACGCCATTGCGCAGATCCTCACCAATTCACGCATGTCCGCCGAGGGTCATCGCCCGATCTGCCAGGACACCGGCATCGTCAACGTGTTCCTCAAGATCGGCATGGACGTGCGCTTCGAGGGCATCAAGGGCTCGCTGGAGGACGCTGTCAACGAGGGCGTGCGGCGCGGCTACGCGCACAAGGACAACCCGCTGCGCGCCTCGGTGCTGGACGAGTCGGATTTCGGCCGCAGGAACACGCGCGACAACACGCCCGCCGTGATCAACGTGCAGATGGTGGCCGGCGACAAGCTGGAAGTGGGCGTGGCCGCCAAGGGCGGCGGCTCGGAGGCGAAATCCAAGTTCGTGATGCTCAATCCTTCCGATTCCATCGCCGACTGGGTGGTGAAAACCGTTCCCAGCATGGGCGCGGGCTGGTGCCCGCCGGGCATGCTCGGCATCGGCGTCGGCGGCACCGCCGAGAAAGCGATGCTGATGGCCAAGGAATCGCTCATGGAGCCGATCGACATGGCCGAGCTCAAGGCGCGCGGCCCGAAGAGCAGGATCGAGGATTTGCGCATCGAGCTCTACGACCGCGTCAATGCGCTCGGCATCGGCGCGCAAGGATTGGGTGGCCTGTCCACGGTGCTGGATGTGAAGATCCTCACTTACCCCGCCCACGCGGCGAACCGGCCGGTGGCCATGATCCCCAACTGCGCAGCGACGCGCCACGTGCACTTCGTGCTTGACGGCTCCGGCCCGGCGGAATTCGAGGCACCCTCGCTATCCGACTGGCCCAAGGTCACCTGGACGGCCGACGCGAGCTCGACCAGGGTCGACCTGGATTCCCTGGACAGGAAGATCGTTGCAAGCTGGAAACCGGGCCAGCGCCTGCTGTTGTCGGGAAGGCTTTTGACCGGTCGAGATGCTGCTCACAAGAGGATTCAAGATCTTTTAGAAAAAAAACAACCATTGCCAGTCGACTTCACCAACCGGGTCATCTACTACGTCGGACCGGTTGACGCCGTGCGCGATGAAGTCATCGGACCCGCCGGCCCGACCACCTCGACGCGCATGGACAAGTTCACGGAGATGATGCTCGCGCAGACCGGCCTGATCGGCATGGTCGGCAAAGCCGAGCGCGGGCCCGTGGCGCTCGATGCGATCAGGAAGCACAAGGCCGCCTACCTCATGGCGGTCGGCGGCGCGGCCTACCTGGTCGCCAAGGCGATCAAGAAGGCGCGCGTGCTGGCGTTCGAAGACCTCGGCATGGAGGCGATTCACGAGTTCGAGGTGAAGGACATGCCAGTCACCGTCGCGGTGGATGCCAATGGAATCTCGGTGCACGACACGGGTCCGGCAGAGTGGTCCAGAAAAATCGTTGAACTGAAAATCCCGGTGACTGCCGCCTGAGCACGACCCGCTGGGGCTCGATCTGGGCCGTTTTCGGCGCCGGCATGATCTGCGGCGCCTACATGACCAAGGTCGCGCCGGCCCTGCCCCTGCAGCGCGCTGAGCTTGGCCTGACGCTGGTGGAGACGGGCTTCATCGCCACCGTGTTCAACGTCATGGGCGGACTGGTGGGCGTCTTCGCCGGCACTCTCGCCAACCGTTACGGCCTGCGGCGCGTCGCGCTGTGCGGTCTTGCTCTCCTGGCGGTCTCCGGCCTGCTGGGTGCCGTTGCGGGCGACTTTCCGTTCCTGCTCCTCACGCGCTTCCTCGAAGGCATCGGTTTCATCATGTTCTCGGTTTCGGGCTCCGCCCTCATCGCCTCGGCAGCCGCAAACACGCACGACCGCGCCAAGGCCCTCGGCCTGTGGGCGGCCTACATGCCCGCGGGCGGAGGACTCGCGCTGCTGGCCGCGACACCGCTGATCGCCGCGTGGGGATGGCGCGGATACTGGATCGCGCTCGCGATCGCCGCCGCGGCGGCCTTCGCGCTCGCCGCGCGCCATGCGCCCTCCCCGCCGCGCAGCAGCACCGCCTCGCTGCGGCTCCTCGCCGAATCGCTGGCGCATCCCGGCAACCTCGCGCTCGCCGCGCTATTCGCGTTCTACGTCTCGCAGTGGGCCTCGGTGATGATCTGGCTGCCGACCTTTCTCGTCGATGAGCGCGGCGCCACCGCCGCCGGCGCCGCACTGCTCACCGCGGTGATGGTGCTGGCGAACGCGCCCGGCAACGTGGCGGGAGGCTGGTTCATGGCGCACGGCGTGCGCCGCGGCGCGATGGTCGTCGTCGCAAGCGCCGTGATGGCCCTGTGTTCCGCCGGGATGCTCGGCCCCTGGCTGCCCGACGGCGCACGCTACCTGCTATGCCTCGTGTTCTCCGCGGTTGCGGGCGTCATTCCGGGCGCCATCTTCTCCGGCCTGCCAGTGCACGCAAAAACGCCCCAGCACATCAGCACCGCGAACGGAATGGTGCTCCAGACCTCGCAGGCCGGCCAGTTCGCGGGACCGATCGCGCTCGCCTGGCTGGCGTCCCATTATGGCGCGTGGGGCGCCACGCTGTGGGCGATGCTGGGGTTTGCGGCCGGCGGGGCGCTCTGCGGCCTCGCCATCGCGCGCATCGAAAGACGGATGCCGTGATCGCGGTCCCGGTCCTCGGGCCCGCGGTGCCGCGCACTCATGGACCTCTGGCGGCTGCGTTCGGACGGAAAGCGCTCGAGCTCGCGGGCTGGCGATTGGCAGGCGATTTTCCGGACGTGCCGAAAATGGTGCTGATCGTGGCGCCGCACACCTCCAACTGGGACTTCCCGGTCGGCCTGATGGCCAAGTTCGCATTGCGGCTCGGTTGCCGGTTCATCGCCAAGCGCTCGCTGTTCTGGTGGCCGCTCGGCGCGTTCCTGCGCTCGGTCGGCGGCATCCCGATCAACCGCGCCGCGGCGGCGGATTTCGTCGACCAAACCGTGCGGATATTTGGCGCGCGCGAAAAACTCGTGCTCGTGATCACCCCGGAGGGTACGCGCTCGCGGGTGGAGCGCTGGAAGACCGGCTTTCACCGCATCGCCCGCGCCGCTACCGTCCCGATCGCGCTCGTGTCGTTCGACTACAGCCGCAAGCTCGTCAGGCTCGGACCTTCGTTCCCCGCGACCGCTGACTACGAAAGCGACGTCGCCGCCATTCAGTCTCACATCACCGCCGCGATGGCGAAACATCCCGAGCGGTACGGGCAGGACCGCGGTTTAAAATAGCGCTTCGGAGGTTCCCATGCGACAGATTCACATACGCGAAGTCGGTCCGCGCGACGGGCTGCAGAACGCCCGCCAGCAGATGCCCACGGACGCGAAGAAGTCCTGGGTCAAGGCCATCGCCGCGGCAGGCGTGCCGGAAATCGAAGTGGGCTCATTCGTGCCGCCCAAACTGATACCCGCCATGGCGGACACCGCGGAGATTGTCTCCTTCGCGCTGGCCATCCGGGACCTCCAGGTCGTGGTACTCGCTCCCAATCTCAGGGGTTTCGAGCGCGCCCTCGCCGCGGGCGCCCACAAGGTCACCTTCCCGGTCTCTGCCAGCCGCAAGCACAGTGAGTCGAACGTGCGCATGACGCCCGAGCAGATGGTCGAGGAGGTGCGCCGGTGCGCCCGGCATGCGCACCCGGGAGTCCTGGTCGAAGGCGCCGTATCCACGGCCTTCGGCTGCACCATGCAGGGCGACGTGCCGGAAGACGACGTGGTGCGCATCGCCGCCGCACTGGCGGAATCCTGCGACCACGTATCGCTGGCCGATACCGTGGGCTACGCGAACCCGGCCCAGATAAGAAGAGTATTCAAGAAAGTGAAAAAAGAGATTGGTGACAAGCTGAGGACCGCGCACCTGCACAACACGCGCGGCCTGGGACTCGCCAACGCGCTCGCCGCATACGAGGAAGGCGTGCGCCATTTCGACAGCTCGATGGGCGGCCTGGGCGGCTGCCCATTCGCGCCCGGCGCGAGCGGCAACGTCATCACCGAGGACCTCGTCTTCATGTTCGAGAGCATGGGCGCGTCCACTGGCATCGACCTGGACAAGCTGATGGAAGCGCGCAAGCTGATGGTCGCGGCGCTGCCGGAAGAACCCGTGTACGGGCACATGGCGCTCGCCGGCGTTCCCAAGGGGTTCCGTGCTGCCGCCTAAGCAGGGGGAGGGGCCCCTGCTTCCCCTCCAGGGAATACGCGTCGTCGAATTCGCGCACATGGTGATGGGCCCCAGCTGCGGCCTGGCCCTTGCCGACCTGGGCGCGGAGGTAATCAAGGTCGAGCCGATCGAAGGCGACAATACCCGTCGCCTGCAGGCGGCGGGCGCGGGCTTCTTCCCGGTGTTCAATCGCAACAAGAAAAGCCTCGCGGTGGATTTGAAGAAGAAGGCAGGCCTCGAGCTGGTCCTGAAACTGATTTCGAGCGCCGACGCGATGACGGAGAATTTCCGGCCGGGCGCACTGGACAAGATGGGCCTGGGTTACGCGGCGCTTTCGGCAAGGCATCCCAGGCTCGTCTACTGCACGATGAAGGGATTCCTCAGCGGCCCCTACGACCACCGCCCGGCGCTGGACGAAGTGGTGCAGATGATGGGCGGGCTGGCGTACATGACCGGCCTGCCCGACCGCCCGCTGCGCGCGGGCTCGTCCGTGGTCGACATCATGGGCGGCACGTTCGCTGCGCTCGGCATAGTCGCGGCGTTGCGCGAGCGCGAAACCACCGGGCGCGGCCGGCTCGTCACCAGCGCGCTGTTCGAGAGCACCGCCTACCTGGTCGCCCAGCACATCGCCCAGTTCGAGCTCACCGGCGAGGCGCCGCCGCCGATGTCGGTGAAGCGTCCCGCGTGGGGCGTCTACGACATATTCGAGACTGCCGACGCCGACCGGTTGTTCGTCGGCGTGGTCACCGATACGCAGTGGGAGATATTCTGCCGCGAGTTCGGCCTGGCCGATCTTGTGGCGGACACGCGGCTCGGCTCCAACGGCGCGCGCGTGAAGGAACGCGCCTGGATGATGCCGCGGCTCGCCGAAGCCTTGAAGCGCTACTCGAAGGCGGACCTGGCAGCCAAGCTCGAAGCGATCGGCCTGCCCTACGCGCCGATCTCGAAACCCTGGGACCTGCTGGACGATCCGCACCTCAAGGCCTCGGGCGGCCTGCTCGAGACCCGGACGCCCGGCGGACAGACTTTCCATGCCCCGACCCTGCCGCTGTCGCTCGACGGCGTGCGCCTGCCCAAGCGCAGCGACCCGCCTGCAATCGGCGCAGGCGCGCGCGAGTTGCTCGCGCAGATCGGCTACAGCGCCGCGCAGATCGATGCGTTCGTCGGCGAGCAGGTCATCGTCCTCGCGTAATTCCGTGCTGCAATGCGGCGACGCGGCGGTTCGCCGCCCGCAGGTTTCCCGCGCTTGACCAAGGTCAATAGGACTTTCCCGGACACGCCCTGTAATGCCGCGTGTACGAACCGATTGCATTGCCAATCAACCTGGGAGAGGGAATATGTCGATCAAGAGATTTGTCGTGGGCGTCAGCGCCGCGCTGCTCGCCATAGGCGCCGCCGCGCAGGAGCAACGGCCCGGCTACGGCACGCCTGTCAGCCTGGCGAGCGCGAAGAAGATCGCCGCCGGCGTGATCGCCGAGTGCGCGAAGCACAACTGGAACGTCGCCGTCGCCGTGGTCGATCCCCACGGCACGCTGATGTACTACGAGAAGATGGAGGACACGCAGTACTCCAGCGCCGATATCGCGATCGGCAAGGCGAAGGCCGCGGCCACCTACCGGCGCCCGACCCGCGTCTTCGCGGAAGTCATCAACAAAGGCAGCCCGGCGACCGCCACCCTGCCCGGCGTGTTCGCCTCGCCCGGCGGCGTACCCATCATGGTCGGTGGCAAGGTCACCGGCGCGGTGGGAGTGAGCGGCGTCACCGGCGACCAGGACGAGCAGTGTTCCAAAGCGGGCATAGCAGGAATGTAGTTACTTCAGCAGGGCGTCTATTCCCGCCTGGGCGATCTGCTCGTCCTGGTGGGACTGGACGCCCGACACGCCCACGGCGCCGATGCAGTTGCCCTCGGCCACGATCGGCATGCCGCCCTGAACGGGCAGGATGCCCGGCATCTTGATCATCGAGGTCCGGCCGCCCTTCACCATCTCCTCCCACACGCCGCTGGAGCGGCGCGAGATCGCCGCCGTGCGTCCCTTTTCCAGCGCGATCCCGGCATTGGCCGGCGTCGCGCCGTCCATGCGCGCGAAATGCAGCAGGTGGCCGCCGTCGTCGAAGATCGCGATCGCCACGTTCCATTTGTTCGCGCGCGCCTCGGCCTCCGCCGCGGCGTGGATCCTGAGGCAGTCTTCCAGCGTCAGCACCGGTCTGGTCTTCATTTGATTCCCAGGCAGTCCTTGATCTGTTGCAAAGCATTCGGGTCCTCGATCGTGGTCAGGTCGCCCGGGTCGCGGCCCTCGGCCAGCGCCGCGATCGATCGGCGCAGCGTCTTGCCCGAACGGGTCTTGGGCAGCAGCGTGACGAAATGCACCGCTTTGGGCCGGCCGATCGCGCCGAGCTGCTTGTCGACCGTTTCCATGACTTCCTTTGCCAAATTGCTCTTTTCCTCTGTTGTGTCGAGGGCAGTTTTTGAAACAGCAAAGGCCAAAGGCATCTGGCCCTTGAGGGAATCGACGACGCCCACCACGGCACACTCGGCAATCCCTGCGTGCATGTTGATGGCCTCTTCGATTTCCCGCGTGCCGAGGCGGTGGCCGGCGACATTGATGACGTCGTCGGTGCGCCCGAGGATGAAGTAATAGCCGTCCTTGTCGCGGATGCCCCAGTCGAAGGTCGAATAGACGAGCTTCCTCGAAAAAGTGGAGAAATAGGTCTTCACGAAGCGCTCGTCGTCGCCCCAGATGGTGGTCATGCAGCCCGGCGGCAGGGGCGGCTCGATCGCCACCACCGCTTTTTCGTCGGCGCCTGCCTCGCTCGCATCGGATTCGCGCAGCAGCTTCAGGTCGTAGCCGTAGGCCGGGAACGACGGGCTGCCGTACTTGATCGGCGTCTTCTCGACGCCGTGCAGCGCGGTCAGCACCGGCCAGCCGGTTTCGGTCTGCCAGTAGTGGTCGATCACCGGCTTGCCGAGGCCTTCCGAGATCCAGGCATGCGTCGGCTCGTCGAGCGGCTCGCCGGCGAGGAACAGGTGCCTGAGCGACGACAGGTCGTACTTCTTCAGCAAGGCCGGATCGTGCTTCTTGAGCACCCGGATCGCGGTCGGCGCCGAGAACATGACGTTGACCTTGTAGTCCTGCACGATTTTCCACCACACCCCGGCGTCGGGCCGCACCGGCACGCCCTCGTACAGGATGCTGGTCAGGCCCGCGATCAGCGGCGCATAGATGATGTACGAGTGACCCACCGCCCAGCCGATGTCGGAAGTGGTGAAGATGGTCTCGCCGGCAGCGCCGCAGTAGATGTATTCCATCGACGCCGCCATCGCCACCGCGTGCCCGCCGACATCGCGCTGCACGCCCTTGGGTTTGCCCGTCGTGCCCGAGGTGTAGAGGATGTACGAGGGCTCGGAGGACTCCAGCCAGACGCAGTCCGCTTTCGCGTCCTTGAATTTATTTCTTAACGAAATCCAATCCACATCGCGCCCCGGGATGAGCGGCATGTTCGGATCCAGGCCCCGATTGAAGATCAGCACCTTGGCGGGCGGATGTTTCGACAGGCGGATGGATTCGTCCACCAGCGGCTTGTACGGAATCACCTTGCCCATGCGGCTGCCGCCGTCCGCGGTCACCATGAGCTTCGGCCTGGCGTCATCGATGCGCGCCGCGAGACTGGCCGCGGCGAAGCCGCCGAACACCACCGAGTGGACCGCGCCGAGCCTGGCACAGGCGAGGATCGCGAACACCGCCTCGGGCATGTTCGGCATGTAGATGATGACGCGGTCGCCGCGCTGCAGGCCGAGCGACTGCATCATTGCCGCCGTTCTGTTCACTTCTTCAAACAATTCCTTGTAGGAAAATTCCTTGACCTGATCGACTTCGGTCGAAATCCATACCAGCGCCTTCTGGTCGCCGCGCTCCTTCAGATGGCGGTCTACGGCGTTGAAGCAAAGGTTTGTCTCGCCGCCGACGAACCATTTCGCGAACGGCGGGCGCGAGTAGTCGAGCACCCTGCCGAAAGGCTTGTGCCAGTGGATGCGCTTCGCCTCGGCGCCCCAGAAACCCTCGCGCTCGAGGATCGAGCGCCGGTGCAGATCCCTGTAGGTGGTCATGAGTCGCGCCTCACGCGTTCAGGTCGACGACGATCCGCCCCGTGACCCTGGCGTTGATGAAGTCGTCGAACACCCTGGGCAGGTCGGCGAAGGGGATCGTCCTCGCCATGTCCTTCAGGCCGGCCGGCTTCATGTCGCCGCCGAGCCTGGCCCAGACCTGCTGTTCGAGCGCCGCGCTCGGCGCGTCGGTGGAATTGATGCCGAGCAGGCTGACGCCGCGCAGGATGAACGGCATCACCGTCGTGTTCAGGCCGAAGCCCGCGGCGAGGCCGATGGAGGCGATCACGCCGTTGAATTTCATGGTGCTCGCCATCCAGGCGAGGACCTCGCCCCCCAGGTTGTCGACGGCGCCCTGCCAGGTCGCCTTGTCGAGCGGCCTGATCTTGGCCAGGTCGAGATCGCTGCGGAGCTTGATTTCCGCGGCCCCCAGCTTTTTCAGATAGTCGGCGCCTTCCGCCTTCCCCGTCAGCGCAACCACTTGATAACCCAGCTTCGCGAGCGCGGCAATGGCGATCGAACCCACGCCGCCGGTGGCTCCGTCCACGATCACCGGCCCGCCGCCGGGATGGAGGCCGTTGTGCTCCATCTTCACGATGGCGAGGCCCGCGGTGTAGCCCGCGGTGCCGAACGCCATCGCCTCCCAGAGCGTCATTCCCTTGGGAAGTCTCACTGCCCAGCTGGCGGGAATGCGCGCGTACTCCGCGTAGCCGCCGTGGTGCTTCACGCCAAGGTCGTGCCCCACCGCGAGCACCGCATCGCCCTTGGCGAAGCGTGCGTCGGTCGAGGAGACCACCGTGCCCGCCAGGTCGATGCCGCCGACGCAGGCGGGCCGCATCAGGATCCGCCCTTTGCCGGTCGCAGCGAGCGCATCCTTGTAGTTGACGTCCGAGTACGCCACGCGGATCACCACTTCGCCGGGATCCAGCTCATCGAGCGCCATTTCGGTAACGGCGTGTTTCACGCCCTTGTCCTGCTGCGTAATGAGGAAGGCCTTGAATTTATCCATTGGGAATTTTCGAAGCTCGGGCGGCCATTCTAGCCAAGCCAGCGCCCGGCGCGCTCGGCGGCGAACAGGTCGCCCGCAACGGACAGGCCCTGGCGCTCGGCCTCGGCCAGCACGACCAGCAGGAGCTGAGCAGTTGCATAGGCGTCGGCCGCCGCGTCGTGCCGCGCCGCGTTCGCGATCGCGAATGCCGCAAGCCAGTCGTCCAGCGACTTGCAGGTGCCGGCCCGCGCCGGGAAAAGCGCCGGCGCGAGCCGCGCCAGGTCCAGCCAGCGGCGCTTCCAGCGCGGCAGGGCGCGCTCCAGCAGCGCGCGGTCGAAGGGCGCATGGAACGCCACCGGCGATCCGCCGGCGACGAAGCTCGCGAATTCTTCCAGTGTCGCTGCCGGATCGCGGCCGCCCAGCTGGGCATCCGCGCCGATGCCGTGGATCAGGATGTTCGGCACCTCGCTCGCGCTGGATTGCCGCAGCACTGCGCTGAAGGAATCAGCATGGACCACCCGCCCCTCGCGCACCGCGACCGCGCCGATCGACAGCAGCCGGTCGCGCGCGGGATCCAGCCCGCTCGATTCGCAGTCCACGACCACCCAGCGCACCGCCCGCAGCGCGATGGCATCGCCGCCGCGACGAATGCCCAGCAACCGTGCCAGAGTGCCGATCACGCGGCTGGCTTCACAATCCGAAGTCGAGCTTCAGGCGCGCCTGCAGGATGCTCGCCTGGCGCAAGGCCTCCTTCAGGATGCGGCGGTCGATGACATTGAGCTGTTCCGGCGCGATCCGGTTCTCGGCTCCCGGCGCGATATCGGATTCCAGATACTGCCGGCGCAATCGCAGTGTCTGGATGTAGTGGAAGGCGTCGAGCAGCGCGTCTGCCTCCTTCGCGGGAAGCGCGCCCGCGGCGGCGGCCTGCCTGAGGCGCGCCGCGGTCGAGGTGGCGTGCAGGCGGTGCGTCAGCGCGAGCACGCGCGCGCCGTCCACGATCGGGCGGGCGCCCAGGCCCTTGAGATCCAGCGTGCCCGGAAAGGCGCCTCCGTCGTCGGTCGCGAAATCGCGCAGCAGGCCGAGTGGCGGCTGGGCGCGCAGCGCGTTCTCCGCCATCGCGCGGCGGAATGCCGGGTTGCCTGCCGCCGCGCGCAGCACTGTGTCCCGCAGGTCGCCCGCCAGCCTGGCCTCGCCCGCCAGCGGGCGAAAATCGAAGAATATGCTCGCGTTGAGCAGCGCCTCGGGCTGCGGGCCGTGGATCCAGCCGGTGAACACCGCGCGCCACTCGTCGAGCGTCAGGCACCACTTCGGATTGCGCGCCATGATCTCGCCCTTGCACAGCGGAAATCCGCAGGCAGCGAGCGCGGCGTTCACGTCCCGGGCGAATCCGAGAAACGCCTGCCGGGCCGCCGCGGGTTCGCCGTTCGCGCTGAAAATGAGCGCGTTGTCCTGGTCGGTCGCCAGCGTCTGCTCGAGCCTGCCCTCGCTGCCCAGGGCCAGCCAGCACCATTCCCCGGCGAGCGCGTGCCGCGGCAGCATGAGTTCGATCACCCGCTGCCCGATCCCGTCGTTCAGGGCACAGGTCATCTGCGTCAGCTGCTCGGCGGCGACGCCCTGAGCGAGCAGGGTACGCGCCAGAACGCGCACGTCGCCCGCCGCTTCGGCGAGTTGCGGCACCGTCGCCGCGCCCCTCACCCGCTCGACGATCCGCCGCAGGCTCGAGCGCTGCAGGCCGAACAGGTCTCGCTCGGAGATCACGCCCGCGAGGCGCCCGTCGCGGGTCACCACCACGTGGCGGATGCCGTGGCGCACCATGGCAAGCGCCGCGTCCACCACCGGGGCCTCTTCCTCCAGCGAGATGACATTCCCGGACATCACGCCGGAGACCGGCATGCCGATGTCCGCCTGCGGCAACGCCACGCGCTCCAGAACGTCGGGCGTGGTGAAGATGCCCGCCGGCACGCCGCCGGCATCGACGATGACCATCGATCCGATCCGCAGTTCGTGCATCCTTCTGAGGACCTCGCGCACCGGCGTTTGCGGCGGGCAGGACACCGGAGGGCGCGCGATGGCGTCGCGCAGCGGCCGCAGCATCCCGCCTGCGACTCCGTCACCGGCGTCCACGCGCAGGGCACGATGCGATTGCTCCACCAGCGTCGCCAGATGGCGCGTGCAGAAATCGCGGAAACGGGCGCTGCGCGCCATGACTTTGTGGAAGTCCTCCGCCGGCAGCTCCCAGCAGAAGCAGTCCGCGTCGGCGGTGTATGCGTACACGGTCGCGCGGCTCCCCACCAGCGCTCCCATCGGGAAGCACTCGCCGGCTCCCATGACCACGTCCACCGCGCCGCGCGCTCCCGCCCCCGCGGCGCCGCCGCGCACCCGGCCCTGCTTGATGATTCGCAGGTGCTGCGCGATCCCGCTGTCCGGGCCGATGATGGCCGCGCCCCGCGGGTAGTAGGCCAGCTGCAATCGGGAAGCCAGAAAGCGCAGCGACTTCGATCCCATCCGGTCGAAGGGCGGGTAGGCCCGCAGCGCGGTGGTGGTAGCGTCCAGGAGCGGCCCGGACATGCCTGTCTGCCTCTGTTTACTCAACCTTCATTCCGGCCTGCTTCACGACCTGCAACCATTTCGCCGTTTCCGCGGCCACCAGTTCGCCGAATTGCGCGGCACTCATGCGCATCACCTCAGCGCCTTCATGCTCCAGCCGCTTGTGGATCTCCGGGGCGTCCAGTATCGCGGCGATTGCCTGCTGCAGCCGCGCGACGGCCGGCGCCGGCGTGCCGGCCGGCGCGAGGATGCCCCACCAGTTGTTCGCTTCCGCCCCCGCCACGCCGCCCTCCGCGAAGGTGGGCACCTCCGGCATGGCGGCGATCCGCTTGCTGCCCCCGATGCCCAGCGCCTTGAGTTTGCCCGATCGCACGTGCGGCAGGTTCTGCACCACGCTGCCGACGTTCATCTGCACCTGCCCGGCGATGGCATCAGTGAGCGCCGGTCCGCCGCCCTTGTACTGGACGATCACGATGTCGATGCCCGCCCGCAGCTTGAAAAGTTCGGTGGCAAGGTGCTGGAAGCTGCCCGGGCCCGCGGCGCCGGCGTTCAGGACGCCCGGCTTGCGCTTCGCCAGGTCGACCAGGTCCTGCAGCGACTGCACCGGCAGCGCGGCCGGGACCACGAGCACGCTCGGCCCGGTGCCGATGGAGGCGACCGGCACGAACCACTGCAGGGACTCGCGCGGCATCGCTCCCAGCGCGATGCTCAGCGGGAACCCGACCGACGCAAGGAGCAGCGTATAGCCGTCCGGCGCCGCCTTGGCCGCAGCGTTGATGCCGAGCGTGCCGCCGGCGCCGCCGCGGTTGTCGATCAGCACCGTCTGGCCGAGGCGCTCGGCAAGCTGGGCGCTGACGACTCGGGCCACGACATCGTTGCTGCCTCCCGGGGGAAACGGCACGATGAGCTTGAGCGCCCTGTCCGGATAGGATTGCCCGGACGCGGACGCCGCCAGCAGGAGCGCCGCGGCGGCGGCGATGATCCGGGATGCAGGTCTCATGGCTTCATCCTCTCGAGCTGGAGGTACTGCACCGACTGCATCTCGGTCAGGCGGCTCGCGGTGCGCTGGAACTCCGCCAGCGCCGTCTTCGCATCGCCCCCATCGACGAACAGTTCGTCGGGCTGCGCGTCGGCCCCGACGACGAGCTTCACACGCTCATCGTAAAACACATCCACCAGCCAGGTGAAGCGGCGCGCCGCATCCGCATTGCGGGGCGACATCCTCGGCACCTCCGACAGGATCACCGTATGGAAGCGCTTCGCCAGGTCCACGTAGTCGGCATAGGAGCGCGGCCCGCCGCACAGCGCCGCGAAATCGAACCACACCAGCCCGCCCGCGCGCTTGCGGTACGGGATGCGCCGGCCTTCCACGTCCAGCGGGTGCGTCTCTTCCTCCACGTCCTTGAGTTCGGCGAAGATCCGCTCCAGCTCCGCGTCCGCGCCGGGGCCGACGTGATACACCCTGAGCTTTTCCATCTTCAGGCGCCGGTAATCCGTGCCGCCGTCCACGTTGACCACGTCGAGGCGCGACTTGAGGAACTCGATCGCCGGCAGGAAGCGCTCGCGCTGCAGGCCGTTCGGATAGAGCTGGTCGGGGTGGTAGTTGCTGGTCATGACGAACGCGACTCCCAGGTCCATCACCTTTTCCAGGTAGCGGCCGAGGATCATCGCATCGGCGATGTCCGAGACGTGGAACTCGTCGAAGCACACCAGGCGGTAGCGGCGCGCCGTGCGCCCGGCAACCGCCGCGATCGGGTCCTCGGCGCCCTTCAGCTCGTTCATCTCGCGATGGATCTCGCGCATGAAGTGGTGGAAATGGACGCGGCGCTTGCGCACCAGCGGCACGCACAGGTAGAAGCTGTCCATGAGGAAGCTCTTGCCGCGCCCGACCGCGCCCCAGAGGTACACGCCCCGGGGCGGCGGCGGCTTGACGAGCAGGCGCTTGAGCGCATTGCTGCGCCGGGCCTTGTAGGCGGTCCACTCCTCGAACAGCCGCTGCAGGCGCTCCACCGCGCGCCACTGGGAGGGATCCGAGACGAAGCCGCGCTTGGCGAGACTTTGCTCGTAAAGCGTGACTACGTCGGAATTCAAATGTTCAGGGCGCGTTTATCCACCGCGAGCGCGGCATCCTTCATCGCCTCGGACAGCGAGGGATGGGCGTGGCAGATCATGCCGATGTCTTCCGCGGCGCCGCCGAACTCCATCGCCACCACCGCCTCCGCGATCAGCTCGCCCGCCATCGGGCCGACGATGTGCACGCCGAGGATGGCGTCGGTCTTCGCGTCGGCGACGAACTTCACCAGGCCGCTGGTGTCGCCCAGCGCGCGGGCGCGCGCATTGGCGGAGAACGGGAAGCTGCCGGTGCGGTACTCGATGCCGGCGGCCTTGACTTGCTGCTCGGTCTGGCCGACCCAGGCGATCTCGGGCGCGGTGTAGATCACCGACGGGATGGTGTTGAAGTTTACGTGCGGCTTCTGGCCGGCGATGCGTTCGGCCACCGCCACGCCCTCCTCTTCGGCCTTGTGCGCCAGCATCGGGCCGCGCACCACGTCGCCGATCGCCCAGACGTTGGGCACGTTGGTGCGGCAGTCGCCGTCCACGCTGACCATGCCGCGCTCCATCTTCAGGCCGATGGCCTCGCCATTGAGGCCGTCCGTGTTCGCGACGCGGCCGATCGAGACGATCAGCTTGTCGACATCGAGCGTCCTGGCTGCCCCGTCCGAGGACTGGTATTCGATTTTCACGGATCTAGAGGCAGTGACTTTCGAAATGGAAACCCCGAATTCCATTTTCAGTCCCTGCTTGGCGAAGATCCTGCCGGCCTCCTTCGCGATCGCCTCGTCGGCCATGCCGAGCAGGCCGGGCAGCGCCTCGAGGATCGTCACGTCCGAACCCAGGCGGCGCCAGACCGAGCCCATCTCGAGGCCGATGATGCCGGCGCCGATGACGCCGAGCTTCTTCGGCACATCCGGAATCGCCAGCGCGCCGGTGTTGCTGAGGACCAGCTTCTCGTCGAACGGCGCGATCGGCAACGCGCGCGGATTGGAGCCCGTGGCGATGATCACGTGCCTTGCCGTCAGGGTTTCATTGCCGACTTGAATTTCAGTGGGGGACTTGAAACTTCCCCGTCCATGGAAAAAAGTGACTTTGTTCTTCTTGAACAGATAGAGAACCCCGTCATTGCTGCCCTTCACGACCTTGTCCTTGCGCCCGAGCATCGTCTTCAGGTCGAGTTCCAGGCCCTTCACCTTCACGCCGTGGTCGGCGAAGTGGTGCCCGGCCTGCTCGTAGTTCTCGGAGGACTGCAGCAGCGCCTTGGAGGGGATGCAGCCGACGTTGGTGCAGGTGCCGCCGAGCGCCGGCTTGCCGTCCGCGGCCTTCGCCTCGTCGATGCAGGCCGTCGCGAGGCCGAGCTGGGCGGCCCGGATCGCGGCGATGTAGCCGCCCGGCCCGCCGCCGATCACGACGACATCAAAGGATGTCATGCACGGCCTTCATATCTCGAGGATCATGCTCGCGGGATCTTCAAGCGCTTCCTTGACCGCGACCAGGAACAGCACGGCTTCCCGGCCGTCGATGATCCGGTGGTCGTAGGACACCGCGAAGTAGTTCATCGGCCGCACCACCACCTGGCCGTTCTCCACCACCGCGCGCTCCTTGGTGGCGTGGATGCCGAGGATCGCCGACTGCGGCGGGTTGATGATCGGCGTCGACAGCATCGAACCGAAGGTGCCGCCGTTGGAAATCGAGAAAGTGCCGCCGGTCAGGTCCTCGAGGGACAGCTTGCCGTCCTGCGCCTTCCTGCCGAATTCGGCGATTTTCTTCTCGATCGCGGCGAAGGACATCTGGTCCGCGTCGCGCAGGATCGGCACCACGAGCCCGCGCGGGCTGCCGACCGCGACGCCGATGTCGAAGTAGCCGTGGTAGACGATGTCCGTGCCGTCGACCGAGGCGTTGACCACCGGGTATTTCTTCAGGCCGTGGACGACCGCCTTGACGAAGAAGGACATGAAACCGATCTTGGCGCCGTGCTCCTTCTCGAAGCGGTCCTTGTACCGCTTGCGCATGTCGATCACCGGCTGCATGTTCACTTCGTTGAACGTCGTCAGGATCGCCGCGGTGGATTGCGACTGCACGAGGCGCTCGGCGACGCGCTGCCGCAACCGCGACATCGGCACGCGTTGTTCCGGCCTGCCGGCAAGCAGCTTGTCCACGTTGACGGAAGACGGGGGCTGCTGCAGGGCCGCCTTCTGAACCGGGGCGGAAGCTTTCTCCGGTTGGGCAAGGACGTCCCCCTTCGTAACCCTGCCATCCCTTCCCGTTCCCTGGATCTGCGCCGTGTTGATGCCCTTCTCGGCGGCGATTTTCTGCGCCGAGGGCATGACCGCGGGGGCGGAGGCCGGCCCGGCCTTCGGCGCCTCTTTCTTCACTTCCTCCTTTTGAACCGCGACCGCGGCGGCCTTGGCTTCGGTATCGATCCGCGCGATCACTTCTCCGGCGACGACCGTCCCCTTGTCGCCCTTGAGGATGCTCACCAGCACGCCGTCGGCGGGCGCGGGCAGTTCCAGCACCACCTTGTCGGTCTCGATGTCGATCAGGTTCTCGTCGCGCTTCACCGCCTCGCCCTGCTTCTTGTGCCAGGCGAGCAGCGTGGCCTCGGCGACCGATTCCGAGAGCTGCGGAACTTTGACTTCGATGAGCATTATTTCTTCCTTCTCTTCTGCCCCAGCCCCTGGACCGGCTTGACGAGATTGTCCGTCAACGGCGCAAAGGCCGCCTGCACCAGTTCCTTCTGCTGCTCATTGTGCAGCGACAGGTAGCCCGCCGCCGGCGATGCCGAGGACCTGCGCATCGCGTAACCGAGGATCTGGTCCGGGCGCATGTGGCGCAGGATGTAGTGCTGGATGCGGTGCCAGGCGCCCTGGTTGCCGGGTTCTTCCTGGCACCAGACCACCTCGCTCGCGTTCGCGTACAGGTCGACCTGCGCCTGGAATTCGTCGTGCGGGAAAGGGTAGAGCTGCGCGATGCGCACGATCGCGACGTCCCTCGCCCCCTTCTCCTTGCGAGCGGCCATCAGGTCGAAGAACACCTTGCCGCTGCACAGGATCACCCGCTTCACCTTCTCGGGCTTGATGCTCTCGTCCCACTCCCCGTTGACCGCCTTGAATTTGCTTTCGGCGAATTCGGGCAGCGGCGAGACCGATTCCTTGTGCCGCAGCAGGCTCTTGGGCGTGAAGATGATGAGCGGCTTGCGGTAGGGCCGGATCATCTGCCGGCGCAGCAGGAAGAACATCTGCACCGGCGTCGCCGGGATGCAGACCTGGATGTTGTAGTCGGCGCAGAGCTGGAGGAAGCGCTCCGGGCGGCCGGAAGAGTGCTCGGGACCCTGGCCCTCATAGCCGTGCGGCAGCATCATCACCATGCCGCAGATACGGCCCCACTTGACCTCGCCCGAAGCGATGAACTGGTCGATCACGACCTGCGCGCCGTTGACGAAGTCGCCGAATTGCGCCTCCCAGACCACCAGCTCGTTCGGCTCGGAAGTCGAATAGCCGAACTCGAAGCCCAGCACCGCTTCCTCGGACAGCACGGAATCGATGACCACGAAGTCGCCCTGGTTGGGCGCGATGTGCTGCAGCGGGATATAGCTGCCCGCGTCCCACTTCTCGCGGTTCTGGTCGTGCAGCACCGCATGGCGGTGGAAGAAGGTGCCGCGACCGCAATCCTGGCCCGAGATGCGCACCGAGAACCCGTCCTTGAGGAGCGACGCATAGGCGAGGTTTTCCGCCATGCCCCAGTCCACCGGCAGCTTGCCCTGCCCCATGAGGCGCCGGTCGGCGATGATTTTCTCCACGCGCGGGTGCAGCTTGAAGTTCTGCGGGATCGCGGTGAGGCGCTCCGACAGCAGCTGCAGGTCGGCCAGCGGCAGCGTGGTGTCGTCGTTCTCGTTCCATTTCGTGTTCTTGTACTTCGACCAGTCCACCGCGAAGGGCGGCTTGAAGTTCGACAGGATCGTCTTGTTGGTGTGGTAGCCGCCGTCCATCGCCTGCCGGTATCCCGCCACCAGCTTGTCGGCCTCGTCGGTGGCGATCACGCCCTGGGCCGCGAGCTTGTCGGCGTAGAGCTTGCGGGTGCCGGGATGCGAGTTGATGATCTTGTACATGAGCGGCTGCGTCACCATCGGCTCGTCCTGCTCGTTGTGGCCGAGCTTGCGGAAGCAGACGATGTCCACCACCACGTCCTTCTTGAACTTGCTGCGGTAGTCGAGCGCGATCTCGATCGCCATGACGCAGGCTTCCGGGTCGTCGCCGTTGACGTGGAAGATCGGCGCCTCGATCATCTTCATGACGTCGGTGCAGTACAGCGTCGAGCGCACGTCGCGCGCGTCGGACGTGGTGAACCCGATCTGGTTGTTCACCACGATATGTACCGTGCCGCCCGTGCCGTAGCCGCGCGTCTGCGACAGGTTCAGCGTCTCCATCACCACGCCCTGCCCCGCCACCGCGGCATCGCCGTGGATCAGGACCGGCAGCACCTGCTCGCCGCCGCGGTCCTTGCGCCGGTGCTGCCGCGCCCGTACCGAGCCCTCCACCACCGGATTGACGATCTCCAGGTGCGACGGGTTGAAGGCCAGCGTCAGGTGCATCGGCCCGCCCGGCGTGTTGATGTCGGACGAGAATCCCTGGTGGTACTTGACGTCGCCCGCCGCCAGGTGGTCGTCGTGCTTGCCTTCGAACTCGCTGAAGAGGTCCTTCGGCATCTTGCCGAGCGTGTTGACGAGCACGTTCAGCCGGCCGCGGTGCGCCATGCCGAGCACCAGCTCCTGCACGCCCGCCTCTCCGGCGCGCTGCAGCAGGTTGTCCAGCACCGGGATCAGCGTGTCGCCGCCCTCCAGCGAGAAGCGCTTCTGGCCGACGTAGCGCGTGTGCAGGTAGCGCTCCAGCCCCTCGGCCGCCGTCAGGCGCTCGAGGATGTGCCTGCGGTAATCGGGAGAAAAGCTCGGCTTCGAGCGCGTCGGTTCCAGCCTTTCCTGGATCCAGCGCTTTTCCGCCCGGCTGGCGATGTACATGTACTCCACGCCGAGGGTGCCGCAATAGGTTTCCTGCAGGCCGCGGATGATCTCGCGCAGCGTCGCCTGCTCCGGGCCCATCAGGGTGCCGGTGTTGAACACCGTGTCCATGTCGGACTCGGTCAGGTCGTAGTAGCCGGGCTCGAGTTCCGGGATGTGCGGCTTGGGCTGGCGCTTGAGCGGATCCAGGTCCGCCAGCAGGCAGCCGCGGAAGCGATATTCGGCGACCAGCTGGATGACGGAAACCTGCTTCCGGTCGAGGTCCCCGGCAGCAGCCGCACGACTGGGTATTTTTGTTTTTTGAACAAATGAATCAACAACAGGCGCATGCGCGACGTCTTTTCCCGCGGCGCCTGGCATCAGCTGCAGCTTGTCGAAATAGCCGCGCCACTCCTCCGGCACGCTCGCCGGGTCCGCGAGGTACTTCTCGTACAGTTCCTCGACGAAGGGGGCGTTGCCCCCGAAGAGATAGGAGTTATCGAGGAACTGTTTCATCATGACGGCATTACCTCATTCTTTGTGAGGGGGTACGGGGGACGGTGGAACGTCCCCCGTATCCTTGTTACCTCTTGCCGATAGGAACCACGTCGCGACGGGTGGCGCCCTTGTAGAGCTGGCGGGGGCGGCCGATCTTGTACTCCGGGTCGGAAATCATCTCCTGCCACTGCGCGATCCAGCCCACGGTGCGCGCGAGCGAGAAGATGCAGGTGAACATCGACACCGGGATGCCGAGCGCGCGCTGCACGATGCCGGAGTAGAAGTCCACGTTCGGGTACAGCTTGCGGCTGACGAAGTACTCGTCCTCGAGCGCGATCTTCTCCAGCGCGATCGCGAGCTTGAACAGGCGGTCGTCGTGCAGGCCGAGCTCGTTCAGCACCTCGTGGCAGGTCTCGCGCATGAGTTTGGCGCGCGGGTCGTGGTTCTTGTAGACGCGGTGGCCGAAGCCCATCAGCCGCACGCCCTTGTCCTTGTTCTTGACCTTCTTGATGAACTCGCCGACCTTGGAGACGTCGCCGATCTCCTCCAGCATCTCGAGGCAGGCCTCGTTCGCGCCGCCATGCGCCGGGCCCCACAGGCAGGCGATGCCGGCGGAGATGCAGGCGTAGGGATTGGCGCCGGAGGAACCCGCCAGCCGCACCGTCGAGGTGGAAGCGTTCTGCTCGTGGTCGGCGTGCAGGATGAAGATCCGGTCCAGCGCCCGCACCAGCACGTCGTTCGGCTTGTAGTCCTCGGCCGGCACCGCGAACATCATGCGCATGAAGTTGGCGGCGTAGCTGAGGTCGTTGCGCGGGTACATGAACGGCTGGCCCGCGTTGTACTTGTAGGCCATCGCCGTGATCGTCGGCAGCTTCGCGATCAGGCGGAACGCCGAGATCTTGCGGTGCTCCGGGTTGTTGATGTCGAGCGCGTCGTGGTAGAACGCCGACAGGGCGCCGACCACGCCCACCATCGTCGCCATCGGGTGCGCGTCGCGCCGGAAGCCGGTGAAGAAGCGGTGGATCTGCTCGTGCACCATCGAGTGGTGGATCACGATGTGGACGAATTCGTCCTTCTGCGCCTGCGTCGGCAGCTCGCCGTTCAGCAGCAGGTAGCAGACCTCGAGGAAGTCGCAGTGCTGGGCCAGCTGCTCTATCGGGTAGCCGCGGTACAGCAGCACGCCGGCGTCGCCGTCGATGTAGGTGATGGATGAGTTGCAGCTCGCCGTGGAGAGGAAGCCCGGGTCGTAGGTGAACAACCCGGATTTGCCGTAAAGCGTGCGGATGTCGATCACGTCGGGCCCGATCGATCCCGACATCACCGGGAAATCGAGGGCCTTGCCGTCGGGCAGGTTCAGGGTTGCTTTCTTGTCCGCCATGGTGCCTTCCCCTTGTCTACTTATCTATACGGCGCGAATGCGCGCCACAATCCCTCCGTGCCTTGCATCGTAGCGGTCGCTGCGGCCGCTGACGATTTCCCACAAGTCGTTGTCCTCCAGCTCGAGAAGACTGTTCAATGCACTTACATCCTTTTCTTTCAAGTGATTTTCAATGAAATCGTGCAAAACCAAATCCAGTTCGAGCAGGCCGCGCCGGCATTTCCACCTCAACCGGCTCATGGCCAAGGCATCCATCACACGGACCGCTTCACCATCAGTTCCTTGATCTTGCCGATGGCCCGGGTCGGGTTCAAGCCCTTCGGGCACACGTCCACGCAGTTCATGATGGTGTGGCAGCGGAACAGGCGGTACGGGTCCTCGAGGTCGTCGAGGCGCGCGGCGGTCTCCTGGTCGCGCGTGTCGGCGATGAAGCGGTAGGCCTGCAGCAGGCCGGCCGGCCCGACGAACTTGTCCGGGTTCCACCAGAACGAGGGGCAGGAGGTCGAGCAGCAGGCGCACAGGATGCATTCGTAGAGGCCGTTCAGCTCCTCGCGGTCCTCCGGCGATTGCAGCCGCTCGCGCTCGGGCGGCGCGTCGTGGTTCACGACGTAGGGCTTGATCGAGTCGTACTGCTTGAAGAACTGCGTCATGTCGACGATCAGGTCGCGGATCACCGGCATGCCCGGCAGCGGCCGGATCGTCACGTGCTCGGGCAGGTCCGCGATCTTGGTGATGCAGGCGAGGCCGTTCTTGCCGTTGATGTTGACCGCGTCGGAACCGCAGACGCCCTCGCGGCAGGAACGCCGGAAGGAAATCGTGTCGTCCATCACCTTCACCTTGACCAGGGCGTCCAGCAGCATCCGGTCGGAATGCTCCAGCTGGACGTCGTAGTCCTTCATGTAGGGCTTTTCGTCCTTGTCAGGGTCATACCGGTAAATGCTGAGTTTCATCCGCAGTTTCCTTAGTAAGTCCTGACCTTGGGTTCGAACGATTCCACCGTCATGGGCTTCAGGTGCACGGGCTTGTAGGCAAGGCGATTGCCTTCCTTGTACCAGAGCGTGTGCTTCATCCAGTTCTTGTCGTCGCGCTCGGGGAAATCGGCGCGCGCCTGCGCGCCGCGGCTTTCCTTGCGGGCCTCGGCCGAGACGATGGTCGCGAGCGCGGTCTCCACCAGGTTGTCCAGCTCCAGCGCCTCGACGCGCGCCGTATTGAAGACCTTCGATTTATCCGAGATGAAGGTCCTTTTCGCCCGGTCCGCGATTTCCTTGATTTTCTGCACCCCGAGAACCAGGTCGTCCGGGAAACGGAACACGCCGCAATGCGCCTGCATGGCGCGCCGCAGGTCGTTGAGCACGTCCACCACGCGCTCGCCGCCGGCGTTCGCGTCGAGGCGCGCGAGGCGCGCGCGCGTGTAGTCGCCCGAGTCCTTCGGCAGGTTGCGGTGCGGCGCGGGCAGCGCGCGGATGTCCTTGATCATCTGCTCGCCGGAGGACTTGCCGAACACCACCAGGTCGAGCAGCGAATTGGTGCCGAGGCGGTTCGCGCCGTGCACCGAGACGCAGGCGCACTCGCCGATGGCATAGAAGGCCGGCACGATGCTCTCGTGGTTGTTGCCCTCCGGGATTACGACCCGGCCCATGTAGTTGGCGGGTATGCCGCCCATCTGGTAGTGCACCGTCGGCACCACCGGCACCAGGTCGCGCACCGGGTCGGCGTTGGCGAACTTGATGGAAATCTCGCGGATCCCCGGCAGGCGGTGGTTGATCACCTCCGGCCCGAGGTGGTCCAGCTTGAGCATGACGTGGTCCTTCTCCGGACCGCAGCCGCGCCCTTCCTTGATCTCGGTGGTCATCGCGCGCGACACCACGTCCCGGCTCGCGAGGTCCTTGGCGTTGGGCGCGTAGCGCTCCATGAATCGCTCGCCGTCCTTGTTGAGCAGGTAGCCGCCCTCGCCGCGCACGCCCTCGGTGATCAGCACGCCGGCGCCGTACACGCCGGTCGGATGGAACTGGTAGAACTCCATGTCTTCGAGCGGGAAGCCGGCGCGCGCCGCCATGCCCAGGCCGTCGCCCGTGTTGATGAACGCATTGGTGCTGGCGTAGAAAATCCGCCCCGAGCCGCCGGTGGCGAGCAGCGTCGCCTTGGCCTGGAAGAGGTAGACCTCGCCGGTTTCCATTTCCAGCGCCGTGACGCCGAGTACCGCGCCGTCCTGCGGGTCGCGGATCAGGTCCAGCGCCATCCACTCGACGAAGAACTGCGTGTTGCTGCGCACGTTCTGCTGGTACAGCGTATGCAGCATCGCGTGGCCGGTGCGGTCGGCGGCGGCGCAGGAGCGCATCGCCATCTTCGCGCTGCCGTAGTCCTGCGTGTGGCCGCCGAAGGGACGCTGGTAGATCTTGCCGTTCTCCAGCCGGTCGAAGGGCATGCCCATGTGCTCGAGCTCGACCACCACTTCGTTGGCGCGCCGGCACATGTATTCGATCGCGTCCTGGTCGCCGAGGTAGTCCGACCCCTTGACGGTGTCGTACATGTGCCAGTGCCAGTTGTCCTCGGTGGAGTTGGCGAGCGGGGCCGCGATGCCGCCCTGCGCCGCAACCGTGTGCGAACGGGTGGGAAACACCTTGGAGAGGACCGCCGTCTTCAGGCCGGCGCGCGCGAGTTCCAGCGAAGCGCGCATCCCCGAGCCCCCGGCCCCCACTACGATCGCGTCGAATCGGCGTACCTGCAAGCTCATCTCCAGAGTATCTGTATGGTCCAGCCGACGTAGGCCGCGATCGTGAGCAGCACCAGCACTTCAAGCGCCAGGCGCAGCCCGGCCGGTTTGATGTAATCCATCAGGATGTCGCGCACGCCTACCCAGGCGTGCCAGGCAAGGCTCGCCATGAACAGCAGCGTCGCGACGCGCATCCAGCCCTGCGCGAAAAGGTCCTTCCAGACGGGGAAAGTGATGGGCACGCCCGAAAGCAGCACGACCAGCACGATGATGGTGTAGACCGCCATGATTGCGGCGGTGATCCGCTGCGCAAGCCAGTCGCGCAGACCATAGTGGGCGCCAGTGACGATTCGTTGGGTCACGTCCCGCTCCTCACCAGAGTTTCCAGCCGAGGAAAGCGGTCAGGGCGAAACTCACGCCGAACACGACCCAGCTCGTCAGGCGGGCGGTCGCCAGGTCGATGCCCTTGTCCAGGTCGAGGAACAGGTAGCGGATGCCGGCGCAGAAATGGTGGCAATAGGCCCACACCAGCACCAGCAGGGACAGTTTCACGGGCCACAGGCCGGCGTAGTGCCTGATCTTGTTGAACGCGGCCTCGGAGGCGAGGCTCACGTCCAGCATCCACAGCAGCCAGACCAGCGCGACGAACAGCAGCGCGCCGCTGATCCGGTGAAGTATGGATATCCACCCCGGCAGCGGCAACCGGATCTCGAAGATCAGCGCCTGCAGATTGAGGTACTTCGGGCGGGGCTTCCGGACAGTCTTGACGGCTGCTTCGGACATGTTGAGGGGATTATATCTCTGCGGCGGTGCGGTAGAATCATCCGTTCGCTGCTCATCCCCGGAGTTCTCCATGTCCAAAGCCCCTATCCGAGTCGCCGTCACCGGCGCCGCGGGCCAGATTGGCTACGCGCTCCTGTTCCGCATCGCCAGCGGCGAAATGCTCGGCAAGGACCAGCCGGTGATCCTGCAGATGCTCGAGATCCCGGACGAGAAAGCGCAAAAGGCGCTCAAGGGCGTGATGATGGAGCTCGACGACTGCGCCTTTCCGCTGCTCCACGGCATGGTCCCCGCCTCCGACCCGATGGTCGCGTTCAAGGACGTCGGCGTGGCGCTGCTGGTCGGGGCGCGGCCGCGCGGCCCGGGCATGGAGCGCAAGGACCTGCTGGAGGCGAACGGCAAGATTTTCGGACCCCAGGGCCAGGCGCTGGACAAGGTAGCTGACAGGAGCGTCAAGGTCCTGGTGGTCGGCAACCCGGCCAACACCAACTGCCTGATTGCGATGAAGAACGCGCCCAGCCTGAAACCGACCCAGTTCACCGCGATGATGCGGCTCGACCACAATCGGGCAACGTCGCAAGTTGCTCAAAAGGTGAATAAACCCGTAAGTGAAATCAAGAAAATAACCATTTGGGGCAACCACTCCGCGACCCAGTACCCGGACATCTTCCAGGCCGAGGCCGATGGCAGGAAGGTCTGGCCGACGATCAACGACCAGGCCTGGCTCGAGTCCACCTTCATTCCGACGGTGCAGAAGCGCGGCGCCGCGATCATCGAAGCGCGCGGCCTGTCCTCGGCGGCGAGCGCAGCCAACGCGGCGATCGACCACGTGCGCGACTGGTCGCTCGGCTCGCGCGGCGGCGACTGGGTGTCGATGGGCGTCCCGTCGGATGGCAGCTACGGCATTCCCGAGGGCGTGCTCTACGGCTACCCGGTGACCTGCAAGGGCGGCAAGTACGAGATCGTCAAGGGCATCGAGGTCAGCGACTTCAGCCGCAAGCGCATGGACGCGACCCTGAAGGAGCTGCACGAGGAGCGGGACGGGGTCAAGCACCTGCTCGGCAAGTAAATGAGCGCCGGAAAAGCATTTCGCAAGGCGGTCGGGGCCGAAAAGCCGCTGCAGATCGCCGGTACCGTCTGCGCTTATCACGCGCTGCTGGCGAAGCGCACCGGCTACAGGGCCATCTACCTCTCGGGCAGCGGCGTCGCCGCCGCCTCGCTCGGCCTGCCCGACCTCGGGATCTCGAACCTCGACGACGTGCTGACCGACATCCGCCGCATCACGGACGTCTGCGACCTGCCGCTGCTGGTCGACGTGGACACCGGCTTCGGCTCGAGCGCCTTCAACGTCTCGCGCACCACCCGCTCGCTGATCAAGGCCGGCGCCGGGGCGATGCACATCGAAGACCAGGTCAGCGCCAAGCGCTGCGGCCACCGGCCCAACAAGGAACTCGTCTCCACCGCGGAAATGTGCGACCGGATCATGGCCGCGGTGGACGGACGCACCGACCCCTCCTTCGTGATCATGGCGCGCACCGACGCGCTGGCGAACGAAGGTTTCGAGCGCTCCCTGGAAAGAATCCGGAAATACATCGAAGCCGGCGCCGACATGGTGTTTCCTGAAGCCTTAACAGATTTGGTTTCTTATAAAAAAATCACGACGGAAATCAAAGTGCCCGTGCTCGCCAATATCACCGAGTTCGGCAAGACGCCGCTGTTCACGGTGGAGGAGCTGCGTTCGGCGGGCGTCGCGATGGCCCTCTACCCCGTCACCGCCTTCCGCGCCATGAACAAGGCCGCGCTCAAGGTCTACGAGACGGTGCGCAAGACCGGCACGCAGAAGAGCGTCGTCGCCGACATGCAGACGCGCGACGAACTCTACGACTACCTCGACTATCACGCCTACGAGAGCAAACTCGATGAGCTCTTTGCCAGCAAGCGGCCCTAAGCCGAAGAAGTCCGTCGCCCTCTCGGGCGTGCCCGCCGGCAACACCGCCCTCTGTACCGTCGGGCGCAGCGGCAACGACCTGCACTACCGCGGCTACGACATCCTCGACTTCGCCGACCAGGCCGAGTTCGAGGAAGTTGCCTACCTGCTGGTGCACGAAAAGCTGCCGAACAGGAAGGAATTGGCAGCTTATAAGTCGAAACTCAAATCTTTGAGATCATTACCGAAGGAATTAAGGACAGTTCTCGAACAGCTGCCGAAAACAGCGCACCCGATGGACGTGCTGCGCACAGGCTGCTCGGTGCTGGGCACGCTCGAGCCGGAAAAGGAGTCGCACCCGATCGAGGGCGCCCGCGACATCGCCGACCGCCTGATGGCGAGCTTCGGATCAATGTTGCTCTACTGGTATCACTTCGCGAATTCAGGCAAGAAAATCGAGACTCAGACCGACGATGATTCGATTGGCGGCCATTATTTGAATTTACTTCATCAAAAAAAACCAAGTAATGAGTGGGTGCGCGCCATGCATACCTCGCTCATCCTCTACGCCGAGCACGAGTTCAACGCTTCCACCTTCACCTGCCGCGTGATTACCGGCACCGGCGCCGACATGTACTCGGCGATCACCGGCGGCATCGGCGCGCTGCGCGGGCCCAAGCACGGAGGCGCGAACGAAGTTTCCGATGAAATTCAGAAAAGATATCGAAATGCGGATGATGCGGAAGCCGATATCCGCAAGCGCATGGCGGCGAAGGAAATCGTCATCGGCTTCGGCCATCCGGTCTACACCACCGGCGATCCGCGCAACAAGGTGATCAAGGCCGTCGCGGCGCAGCTGTCGAAGGAGGCGAACGACATGACGCAGCAGCAGATCGCCGAGCGCATCGAATCGGTGATGTGGGCCGAGAAGAAGATGTTCGCCAACCTCGACTGGTTCAGCGCCGTCTCCTACAGCAAGATGGGCGTGCCGACGCTGCACTTCACGCCGCTGTTCGTGCTCTCGCGCACCAGCGGCTGGGCGGCGCACATCATCGAGCAGCGCATCGACGGCAAGATCATCCGCCCCGCCGCCAACTACACCGGCCCCGAGAACAGAAAATGGGTTCCGCTGAAAGACAGGAGCTGAAGACCATGGCGATGTACGAGTCCGAGCACACCAGGTTCATCCGCGAATACCTCGAGAAGCACCCCGAGGAACGCGATTCGCAGAAAAAGGGCCGCGCCGTCTGGTGGGACCACGCCGGCGCCGAGCGCACCCCGCCCGACCCGGTGAAGCCCTCGCCGAAGGCGGGCGGCAACGAATACCTCTTCAAACCGCTTTCCGACAAAGAACAGGAAAAGAAATAGTGTCTGCGCACATCTCCAACGTCCGGCCGAAACCCGACAAGGTCCTGGAACTGATTGCTTCGTACGCAAAAGAATTCGAAATCAGGAGCCAGGACGCCTACGCCACCGCCCGCTATTGCCTGATGGATACGCTGGGCTGCGGTTTCGAGGCGCTCGAATACCCGGCCTGCACCAAGCTGCTGGGCCCCATCGTCAAGGGAACCATGGTGCCCAACGGCGCGCGCGTGCCGGGCACCCAGTTCCAGCTCGACCCGGTGCAGGCGGCGTTCAACATCGGCGCCATGGTCCGCTGGCTCGACTTCAACGACACCTGGCTCGCCGCCGAATGGGGCCATCCTTCCGACAATCTCGGGGGAATCCTGGCTGTTGCAGATTATTTAAGTAGAAATAGCAAAAAAATAGTAATGCGCGACGTTCTGACCGCGATGATCAAGGCGCACGAGATCCAGGGCGTGCTCGCGCTGGAGAACAGTTTCAACCGCGTCGGCCTGGACCACGTGGTGCTGGTCAAGGTCGCCTCGACTGCCGTTGTTGCAAGTCTCCTAAATCTGTCGAAGGAAGAGACCATCAATGCCGTGTCCCAGGCCTGGGTCGATGGCCAGAGCCTGCGCACCTACCGCCACGCGCCGAACACGGGTTCGCGCAAGAGCTGGGCCGCAGGGGATGCCACCGCCCGCGCGGTGCGGCTTGCGCTCATCACGCAAACCGGCGAGATGGGCTATCCCTCGGTCCTCACCGCCAAGGGCTGGGGCTTCTACGACGTGCTGTTCAAGGGCAGGCCATTCAGGTTCCAGCGGCAGTTTGGTTCCTACGTGATGGAAAACGTGCTGTTCAAGATTTCCTTCCCCGCCGAATTCCACTCGCAGACGGCTGTCGAGTGTGCGATGACCTTGCACGAGGAAATCAAGCGTTCCGGCAGGAAGATAGAAGACATCAGGAAGATCAAGATCAGGACGCACGAAGCCGCGATCCGGATCATCGACAAGAAAGGCCCGCTCAACAATCCCGCCGACCGCGACCACTGCATCCAGTACATGGTCGCCGTGCCGCTGCTGTTCGGCCGCCTGACTGCCGGCGACTACGAGGACTCCGTCGCCAGGGATCCACGCATCGATGCGCTGAGAGCGAAAATCGTGTGCGTGGAGGACAGGAAGTTCACGCGCGATTACCACGCGCCGGACAAGCGCTCGATCGCCAACGCCCTCACGGTGGAATTCAAGGACGGCACGAAGCTGAAGGAAGTGGTCTGCGAGTACCCGATCGGCCACAAGCGCCGCCGCAAGGAGGGCATGCCGGTGCTGGTGGAGAAGTTCAGGACCAACCTCGCGCGCCGCTTCCCGGCGAAGCAGCAGAAGGCGATTCTGGACTTGTGCCAGGACGCTTCACGCCTCGAAAAGACGCCGGTGCACGAATTCGTCGACCTGATGGTGATCTGAGAAAATACGCCATGCTCCGTTCCCTGTCCGCCGCCCTCGCCTGCCTCGCCTGCGTCGCCGCAGCCGCCCAGGACGCGCCCAGGCGAAAGTCGGGCCAGTGGGAGGTGAGCGTTGCCATGCCGCAGATGGACGCGCCGATGCAGGGCATGCAGTTCCAGAAATAGCTTCATGCGAGCCGAACTGCAGCAGCGCATCGACGAACTTTCCCGGGAGATACGGAGTTATCCGACCCCCATCGCGCGCTGCGACCTGCACCTGCGCGCGCTGATCGACGAGCGATCCAGGCTCCAGGACCTGTTGCGCCAGGAACAAAAACCGGCAGGCGACTGCACGCCCGACGCCGTCTGGGCCAACGACGGAGGCCTGCAGGCGTGAGACGGCTCCTCGCCGCGCTTGTGTTTACGCTCGCGTTCGTGCCGGCGCAGGCTGCCGAGGGCTGGGAACGCTTCTTCGAGCTGTCCTTCGGCGACCTGCGCGCCGAGGCGGTGGAAGCGGGCAAGGAAGGCCGCAAGGGCCTGGTCGTCATGTACCACTTCGACGACTGCCCGTACTGCGCGCGCATGAAGCGGGACGTGCTCTCGCGTCCCGACGTGCAGGCGTACTACCGCCAGCACTTTCGCGCGATTCCGGTCGACACGCGGGGCGCGCAGGAAGTGACCGGATTTTCCGGCAAGGCGCTGCCGGAGAAGGCCTTCGCGCAATCGGTGGGCGTGCGCGTCAGCCCGACCTTCCAGTTCTACTCGCCCGACGGCAGGCTGCTCGCGACGCACGCCGGCGCCATCTACGATCCCGCGGAATTCATGCTGCTCGGCGAGTACGTCGCCAGCGGCGCCTACCGGCGCGCGAATTTCGCCGCCTACAAGCAATCGAAGCAAAAACGAGGAAGCTGATCATGGCCCACAACCTGCACAACACCCTCCAGCCGCTCAAGGGCGGCAAGTTCTATTCCCTGCCCCAGCTGGGCAAGGCATTGAACGTGAAGATCGAGCGGCTGCCGCTGTCGATCCGCATCGTGCTCGAGTCGGTGCTGCGCAACTGCGACGGCAAGAAAGTCACCGAGGAGCACGTCAAGCAGCTCGCCAACTGGAAGCCGAAGGCGACGCGCACCGACGAGATCCCGTTCGTGCTGGCGAGGATCGTGCTGCAGGACTTCACCGGCGTGCCGCTGCTCTGCGACCTCGCCGCGATGCGCAACGTGGCGCACAAGATGGGCAAGGATCCCAAGGTGATCGAGCCGCTGGTGCCGGTGGACCTGGTGGTGGACCACTCGGTGCAGATCGACCACTACGGCAACAAGAACGCGCTCGACCTCAACATGAAGCTGGAATTCAAGAGGAACGAGGAGCGCTACCAGTTCATGAAGTGGGGCATGCAGGCCTTCGACACCTTCAAGGTCGTGCCCCCGGGCATCGGCATCGTGCACCAGGTGAACCTGGAGTACCTCGCGCGCGGCGTGCACGCCAAGAAGGACGGCACGGGTGTCACCATCTACTACCCCGACACGCTCGTCGGCACCGACAGCCACACCACCATGATCAACGGCATCGGCGTGGTCGGCTGGGGCGTGGGCGGCATCGAGGCCGAGGCCGGCATGCTCGGCCAGCCGGTCTATTTCCTCACGCCCGATGTCGTGGGCGTGAACCTTAAGGGCAAGCTGCATCCTGCCTGCACCGCGACCGACCTCGTGCTCACCGTCACGGAAATGCTGAGAAAAGCGAAGGTCGTCGGCAAGTTCGTCGAGTTCTACGGCGAAGGCTGCGCCTCGCTGTCGGTCACCGACCGCGCGACGATCGCCAACATGGCGCCCGAGTACGGCGCGACCATGGGCTTCTTCCCGGTGGACGACAAGACCATCGCCTACTTCAAGGGCACCGGCCGCACCGACGCGGAAATCAGCGCGCTGGAAGCCTATTTCAAGGCGCAGCGGATGTTCGGCGTGCCGAAGGCCGGCGCGATCGACTACAGCGAAAACCTGGAGCTCGACCTGTCGACCGTGATGTCGTCCCTCGCCGGCCCGAAACGGCCGCAGGACCGCATCAACCTGGACAGCATGAAGAGCAAGTTCACGGAACTCTTCTCCGCTCCCGTCAAGGAAAATGGTTTTGCTAAAAATTCTTCTGATTTATATAAGAAATATAGAACATATGACGGCCTTGAAATCAGCAACGGTGACGTGCTGATCGCGGCGATCACCTCCTGCACCAACACCTCCAATCCCAGCGTGCTGATCGCGGCGGGCCTGCTGGCGAAGAAGGCGGTCGAGCTCGGCCTCAAGGTCAAGCCGCATATCAAGACCTCGCTCGCCCCGGGCTCGCGCGTGGTGACCGAATACCTGACCAAGGCGGGGCTGCTGCCCTACCTCGAGCAGGTCGGCTTCTACCTCGCCGGCTACGGCTGCACCACCTGCATCGGCAACGCCGGGCCGCTGGCGCAGCCGATCGAGGAAACCGTGGTCAAGAACGAGCTTGTCTGCGCGGCCGTCTTGTCCGGCAACCGGAATTTCGAGGCAAGGATCCACCCCAATATTCGCGCCAACTTCCTCGCTTCCCCGCCGCTGGTGGTGGCTTATGCGATCGCCGGCTCCGTGCTGGTCGATTTCAAGACGCAACCGATCGGCAAGTCGAAGGATGGCCAGGACGTGTACATCGGCCACATCTGGCCGACCTCCGACGAGATCCAGTCGCTCATGAAGCTGGCGATGGACGCGCCCACCTTCCGCAAGCTCTACGGCGACCTCGCCAACGCGAGCCCGATGTTCAAGAAGATCTCGGCGCCCTCCGGCCAGGTCTACAGCTGGCCGAAATCCAGCTACATCGCCGAGCCGCCCTTCTTCAAGGACTTCGGCATGCAGCCAGGCCACCCCGGCAACATCTCGGGCGCCAAGGTGCTCGGCGTGTTCGGCGATTCGGTCACCACCGACCACATCAGCCCGGCCGGCTCGATCAAGCCGACCTCGCCCGCCGGCATCTACCTGCAGGAGCACGACATCGCGGTGGCCGACTTCAACAGCTACGGCGCGCGCCGCGGCAACCACGACGTCATGATGCGGGGGACGTTTGCCAACGTGCGCATCAAGAACCTGATGATCGCCGGCAGCGAAGGCGGGATCACGCTGTACAAGGGCGAAAAACTGCCGATCTACGACGCCGCGATGCGCTACATCGCCGACGGCACGCCGACCGTGATCTTCGGCGGCGAGGAATACGGCACCGGCTCCTCGCGCGACTGGGCGGCCAAGGGCACCCAGCTGCTCGGCGTCAAGGCGGTGATCGTGCGCAGCTTCGAGCGCATCCACCGCTCCAACCTGGTGGGCATGGGCGTGCTGCCGCTGCAGTTCCTCGGCTCGGACAGCGCCGCCTCGCTCGGCATCAAGGGCGACGAGGAAATCTCCATCTTCGGCCTGGGCGACATCCACCCGCAGCAGGAGCTGATGGTCGAGATCAAGCGCGCCGACGGCAGCAAGCAGCAGATCAAGGTCAAGTCGCGCATCGACACCGCGATCGAGGTCGACTACTACAAGCACGGCGGCATCCTGCCCTACGTGCTGCGCGAGTTGATCTCCAAGGCCAGTCCGGCGAAGGTGAAAGCTGCGTAATTGGTCAGGTTTTTAGGGTTATTGGTTTTTCTCGGTTGGGGTTTTGCCGCCCACGCGGCAGATCCCCAGCTGGTCGAAGAACTACGAAAAGGCGGATACGTCCTTTACCTCCGCCACACCTCCACGGATTTCAGCAGGAACGACGCGAAATCGACCTCCTTCGAGGACTGCGCCAACCAGCGCCCGCTCCTCGACAAGGGGCGCGACGAGGCGCGCGCCATCGCCGGGCACATCAAGCGCCTCGGCATCCCGATCGGCAGGGTCTACGCGAGCCCCTACTGCCGGACGATGGAGACCGCGATGCTTGCCTTCGGCAAGGCCGAGAAAACCAGCGAGGCGCGCGGCGGGCCGGTCAGCACGGATGATGCCGCGCGCTATGCGGGATTGAAAAAAATCCTTGGAGAAAAACCAAGTCCGGGAACCAACAACGCGGTCTCCAGCCACGGCAATCCGTTCTTCGCGCTATTTGGCGCGCCTTACCTGCTCGAAGGCGAAATCGCCGTGGTGCGGCCCGGCGGCCAGGACGGCTACGCGATCGCCGGGAAGATAAAACTCGAGGACTGGGCGGCGCTGAGGTAGCGTGCAGGAAGCCCCTCGGGGCTTAGGCGGCCTTCAGGAACGCCTGCACTTTCGCGCCCAGCTTCAAGAGGCGCTTGAGGAACGCGTTGTCCATCGCCAGCATCTGCTCCGCCCAGCCGCCGAGCGATTCCATCAGCGCGAGCGTCTCGCGCAGGCGCTTCTGGGTGCCGGGGTCCTCGCGCGCGAATTCCCTGCTCTCCACGCAGGAGCGCAGAAATGCTGCGGTTGGATCGAACTCGCGCTCCTTGCGCTCCCTGACGATGATCCGCATGAGTTCCCAGGGATCCTGCGAGGACTCGAAGTGGTCGCGCCGGTCCCCTGCCAGGTGCGTGACCTTGACCAGGTCCCAGTTCTGCAGCTCGCGGATGCTGGTGCTGACGTTCGAGCGCGCCACCTGCAGCACCAGCGAGATCTCCTCGGCGTGCATCGGCCGGCCGAGGAAGAACAGCAGCGCGTGGATCTGCGACACGGTGCGGCTCACGCCCCAGCGCGTGCCCATCTCGCCCCAGTGCAGGACGAAACGCGCCCCGAGTGCTCCCACCGCCCCGGTCAGGGCGTCTTCGGCGGTTTCCATGGCGGCCATGACTTGACATCAGTCTAGTTCTTGTCATATTATTCTGTCAAGACTGAAATTACCGAAGGACGAGAACATGAGAGTAATGGTCTTGGGCGGCACCGGGTTCATCGGGCGGCACGCCGCCGCGGCCCTCCGGGCGCGCGGCCACAGCGTGGTGATCGGCACGCGCCACCCGAAACGCGCGCTGAAGAAGCTTCCCCCCGCGCTACGCGACTGCGAACTACGCGAAACCCACTTCGAGTCCCTCACCACCCGCTACATCTGGCAGCCCCTGCTCGCCGACATCGACGCGGTGGTCAACGCGGTCGGCATCCTGCGCGAGCGCGGCCGCGAGACCTACGACCGGGTGCACAACATGGCGCCCACGGCGCTCGCGGCGGCCTGCGAAAAGCTGCACCTGCGCCTGGTCCATGTCTCCGCGCTCGGCCTGCGCCCGCAGGCGCTGAGCGGCTTCATCCACTCCAAGATCCTCGCCGAGCGCGCCATCGCCGCCGGCGGCGCCGACTACTCCATCGTGCGCCCTTCCCTGCTGGACGGCGATGGCGGCTTCGGCGCGGAATGGGTCCGGCGCGTCGCGCGCTGGCCGCTGCACTTCATTCCGGTCGAGGCACTGGGCCGCATGGCGCCCCTGGACGTGCGCGACCTGGGCGAAGCGCTCGCCGTGCTGTGCGAGCGCGGCGGCGAAGGCCGGCGCGAAGTGGAACTGGGCGGCAGCGCGAAGCGCACGATGGCGGAACACCTGGCGTCAATGCGCGCGCTGCACGACGAGCGTCCCGCCCTGCGCATCCCGGTGCCGCGCTTCGTGGCGCGCTTCGCGGCGCACGTCTGCGACCTGGTGCACCTCTCGCCGTTTTCCTTCGGCCACCTGGAGCTCCTGCGGCGCGACAACCTGCCGCAGCCGAACATGCTTTCGGCCCTGATCGGACGCGCGCCGACGCTCGTGGGAGCGCGGCCGGGCTACGCCGCGATGCCCACGGGGCACGTCACCCCGGTGCCACCCAGCCCGCAGTAGCCGTTCGGGTTCTTGCCGAGGTACTGCTGGTGGTAGTCCTCGGCGTAATAGAACGCCGGGGCGGGACGGATTTCCGTGGAAATTGCCGGGTAGCCTTTTTCCTTCAGTGCTTTCTGAAACAGGTCCTTCGAAGCAAGAGCGGCCTTCAACTGCGCATCTCCGTGGCAATAGACGGCAGAACGGTACTGCGTGCCCGAATCGTTGCCCTGGCGCATGCCCTGCGTCGGGTCGTGGCCTTCCCAGAACGCCTTCAGCAGTTCGTCGTAGCTCACGCGCTTCGGGTCGTACACGACCAGCACCGCCTCGGTGTGGTTGGTGAACCCGGAACAGACTTCCTCGTAGGTCGGGTTCTTCGTCTCGCCCCCGGCATAGCCGACCGCCGTGCTGTAGACGCCGGGGATGTTCCAGAAAAGCTTTTCGGCGCCCCAGAAGCAGCCCAGGCCGAAAACGGCCTGCTCCATGCCGGCCGGAAACGGCGGCACGATGCGATGGCCGTTGACGAAATGCGTCTCCGCCGTCGCAATGGCAGCAGCGCGGCCGGGCAGCGTGCCGCTGGCGGGCAGCAGGGATTTCATCTTCTTCATGAACGCGAACATTGCAATCTCCTTGAATCAGGGACAGTCCACGTTTTCCATGAAGCCGGGAAAACGTGGACTGTCCCCATTATTCGTAGAATAGCACCATGAAAATATGCATTTACGGTGCCGGCGCCGTGGGTGGCCTGATCGCCGGCCGGCTCGCGCAGGCGGGCCATGACATCTCTGTCGTCGCCCGGGGCGCCCACCTTACGGCGATCCAGGCGGGCGGCCTGCGCATCATCGCCGGCCCCAGGGAATTCTTCGTAAGAATCAAGGCCAGCGACGATCCCAGGCAGCTTGGGCCGCAGGACTACGTCATCGTTGCGGTGAAGGCGCAAAGCCTGCCGGAGGTGGCGGACGCGATCACGCCCCTGGTCGGCCCGCAGACTTCGATCGTCACCGCCATGAACGGCGTGCCCTGGTGGTTTTTCGACCGCCTCCCGTATGCGCAAAATGCGGGCAACGGGAAGCTGCGCCTGGAGAGCCTGGACCCGGGCGGCGCCATTTCGCGCGCGATGCCGACCGAGCGCATCGTCGGCTGCGTGGTGCACCTTGCCGCCTCGACGCCCGAACCCGGCGTCATCCGCCTGAACATGGGCGAGCGCCTGATCCTCGGCGAGCCGGGCGGCAGGAACACGGCGCGTACCCAGGCCATCGTGGACGCGCTGCGAGCAGCGGGATTCGAGGCGCAGGCGACCGGTTTCATCGAGAAGGACTTCTGGGTGAAATTGATCGGCAACATCAGCTTCAACCCGGTCGCGGCATTGACGCTCGCCACCGCGGACCGCCTGATCGCCGACGAGTACGCCAAGGCCTACCTCGTGGCGATCATGCGCGAGTGCCTCGCGATCGGGCGCGCAGTGGGCGTGGATGCCGACATCGATCCCGAGGCGCGCATGGACATGGCGCGCAAGCTCGGCGCCTTCAAGCCCTCCACCCTGCAGGACCTGGAAGCGGGCAAGAAACTCGAGATCGACGGCCTGCTGATGGGCACGCTCGAAATCGCGCGCAAGGCCGGCATCGCGGCGCCCTTCACCGAAAGCCTCGCCGGCCTGACGCGGCTGCGGGCCGATTCGACCGGGCAGTATCGGTGAAAATCAGGGTCAGACCACGATTTCCGAAAATCGGGGACAGTCCACGATTTCCGTTCCCACAACCGACATTCGGTGCGCGCCATTGAAATCGTGGACTGTCCCTGATTTTCGGCATGACCCCGATTTCCGGCACCGGCTCTGCGTTGCGCCGATGATGGACTGGACGGACCGGCACTGCCGTTACTTCCTGCGCCAGGTCTCTTCCTCCGCGTTCCTCTACACCGAGATGATCACCACCGGCGCCCTGCTCCACGGCAACGTCGAGCGGCACCTCGCGTTCAGCGCCGAGGAGCATCCGGTGGCGGTGCAACTGGGCGGCAGCGAGCCCGATGAGCTCGCGCGCTGCGCGAAACTGGTCGAGGACTACGGCTACGACGAGGTCAACCTCAACATCGGCTGCCCGAGCGAGCGCGTGCAGCGCGGCGCCTTCGGCGCCTGCCTGATGGCGGAGCCGGAACTGGTTGCCGATTGCGTGCGTGCGATGCGCGAGACGGTGAAGATTCCCGTGACGGTCAAGCACCGCCTGGGTTTGAATTCGATGGACGATTATTCCTTTGTGGAAAATTTCGTGCAAACCGTGGCCGGAGCAGGCTGCACGACGTTCATCGCCCATGCCCGCAACGCGGTATTGAAAGGCCTGTCGCCGAAGGAAAACCGCGAAATCCCGCCACTCAAGTACGAGTACGTGTATCGGTTGAAGCAGGACTTTCCCTCGCTGGAATTCGTCCTGAACGGCGGCATCACGAAGAACGAATCGAATCCAGGCGTCGACGGCATCATGCTCGGCCGCGCCGCGTACCACGACCCCTGGGCGCTGGCGGACGAAGGCAGGACCCGCCGGCAGGTCGTGCTGGCCATGCATGCCTACCTGGGGAAAATGCTTTCGAACGACGTCAAGGTCAGGAACGTCGCCCGCCACATGCTCGGCCTGTACCACGGCCACCGCCGCGCGCGCCTGTGGCGCCGCATGCTGTCGGATTCGGCGCGCCTTTCGCAGAACGATCCAGGCCTCCTGCTGGAAACCATGGAGGCGGTAGAATCCCTTCGATACCCAGACCAGGAGACAGCCCATGAGCGCCGTCCTCAAGTCCAAGCCGGTTAAAGAGCGCGTCAGCAAGGAGGAGTGGGACCTGCGCGTCGACCTCGCCGCCGCCTACCAGGTCGCCGCGATCTTCAAGTGGTCCGACCTGATCTACACCCACTTCTCGGCGCGCCTGCCGGGCCACGACGAATTCCTCATCAATCCCTACGGGCTGATGTTCGAGGAAATCGTCGCGTCCAATTTGATAAAGATCGACCACCACGGCAAGGTAATCGATGACCCGACCGGCCTGGGCTACAACGAGGCCGGCTTCGTGATCCACGGCTGCATCCACGAGGCGCGGCCCGAGGCGCAGTGCGTGATCCACACCCACACGCGCGCCGGCGTCGCCGTGTCGGCGATGAAATGCGGCCTGCTGCCGATCAGCCAGCACGCGATGCGCGTGCAGCGCGAGGTCTCCTACCACGACTACGAAGGCATCGCGCTCGACATGGACGAGCGCGTGCGCATGGCGAACGACATCGGCAAGACTTCCCGCGCGATGATCCTGCGCAACCACGGCCTGCTCACGCTCGGCGAGTCGGTGCGCGAGGCCTTCGAGCTGATGTACTACCTCGACTGCGCCTGCCAGATCCAGATCGACGCCGTCGCGGGCGGCATGGACAACGTGATCCAGATGAGCAAGTCGGCAGGCGATGCGGCCGCGAAGCAGTTCAACCGCCCGAACCGGCCCTCGCAGCACAAGGACTGGCCCGCCCTGCTGCGCCTGCTCGAGCGCAAGGGCAGCAACTACGCGAGCTAGGCTCTCGCAGGTTCCCTGTTGTTCGGCAGGTTCAGGACGGTAGCAATCGTCAGGATCGCCGTCACCACCACCGTATAGAACACCGCCGCCGGGCGCCCGCCGTCCAGCAGCCAGCCGAAGTAGACCGGCGTCACCATCGAGCCGACGTCCAGGCCCGAATACACGAAGCCGTAGACCTTGCCGGTAGAGCCCGGCGGCGTGGTGGCGCGCACGATCAGGTCGCGCGACGGTCCCGTTACCCCGGTTGCAAACCCTGCCGCGGCGCACAGCACCGGCAGCAGCGCCGCGGAAAACCAGGTCGCGGCGATGATGAACATGAACGTGGCGCTCAGGGCCATGCCGGTGACCGCGACCAGGTCGTGGCGCGTGGTGCGCACCGCGACGAAGCCGCCCGCGAGGATGCCGGCCGCGCCGCCCAGCAAATAGGAGGTGAGCGCCGCCGAGGCGAGCGCCGCGCTCACGCCGTAGAGCGCGATGAAGGTGACGACGCCGAAATTCTGCGTCGCGATGAAGGCCACCGAGACGAGGATGAAGTAGCCGAAGCACATCAGCACCGGCAGCGAGGCGAGCACCCTGACGTCGGCCATCAGCCCGCCGCGCGCCCCGGACTGGCGCGCGTCCGCCGGCGCGACGTCGATCGCGTCGCGGAATGCCAGCAGCACGACGAACACCAGCGCGCCCAGCGCGGCCGCGCCCAGCAGCGCGCCGCGCCAGCCCACCGCGGCGGCCATGCCGATGCCGTATACCGGCGCCAGCGCGTAGCCGAGGTAGCCAGCGATGCCGTGGCCGCTGAAGGCGTGGCCCAGCCGCTCGCGGCGCACGCGCGCGTTCAGGATCGAGAAATCGCAGGGGTGGAACACGCTGTTGCCGATCCCGCCCACCACCGCCGCCGCGAGCAGCATCGCGTAGTTGTGCGCGAATCCCGCGATCAGGGCGCCCGCGGTGCTGAGGAACACGCCGACGAACAGCACGCGCCGCGCGCCGTAGCGGTCCGCCGCGAATCCGGCCGCGGTCTGGCAGATGCCGCTCACCACGTAGTAGATCGCCACGGTGGCGCCCAGCGCCACGTAGCTGACGTCGAGCTCGTCCTTGATCAGCGGGAACACCACCGCGGTCGCGATCTGGAAGAAATGCGACAGGCCGTGCGCCAGGGAGACCAGGCTGATGGTGCGGAAGTCGCTCTTAAGGGTTTGTTCCAATGATTTTCTTTATGAAACCTGAAAGCGAATGCAAAACCGCTTCCTGTTGATCCTTATGCGGCGAGTGGCCGCAATCCGCCAATTTCAGCAACTCGCAATCACCGCCCGCCTGCCGCGCGATCGCGTCGAGCTGAGCCATCGTGCCGTATTCGTCGTCCTCGCCCTGGATCGCCAGCAGCGGGCAGCGGATGCGAGGCAGGCATTCCTCGATGTTCCACTGCCTGAACGCGGGGTCAAGCCAGGCGTCGGCCCAGAGATGAAAAGTCTTCCGGGCATCCCGATGGTACTTCCCCAGCCGGACGGAAAGGTCGGTTGTTTCGAATTGCCTTGCCGCTTCCTGGATTGAATCCACACAGATGTCTTCAATGAAGACATGCGGCGCCATGACCGCGACGCCGCGCACGGCATGAGACCCTGCGTAGATGAGGGCTATGGACGCGCCGTCGGAATGTCCCACCAGGATCGGATTTTCTATTTTCAGTTCCTTTAAAACCGCCGGAAGAAAAACCAACCCCTCCCGGTGCATGAAGTCCGTCCCGACCCTGTCCTCCTGCAGCACTTCCGAATTGCCGTAGCCGTAGCGGTCGTAGGCCAGCGCGCGGCAGCCGGTCGCGCGCGCGAGCTTCTCCGGGAAATCGCGCCACTGCCGGATCGAGCCCAGGCCCTCGTGCAGGAAGACGAGGGTCGGGCGCGCGGCACTCTCGTCGCCGGTCCACAGGTACTCGAGTGCATGACCGGCGGCGGAAATCTGCGGCATGAATCCAGATTAGCATGCGCCATGCGCCGCGGTTTCACGCCCTTTGCCTGGCTGGTCCTCTTCGCGACCCTGCTGCTGTGGTCGGGGAACTGGATCGTGGCGCGCGCGGTGCGCGACGACATCTCGCCCGGCATCGCCACCGCGGGACGAATGGTCGTCGTCCTTTTGATCCTGTTGCCTTTCGTCTTCAACTCTCTCTGGAAAAAAATAAAACGCCTTGATAAACCCCAAATTCAAAATCTGGCCGCCATCGGCTTTTTCGGCGGCGGGCTGCACCTCGCATTCCAGTGGCAGGGCCTGCACTACACCACCGCGACCAGCGCGACGCTGTACCTGTCGACGGCGCCGATCTTCATCCTGCTGCTCTCGAGGCCGCTGCTCGGCGAGCGCATCGCCGCGCTGCAATGGCTTGGGGTTGGAATTTCCTTTTCAGGGGTTTTCCTGATTGCGACACAAGGCCGGATACAGACCTTCAGCTTCAACATCGGCGACCTGCTCGCCCTCGCCTCGATGGCGCTGTGGGGCGCCTATACCGTGCTCCTGCGCCTGCGGCGCGACGACCTCGACACGCCGGAGTTCATGGCCGCGCTGTGCGCCATGGGGCTGGTCGTCCTGCTGCCCTGGGTTGCGGTCGAAGTCCTGCAAGGCGTCGAAACCACGCTGAGCGCGAACGGCGCCATCGCCGTCCTGTATTCCGCCGTCGGCTCCCTGCTGCTCGCCGGCGCGGGCTGGACCTATGTCGTGAAGCGCCTGGGCGCGGCGCGCGCGGGAGTCACCATGCACCTGATGCCGGCCATCGCCGTCGTGCTGTCGGCAATCTTCCTCGCCGAATATCCGCTCTGGTTCCACTTCGCCGGCATCGCGCTGATCCTCGCCGGCGTCGCGCTCTCGTCCTCCGTCAAAGCTTCATCGGCTTCCAGTAGCCCGTGAGTTCCAGGTAGCCGCGGCCGACCGCGGACTTGCCCCGGTACGCGGTGACGGCGCCTTCCCAGTAGATGGTGCCGGTGCTGGCCCGGGCATCGAGTTCCTGGTCGTCCATCAGGGGTTCCAACCGGAGATCGTTATTCACCATCATGGATACTGGATATTCGCTGCCCGTGCGTGGCGATTTCCATCTCCTCAGGACTTCAAAGGAAGAGCCAGGGGGCGCGAAAGCCGTCCCGCCCTCCCTGTCCCGCATGCGGAAGGCCATCAGCGAGCCGCCGTCGTTCATGTTGATGCCGCACCAGTCCCAGCCGGTGGCGCCGGCCGCCATGTACTGGCTCGACCATTCGTGGTCCAGCCAGGCGGTGCCGACTATTTTTTCCTTGTTTACAAAACCACGAACAGAAAGCTGAGGCCGGCTGTAATAGTAGGAAGCCTCCTCAGGGCGGTTGCCCTTGCGGCTGAAGCCTGAATTCCCCTGCAGCAAGGGTTGATTCTTCGTTTCAAAACTCAAATCCAGGGAAAAGTCCCGCGCCGCGATTTTTGCCTTGTACGTCTGATTCGAAAGATCAAGAACCCAATCGTCTACCCAAACCCTGGTCGTGCCCTCCGTGCTCCCCGCCAGCCCGAGCGCGGTGCGCGCGGCGCGCTCGTCGTGGCGCAGGCGGCCGTGGCGCGGGTCGGCGAGCGCGGCGTGCGCGAGGATCACCTGCCGGGGCGTGAACGAACTGGGGTTGGCGGTCTCGATGCCCGGCCTGGCCCGGAAAAAAGTGACCTGGAAACCCAGGTCCTCGCCGCCCGCCGCCTTGAGCCAGCCGGTCACGTACCACCACTCCTGCCGGAATTCGGGATGGGCTCCATGGTCCCGGGGGAATTGCAGTTTGTATTCCGGCTTTACCAGTGGAAAGGCCAGACCCGCAAGAACGAAATCCCTGCGCCTCACCAGTCCTCCTTCACCGCGCGCACCGGGCCGATGCCGGTGGCTTCGCGGCCGGAAAGAAATGCCGTCAGGGAGGAAAGGACGACCAGCAGCAGCGACAGGCCGAGCAGGAACCCGTAGGGCATGTGCAGGTCCATGCTCCAGTTGAAGGACTGGCGGTTGACGACGTGGATCAGGATCAGGCCGATGGCCGAGCCGAGCGCGAGGCCGACGGCGACGCCCAGCAGCGCGAGCAGCCCGCCCTCGGCGGCGAGCATGGCGCCGATCTGCCGCCGCGTCATGCCCAGGTGGCGCAGCATGCCGAATTCGCGCCGCCGCGCGAGCACGATCGCGCCCACGCTCGAGGACAGGCCGAAGAGCCCGACGATCACCGCCACGGCTTCGAGCGCGTAGGTCACCGCGAAGCTGCGGTCGAAAATGGCGAGCGAAGCCGAGCGGATCTCGCCCGGCGCGGCGATGTCCAGCAGGCCGCCGCCCGGCAGAGCCTTGAGCGCCGCCTCCAGCGCCGCCGCCGAGGCGCCCGGCTTGAGCCACAGCGCCGCGTCGTTCGAACGCGCGTCGCCCGAGAGCGCGGCGTAGGTGCCGCGCTCGATCACGATCGCGCCGTGCTGGCGCGCGTAGTCGCGCCAGACTCCCGTGACGACAAAGGTCTGCTTTTTCCCTGCCAGGGGAAGTTCAATCCGGGAGCCAGAAGAAAATCCATACAAGTCCGCGACAGCCTCGGAAATCCAGGCCGGCGGCGGATCGCCCTCCTTGCGCTCGTAGGCTTTTCCCACCAGCGGAAATTGCAGCTTCACGGGGTCGCGCGCGAGCAACGCCACCGGCGGCCGCATGGGGTCGAGCAGGATGCGGCCGCTGCGCAGGAACACCGCCTTTTCCACCTGCGGCAGCGCCCGCACGCGCGCCTCGAGGTCCGCGTCCAGCCACCCGGTCTCTCCCGCGGAGCTGCTGCGGAAGTAGAGGTCCGCCGGCAGCACGGCGCCCAGCCAGTCGTCCACCGAGCTGCGGAACGAAGCCACCATGATCGCCATCGCCGCCATGAGCGAGAAGCTCGCCACGATCGCCGCGAGGCTCACCATCGCCTGCCCCGGCGCGCCACGCAGCTGGGCCAGTGCGAGTGTGCAGGAAATATTTTTCCCGCCCTTTAATTTTTCGAATGCGAAGGCCGCAAATAAGGGCATCAGAAAGATCCCACCCAGCAGCAGGCACGCTATTGCTGCATAACCAGCGACAGGAATGCCCTTCACGGGTCCAAACCGGATAAGAACAAAACTGGACAGGAGAAGAAGCAATCCCGGCCATACCCTGACCGCGCGCCCGAACATGCGCTGCTCGTCGCCCGCCTTGAGCGCCTGCGCGGGCGCGGCGCGCGCCGCGTCCAGCGCCGGCAGCAGCGCGCCGGCAAGAGCCACGGCGATGCCGCCGGCGAAGAACGCGAGGCCCGCCACCGCGGGGAAATCGACCTGCGGCACCACGCCGCGGAAAAAACCCGCGCCCAGGTCCGCCGCGCCCGCGCGCGCCGCAACGGCGGCGAGGCCGTAGCCGATCGCGATGCCGAGCGCGGCGCCCAGCGCGCCCAGCGCCGCCGCTTCCAGCAGCACCAGCCGCGTCACGCCGCCGCGCAGGAGGCCCAGCACGCGCAGCAGCGCGTGCTCCTGGCGCCGCCGCGCCACTTCCAGCGCCTGCGCCGAGAACACGAGGAAGCCGCCGGTGAACAGCGCTACCAGCGCGAGCACGTCCAGGTTCACGCGGTAGGCCCGCGACAGGTTGGCACCCGACTCTTCCACCGCGTCCAGCGTGGAGACGTGCACGCCCGGCGGCAGCAGCGCGGCGATCCGCCGCTGCAGCGCCTCGCGGTCGGCGCCCGGCGCAAGGCGCAGGTCGATGCGGTTGAGCTCGCCCAGGCGCCCCAGCCGCCACTGCGCGGTCGAGACATCGGTCAGCGCGGCGATGCCGCGCAGGCTGGAGGCAGGCAGCACGCCGCCAACCTCGAGCTCGATCTTCTGCGTGCCCGCGACGATCGTCAGGCCGGCGACTTCCCTGCCCTTGCCGAAGTATTCCGCCGCCGCCGCGGACAGGAAGACCACGTCCGGCCTGAGCAGCGCCAGCCGGCGCGCCGGTTCGTCGCCGAACAGCGCGGGCTGGATCATGCCCGCGCGCAGCGAATCGATGCCGATCAGGCGCAGCGTCCGTCCCTTCGCCAGGCTCGCCGCGTCCGCGAGGCTGGCGTCCACCTCCAGCACGGGGCTCGCCACGGCGACGCCCGGCAGGCGCGCGAGTTCGGCGTAGAGGGCTTCGGGAAATCCGGCGCGCCCGCCGCGCACTTCCAGGTCGGCCGTGCCCGCGAGCGCGCGCACGCCCGCGGCGAGCTCGTTCGCGGCGGAGCGGTTGATGAGGTGCACGGCAAAGCCGAGCGCGACGCCGAGCGCGATCCCCAGGATGGAGAGCAGCGTGCGGCCCGGAAAGGGGAAAACCAGACGCGGAAAAGCCAGTCGCAGAAAGCTAAGCCGGAACATCTCCCGCCAGTGTAATGCGGTGCATCACGCGCCGGTGGCCGTGGTAGTCGTTGACCGGGTTGTGCTGCGCGCAGCGGTTGTCCCACAGCGCGATGGAACCCGGCTGCCAGCCGAACCGGCAGGTGAATTCGGGTCTTGTCTGAAATTCGAATAAATATTTCAGCAGTGGAGCGCTTTCCTCCTCCGTCCAGCCCGAAAAGCGCACGGTATGGCCCGAATTCACGTACAGCGCCTTGCGGCCCGTCTCCGGATGCGTGCGGATGACGGGGTGTTCGGCGAGGAAATCCGATTTCGCGGCGCCATCGCTCTTTATCCGGTCTTCACGGGTCTTCGATGCGTCTGCTTTTGCGGATGAATTTATTGCCTTTAACGAGGAGAGCAATTTCCTCAACCCATCCGAAAGACCCTCGAATGCCAGATACATATTCGCGAACAGCGTATCGCCGCCGAACGGCGGGACTTCGCGCGCGAGCAGCATCGAGGCCATCGGCGGGCGCTCGAGGTAGGCGGTGTCGGTGTGCCAGATGCCGCCGAAGGCGACGCGCTCGTGCTCGAGCTTCCTCACCTCGATGATCTTCGGGTAGCCCGCCAGCCCCTTCACCAGCGGGTACTCGACCGGCTCGCCGAACTGCGTCGCGAAGGCCATGTACTGCTTTTCGGAGAGATTCTGGCCGCGGAAGAAAATGACCAGGTGCTCCAGCCAGAGGCGCTTGACCTCCGCGAAGTCCGGCCCGGACAAAGGCTGCGAAAGGTCCACCCCGGAAACTTCGGCGCCCAGGGCGCCGGCGATGCGCCTCGCCTCGATCATGCTTCGGCGGGCGCCTCGCCGGTCTCGGCGATATGCAGGTGGTTCTCGATCACGCGCACGCCCTTGATGCGCGCGGTGACGTTGCTGCAGGCCTCGCTCTGCTCGACGTAGTTCACGGTCCCGCGCAGGTCCACGAGGCCGTCCTTCGAGCGCACGCGCACCACGCAATGCGAGGTCGCGCCATGGGTGCGCAACGCGGCGCGCACGTGCTGCTCCAGCGCGCGGTCGCGCAGCAGCGCGCGCGACTCGTCGGTCTCGGCGAACGGCTCCGACTTCACGATCTCGGCGATTTCGTCGACGCAGCGCGCCACCGGGATGCGGTCGGTGTTGTAGCCCACGTCGTACTCGTTGAGGTCGCGCGTTTCGATGTGGAAATGGCGCCGCATCACGGCGCGCTCCGCCTCGTCGTTGTGGTCCACGATGCGCTCGACCCTCGCCTTGTCGTCGGTCCCCAGGCGCTCCATCATCCGCCTTACGCGCGTGCGGCGCGAAGCCGAAACGCAAACCCGCACCGCGTGCGGCACCTCCTTCAGCAGCGAGGTCGCGCCCCAGCCGCGCAGGATCACGGGCTCGCCCGACTCGGCGATCGACAGGATCTCGTCGGCGGTCAGGATGCGCAGCGTCAACTGGTCGGTGGTGAGGCGCTCGACGAGGCCCTGCTTGCCCTCGAGGAAGCTGATGACGTGGCTCTTGCGGATGCGCGCTCGGTTGGCGAGATGGTCGATCATCTCGTGGTAGCGCACCTTCATGCCCAGCACCTGCTCCAGGCCCGCGGCGACGTCCTTGCCGAACGAGCCCATTTCCCGGTTCATGGCGATCAGCGGCATGGTTGCTCCCCCTTCCATTGCAATACTACGTCGTCCCCGCGGCTACGGGCGGGAACCCATGGTCAGGAGAAGACCTTGACGTCGCCCTTGAGGATCGACGGCGGCAGCGGGATGCCGAGCAAGCCCGCCGCGCGGCTGTTGACCGCCACTTCGAATTTCTGCACGCGCACCACCGGCAGCTCGGCGGGCTTCGCGCCCTTCAGGATCCGCGCGGCCAGGTCGGCCGCGCGCCGGTGCGATTCGCCGGTGTCGGTGCCGTAGGTCAGCACCGCCCCGGCCGCGGCCCATTCCGAGCGGTGCCCGATGAGCGCGATGCCGTTGCGCTCCGCGAAGGTCGCGACTTCGCGCCGGCGCCCGATGAGCAGGAACGACGGCGTCATCTCGACCGTGGTCAGGCCGTCGCGCTTGAACTGCGCCAGGATCTTCGCGATCGCCTCGAAATTCGTGAATTCGGCGCTCACCAGCTCGATGCCCGCGGCGCGCGCCGATTTTTCGTGCGCCGCCCTGCGCGCCTGGTAGTCCTGCGTGCTGCGGTCGAACACCGCGCCCATGCGCTTCAACTGCGGCATGAGCTGGCGCACCAGCGCGAAGCGCCTCGGCGAGGCGTCCGCCGACATGAGGTAGGCGCCCGTGGCGTTGCGTCCCGGCCTGGCGAGCGAGGCGACGAGGCCCGCGGCGACGGGGTCCGCCGCGGACACGAAGATCACCGGCACGGTATCCGTTTCCTTGATCACCGCGGCGGCGAGCGTCGCGGTCGTCGCGTAGATCAGCCGCGGCTCGCGGCCCGCCGCGAGGCTCGCCATGGTGGAGAGGTACTGCCGCGTGCCCTTGCCCGAATGCTTGTCGTAGACGACGCTCCTGCCCTCGGTCCAGCCAAGCTGCGCCATCTGCTCGAAGAACGGGCGCGCCGAAGGCTCGTCGTCGTCGGACTCGCCGGGGTAGAGCACGGCCACGGTGGGCAGCCTGGTCGCCTGCGCGAAAACCAGGCCCGGCGCGAGCACGCCCGCGCCCGCGGCTCCCAGCAGCATCCTGCGCTTGGCAAGCAGCTTCATGTCACCATCCCTCGAGCACGAGCTTGCCGATGACGTGGCCTTCCTCGAGCATTTTATGCGCGCGCTTGAGATTGGCAGCGTGAATATTGCCGAGATTCTGCGCCAGGGTGGTCTTCAGCAACCCCGCTTCGATCAATCCGGCCGCCTCGTCCAGCAGCGCGTGCTGCGCCGCCATGTCGGGCGTCTGGAAAGTGGAGCGCGTGAACATGCCCTCCAGGCACACGCCGATGCTCTTGTCGTGCAGGATCTGGAGATCCACCGGTTTCGTGCTGCGCACGATCAGCCCGATTTTTCCCTGCGGCCTGACCATCCTTGGAAAGGCGGACCAATAGGGCTCGGGCGCGGACAGGCACAGGACGAAATCGTATTCCCCCTCGATCGGTTTCGAGTGGTCCACGGTTTCATCCGCGCCGAGCGATCTGCACCAGGCGATCGACTCGGGCCGCGACGCGCTCGCGGTCACCTTGAGCCGCGCGAGCTTCTTCGCCAGCTGGATCGCGATCGAGCCCACGCCGCCCGCGCCGCCGAGGATCAGCAGGCTCCTGCCCGCGTGCGCGCCGGTCTTGGAAATTCCCATGCGGTCGAACATCAGCTCCCACGCGGTCAGCGTAGTGAGCGGCAGCGCCGCGGCTTCGGCGACCGTCAGGTTGGCGGGCTTGCGGCCGGCGATGCGCTCGTCGACGAGGTGGAATTCGCTGTTCGCGCCCTGGCGGATCACGCTGCCCGCGTAGTACACCGCGTCGCCCGGCTTGAACAGCGTCACTTCGGGGCCGACCGCCTCGACGATGCCCGAAGCGTCCCAGCCGAGGATCTTCGGCGCCGTCTCCACCAGGTCTTTCGGCGCCTTGCGCTTGTAGTCGACCGGGTTCACCGAGATCGCCTTCACGCCCACCAGCAGGTCGTGCCCGGCGGCCACCGGCTTGTCCACCTCCAGGTCGAGCAGCGATTCGGGGTGCTCGATCGGCAGGTATTTGTAGAGTCCGACGGCTTTCATGCCGTTAGCCTACTACTTCGAGAGGCACTCGGGCGCGGATGGGTTTCCGGGCCGGGCGCAGCTGCGCGCCGCCGGGCGCGTAGGTCCCGGCCGGTCGACCACCGACAGCAGGTTCTCGAGCAGCACGCCGCAAGCGGCTTTCACCGCTTCAGCCCGGCAAAAAAAAGCCCGGCGGAAGCCGGGCTCTTTGAAACTGCCGGCCGACTACTTCTTCGCTTCGGCCTTCTTCTTGCCCTTGGCCTTGCCCTCCGACTTCTTGCCCTCGGACTTCTTGGACGTGGACTTCTTGGCCTCCCTCTTCGGCTCGGCGGCTTTGGCCGGCTCGGCGCCTTTCGGGGCCTGCGCGAACGACGCGGTGCTGAACGCGAGCGCGACTGCGATTGCGAGAATTTTCTTCATGTTGAAACTGACTCCCTCAGGGTAAGTGGTTTGCTACAGTCGGCATAACGCACCAGATTGGAATCGGACGACAGGACCCCGTATTGTGCATATGAATCAACCGGTTATTTTTCTCCTGCTGGCCTCCCTTGGCGCCGCCGGGCCCGCGTTCGCGGCCTCGGGCAGCGAGGTCTACAAGGCGCACTGCAGCCTGTGCCACGACAGCGGCGCGACGCGCGCGCCGCGGCTGGGCAACCTGTCCGACTGGGATGCGCGCATCGCCAAGGGCAGGGTCGCCCTCGTCACGTCCGCGATCAAAGGCGTGCCTGACAGCGCCATGCTGCCGAAGGCCGGCTTCCCGCACCTCTCGAATGCGGACGTGATCGCCGCAACCGACTTCATGTTGAGCTCCCTGGGCTTCGCGATCAGGGACGCTCCCTGGCCCGAGGCGCAAAAGCCGGCGCCCGCCCCTGCCCAGCCCGCGGCCCAGCCCACCGTGGACGACGCGGCCCTCACCGCCAGGGTCGCCGAGGCCCTGCGCGCGCGGATCGCGCCATCGGCGCGCGTGGAAACCGCCGGCGGCACGCGCGTCGCCGGCATCCGGGTTGAAAGCAGCGCGGGCCGGATCACGCTCACGGGCATGGTGAACGACGGCGGCGTCGTGCGCAGCGCCGAGGAAACGGCGCGCGCGGTCGCGGGCGTCGCCGGCGTGGTCAACAAGCTGGTCGGCGCCGACGTCTTCGAGCACGACTAGGCGCGCCCCAAAAGAAAAAGCCCGGCCGGAGCCGGGCTTTCACCGCAAACCTGGATTCCCGCTTTCGCGGGAATGACGATGTCTCCGTCGTCCCCGCGGCTTAAAGAACGTCATCCCCGAATGCTTTAATCGGGGACGGGGAACCAGGTTTTGCTTACTTCTTGGCTTCGGCCTTCTTCGGCTCGGCCTTCGGCGCGGCTGCGGCAGGCGCTGCGGCCTTCTTCGCGTCGGCCTTCGCCTTCTTCTCGGCGGCGGCGGCTTCCTTCTTCGCCTTCTTGTCGGCGGCGGCTTTCTCTTTCGCTGCCTTCTTGTCGGCTGCCTTCTTGTCCGAAGCGGCCTTCTTCTCCGCGGCCTTCGCGTCGCGCGCTGCCTTGCGCTCGGCGTCGGACATCTTGCCGGCTGCCTTCTTGTCCGCCTTGGCGGGGGCCGGGGCGGCGGCGGGCGCAGCTGCCGGCGCCGGGGCGGCTTTCGCGGGCTCGGCGGCCTTCGGGGCCTGCGCGAACACGGCGCCGCTGAACGCGAGCGCGACTACAGTTGCGATGATCGATTTCATGTATGTCCTATATGGGGTTAAGGGAAAATCTCCCGTGCATCAATAACGCGGCAGCTGGAAAACGGATGACATGGCCCTATTATCTTTATGAATCATAGAGTTATTTCAGCGCCTGGTTGATCCGCTCGACCAGCTTGTGGCAGTCCTCGACGTTGAACGGCGCGAACCCGCTCATCAGCGGCAGGACTTCGCCCGAGGCCAGCACCAGGTCCACCCGGTGCGCCTGGCGCCTCGGCCCGCCCGGGTGCCCCGGCATGCTCGCTAGGTAGACCGAGTTGAGCTGCGCGCGCACCACCTCGGAGATCGCGAGCACCCTCACCCTCAGGCGGCTGCCGAACGCGAGCGTCCGGGCCGCCGGGTCGATCATCACGCGCATGCGCCGGCGCGAGTAGCGGAACCAGGCCGACAGCGAGCCGAAGACCATCAGGTTGGCGAGCACGAGCGGCACCGGCACCGAGCCGACCAGCAGCAAGGGCGCGAAGCCGAGCGCGCCGCACACGATCAGCGCCATGGACAGGTCGTCCTCCAGCACGATGACCTTGCGGCCGCGGATATCGGTGGACTCCCTGTACGCCTGCTTCATGGCATCGCCTCAGCTCCGGATTATCACGCACGGGCCGGACGATAGAATGCCGGGGTGAACGCCAAAACCAATAAACCGTCGCAGCCCGCCTCCACCAGCAACTTCATCAAACAGGTCATCGAGGCTGATCTCGCCTCCGGAAAACACGTCAAGATCCGCACCCGCTTCCCGCCCGAGCCCAACGGCTACCTGCACCTCGGGCATGCCAAGTCCATCCTGCTGAATTTCGGCCTCGCGAAGGAGTACGGCGGCGCCTGCAACCTGCGCTTCGACGACACCAACCCGGAGAAGGAAGAGCAGGAGTACGTCGATTCCATCATCGACTCCGTGAAATGGCTCGGCGCCGACTTCGGCGGCAAGGCGCTCTACGCCTCCGACTACTTCGACAAGATGTACGAGTGCGCCGAATACCTCGTCACCTCGGGCAACGCCTACGTCGACAGCCAGTCGGCCGACGAGATGAAGAAGAACCGAGGGGATTTCACCCACCCGGGCATTGATTCGCCTTTCCGTTCCCGTTCTTCTTCAGAAAATCTTTTACTTCTAAAAGAAATGAAAGACGGAAAGCATGCCGACGGTGCGCATGTTCTTCGCGCGAAGATCGACATGAAGTCGCCCAACATCAACCTGCGCGACCCGGCGATCTACCGCATCAAGAAGGCGACCCACCACCGGACCGGCGACAAGTGGTGCATCTACCCGATGTACACCTATGCCCATCCGATCGAGGACGCGATCGAGCGCATCACCCACTCCATCTGCACCCTCGAATTCGAGGACCAGCGGCCGTTCTACGACTGGCTGCTCGGAAAACTGGCTGATGGAGGATTGCTCGAGCGCCCGCTGCCGCAGCAAATAGAGTTTGCGCGCCTGAACCTGACCCACGTCCTACTATCCAAGCGGCTCCTGATCCAGCTGGTGGAGGGCAAGCATGTCGACGGCTGGGACGATCCGCGCATGCCCACCCTCGCCGGCGCTCGCCGCCGCGGCTACACCGCCGAGGGCTTCCGCCGCTTCGCCGAGCGCATCGGCGTCTCCAAGGCCAACCAGATGATCGACTATTCGATCCTGGAAGACTGCATGCGCGACCACCTCAACGAGATTGCCCCCCGCCGCATGGCCGTCCTCGACCCGATCAAGCTCGTGATCGAGAACTACCCCGAGGACAAGGAAGAAATGATGGACGTCCCCAACCACCCCCAGAAGCCCGAATGGGGCAAGCGCCAGGTCCCCTTCTCCCGCGAGCTCTGGATCGAGCGCGAGGACTACATGGAGACCCCGTCAAAGGGCTACTTCCGCCTATTTCCGGGCAATCAGGTAAGACTGCGCTACGGGTATGTCGTGAAGTGCGAAGGCTGGCACAACGGCATCGTGCGCTGCACCTACCTTCCCGAAACTCGATCAGGTACTCCTGGCGCGGATGCCGTCAAGGTGAAAGGGAACATTCATTGGGTGAGCGTGAAGCATGCCTACGCCGCACAGATACAGCTCTATGATCGATTGTTCAAAGTCGAACACCCCGAAGGCGTCGAGCATCTAAACCCGGAATCGAAAAAGACTATTGCAGCGCAGCTCGAGCCGAGCCTTTCAATCACAACCAAAGAACCAATTCAGTTTGAGCGGCATGGGTACTTTGTGCTGGACGAGAAGACCATATTTTCAAATCCAGTTTTTCTTAGAACCACCTCGATGAAGGATTCTTGGTCCAAGGGTTAGCAAACTTACAAGCCTATTTTTCGTCCAACTCGACTCTAAGCATCTCATGTATTTCTACGACGAAGACGCGCTAATTACTCGCCTGGTCCACACTCGCCAGAAATCCAATCGAAGAGTCGTCTTCTTGGTTGGCTCCGCGATTACTGCTCCCACAAGAACGCATGGTGGCGTGCCTACTTCCGAACAACTTGTAGAGCAAATTCGAACGTTGTTTCAAGATGACAAGAACTCTGTCCAACGCCTCGAACAAGAGCTTGCAGAATCCGGAGGAGCGACTTACCAGACAGCATTTCGCTTCTTAATCGGGCGACGTGGCCTAGACGCCGCCAATCGGCTAATTAAAACCGCTGTGCTTGCCGCTCTCCAGAGCTCAGTTCGGGACGGTTTGGGCGAAAACATTCCTACAGATGACACACTGAAATCTCTGGAGGAAGAGCCAAGCAATTGGACACTGAATCCGTCAACTCGAGCATTGGGACTTTTAGTTTCCAAAGAGCAGAAGGCCTTGGGTTCCATCCTGTTAACTTCAAATTTCGACCCACTAATATCCGTTGCCATTCGCGACGCTGGTGGACAAGTGACAAGGACGGCATTACATGCTGATGGAAGCATCTCGCAAACAGAAGGTCCTGGTTGTCACGTAATTCACTTTCACGGCTTTTGGCGTCAATCCGACACCCTCCACACGGTTCAACAACTTTCCCACGACCGCCCGAAGCTCAGCGCATCTCTCAGAGATCTTCTGAAAGATGCACTAGTGGTAGCAATTGGCTATGGAGGATGGGACGATATCTTTACTCGAGCCTTGATCCAGGTCGCGCAAGATGATCTCGCGACACCAGAAGTACTCTGGTGCTTCCGGAGCGCTGATCAACGCAGCATTGAAGAAAGGTATAGACCTCTCTTAGCAAACTTTTCACCAGGAATTGGTCGGGGGCGCGTAAATCTCTATGCTGGAGTTGACTGCAACCTCTTCCTGCCCGCGTTAGTGTCTGCCTTAGGAATTCCAGAGACTACAAGTAGCCCAGATAGCAGCACCGATGGCGCACCTATCTTAGGCATTCTAGATTCCACTCAAGAAAGAGTAATTCTTTTTGAAATCGACTATGGCAAAGCCCTTGAAGAACCACTGCCAAGCACTGACGATTGGGAAGGCAGAGACCCTGAACTAAGATTACTGCAACAATCGGACGCCACCGTAATCGCAATAAGCGGTCTAGGTGGCCAAGGGAAGTCCACGCTCGCAAGCTACTTTGCTCAGCGCAATGTTTCACAGCCGGGACCATTCGAAGCGTTTGAATGGCGCGACTGCCGCGAACAAGGCCACCGAATTAGCACGGCGATCGCGTCCTCCGTGCTTAGCTTAAGTTCCGCTGGAATTGCTGATGCCGATCTTGAATCAAGAACTGCGGAACAATTGGTCGACTTACTTTTCCGAGCGCTTGGTCAAAGACGGGTTCTATTTGTATTTGATAACGTTGATCACTATATCGACTTAGAAACCGGCGATCCCGAAGGGCACTTAGCCACGCTTATTGATCAGGCACTAACCCGAAGCCATCGATCTCTTTTTCTATTCACGTCGCGACCCCCAATTCATGTCGACAAGGTCCGCTTTCAAAGTCTGAAATTGGAAGGCCTCGATCGTGAAGCGGCTAGACGATTGTTTGATAAGAAATCTCGATCAGGCGCAATGTCCGAGACAGAGCTTGATGAACTGCTTCAAGTAACACTTGGGCACCCCATATGGATTGCAATTATTGCAGGCTGGACCGGGCGTGATCGCATCTCAATTCGTGACGCCCTAAATCGAATCGCAGCAGGCGGCGGTGAATTGCCTTCACGCTTACTCAATTCGATTTGGAAAACTCTAGCGGACCGCCATCATCGAATTCTGAGAATTATGGCGGAAATGGAACGCCCCGAAACTGAAGACACATTGTGCGAGATGGTCGAAGGAATGACCTACAACAAGTTTCAGCAAACTTTGCGCGTTCTTAAGACATTAAATCTGGTGCAGTTGAGATTGCTGGAAGGTTCGCACGAGGTGTTGGATCTGCATCCACTAGTGAGACATTTTGTTCGCTCCACGTTTCCCAAAAAGGAACGAAGCACATTTATAACAAGAGTGCTGACCTTCCTGGATCGGAGGTACTCAGCCTATAAGTCCAAAGGTGACAGCGCTGTTCCACGTGAATTCCTCGAGTATGGCATTCAACGAATCGATCTTGCACTGAACGCGGGGCTAGTCGAGCGTGCGACTGATGCCTACATCGAATTAAGCCCGCAGCTTATGCGTAGAGGCTTAGCGGAGCAGTGTGTTCGGTTGGGGTTGCGACTTTTGGCGGAAATGGATTGGGCTCACGCCGCAACAAGCTTTAGCAAGTTTGATGCTTTTGTACAAGCTGTTGCCAAGATACTTATTGAAGGTGACGAATTAGTTTCTGCTGATGCGTGTATCAGTAAATACGAGCAGTGCATTCCTGGCCGCGGCGCCCAATTCATTAACCTTTGCGATATCAAATGTTATCGGTTTTGGTTTGTAGGAGAATTTGAGCAGGCTATGCACTGGGGATTGCAAGGCGTCCAATTGAAAGAGCGTACCAACGTCGACACCCAGTTTGATTGCGATCACAACTATGCCCTTTCAATGCGGGATTCCGGGAGTCCGGAGAAGGCCCTTTCTCTTTTCTTGCATGGTGAAACTCTGGACAACGTTCTCAAGGAGGACCACAAAATAGAAGATCGTGGCGGGCCCTACTACGGAAATATTGGGAGATGCCTGCAATTGATCGGCAATCTTGGTGGGGCGCTGATTTGCTATCGCAAGTCAGCTCGATTTATCGAAGAAGACACCCAATCGTCAACAATCAATCGAGGTTACATTCGCTATTGGGTGGGACAGGTACTTCAATTGCAGAAGCGATGGGAAGATTCAACGTACGTATTAATAGCGGCTCTGAGAATCTGGAGAGAAGTAGCCCCAAGAAAATCCGAATCAATTTTGGACGAAATAGAGACCGCTCGCGGATTTCTAGTGACCCCTATCGATCCAGAGGATGTTCCCGATTGGAAAGCTGAAAATAGATTCCTTTCCTGGCTAAATTCGTCGAGCTAGGAAAAATCCAGGCAATCTGTAATTGCGAACAGAGGTAACTACACACGGATTGTCCGCATGGAGCCCAATATCAGCCATAGAAAAAAGATGGGCCCCCTCTTCCTGGGAGAGGAAGGCAGCTGGGGGTCCGGTACAGAAAAACGTGGGTCCCCGCTTTCGCGAGGACTATAAAATTTCTAGCCGAGCTTGCTAGTCGCTCCTTTGGCGCTGCGGCCGAGGCGCGGAAGGAGCATGCCGACCTGCTCCTTGTAGGCGAGGTAGCGCGCGCCGTAGTGGGCGATTAAGTCGCGCTCTTCGAACCAGATGCCGACCAGGATGTAGCCGGTCGCGCCGGCGGCGAAGAGCAGGTGCCCAAGGCTCATCTCGGGCGTGGCCCAGAAGCTCAGGACGAAGCCGAGGTAGATCGGGTGGCGCACGTGCTTGTAGAGGAACGGCGTGCGGAACTCCTGCTCGGGGATCTTGCTGCCCATGAGCTGGGCCCAGACCTGGCGCAGGCCGAAGAGCTCGAAGTGGTTGATGAGGAAGGTGGCGAGCAGCAGGATGCCCCAGCCGAGCCAGAACACGACCTGGATGGCGTTGACGGCGATCGGATCCTTGACGGACCAGACGACGCCTTCGATCGGCTGCCAGTGCCAGCACAGTCCGCCCAGCACGATGCTTGCGGCGAGCACGTACGTGGCGCGCTCGACGACGGGCGGGACGATCTTCGTCCACCAGGCCTTGAAGCCCTTGCGCGCCATGACGCTGTGCTGCACCGCGAATAGCGTGAGCAGCGCCAGGTCGATGAGCAGCGCCTCGCCGGCCGGGCTGACGGGCGCGCTGTCGAGGCCGCGCGGCACGCCGATGTTGCCGACGAAGCCGATGGCGTAAAGGAAGACGGCCAGGAAAAACAGGTAGACCACGACTCCGTAGATGAAACCGATCATTGCGCTCCCTCCTTGGGGAATTGATCAGGAGGCAAGCGTGCGCGTGCACGGTAACCGGCGAATTGCGTGGTGGTAACAGGGAGGTTTCAGTGCACTACCAAAACCAGGAAAAACCTGGGTCCCCGCTTTCGCGGGGACGACGGAAGGGGACGCGGGGACGACGGAGTGGTTTGCGGGGACGACGGAAGGGGACGCGGGGACGACGGAGTGGTTTGCGGGGACGACGGACCGGTTAGCTTAGCGTCACCTCGGGTATGGCGAAGAATCTCATCTGGCCCATGCTGAGTCCCGGAGTCCAGGGCGTTATTTCGTCGGGCATCGAGATGCGGAATTTGGGCTGGTAGTACGGGTCGGCGAGCATCACGCGCGTGATCCGGGTGTTGTGCGGGTAGCTGTTGTACTCGACGCCGATCATCACCATCATGTGCGACACGGTGCAATGGATGCAGGGCTTTCCCGCCCGCATCGCGTTGACGATGTCGGTATTGCCTATCTGCTGGATGCCGAGGTCAACGGAAAAGAAACGCGAACGGATGTTGACGGTCCCGTTGCCCAGCGACGTGTAGCTGCGGTTCAATTCGTGGACCAGCATGTGCGGGTCCCCCGACGAGGCGGGAACCACGGCGCCGTAGACCTGCGACACGACCGACGCCTGCGGCACGTTCGCGCCATACCAGGAGAAGAGGCTTTCCAGAGAGGCCGACCAGCACCACACCGGGGTCTGCTGGTACCGCGCATGCGGCATGTACTGCGCCCTTTCGATGCCGGCCGCGCAAAAACCCGCGGGATTGCAGTCTTCGTAGAGCGCGTTCGCGGCGTTCGGAAAGATCGTTGCCAGGCCCGCGGTGGCGCAGGCGGATTTCAGAAAGCTGCGGCGATCCATGTGCCCTCCCCTTTTTTCTTTCGAAGGTAGGGGACGGACGTCGGACGGGGCTATGCAGGAATGCGCCGGAAAAACCGGTGATATTCACGAAACGGACGAACGGATAAATTCGGGCGAAAAAAACTGGGTCCCCGCTTTCGCGGGGACGACGGAGGGATTCGCGGGGACGGGATTCGGCGAAGGCCCGGAACGCATCTTGCTCCCACGGCGGGAGCATGCTAGGATTCTGCCGGTGCGGATCATCGCGCTGGGAACGTTGCGTGAATACTGGAAGCGGCATCCCGACGCGGAGATTCCACTGCGATCCTGGTATGCGGCCGCCAGCCGCGCCGACTGGAAACGGCCAGCCGACATCAAGGACGCTTACCGGAATGCGAGTTTTGTTGCCAGCAGCCGGGTGGTGTTCAATATCAAGGGCAACGACTACCGCCTGGTTGTCGCCGTGCACTACAACCGGGGCATGATGTTCGTCCGGTTCGTCGGTACGCACGGCGACTACGACGACATCGATGCCGCCACGATATGAGGTGATTGCCATGAGACTGCGCCCGATTCGAACGAAACGCGAATACCAGGCGGCCCTCAAGGAGGTCGAGGCGCTGTGGGATGCGCGCGAAGGCAGCATCGATGCGGATCGGCTGGAGGTGCTGGTTCTCGTCGTCGAGGCTTACGAACAAAAGCATTTCCCGATCGAGGCGCCGCATCCGATTGATTTCCTGCTGCACGTCATGGAAGCGCGCGGCCTGACGCGCAAGGACCTGGAGCGCTACATCGGCTCGCGCGCACGGGTCGCCGAAGTGCTCAACCGCGTCCGCCCGCTCACTCTCGAGATGATCAGAAGGCTCGCGGCGGGCCTGAAGTTGCCGGCGGATGTCCTGATTCGCGGCTACGGGCTGAAAAAGGCCGCCTGAATCCGCTTGAAATCCGGGCCCCCGCCCCCGGTCAAATCATTCGGGGGTCCATCTACTCCAGCGTGATGTTGCCCTTGGTGATGATGTCCTTGTACTTGACCAGCTCGGTCGAGATGTAGCGCCCGAACTGCTCCGGCGTCGAGCTGAGCGGTTCCGCGCCGAAATCTGTCAGCTTCGTGCGCACCGCAGCATCGGCGGTGGCGGCGTTGATTTCCCTGTTCAGGAGGGCGATGGGTCCCTTCGGCATGCCGCGCGGGCCGATGAAGCCGAACCAGGCCGAGGATTCGTAGCCCTTGATGCCCGCCTCGGCGGCGGTGGGCGTGTCGGGCAGCGCGGCGAGGCGCCGGGTGCTGGCCACGGCGAGCGGCCTCGCCTGCCCGGCCTTGATCGCGCCGATGACGTTGGGCAGGAGCTGGAAGCTGAGCGGCACCTGGCCGGAGATCATGTCGGCCTGGAGCTGGGAGGTGATGCGGTACGGCACGTGCTGCATCTTCACGCCGGTGAGCTGCTCGAAGAACACGCCGGCGAGGTGCTGCGAGCTGCCGTTGCCGACCGAGCTGTAGGGCACGTTGGGCGTCCTGCGCACGTAGTCGGTGAACTCGGCGAGCGTGCTGATCGGCAGCTTCGCGCTCACGGTGACGACGTTGGGCATGCTGGCGTAGAGCCCGATCGGCTCGAAGTCCTTCTCCGGGTCGTACTCCAGCTTCGGGTTGAGCGCCTTGTTGGCGATGAGCGGCCCGGAGGCGCCCATGACGAGGGTGTAGCCGTCGGGCTCGGCCTTCATCGCGACGACGGTGCCCACGGTGCCGCCGGCCGCCGGCCGGTTGTCGACGAGAAAGCGCTTGCCCATCGCCGTGCCCATGCGCTCGAGCACGATGCGCGCGATGACGTCGCTCGCGCTGCCGGCGGAGAACGGGACGATGACGGTGACGGGACGGGAAGGATAGTCCTGTGCTTTCAGGGAACCGCTTAGAAGCAGGGCGAGAATAAAAACGAATCTCATGAAATCCTCCCGGTTGAGCTGCCAAATCTCTTCTTCATGACCTCTTCAAAAGACAACCCGGAAGACTGTACCGCGCCGCCGGACCTCATGCGGTAGCTCGCGGGAAACTTCGCAGCTTCCGGCTCCTTGCCGCCGCGCAGCGCCTTCGCCTCCTTCAGCATCAGGCGCCGGAAGCGCACCACGGCGACGTCGGTGGCGGTGAGGTGCTCCCTCGTGCGGTCGGCGATCAGGCCCTGGCTTTCCTGCGCCATGGTGTCCTGCTCGGCGATGCCGCGGATGCCGGTGAAGGAAACCTTCTTCTGCTCCGCGCGGTCGATGAGGTAGTCGTTGGCGCGGTTGCGCAGCGGCACGTAGCCCGGCCCGAGTTCGGCGAACTGGCCGTAGCCGCCCTTGTCGAATTTCGCGCGCTCCTCGGCGGTGATCGCGCGGTCCGGGTGCCAGCCGTAGATGTAGATCCAGCAGGACTCGTCGTCCACCGGCACCCAGGTGTAGCCGTAGTAGACCTCGCCCGGCATCGCCGAGGGCGTGATGGAGTGCGTCGGCAGCATGAATTGCGTGATGCGCCAGTAGAGGTCCTCGCCGTCGGCCTTGCGCGCGCCGCCGACGACAAAGCCGACGTCGTGCTCGATGACGGTGAACTGCGGCATCGGGTCGCTGCGCAGCCAGCGGATGCGGTTCTCGTCGGCCGCGATGGTGGCGTTGGCGTTCGACTTGAATCCCGGCGCCGGCATGTGCAGGAAGGAGAAATGCGCGGTGTCGAGCGCGCCGTCCATGGATTGCGCCCAGTTGCACTGCTGCAGGCGCTTGGTGACGTAGCGGTGCGACGCGGGCAGCATGCCGTGCTCGAGCTGCGGCAGCTCGGGCATCACCTCGCGCGGGCCCATGTAGGCCCAGACCAGCTCGCCGAACTCGCGCGTCGGATAGGCCTTGATGGAGATTTCCTTGCGCATGCTGGCGTCGGGCGGCACGTTCGGCATGTCCACGCACTTGCCGTCGACGTCGTACTTCCAGCCGTGGTGGATGCAGCGCAGGCCGCATTCCTCGTTGCGGCCGAAGAAGAGGCTCGTGCCGCGGTGCGCGCAGGAGGGCTCGATCAGCCCGACGCGGCCGTTGCTGTCGCGGAACGCGACCAGCTCCTCGCCCATCACCTTGACGCGGATCGGCGGGCTGTCGGGCGCCGGCATCTCGCGCGACAGCGCAAACGGCAGCCAGTAGCGCCGGAAATAGTCGCCCATCGGCGTGCCCTCGTTGGTGCGGACGAGCACTTCGTTGTCGGCGGCGCTCAGCATGGCTGCATTCTATAAACAAAAACCCGGGTCCCCGCTTTCGCGGGGACGACGTTCCTCTCCTTCAAGCCTTTTTCTGCAGCCGGCGCACGACCTGTTCGGCGAGCTCGCGCCGCACGATCTTGCCCATCGCGTTGCGCGGCAGGGCCTTGACGATCTCCACCACGCCCGGCGCGCGCCTGCCGAGGCGCTCGCGGCAGAAGTCCCGCAGCGCTTCCGGCGTGACGTCCTGCTTCAGGGTCACCGCCGCCGCGGGCAGGTGCTGGTGGCGCCGCGAGCCCACCGGAAACGCGGCCGCCTCGGCCACCGCGGGATGCTGCAGGAGGACGGCTTCGATTTCCGCCGGGAAGATCTTGATGCCGTCGAAATTCATCATGTCGTCGACGCGGCCCTTGAGGAACAGCATGCCCTCTTTCGAAAGGACGCCGACATCGCCCAGGTACACCCAGCCGCCGCGGAAGGTGCGCGCATCCTGCCCGGGCGCGTTGTAGTAGCCCGCCGCCATCCAGGGCGCGCGGGCGCGCACCTGTCCCATGTCGCCGGCCGCCACCGGCCGGTCGTTCTCGTCCACGATCTCGAGATCGACGCCCGGCATCGCCACGCCGACCGTCTCGGGATGCGCCACCTGCATGGCCGCGTCGGCGCTGGTGACGTAGCGGGCCTCGTTCGAGCCGTACTTGATGTTCAGCCCCGGCGTGAACCGCCGGCGCACTTCGCTGCGCAGCGACTCCGGCATCGCCATGCCGGCCACGGTCAGGTCGCGGATTCCCGGGCAGCGGCAGCGGTCGGCGGGCAGCGCGGGCAGCACCGCGTCGAGCATGTTGGGCGTCAGGGCGAGCCGGTTGATCGCCTCGCGGTCGATGATTTCGAGCACCGCCTTCACGCCCAGCGGCTTCGGCGGCAGGAACAGCGTGCCGCCGTTGTATATCGCCCGCTCGCAGGAATTCAGGCCCATCGAGAGGCTCATCTCGATCACGTTGAGGTACCGGTCCTCCAGCGGGCTGGGGTAATAAGGCACGCGGCTGCCTTCCGCGGCCCACCACTGCGCGTGCGTGAGCGTCACGCCCCGCGCCTCGCTGGTGGTGCCGGACGTGCGCCAGATCTGGGCCACGCGCTCGCCGCCGTCGACGCGGTCCGCGGGCGACACGTGGGCCTGCATGGGCGCCAGCGTGTCGCGCGCAACGCGGACCACCTGCAGGCCGGGAAGGCCGTCGGACTGGGCGGCCGCGACGATGCACCTGACGCCGAAACGCTGCGCGAAGGCTTGCCGCACCGGCACCGGATCCACCAGGGGCAGCGGCGCGTGGGCCGCGCCGATGCGCGCGAGCGCGAATGTCGCGATCAGGTACTCGGGCGATTCCGGCAGCGAAATCCCGACCACGTCGCCGGCGGCGACGCCGGCACGGCGCAACAGGGCCGCGCCCTGCCAGACGAGGCGCTCCAGCGTGCCGTAGTCGATGACGCCGTCCGGCGAGGAAATCGCCGGCGCGCGCGCCCGCTCGCCGGCGTGGCGCGTGACGATGTCGGCGATGTTGTCCATGGGAGCGCCAACTATAGTTCAAGCAGGGGTACTATTGACGCCAAGGGGGAATCGCCATGCTGAGAATCGCCATCGCCGCCGCCGCGCTGTGCCTGCCGGGACTGTTGCAGGCGCAGGACAAGCCCGCGCCCGCCGCGAAGAAATCCCCCGAGCAGGTCTGGAACGACCTTTTCGCCCGGCGCGACGGCAAGGTCGTGCAGTACAACAAGTTCCTCGGCCAGTCGGTGAAGGACCTGCAGCCCGGCAAGGCGCTCGACATCGGCATGGGCCAGGGGCGCAATTCCCTTTTCCTCGCCGCGCTCGGCTGGGAGGTGACCGGCTTCGACATCTCGGAAGTCGGCGTCAAGCAGGCGCAGGCCGAGGCCGACCGGCGCGGCCTGAAGATCAACGCGCGCGTCGGCGACGTCGACAAGTTCGACTACGGCAAGGACCGCTGGGACCTGGTGATCGGCATGTACATGCACCAGTACCTGGACCGCAACGCGAAGAAGGTGATCGCCTCGCTCAAGCCCGGCGGCACGCTCGTGGTCGAGGGCATCCACCGCGACCACGGCCGGAACAACCTGCAGGGCGAGCGCTACGGCTACCGCGACAACGAGCTGCCGAAGATCTTCGGCGCGCTGCGCGTGCGCCACTACGAAGACCTCATGGCGCAGGCCGACTGGGACCGCAGCGGCGGCAAGCTGGTGCCGGTGGTGCGCATGCTGGCCGTGAAGGAAGCGCCCGCGGCCGCGGCGCCGAAAAAATAACCACTCGAACGGGAGATCGTCATGCGCAAGCTGCTCGCCGCTGTTTCCATCGCCTGCATTTCCTGCCTGCCGGCCCTGTCCGCGCAGGCGCAGGAACTGAGCGTTTCCGCCAGCGACTCGATCCAGAACGTGCTTGCCGCGCGCAAGGGCAAGCCCGTCACGCTGCGCCTCGCCGGCGGCCAGGAGCTCACCGGCACGGTGCGCGAGGCGACCGGCAAGCTGGTGGTGCTCGGCGCCCTGTCCGGGCGCGAATTCTTCGACGCGGCGATCCCGCTGGAGAAAATAGAAGCGGTACTCGTCCGCACCAAGTAGCGTGCTGTTCCCCACCACTCTGGTCGGCAGCTATCCGCAGCCCGAGTGGCTGATCGACCGCAAGAAGCTCGCCGGGCGCTTTCCGCCGCGTGTGCGCGCGACGGAACTCTGGCGCATCCCCGAGCCGCAGCTCGCGCAGGCGCAGGACGACGCCACCGAATTCGCCATCCGCGCGCAGGAAGACATCGGCATCGACATCGTGACCGACGGCGAGATCCGCCGCGAGAGCTACTCCAACCGCTTCGCCACCGCGCTCGAAGGCGTGGACATCGACAACCCCGGCACCGCGCTTGATCGCTCGGGGCATCCGAATCCCGTGCCACGAGTGGCGGGAAGGATTCGGAGGAAGCACGCAGTTGAGGTTCAGGATCTGCTTTTCCTGAAAGGCAAAACGAATAGAAAAGTCAAAATCACCGTTCCCGGCCCGTTCACGATGTCGCAGCAGGCGCAGAACGACTTCTACAAGTCGGACGCCGAGTGCGCGATGGACTACGCGGCGGCGGTGAACGAGGAGATCACGGATCTCTTCGCCGCGGGCGCGGACGTGGTGCAGGTGGACGAGCCCTACATGCAGGCGCGGCCCGAGAAGGCGCGCGAGTACGGCCTCGCCGCGCTCAACCGCGCGCTGGAGGGCGTCACCGGCACGACCGCGGTGCACATCTGCTTCGGCTACGCGGCCGTGATCCACGCGCGGCCCTCGGGCTATTCGTTCCTGCCCGAACTCGCCGGCTGCCGCTGCAACCAGGTCTCGATCGAGACGGCGCAGGCAAACCTTGATTGTTCCGTCCTGAGTTCATTGAAAGGCAAGACGATCCTGGTGGGCTGCCTCGACCTGAATGACATGGCGGTCGAGACGCCCGAGGTGGTCGCCGCGCGCATCCGCAAGGCGCTGCGCTACGTGAAGCCGGAGAACGTGATCCTCGCCCCCGACTGCGGCATGAAATACCTGCCGCGCGACGTCGCCGACGGCAAGCTGCGTTCGATGGTCGCAGCCGCAAGGATCCTGCGCGCCGAATTCTGATGGCGCGCGTCGCTGTCGGTTTGTTGGCGCTGTTCGCGGGCGTTTGCGCAGCGCAGGATTCCGGCCCGCGCGCCGAGTCAAAAGCCGCGCTCGATGCCGCACCCGCATGCTGCACGGTGTTGGGCGACTTTGGCTTTCAGCGCTTTCCGGTCAACTTCCCGGAGAAATTTCCAATCGGGCGCGACGGGCGAGCGTACCGGTTCGGCTCGGGCAGGAGCTTTTTCCTCGCATTCGAACTTCCGAAGTATGAATCTGTCTATCACGTGTCCGTTTCAACCTGGATCACGGGCAAGGACGAAGGCATGTCGATTTTCTGCCCCGCCATACTTCTCACGGACAGTGCATACCGGCCTGTCGCTCGCTACACCGACCTGGCCTACCGGGGCGCCAGCCCCACCACCAGGTACGGCAAACCCGGCATGGAGGCCAGATTCGTCATAGACGAGAGAACCCGCGCGGCACGGTACATCTTTTTCCTTACCGACCCTGGCCTGGCATCACGGTCGAGAAAATTCAAGCGCATGCCGGGAATGCTGCCGGGTGGCTTGATGACCGCCGGAGACACGTTTGAGGTCCCTTGCAGCTATGAAGGCGAGCTTGGCTTGCATATCACCGCCAAGTACGGTCCGGAACCCGGCGGCCAGCCGGACGCAAAATAAATCGGGGTCAGAGCCCGATGCGCCGCCGCGCGCCGCCGGATGCCGGACGCGGCACCCGCGCCAGCCAGTCCACGATCAGCCTGGCATGCGACTGTTCCTCGGTCGCCATGTGCGCGGCTTCCTTGCGCACGCGCTGGGGCGCGCCGCCCGAGGCGATGCCTGCGAAAAACTTCTGTGCCAGGACCTCGCGGCGCAACGCCAGTTCCAGGGCCTGCTGCGGCCGCACCGCGCGCGGCAGCTCATCGAACCATCTTGCCTCCCGGGCCCCCGCGCGCGCCGGCGCCGGTGCCGGCAAGCTCGTCCAGCCCATGGTGATGAGGATGCGCTTCGCATGGCGGTCCTCGATCTCCGCGAGCTGGCGCAGCAGCAACGCCCACTCGCCATCGCCGTTCGCTTCGAGTTGCGCCGCGAACTGCGCGTAGCGCTCCGTCGCCTCGCGCTCCAGGGCATAGGTGCGCGACATGAATTCCACGTAGGCCCGCTCGGCGGTCGGTCTTGGCCTGGCCGTACCTGTCTGGACCGCCGCTAGTGCCATATCGCGGACGACATGCAAAGAGCGCGCCAGCGATTCCGGACCACTGTTGCCTGATTGGCGGTCGGAGATGCATCATTCCAGTGCAGCAAGAAAAGGAAACGCACCTGTATGTACGCCGAGCTTCAAGCGTGCCCGCTCCTGGCGGGAATTCCTGCTGACGACCTGCGCCGCGATTGCCCGGCGGCCCGCATCGTCGCCATCCGGCATCGCGGCACGGTCTACCGGCAAGGCGAACCCGCGCGATCCGTCGTCTGCGTGCTCGAGGGCCAGGTAACCATTTCGAGGGTCAACGCCGAAGGCGCCACCCTCACCACCGCGGTACTCGGGCCCGGGGATTTCTTCGGCGCCGCCCTGAGCGGGGCAGCCGCGGCCGAGGACACGGCGAGGGCGAAGGGAGCGGTGTCGCTGTGGCGGGCGCCGATCGACGAGTTCCGGCGCCTGCTGCTCAAGCACCCCGACGCCTCGTGGGAATTCGTCGCGACGCAGGCGCGGCGCCAGCGCCAGATGGAGCGCCGGCTCGAGGGCTTCGCCTTCAAGCGGGTCGAGGCGCGGCTGGCCGAGACGTTCCGCGAACTGTCGGGAGGATTCGCCAACCGTTGCGAGCACGGCTTCGGGCAGCACCTGCGGCTCTCGCAGCAGGAGCTGGCCGACCTCGTGGGCGCAAGCCGGCCGGTGGTGAGCACCCTCCTCAACCGGCTGCGCGACAAGGGCGTGCTCGGCTATAACCGCGAATACGTCTGCGTGCGGCGCATCGAGGACATCGAGAACCTCATCGAATCCTGAAATAGGCGGCGGACTGTCATCTGGAGAACAGCCGGATCCGGGCCTTCCTGTCAGATTGCCTCCACGCGCCCATCCCGGGCACCTTACTGACAGGAGAAGAACGTGAAACAGGCCATTCTGGAAATCACCATGAAAGTCTCGAGCGCCAACCGCCCGAAAGCCGGCGCCATCTACGCGAAGTACAAGCATCCGTTTCTCGACACGGTGCCCGGCGCGAAATCGAAGGAGCTGCTGCTGCGCGACGAGGACGTGCAGGTGATCCACAATTTCGACTCGCGCGCCGCGGCCGAGAACTACCTGAAGAGCAGGCTCTTCGGCCAGGACGTCGTGACCGAGCTGAAGCCCTACCTGATGGCGGACCCGGAAATCCGGGTCTACGAGCTGCAGTAGGCGGCGCCCATGACCATCCCGGTGTGGATGTTGCTCGGCTTCGCCATGTGGACGCTGCTCCTGCTGCTGTTCACGGTCGGGATCTACCGCTGGAGCCGCATCTTCACCGGGAGGGTCGCGATCCGGAACTTCCCGGCCGACGCCGCCGGCGGCGACGACTGGTACAAGCGCGCGACGCGGGCGCACGCCAACTGCATCGAAAACCTCCCGGTCTTCGGCGCGATCGTCTTCGGCCTGCAGGCGGGCGGCGTGACGGGCACGCTGGTGGACGCGCTCGCGGCGACGGTCCTCGCCGCCCGCGTCTGCCAGTCCCTGGTGCACGCCTGCTTCGTGCACACGGACAGCGTGGCCTCCGTGCGCTTCGGGTTCTATTTCGTGCAGTTCATCTGTTTCGCGTGGCTTGCCGGAATCATCGTCGTCAGGCACCTTTGAACCGCATAACATAAGGGGTCCGACCCTGATTCAGGAGCTTGCACGATGCCGGTCATCGATTCCCAGGTCCACGTCTACGAAGCGAACACGCCCAGGCGGCCCTGGGCCACGGTGCCGAACTGGCCGCCCAGCGTCAACGGCGACGAGATGGTGGCCGCCATGGACAAGGTCGGCGTCGACGGCGCAATCTTCATCTCCGCCTTTTCCATGTACGAGTACGACGCGAGCTACGCGGTCGAGGTTCAGCGCGCGCACCCCGGGCGGTTCGGCCTCGTCAAGCCGGTCGATCCCCTGGATCCGGCGGTGGCCGACGTCATCGCCGACTGGAAGAAGACGCCGGGCGCGGTCGGCATCCGCATCATGATGGTGAAGGAGCGCAAGAACGACCCGGACCACCCGGGCATTGAGCGGATCGCGCGCGCCGCGGTGAAGCACGACTTCCCGGTCAACATGCTGTGCTGGGGCAACCTCGAGGCGGGGACGTCGCTGATCGACCGCTATCCCGACACGCGCTTCATCCTCGACCACCTGGGCATCATGCAGCCGCGCACGCCGGAGGCGCGCGCGCCGCAGCCCTGGGCCGACCTGCCGAAGGTTCTCGACCTCGCCAAACGCAGGAACGTGGTGATCAAGGTGAGCGGCGCCTGCACGCTTTCGCAGAAACCGTATCCCTACCCTGACATCTGGGACCCGCTCAAGCGGGTGTTCGACGCCTGGGGCATGGATCGCTGCCTCTGGGGCACCGACTGGACCCGCGCCTTCGCGGTGGTCAACTACGAACAGGCCGTCGAGCCCTTCCGCCTCACCGACCGCCTGAGCAGGGATGAAAAGGCGATGCTGATGGGCGGCGCCTGCGCCAAAGCCTACGCCTGGACCCCGAAGAAGGATTAGAAAAACAGGGACAGTCCACGATTTACCGGTAAATCGTGGACTGTCCCTGATTTACACGTACGGCGCCGCCAGCTTTTCCTTCTCGAATACGCGCTTGACTGCCGGGCGCGCGAGCATGCGATTCAGGTACGGCCCCAGGTGCGGCAGGCTGCGCGCCGGGCGGCCGAAGCCGCGCGTCCAGCGGCACATGAGGAAGGCGTAGGGATCGAGCGCGCCGTAGCGCCCGCCGGAAAACCAGTCCTTACCGTGCGAGGCGAGATGCGCGTCCATCTGGTCGAGCAGGGTGCCTATCTTCGCCTCGGCATGCGCCTTCACCTCCGCCGCGCCCGCTTCGTTGCCTTCGTTCACCCAGCGCTGCGGATAGAAATAGACGATCAGCGCCGCCTGCAGCGTGTTCGTCATCCACATGAGCCACTTGTAGAACTGCGCGCGCTCCGGCGTGCCCGGCGCGGGCGCGAGTCCCGCCTGCGGATGCGTGTCGGCGAGATGCAGGCAGATGGCCGCGGTTTCGTACAGCACCATGCTGCCGTCCAACAGCACCGGGATCAGGCCGTTGGGATTGAGCTTGAGATAGGCGGGCTGCTTGTGCGCGGCATTGGCGCGGTCGACGTAGAGCAGCTCGAATTTCGCGCCGAGTTCCTCGAGCAGCAGGTGCGGCGCGAAGCTGGCGTTGCCGGGGAAGTAGTGCAGCTGGATCGCCATCCAGGCCATGATATCTGCTAACTTCGGGCGATGAAGAAGCAGGTCGAGTTCTACTTCGATTTCGGCAGCCCTACCTCCTACCTTGCGTACACGCAGCTGCCGAGGATCGCCCGCGACAGTGGCGCCGAAATCGTCTGGCGGCCGATGCTGCTGGGCGGCGTGTTCAAGGGCACGGGCAACCAGAGCCCGGTGATGGTCGCACTCAAGGGGGTCTGGATGTGGCACGACATGGACCGCTGGGCGCGGCGCTACGGCGTGCCGCTGGTGAAGAACCCCCACTTCATCATCAACACGCTGACCTTGATGCGCATCGCGGTGGGGCTGCAGATGCGCCACCCGGGGCAGTTCCCGCGCTACGTCGACACGATGTTCCACGCCATGTGGGTCGAGCCCTGCAACCTCGGCGACGCGGCGGTGGTGGCCGGGACGCTGGCGAAGGCCGGCTTCGACGCCGCCGCCTTCGCCGCGCTGGCGGCCGATCCGGAAGTGAAGGCGAAGCTGATCGACGTCACCGATGGCGCGGTGCAGCGAGGCGTGTTCGGCGCCCCGACCATGTTCGTCGGCAGCGAGATGTTCTTCGGCCAGGACCGCCTGGATTTCGTGCGCGAGGCGCTGAAATAGGGGTCTGACCCCGGTTGTAGGAAATTTTCCTACCCACGGCGAGGGCGGATGCTGGACGTTGCGCGTTCCGGACACGCGGATAATTCCCCATCCGCACAGCCGGGTCGCCCCGATGACCGCCCTCCAGGAAATTTCCAGGCCGCTCAAATGCGTTCTTTCCATCGACGATGAGGAGGACATCCAGTCCATCATCCGGATCTCGCTCGAGCGCCTCGGCGGCATCAAGGCGCATTTCTGCAGCGATCCGCGGCACGGCCTGGCGCGGGCGCGCGAGGTCGGGCCCGACCTGATCCTGCTCGACCTGCTGATGCCCAACGTCGACGGCGCGGCGCTCTTCAGGAGCCTGCAGGCCGATCCGGAGCTGTCATCGATCCCCGTCGTCTTCCTTACCGCGGTGATGAGCGGGCCCGCGGCGAAGAACATGGAATCGCTCGGCGCCGCGGGAATCCTCGTCAAGCCGTTCGACGTGGCCGAGCCCGCGCAAGCTGGTTGCGATCTGGAGCGAATTGCAGTCAGTCTGAGTCGTCCGCCGCCCCCCCGGCGGAGGCGAGGTCTTCCTGTTTTATCCTGTCCACGTTGAATTTCCCTGCGCGCTCGCGCATGGTCTTGAGCACGTCTTCCAGCGGCGGCGGCTCGCCCTGGATCCAGCGCAGCGGGTTGATGCGCGCCACGACGAAGGCCTTCAGGTAGGGACTGACGAAGCCCTTCGCTTTCAGCTTGGCGACGGCTTCGGCGACCTTGCCATCGAGGTCGAGCAGCTGTTCCGCGCTTTTCTCTCTCGCTTTTATGGTTTTATTGATGGAATCGGCTGAAAATTCACTCAGCCTTCTCACAATCGAGTTGTACGCGCCGCCGCTGAAGCGCGGCACTTTCTCGTAGCACAGGCCGAGCGTCACGAACGACGCCTCCTCGAGGTAGAACGCGAAGCCCTTTTCCGGCCGCGTGCCGTCTTCCTCCAGCAGGCCGCGGTAGATCCGGATCACCTCGAGCGATTTCTCCTTCAGGTTGTGCGCCTTCTCGGTGTTGAGCGCGAGGATCTGCCAGGCGATCTCGCGCTTGGGCACCACCAGCGCGGTGAGCGATTTCGCGCCCAGGCGCCGCATCGCGGCGAGGCGGTGGCCGCCGTTCGGCGTCCAGAAGCCTTTCTCCGGCGCGGTGATGGCGATGATCGGGTCGAGGAACAGGCCGGTCTTGTCGATGACGTCGGCGAGGCGCTTGTGGTGCATGTCGGACACATCGCGCTGGAACGGCGTCGGCTCGACGCTGGCGAGCGGCAGGATGGCGAGGATCAGCGGATTCTTGCCGAGCGGATCGCGGTAGGCGGCGAGAACGCGACCGCCCTCTTTCTCGATTTTGTTCTTTACATCCAAAGAAGAAGAATCAAGATCCTCAAGTCCACAGTCGGCGGGGCTCAGCCCCCTCGAACCCGCGGACGCCTTGCGGGCGCGCTTCCTGGGGGCCGCGCGCTTGAGACCCGAAGTACGTTTTCCGGTTTTAGCCATGCAACAATCCTACATGGCTGGAGGAAGTTTGCTCGCCCTGCTCGACGACATCGCCACGGTGCTGGACGATGTCGCGGTCCTCACCAAGGTCGCGGCGACCAAGACCGCCGGGGTGCTGGGCGACGACCTCGCGCTGAACGCCGAGCAGGTGGCCGGCGTGCGCGCCGAGCGCGAGCTGCCGGTGGTCTGGGCGGTGGCCAGGGGCTCGGCGGTGAACAAGGCGATCCTGGTGCCCTCCGCGCTCGCCATCAGCGCGCTCGCGCCCTGGGCGGTGGTGCCGCTGCTGATGCTGGGCGGCGCCTACCTCTGCTTCGAGGGCTTCGAGAAGCTGGCGCACAAATTCCTGCACGACGGAGAGGACGACGCGGCGCGGCACGGGAAGCTCCTGGAGGCGCTCTGCGATCCGGCGGCGGACCTGGTGGCCTTCGAAAGGGAAAAAATCCGCGGCGCGATCCGCACCGATTTCGTCCTCTCGGCCGAGATCATCGTCATCACGCTGGGCACGGTGGCGGCTGCGCCATTCATGACCCAGGTGGCGGTGCTCGCCGGCATCGCCGTGCTGATGACGATCGGCGTCTACGGGCTGGTGGCGGGGATCGTGAAGCTGGACGACGCGGGCCTCTACCTCAGCAGGCAACCGGGCGCCGCCGCGCGCAGCCTCGGCGCCGCCATCGTCAAGGCCGCGCCCTGGCTCATGAAGTTCCTTTCGGTCGCCGGCACCGCGGCGATGTTCCTCGTCGGCGGCGGCATCATCGTGCACGGCATGGCGCCGCTCAGCGGCGCGCTGCACGGCCTGGCCGGGGCGCTGTCGTTCCTGGCCGATGGCGTCGTCGGCGTGCTCGCCGGCGCGGCGGTCTTTGGCGTGATTTCTGCGGTCAACAAGCTACGCCGGCCCTGATTCGGGGCATACTTTTACCTGCACACATTCTGGGAGGATGGCATGCACATCGGCAAATCGGTTTCCATCGCGCTGCTGCTCGCGTTTTCCACGGCGGCTTCGGCCCAGTACCGGGCCACTTCGGAGCAGACGGTCGGCGGCTTCGTCAATCCGGAGTCGGTCGGCTGCGACGCAAAGGGCAAGATGCTGTACGTGGGCAATTTCGGCGCGCCCAAGTTCGACCCGGCGGAAAAGGCCGGCATGGGCTACATCAGCAAGGTGGGGCTGGATGGCAAGGTGGTCGAGAAGCAGTGGGTGCCCGCGCCCGGCGGCGAGAAGCTGAACAAGCCCAAGGGCATCTGGATCCAGGGCGACCGGCTCTGGGTCACCGACATCGACGTGGTGTGGATCTTCGACCTGAAGACGAAGAAGGGCCGCAAGCTCGAGCTGCCCGGCGTCGGCTTCGCCAACGACCCGGCGGTGATGGACGGCGTGCTCTACATCAGCGACAACCGCAACGACAAGATGGTGAAGGTCGAGCCGGCGGATTTCCTCAATGCGACGAAGGCGCCGAGCGTCACGGAGGTCTTCAGCGGCAAGGGCGTCAATCCGAACGGCGTCTACCCGGGCCGCGACGGCATGCTGCTGATGGTCGGCTTCCTCGCGCCCGACAAGCCCAAGGGCATCTACGCGCTCGGCGTGAGCGGCCAGGTGAAGGAACTCTCGGCGCCGATCGGCAGGCTGGACGGCCTCTACCGGCTGGCCGACGGCTCGCTGCTTATCACCGACTGGAACACCGGCTCGCTGTCGACCTGGAACCAGAACGGCGAAATGCGCAAGCTCGCCGACGGCTTCAAGGGCCCGGCGGATTTCTGCGTCCTGCCGAATGCGGGCGGCCTGACGGTATTCGTGCCCGACCTGGTGCAGAGCCAGCTGCGCATCGTCCAACTGCGCAAATAGCTTGAAATCAGGGACAGTCCACGATTTCTTTCCGGAAATCGTGGACTGTCCCTGATTTATTCCATGACGAAGAGAATCGCGTTCGTGGGCGCAGGGGCGCTCGGCGGCTACGTCGGCGGCTCGCTCGCGCACCTGGGCCATGACGTCACGCTGATCGATCCGTGGCCGGAACACGTCGAGACGATCCGCGCGAGGGGGCTCGAGCTCGACGGCGTGACGCCGGAGGAGAAGTTCACCGTCACGCGCGCGAAGACGCTGCACCTCACCGAGGTGCAGTCGCTCAGGGCGCCGGTCGACATCGCGCTGGTGGCGATGAAGTCCTACGACACCGCCTGGGCGACCGCGTTGATCGCGCCGCACCTCGCGGCCGACGGCTTCGTGGTCTCGCTGCAGAACTGCCTCAACGAGGAAACCATCGCCGCGCAGGTCGGCTGGGGACGCACCGTCGGCGTGGTCGCGTCGGTCATCTCGGTCGACCTGTACGAGGCGGGCCGCATCCGCCGCACGGTGGCCAAGGGCGGCGACAGGCACACGGTGTTCCGCATCGGCGAGCCGCACGGTCGCATCACGCGCCGCGTCGAGGAACTGGCCGAGTGGTTCCGCGCCATCGACAGTTCGAAAGTCACCACCAACCTGTGGGGCGAGCGCTGGTCCAAGCTGGTGGCGAACGGCATGGGCAACGGCGTCAGCGCGGCGACCGGCATGAATTCGAACGACTGCACGCGCGACCCGGCGATCCGCCGCTTCCAGATCCGCCTCGCGGGCGAAGCGATCCGCGTCGGCCAGGCGCTCGGCTACCAGATGGAGAAGATCAAGGGGCTGGAGGCGGAGCGCTATGCGCTCGCCAACGAGGGCGACGCGGCGGCGATGGCGGAAGTCGAGGCGGCGCTGATGCCGCAGGCCGGCGCCAATCCGCGCGCCGACATCCAGCGCCCGTCGATGGCGCAGGACATCCTGAAAGGCAGGCGCACCGAGATCGACGCCATGAACGGCTTCATCGCGCAGAAAGGCGCCGCCGCGGGCGTGCCCGCGCCGAGCCACGAGAAACTGGCGCAGATCGTGACCCGCGTCGAACGCGGCGAACTCAAGCCCTCCCCTGCCCTGCTCGGCGGCTAGCCCTTCCGGCGGCCTACTTCGCCGGCGCGTCGTCCTCGTCGGGCTTGTCGTTGCAGCGGGTGGCGGTGCCCTTGGCGGTCTTCACCGTAAAGCACCTTCGTTCGGACGCGGGTGCGGTTGCAGGCGCCTGCTGCGGCGGGGCTTCCGTCGGCGCATTGACGGCAGCCGGCGCCGGCGGTGGGGCCTTGGACTTGACCGCCGGGGTCACCACGGCGCGGCCGGTGACCTCGCCGGCGTCCGTCTGGCCGATCAGGCCGCATTCCTTGCCCGAGTAGGTGATCTTGCCGGCCGCGTCCTTGCACTTGTACATCCCCTGCGCCGCCACGTTGCCGCAAAGCAGGCCGGCGAGCAGGAAAACTCCAAGCTTTTGATTTGATTGACCGATCACTCGAAACACTGTATAACGGCTGGGCAGGATTCTCAAGCAGTGAAAAGGCTGGTCAGGTCGTAGCGTCAAAGTTTGCATATAAGCGCTGTGCTCATCAGGTCCATCTCTTCCTTGATTTTCCGCAGGGCATACCAACAAGCAGCCCTTACTACGCAGTTGTAATTTCTAAATTTCAAGGAAAAAGACATGAGTACAGGTACCGTGAAGTGGTTCAACGACGCCAAGGGTTTCGGCTTCATCACCCCGGATGACGGCGGCAAGGACCTTTTTGTGCATTTCTCGGCCATCCAGGGCGGCGGCTTCAAGTCGCTCAAGGAAAACGACAAGGTGTCGTTCGACATCGGCCAGGGCGAAAAAGGCCCGAACGCCACGAACGTCAAGCCGGTCTAGTAGCCCGATCAGCTGATAAAGAGCCCGGGCAACCGGGCTTTTTCAATTTGGAACCCCTATGAGCATCCCGATTCTGGAACGCAAGCGTTACATGGTTGGCAAGTACGAAATCATTGCCAAGCCCTTTCCCTATTCGGCGCACATGTTCCGTTACACCGTGTTCGTCGACGGACGGCGCATCGGCGCGATGGCCAGCGTGCCCTCGGAATCCGATTGCCTGTTCATGGAGAAGCCGCCGATCGTGCCGCCGCTGGTGCCCTACCAGGCGGTGTACCGTCCCGGCCGCCCGAAGAAGGGCGCACCGCCGCGCGTCGCGGTCGACGCGCCCACGCCGCCGCGCGAGGAATTGCCGCACGGCATGGCGTTTCCGCAGGCCTCGGACGAAGGCTGAACAAAATCAGGGTCAGACCCTGATTTTGAATTTGTGGTCTGACCCTGATTTTTTCGAAATCGGGGTCAGGCCCCGATTCCGTCCCCGGTTCAGTCCGCCGGACGGTAATTCCGGTAGAGCTGCAGCACCTTCGGCACGTATGCGACCGTCTCGGCATAGGGCGGAATGCGCATGCCGTGCTTCACCACGGCCTGCTCGCCGGCGTTGTAGGCCGCCAGCACGAGCTGCAGGTTGTCGCCGAACATGATCTTCAGGTCGCGCAAGTAGCGGGCGCCGCCCTGGATGTTCTGTCCGGGGTCGAGCCGGTTCTTCACCCCATAGCGCTTCGCGGTCTCGGGCATCAGCTGCATCAGGCCGACCGCGCCGGCGCTGGAGCGCGCCGAGGGGTTGTAGCCGGACTCCACGGTGATGACCGCGTGGATCAGCGCCGGATCAATGCTGGTTTCCCTCGCCGCCGCCACGATGTGGCCGCTGTAGGGTCCCGGCTCCACCGCCGTGAACGCAACGGGCGGGTTTTTCTTGAACAGTAGGTAGCGGCTGTCGGCCGGCGGCGTGTCGGAAATGATCACCGAAACCCGGTCGCCGTCGACGAAGCCGTAGGTGTCCGCGCGCGCCGCACCGGCGCACAGGGCCAGCGCCGCGCACAACGGGAAAAATCGCAATCGGATCAACGTCGTCTAGCCTTCGGGAAAAGTTGCGCGAGTCTAGCCGCTGAGGGCCGGTCGCACAACGCATTTCAGTAACAGCTGTCATATCATGGACGTATGAGTGCAATGAGGCTTTGCATCGTGCTTTTCCCGGGCATCCTGCTCGCCGCCTGCGGCGGCAGCAGCGTCAACCTGTGGCCGTTCGGCGAATCCGGCCCGCGGGACATGGGCCGCAGGCCGGCCAATGCCACCGAGTACCAATGCGCGGGCGGCAAGCAGTTCTACGTGCGCAACCTGGAGGCGGGCGCGGTCTGGCTGATCGCGCCCGATCGCGAGATCCGCCTCGAGAAGCCTGCCGGTGAACCCAACCAGGTCTATGCCGCAGGCAGGGTGCGGCTGGAACTCGGCGAGCAGACCGCGACGCTGCTCGATCCGCCCGCGCAATTCCTCGGTTGCCAGCGGGCGAAGTAACGGCGCCGCGCACCAGGATCGCGCTTCAAGCCTTCGCGCATGCCCCACTCGCTCACCAGCCTCGGCAGCACCGTGGGCGCGCTGCTGAAGCAGCGCAAGGACACGATCGCGGTGTCCGAATCCTCCGCCGCCGGCCTGATCAACGCCGCGCTGGTGGCGGTGCCGGGCGCCTCCGCCTACTACCTCGGGGGAGTAATTGTTTATACGGTGTCTTCCCGGGAAAATCTCTTGCAGATAAAAGCCGAAGAGATGAGCGGCATGCGCTCGGCGAGCGAAGCCTACGCGCAGCTGCTGGCGCGGCGCGTGCGCGCCAAACTCGGCGCCACCTGGGGACTGAGCGAGACCGGCGCCGCTGGCCCGGCCGGCAACCGCTACGGCGATGCGCCCGGGCACGCCTGCATCGCGGTGAGCGGCCCGGTGGAGGCCGTCATCACGCTCGAGACCGGCAGTGCCGACCGGGAAGCGAACATGTGGCAATTCGCACGCCGCGCGCTGGAACTGCTGGAATCCTGCTTGCGAAAAGCCTGAAATTCCGCAACGATTCCGGCCATGAGCCTCGCCGGCGCCCCGATGAACGAAGTCAGCTACCGGGTCGACGGCAAGAGCGGGCCCTGGGTGACATTCGTCACCGGCATCGCGAACGACTACTCCATGTGGGACGCGCAGGTACCGCCGCTGAGCGGCGCGTACCGCGTCCTGCGCTACGACCTGCGCGGCCAGGGCGGGACTCCCGCGAGCAAGGCCGCCGTGACGATCGATACGCTCGCCACCGACCTGATCCTGTTGTGGGACGCGCTCGGCATCGCGAAGAGCCACCTTGTGGGCCTCGGCCTCGGCGGCGCCATCGCGCAGGCGGCGGCGATCAGGTATCCGATGCGCGTCGACCGCCTCGTGCCCTGCTGCTGCCGCGCGCAGATGGTGCCGGAGTTCGCCGCGCTCTGGCACCAGCTCATCGCCACGGTGAAGGCGCAGGGCATCGATGCGATCGTCGAACCCACCATCGAGCGCTGGTTTCCCGAGCCGTTCCGCGCCGCCAATCCGGCGGTCATGGACTCGGTGCGCGGCATGATCGGGCGCACGAAAGCGTCCGGCTACCTCGCCTGCGCCAATGCCTTCCTCGGCCTCGCGCTGGAGGACAAGCTGCCCCGCATCAAGTCGCGCACGCTCTACCTGAGCGGCGCGGACGACCATCGCGGCGGCCCGTCGGCGCTCATGGCCGGGCTCGCGGCGAAAGTTCCCGGCGCGCGGCATGCGGAGATACCGGACGCCTCGCATATCGCCAACATCCAGAACCCGGACGGCTTCAACCGCGCGCTGGGCGATTTCCTCAAGGAGCAATGAACGTGAAACTGATGCTGGCAATCGCATTGCAGGCCTTGCTACTGCTCGGCCCTGCGTACGGCGCGGGCGAGAAGAAGCCGTCCGAGGACAACACCTTCGACCAGGACACCGTGCTGCGCGATGCGGAGTCGTTTTTCGGCAAGGGCGCCGAAGGGCTCGGCAAGGTGATCGAGAAAGCCTTCAAGGAAAACGGCCGCCCGGTGGGCTACATCAGGGGACAGGAAGCGGCCGGCGCGATCACCGTCGGCCTGCTCTACGGCGACGGCACGCTGGTGATGAAGAACGAGAAGAGCCGCAAGGTATTCTGGACCGGGCCGTCGATCGGCTTCGACCTCGGCGCCAACGCATCGAAAGTGTTCGTGCTGGTCTACAAGCTTCCCAGTCCGGGCGCGATCTTCCAGCGCTATCCCGCGGTCGACGGCAGCTTCTACTACGTGGGCGGCGTGGGCATCAATTACCAGCGGCGCAACAACATCACGCTCGCGCCGATCCGCCTCGGCGTCGGCCTGCGCGCGGGCGCGAGCATCGGCTACATCAACTACACGCGCCAGAAGACCTACAACCCCTTCTGATTGAAAATCAGGGTCGCGAAAAACGGGGTCAGACCCTGTTTCTGAATTTGTGGTCTGACCCTGTTTTTCGTGGAATCGTGGTCTGACCCCGATTTTTCCCTGATTTTCTTTGGAGAGAAATGATGCAGGAGCTGGAGAGTTACATCGGTGGCCGATGGGTCAGTGGAACCGGCGCGGCGCAGACGCTCGTCAATCCCGCCACCGAGGCGCCGCTCGCCACCGCGAGCAGCGAAGGCATCGACCTCGCCGCCGCGCTCGAGCATGCGCGCAGCATCGGCGGCCCGGCGCTGCGCGCGCTGAGTTTCGCCGAACGCGGCGCGATCCTGCAGGGCATGGCGGACGCGCTGCAGGATGCGCGCGACGAACTGCTCGCGCTCGGCATCGCCAACGGCGGCAACACGCGCTCCGACGCCAAGTTCGACGTCGACGGCGCGATCGCCACCCTGCTCGCCTACGCCGAGCTCGGCCAGGCGCTAGGCGCGGGCAGATTCCTCGTCGACGGCGACGGCATCCAGCTCGGCCGCTCGCCGCGCTTCCACGGCCAGCACGTCGCGGTGCCGCGCCACGGCGTCGCGGTGCACATCAACGCCTTCAATTTTCCCGCCTGGGGTTTCGCCGAGAAGGCCGCGGCGGCGCTGCTCGCCGGCATGCCGGTGCTGAGCAAGCCCGCCACCGCCACCGCGCTGGTCGCGTACCGCGCCATGCAGGTGATCGCGGAGGCGAAGGTGGTGCCCGAAGGCGCGCTCGCGCTGCTGGTGGGCGCGCCGCGCGACCTGCCATCGCTGCTGGGCGCGCAGGACGCGCTCGCCTTCACCGGCTCGGGCGAGACCGGCGAGCGCATCCGCGCACTGCCGAACATCATCCGCCATTCGGTGCGCGTCAACGTGGAGGCCGACAGCCTGAACGCCGCCGTGCTCGGGCCCGGGGTCGAGGCGCGCAGCGACATGTACGAGCTCTTCCTCAAGGACGTGGTGCGCGACGTGACGCAGAAAGCGGGCCAGAAGTGCACCGCCATCCGGAGAATTGTTGTTCCCCTGGATTGCCTTTCATCCGTCAAGGACGATCTGGTTGAAATGCTCGGCGGAATAAACGTCGGCGACCCGGCAGACGAAGACGTCCGCATGGGACCCCTGACTTCGGCAGCGCAGCTGAAGGATGTTCTTTCCGGGATTGAAAGACTTGAGACAGAGGGCAGGCGACTCGCGGGAAAACCGGGCAGGTTTTCCGAGAAGGGCTTCTTCGTTTCTCCCACCCTGTTTGAAATCGAAAACGGCAAGGCGGTCCACGAGCACGAAGTCTTCGGTCCGGTCGCATCGCTGCTGCCCTACACGGACAATCCCGCCGCCATCGTGGCGCGAGGCAATGGCGGCCTTGTCTGCTCCATCTATTCCGAGGATTCGGCCTTCATCGAGGAAGCGGTCGCCGGCATCGCGCCCTGGCACGGGCGCATCTTCCTCGGCCATCCGAAGATCGAGCTCTCGCCCGGCCCGGGCACGGTGCTGCCGCAACTGGTACATGGCGGCCCGGGGCGCGCGGGTGGCGGCGAGGAACTTGGCGGGCGGCGGGCGTTATCGTTCTACTTGCAGCGCGTCGCACTGGAAGGCTCGCGGCCGGTCATTGCCGGCCTGACCAAAGGGGGATCTCCATGATCGCAAGGATTGGATTTGCCATTGCTCTCGCTCTCACGGCACTGCAGGCGACGGCGCAAAACGTAAAAATAACGCCAGTCGGATCGCACCCGGGCGAACTCTGCGCCAACGACCGCGCGACGATCTTCGAGGATCCGACCGGCGTGCGGATCCTCTACGACGTCGGCCAGACCGTCACCGGCGCCGACGACCCGCGCCTGGGCAACATCCACGCCGTGCTGCTGAGCCACGTGCACGGCGACCACATCGGCGACCAGAAACTGAAGGCTCTCGGGGCCGGAGCCTGCGCGAATTCGGAACGGGTGCCGGCGGGTCCGAACTCGATGACCGCGGAGGTGGCGGCGGCGAAGAATGCGGCGATCGTGATGACGAGCGACATGGGCTCGTTCATCGCCGCCAAAGTGCAGAAAATCCGCGGCGGCGCCGCGGTGGGCCCCTGCCCTGAGACCTCGGGCGTGACGGCCGTCCCCGTCGCCACCGCCTGCCGCTCGAACACGCACCTTGGCGGCACCTTCACGGCAAGGGCGGCTGGCGCTTCCCAAGGCGTGGAGATCACCGTCGTCTACGCCTCGCACGCGAACAACGTGCCGCTCTCGCTCCTGTCGGAAGCGCAGCGCGCCACGCTGGGGGCCGACGGCATGAGCCTCGTCCTCGGGCCGCCCAGCGGCTACGTCGTGAAATTCACCAACGGCCTGGTCGCGTACCTCTCCGGAGACACCGGCATCCACACCGAGATGAAGACGGTGGTGAACGAATTCCATAAAGCCAATCTCGCGGTACTCAACCAGGGCTCGAGCGCGGGCACCGTGCTCTCCGGCGCCTATGCCATGAACGAGCTCGTGCGTCCCGCAACCGTGATCATTTCCCATCCGAACGAGGCGGTGACCGAAGGCGGCAGGCTGCGGCCGGCGGCGCGTGCGGCGGCGTTCATCAACCTGCTCAAGGGCGTCACGCCGCAGCTCGCGATCAGCGGCCGCACCATGGAGTTCAACGGCCGGGGTGTCTGCGTCGCGGGCTGCTGATGCGCTACCGCCTCTACTACTGGCCGGAGATCCAGGGCCGGGGCGAATTCATCCGCCTCGCGCTCGAGGATGCGGACGCGGACTACGTGGATGTGTTGCGCAAATCGGACGATTTTTCGTTTCCGAAAAATAAAACGCCTTTCGCACTTCCCTACCTCGTCGCGGGGAAGCTCGTGATTTCGCAAACCCCCAGCATCCTGCAATTTCTCGGCCCTCGCCTGCGCCTCGCGCCGAAGGACGAGGCCGGCCGGCTGTGGCTGCACCAGCTGCAGCTCACCATCGCGGACTGGCTGACCGAGGTGCACGACACGCACCACCCCATCGGCTCGGGCCTCTACTACGAGGAACAGCGGCGCGAGGCCAAGCGCCGCGCGGCCGACTTCCTGAAGATCCGTTTGCCCAAATATCTCGACTATTTCGAGGGGGTATTGCGGCGGGCAAAGGGGGGCTATCTGCTGGGCAGGAAGTGCAGCTACGCCGATTTGTCGCTGTTTCAGATGGTTGCAGGGCTGCGGTACGCGTTTCCGGCCGCTTTTGGGCCGCTGGAGAGGCGCCATCCCCGGATTGCCGCAGTCCACGCCAGGGTGGCGGTGCGGCCCCGCGTGGCGGCCTACCTCGCCTCCACTAGGCGCATCCCCTTCAACCAGCAGGGCATCTTCCGGCACTATCCGGCGCTCGACGCGACCCGAAAAAAATCAAAAAAAACATAGACCTGTATGAGGGTTCAGTGGTATAAAGGCGGGTGCGCGAAGAAGCGATGGACTGGACCAAAGACCGAATCCAAACGTTGACCAAACCGGAGGTGAAGCAGCTGCGCGCCAACGCGGAGCGGCTCCAGGAACCGGAAGTGGTCGCGCTGTGTGACGAAGTGCTCAGCGGCAAGGCAAAAGCGGCCAAGGCCGCCATCGTCCGCCCCGTGAAGGCGGCGAAGACAGCGAAAGTCGCCAAGGGTGTCTGAAGAACAGCGCGAACTCGTGCGTCAGCACCCGGGCCGCCAGGCCCGTCAGCGTTTCATGATCGGCAAGTACGAAATCATCGCCCAGCCGATCCCCGGTTCGGCGCACATGCTGCGCTACACCGTGTTCGTGGGTGGACGCCGCGTCGGCGCCATGGCCAGCATGCCGACCGAATCCGATTGCAGGTACCTCGAGCGCCCGCCGGTCGTGCCGCCGCTCAAGCCTTTCCAGGTGTTCTACCGCCCGGGCCGCCCGAAAAAGGGCGCCACGCCGCCGCAGCCGGCGCTCGATGTGCACCACGGCATCCCGCGCGACGAGATTCCCGCAGGTATTTCCATCCCCGCCTCCGGCCGCTCCGAAGACGGCTAACCAGACAAAGCCCGGGCAACCGGGCTTTTTTAATCCATGGACCAGAAAAAGAAATGGCGCGACCAGGAACAGCAGCTCGTCGAGCGCTGGACCGCCGCCAATGAACGCTACCGCCTCGCGCACGCCGGCAACGTGCCGGCCGAAGTCCAGGCCGCGCAGGCCGAGCTCGAAACACTCCGGCGCCAGGTCGCGCGCCTGAAGAGCGAGTTCAACACCGGCAAGCGCTACTAGCTCTCGGGATTTACCTTACCGCGCAGTTGCTTGATCCGGCCGCGCCGGATCTTGCCTTCCAGCCGTCTCCTCTTCGACGCACGCGTCGGCTTCGTCGGCCGGCGCAGTTTCGGCACGTGCGCGGCGCTCTCGATGAGCGCATGGAGCCGGTCCAGGGCCTCCTGCCGGTTCATGTCCTGGCTGCGATGCTGCTGCGCCTTGATCACCACCACGCCGTCGCGCGTGAGCCGCTGGTCCTTCATGCCGAGCAGACGCGCCTTCACGCCGCCCGGCAGCGAGGATGCGGCGACGTCGAAGCGCAGGTGGATCGCGCTCGAGACCTTGTTCACGTTCTGCCCGCCCGCGCCGGCGGAGCGCACCGCGCTCAACTCTATTTCGTTGTCGGGAATGGTGAATTTCATGCCGCCGCGTCCAAGGCTACACTGGCGCCATGCCCCGCGTCATCCACGGCACGCTGGTCTCGCTTCGCGAATTGCTCATCACGGGCGTGCCGTTCATCGTCATTGCGGCCGTCCTGCTCTGGGGCGCCAACCATTTTCTCAAGCCGACACCGCCCAAGCGCGTGGTGCTGGCCACCGGTTCCGACCTCGGCGCCTATGCCGCCTTCGGCCGGCGCTACCAGGAAGAGCTGCAGCGCTACGGCGTCGAGGTAGTGCTGCGGCCTTCCGCGGGCTCGCGCGAAAACATGCGCCTGCTGCAGGACCCCAAGCAGGACGTGCAGATCGCGTTCGTGCAGGGCGGCGCGACCGAAACGCGGCGCAGCGCCGAGGAGACTGGCGAAGAGGACGACAAGCTGCCGGTAATGTCGCTGGGCAGCATGTTCTACGAGCCGGTCTGGATCTTCTATCGCGCCCGCGCCGCGAAAACGGTGGCGCCGAACGGCGTGCTGACGCAGGCCTTGCAATTCAAGGGCATGCGGGTGAACACCGGCGCCCCGGGCAGCGGCATTCCCGGCATCGTCAACCGGATACTGGCCGCCAACCACATGGAGCGCGCCGACATCCAGCGCAGCAGCCTGGACCTGACGCCCGCGGTGACCAACCTGCTGGCGGGCAAGCTCGACGCCATGGTCATGGTATCCGCGCCGGAGTCGTTGCTGGTGCAGATGCTGCTGCAGACACCCGGCATCAACCTGTACGAATTCCACCAGGCCGAGGCCTATTCGCGGCGCTACCGGTATCTCAATCCGGTCGCGCTGCCGCGCGGCGTGGTGGACCTGCCGCGCAACGTGCCGCCGCGCGACCTCGCGATGATCGCCGCGACCTGCTCGCTGGTGGCGCGCGAGGACCTGCATCCGGCGCTGGTGCAGTTGTTCGTGCAGGCGGCGGCGCGCATCCACAGCGCGGGCGGCTGGATCTCGAAGACCGGCCAGTTCCCGACGCAGCAGAACACCGAGTTCCCGCTGGCGCGCGACGCGGAGCGCTACTACCGGAACGGCCCGCCGGCGCTGCAGCGCTACCTGCCGTTCTGGCTCGCGAACTTCGTCGACCGCATGTGGGTGGCGCTGTTCTCCATCGCGGTGATCCTGATCCCGCTCGCGCGCGTGGTGCCGCCCCTCTACAACCTGCGCATCCGCTCGCGCATCTACCGCTGGTACCGCCACCTGCGCCAGATCGAGGATGCGCTTGGCGCCCCGGGCGCGGACCGCGCGGCGCTGCTCACGAAGCTGGACGAACTGGACGCGAAAATCGAGCACCTCGCGGTGCCGCTCGCCTACGCCGACGAGCTCTACACGTTGCGCAGCCATATCTCGCTGGTACGCGAGCGCCTGCTGCAGCCTATGCCCGGATAACTATCTTGCCAAGGTGGGCGTTGGACTCCATGTACGCCTTGGCCTGCGGCAGCTCGGCGAACGGGAACACCTTGTCGATGACCGGGCGCACGTGCCCGCTGGCGATCGCCGGCAGCACGTCGCGCTCGAAGCCGCGCACGCCCTCGGCCGTTTCCGCGGCGCTGCGCATCTTGTTCGACACCCCGTAGAGGCGCAGGCGCTTCGTGTGCAGCGCGAGAATGTCGAGCTCCGCCGTCACCACGCGATCCACGTAGCCCACCGTGGCAAGGCGCCCCTTGTAGGCCAGCGCGCGGATGCACTCGGCGAATACGCTACCGCCAACGTTGTTCACCACCACGTTGACGCCCTTGCCGCCGGTCGCGTCCATCACCGCCTTCTCGAATCCCCCGTTCCGATTCTGGAGGCCGAGGTCGAGGCCGAGCGCGGCGAGCTTCCTGAGTTTCTCCGGCGACCCGGAGGTGCCGATCACCTGCGCGCCGATCAGCTTGCCAAGCTGCACCGAGGCCACGCCGACGCCGGCGGAGGCGCCGGCGACCAGCAGCCATTCGTCCTTCTTCAATTCGCCGCCCGGCCAGAGCATGTCGTAGGCCGTGAGGTAGGCGATGCTCGCGCCCGCCGCCGCCTCCCAGGAGAGCTTCGCCGGGGCGTGCATCGCGTCGCCGATGCGGAAGGTCGCGAACTCGGAAAATGCGTGGAAGGCGCGGCCCATGACGCGGTCGCCGGGCTGGAAACTCTTCACGCCCTCGCCCACCTTCACCACCTCGCCCGCGGCTTCGATGCCGCAGGCCTTGGGCGCGCTGCCCGAGACGCCGTGCCCGGCGATGAACTCGCCGCGGTTGAGGCCCGCGGCCTTGACGCGCGCGATCAGCTCGCCCGCTTTCGGCTCGGGCACCGGCACCTCGCGCAGGTCCAGCGAGGTCGCGTCCTTGCCGCTTGAGATGAACCAGGATTTCATGATCGCGCATTATGCATGACGTAAAGGTGGAAGCCCCGGGCGTCATTTCCTGGCGTGCCAGGCGCGGTGCGGCGGCTTGCCCGGACGCTTGAAATCCGCCGGCACGCTCTGGCCGGTGACCTCGCGCAGGGCGTAGCGCTTCTCGATGCCCGGATCGATCGCGAACGAACGCAGATTGGTCGAGAAGAACAGTTCGCCGCCGTCCGCGAGCAACGCATGGCACTGGGTCAACAGCCGCGCGTGGTCGCGTTGCAGGTCCAGCACGCCGTCCATTTTCTTCGAGTTCGAGAACGACGGCGGGTCGAGGACGATCACGTCATGGCGCTGCGCGGCGCTCACCGCATGCGCCAGCCAGGCAAGCACGTCGGCGCGCACGAGCAGGTGCCGCGCGGCGTCGATGCCGTTGAGCGCGAAATTGCGTGCCGTCCACGCCTGGTAGGTGTTGGAAAGATCGACCGTCAGCGAATCCCGCGCGCCGGCGCGCGCCGCGTAGACGGTAAAGCTTCCGGTGTACGCGAACAGGTTCAGGAATCTCGTGCCCGATCCCGCCTGGACGCGCCGCCCGATGGTTTCGGCCACGCGGCCGCGCGTCGGACGATGGTCGAGAAAGAGTCCCGTATCGAGGTAGGTATCGAGGTTGATTTCGAAGCGATGGCCCGCCTCCTCGACCACGAAAGCCTCCGCGGCCGCTGCCTCGTCCTTTTCGTATTGCGAGGTGCCGCGCTGGCGCTCGCGGCGCTTGAGGTGCAATTGAGCGGCAGGCACTTCGCAGACGGTGCAGGCCGCGGCGCATACGGCGTCCAACCACGCCGCATAGTCTTCGGGACTCATCCTCCAGCCGGTATCGATCTCCTGCACATGCAGGTGCGTCTCGATGCGCGGCGCGACGCTCCCGAACCAGTCGACGGCGAAAGGGAATTGCGGCACATCGCGGTCGTACACGCGGAAGCACGAGATGCCGTTGCGCCGCGCCCACTTGCGCCGGTAGGCGAGGTTCTTGCGCAGGCGGTTTTCGAATGCGGATACGTCGGGCCCGGCAGGCATCGTCAGGCTTCCCTCGCCCGCTCCGCGACGCAGGTCGCGTCGGCCGCTTCGCGCAGGACCTGCGCGAGGCGCAGCGTGCCCGGACCCGCGGCATCGCGGTCGGCGAACACCAGGTAGAGCTGCGCGATGTTTTCGCCGCCTTCGCGCATCGGCAGCGCCTTGAGGGTTCCGGCCGCGACCTCGTCGCGGATGCGGTATTCCGGATACCAGCCGTAGCCGTAGCCGCGGCTCGCGGCGCCGATCGACGTCGTCATGTGGCTCACCGTCCAGCGCTGCGAGGCTTCGAGGCGCGGCCTGGTGGCGCGCCGCGCGCCCGACTCGCGGATGACGAGCTGGCGATGCGCGTGCATGTCCTGCAGCGTGATCTTGCGGCCAAGCTTGTGCAGCGGGTGCTCCGGATGCGCGGCCGCAATGAAGCGGACCGGCATCAGCAGCTCGCCGAGGAATCCCGGCGGCACGATACCCGCGATCGCGAGCTGCGCCTGGCCCTGCAACAGCGCCTCCGACGAGCCGCTGATCACGGTCTCGATCACTTCGATGCGCGTGTGCGGGCTCTCCTTGCCGAAGGCATCGAGGCATTGCAGCAGCAGCCAGACCGGAAACGCGGTCTCGACGGCGATGCCGACCTGCGCCTCCCAACCGGCAGAAAGCTTGCGCGCCGCGCGCTCGGTGGCGTCGGCCTCTTCCACCAGCGCGCGCGCGCGCCGGTACAGGAAGTCCCCCGTCGGTGTCAGTACCGCCTTGCGACCCTTCACTTCGAACGCCTTCACCCCGAGCTGGGACTGGAGCTTCTGCACGGCGTAGGTAACCGAGGACTGGCTCTTGTGCAGCGCCTCGGCGGCTTTCTCGTAACCGCCTGAATCGACAACCGAAATTAGAGCTTTCCATTGGTCAAGGGTGACATTCATATATCTATTTTCTAGATTGAATTGAGCATATTTTCTCTATTTATCATCGATCCCGCAAATCGTTTAATGGCTCATCGCAACCAAGGAGCAGCCATGAAAACAATCCTGCAACTGAATACCAGCATCCTCGCCGGCAACAGCCAATCCAGCCGGCTAACCGACAAGCTGGTCGCGCAACTCGACGCGGATAACGTCATCGTGCGTGACCTGGCGAGCGATCCCGTGCCGCACCTGACGGGGGAGCGCTTCGGTGCTTTTCTTTCGAAACCCGAAACCCGGACGCAGGAACAGCAGTCCGTGGTTGATTACTCCGACGGGCTGATAAGCGAGTTGAAGCAGGCGGACGTCATCGTGCTCGGCCTGCCGATGTACAACTTCGGCGTGCCTTCCATGCTGAAGGCCTACTTCGACCACATCGCGCGCGCCGGCGTGACCTTCCGCTACACGGAGAAAGGCCCGGTCGGGCTGCTGACCGGAAAGAAGGCCTACGTGGTCGCGACGCGCGGCGGACTCTATGTAGGCACGCCTCGGGACACGCAGACGGCCTATGTACGCGACTTCCTCGCCTTCCTCGGCATCACCGATGTCGAGTTCGTCTATGCTGAAGGTCTGGCGATAAGCGATGCCAGCCGCGAGTCATCGCTGCGGAAGGCCAGGGATTCCATTGAACGGCTGGCACCGGCGTTCGCATAAGGAGAACCACATGACCACGAGAAAAATTCAGCAAATCATCCAGGGACAGCCCGCCTCCGACGGCGCGGGCGTGAAACTGATCCGCAGCCTGGGCAGCGCCAACCACCTGCGCGCGGATCCGTTCCTGATGCTCGACGCGTTTTCGTCCGAGAACCCGGACGACTACGTGGCGGGCTTCCCCTCGCACCCGCATCGGGGCTTCGAGACCGTGACCTACCTGCTCGACGGCCACATGCTGCACGAGGACCACCTCGGCAACAAAGGCAACCTCAGGAGCGGCGGCGTGCAGTGGATGACCGCGGGCCGCGGCATCATCCATTCCGAGATGCCGCAGCAGGAAAACGGCCGCATGCGCGGCTTCCAGCTCTGGATCAACCTGCCGGCGAAGGAGAAGATGAAGCCCGCCGGCTACCGCGACATCCAGGCGGAGGAAATTCCTGTTGCCGATGTCGATGGAGCAAAGGTCAAGGTGATTGCCGGGGCACTGGGAAAGACTGCGGGAGCCGTTGCCGGCGGCACGACCGATCCGGTCTACTGGGACGTTTCGCTTGCTGCTGGAAAGACGTTTTCCCAGAACATCGAAGACAAAACCGTCTACGTCTATCCGTTCGAGGGCAGCGTCGAGATCGGCGATCGCGTGCTCAAGACGCACCAGGGCGGCGTGCTCGGCTCGGGCGACACGGTCGAGGTCAAGGCCGGGCCGGAGGGTGGACGCTTTCTCGTCCTCGCGGCGAAACCGATCAAGGAACCGGTCGTGCAATACGGTCCGTTCGTGATGAACACCCGCGAAGAGATCGAACAGGCGATCCGCGATTACCAGAACGGGGTGCTGGCAGTTTAAAATCCGGGGATGCCGCGCATCTCCGGTTCTCCCGCTCTCTCCAGACTTCGCGTCCTCGACCTGACGCGCGTGCGCGCGGGCCCGACCTGCGTGCGCCAGTTCGCCGATTTCGGCGCCGACGTGATCAAGATCGAGAACACGGTGGTCGAGGACCTGGGCGGGCCGCGCGACGGCCCCGACTTCCAGAACCTGCATCGCAACAAGCGCTCCATCACGCTGGATCTCAAGTCGCCGCAGGGCAAGGAAATCTTCATGCGCCTGGTGAAGACCGCCGACATCGTGGTGGAGAACTACCGTCCCGACGTGAAGGACCGGCTCGGCATCGACTACGAATCGCTGAAGAAGGTGAACAAGCGCATCATCCTCGCGAGCATCTCGGGCTTCGGCCAGGACGGCCCCTACCGCGCGCGCCCGGGCTTCGACCAGATTGCGCAGGGCCTCTCGGGGATCATGTCGGTGACCGGCAAGCCCGGCGAAGGCCCGATGCGCGTCGGCTGCGCGGTCGCGGACGTGGGCGGCGGCCTGATGGCCGCGCTCGGCATCATGACCGCGCTGCTCGAGCGCGAGTCTTCCGGCGAAGGCCAGTGGGTGCAGTCGAACCTGCTGCAGGCCGCGCTCCAGCTGCTCGATTTCCAGGCCGCGCGCTACACCATGTCCGGCGAAGTGCCCGACCAGGTCGGCAACGACCATCCGACCAGCATGCCGACCTCGGCCTACGCCACCGCCGACGGCCACATCAACGTCGCCGCCGCAGGCAACAAGATGTGGGGCATCGTCTGCGAGGCGATCGGCCGCCCCGAGCTGTTCGAGCACCCGGACTACAAGGAAGCGGAGGGGCGCGCGAAGAACCGCAAGGCGCTGAACGAGGTGATGACCGGCGCGCTGAAAACGAAGTCCAGCGCGGCCTGGGTCGACATCTTCAACAAGGGCGGCGTGCCCTGCGGCCCGATCTACCGCATGGACGAGGTGTTCGCCGACCCGCAGGTCAAGCACATCCAGGCGGCGGCCGAGGTCACGCACCCGCGCCTGGGCAGGCTGCGGCTCATCAACCAGCCCGTGAAGCTCTCGCGCACGCCGGCGAAGCTCGCCAGCGCCACGCCGGAGCGCGGCGAGCACACGGAAGAAGTGTTGGCGGAATTGGGGTTGAAGAAAAATGAAATTGAAAAGCTCAAGAGCGAAGGGGTTGTCTGATGGCTGAATTGAAAACCTCGATCGACGGCGCGGTCGCCACGGTCCTGTTCTCCAACCCGCCGAAGCTGAACGCCATGAGCTTCGACATGTGGCAGGCGGTGCCGAAGGTCCTTGCCGAGCTGGACGCCAACCCGGCGGTGCGCGTGATCGTGTGCGCGGGCGACGGCGAGAAGGCCTTCATCTCCGGCGCCGACATCTCGCAGTTCGAGAAGCTGCGCGGCACGGGCGAGGCGCAGGCCGAATACAACAAGGCGGTCGAGCAGGCCTACGTGGCGCCGATGAATTGCGCCAAGCCGGTGGTGGCGCGCATCCGCGGCATCTGCATCGGCGGCGGCCTGGGCTTCGCCGCGGCCTGCGACCTGCGCATCTGCTCGGACGACTCCGTGTTCCGCATGCCCGCGGCGCGCCTCGGCCTGGGCTACACCCCGACCGGCGTGCGGCGCTTCATGAACGTGCTGGGCGCGGCGAACACCATCGACATCTTCATGTCGGCGCGCAAGTTCGACGCGAGGGAGGCGCTGCGCATGGGCTTCGTCAGCAGGTCGGTGCCCGCGGCTGACCTCGAAAAGACCGTCGCCGGCTACTGCAGCATGGTCGCCGAGAACGCGCCGATGACCGTCGCCGCGGCGAAGTTCGCCGTGCAGCAGTGGCAGAAGAACGAGCAGGAGCGCGACATCGCGCAGGCCGTGAAGATGGTGGAAGCCTGCTTCGCCAGCGAAGACCACAAGGAAGGCCGCAAGGCTTTCATGGAAAAGCGCACGCCGGAGTTCAAGGGAAGATGAAAACTATCTGGGGTTTGGTATTCGTTTGCGTTTCCACGTGGGCAAATGCACAGGCATATCCCTCAAAACCCATCCGCCTCGTCGTCGGCTATCCGCCGGGCGGCTCCGCCGACTTCACCGGGCGCATCATCGCCGATGAGCTGGCGAAGGAGCTCGGCGCCTCGCTGGTGGTCGAGAACAAGCCCGGCGCGGGCGGCGCGATCGCCTCGGAGCAGGTCTCCAAGGCCGCGCCCGACGGCTACACGCTCCTCGTGCAGGCGAACCACGCCATCAACCGCAACCTCTACAAGCAGCTGAGCTACGACGAGAAGGACTTCATCCCCGTGATCAGCGTCGCGAGCGGCGCCAACATCATGGTGGTGAACAATGCGACGCCCTTCCACAGCCTGAAGGAGCTTGTCGACTACGCGCGGGCGAATCCCGGCAAGCTGTTCAACGCCTCGGCCGGCTTCGGCTCGGCGCCGCACCTCGCCACCTGCGCCTTCGAGGCGGTCTCCGGCGTCAAGCTCACCTCCGTCCAATTCAAGGGCGGCGGCCCGGCGGCGCTCGCGCTGCTCGCCGGCGACACGCAGATGATGATCGCCACGGCGCCCACGGTGATGGGCTTCATCAAGGGCGGGCGGATGCGCGCGCTGGTGGTCAGCGCCAGCCAGGGCTCGCCGTCCATTCCCGGCATCCCGGGCGGCGACGCGGCCGGGCTGCCCGGCTTCGACTCCGCGGTCTGGTTCGGCCTCTACGTGCCGGCAGGAACGCCGGCGGAGATCGTGCGCCGGCTGCACGCGGCGGCGGCGAAAAGCCTGGCCAAGCCCGAAGTCCGGGAAAAGTTCGCGGCGCAGGGAATGGATGCGCGTCCCTCCGCCTCGCCGGAGGCATTTGTCGGCGAGTTGCGCGTCGAGGCGCAGCAGATCGACCGCGCGCTCAAGGGCTGCGGCGCGAAGATCGAGTAGCCGCGCGGCGACAGCGGCTTACATCCTGTTTCAATTGGTAGCAACGTAGATGCGCTGAAGGGAGTCCAATCGTCACAGGCAAAAGGAGCCGCCATGACGAAAGCCCTGAGATTCCTCGCCGCGCTGTTGCTCGCCCTGCCGCTCTTCACGCAGGCGCAGGGCACGATCTCCCGTACCTATACGCAGGCCGAGCTCGACCAGATGCTCGCGCCGGTCGCGCTGTATCCGGATGCGCTGCTGTCGCAGGTGCTGATGGCCGCGACCTACCCGGATGAAGTCCGGGAGGCGGCGGACTGGTCGCGCGCCAACCCCGGACTGCAGGGCGACGAAGCGGTGCGCGCGGTGCAGACCGCGAACTGGGATCCAAGCGTGCAGTCGCTCGTGGCATTTCCGCAGATTCTCGCGCGCATGGACGAGAATCGCGCCTGGACGCGGTCGCTCGGCGATGCGTTCCTGATGCAGGAACGCCACGTCATGGACACGGTGCAGCAGCTGCGGCGCCGCGCGCAGGCGGCAGGCAACCTGCAATCCAGCGAACAGATGTACGTGCAGCAGGACGGCCAGGCCATCTCGATCCAGCCGGCCTCGCCGCAGTACGTCTATGTTCCCTACTACGACCCGCTGGTAGTGTACGGACCGTGGTGGTGGCCGAGATATCGGCCGGTGGTGTGGGCGCCGTGGCCCGGCTACGTGCGCCCCTATCACCGGCCGGGCATATCGGTCGGCTTCTGGTGGGGCCAGCCAGTCGGCTTGTCGCTGAATTTCTTCTTCGGCAACTTCGACTGGCACCATCGCCACGTGCGTGTCGCGCACCCGACGGTCTACTACTACCGGCCTGCGTTTGCGGTGAATCGTGCCGTGGTCGTTACGCCGCACCGCTGGCAGCACGATACTGTCCACCGCCGCGGCGTGGACTACCGCCACGCCGAAGTCCGCCAGCGCTTCGCGAACACGCCCGTCGAGCGCCGCGCGGAGCGGCAAGCCGCGCCTTCAGCGACAGTAACGCCAATGCCAGCGCAACCCCGCGCCCAGCAACGTGAAGAGCGTCGCGACGACGGACGCGCGGAACGCCAGAGGGCGCAGGAAAGGCAGCGCCAGGCGCAGCAACAGGCTCGCCAGCAGCAGCGCGCGCCGATGCCGGCGGCCCAGGCCCCGCAGACACCTCGCGCCGAGCGCCAGGAACGGCGTGAGGAACGGCGCGATCACCGCAAGGTTCACGACAAGGGCTAGCGGCGGAACCTGAATGCGCTACCATGCGCCCTCTTTCGAGGGCCAAATTGGGAGTGCATTCATGGCAAAAATCGCAATCATCACGGGCGCGGGCAGCGGCGTGGGCAAGGCCACCGCCCTCGCCTTTCTGAAGGACGGCTGGAACGTGGCGCTGGCGGGCCGGCGCAAGGACGCGCTGGAGAAGACGGCGCAGGAATCCGGCGCCGGCGAGCGCGCCTGCTGCGTGCCGACCGACGTCGCCAACCAGGATTCGGTCAAGGCGCTGTTCGCCGCGGTGAAGCAGAAGTGGGGCCGCGTCGACGCGGTGTTCAACAACGCCGGCGTCAACGCGCCGGGCACTTCGCTCGAGGAACTGAGCCTCGAGAAGTGGCAGAACGTGGTCAACATCAACCTCACCGGCATGTTCATCTGCATGCAGGAGGCCTTCAAGGTGATGAAGGACCAGAGCCCGCGCGGCGGCCGCATCATCAACAACGGCTCGATCTCGGCGCACGCGCCGCGGCCCGGGTCGGTCGCCTACACCGCCACCAAGCACGGCGTGACCGGACTCACCAAGACTGGCGCGCTCGATGGGCGCAAATACGACATCGCGGTCTGCCAGGTGGACATCGGCAACGCGCTCACCGAGATGGCGGCGCGCATGGCGAACGGCGTGCCGCAGGCCGACGGCTCGATCAAGCCCGAGCCGCTGATGGACGTGAACCACGTCGGCCAGGCGGTGCTGCACATGGCGAATTTCCCGATCGAGACGAACGTCCTTTTCCTGACGATCAAGGCAACGAAAATGCCGTTTGAAGGGCGCGGGTGAAGCCTCGCGTTACGGCGGGCCGTGGCTAAAAGAACCAAGGCGTATCACGACGCCGGATTCATCAACAGCAAGGATGCGCGCGCGCTGCGCATCCTTGCGGAATACCTGGAACCGAAGGCGCGCTTCGAGGCGCACGGCCTCGACGATACCATCGTGTTCTACGGCTCGGCGCGCACCAGGCCGGATTCGAAGTACTACGAGGCGGCGCGCCGGCTCGCCTTCCGCCTGACGCAATGGTCCAAGGCGCTCGAGTCGAAGGAGCGCCGTTTCGTGGTCGCCACCGGCGGCGGCCCCGGCATCATGGAAGCGGCCAACCGCGGCGCATCGGAGGCAAAAGGACTGACCGCGGGCATCGGCATCTCGATCCCGATCGAGCAGACCGACAACGAATACATCACGCGCGGCCTGTCGTTCCATTTCCACTATTTCTTCATGCGCAAGTTCTGGTTCGCCTACCTCGCCAAGGCGATGGTCGCGTTCCCGGGCGGCTTCGGCACGCTGGACGAGCTGTTCGAGACGCTGACGCTGGTGCAGACGAAGAAAATGAAGAAGCCGATGCCGATCGTTCTCTTCGGCACGGAATACTGGGACGATGTGATCGACTTCGAAGCGCTGGTGCGCCACGGCATGATCAACGCGGAGGACGGCAAGCTGTTCTACCGCACCGATTCGGTGGACCAGGCCTTCGACTGGCTCGTGGCGCAACTCACCGAGCACGCGCTCGGCAAGCCCGGCGCCACGCTGTAGGGAAAATCGTGGACTGTCCCTGTTTTCGCTTCTAGCCGATCGGGTTCTTCAGTAGCCCGATGCCCGCGATCTCGGTTTCCAGCAGGTCGCCCTTCTTGAGGAACTCCGGCGGGGTGCGCGCGTGGCCGACGCCCGCCGGGGTGCCGGTGGAGATGATGTCGCCCGGCTCCAGCGTCATGCCCGCCGAGAGCTCGGCGATGATGCGCGGGATCTTGAAGTACATGTGCCGCGTGTTCGAATCCTGCTTGATGGCGCCGTTGACGCGCGTCACCACGCGCAGGTCCCACCAGTCCCTGACCTTGTCCGCGGTGACGATCCACGGCCCCATCGGGCAATGGCCGTCGAGGCTCTTGCCCTTGAACCACTGCTGGCCGTGCTGGCGCTGGATCTCGCGCGCCGAGACGTCGTTGATCACGGTATAGCCGAACACGTGCTTCATCGCGTCGGCTTCCTTGATGTTGATGCCGGCCTTGCCGATGATCACGCCCAGTTCCACTTCCCAGTCCAGTTTCTCCGTCACGCCCGCGTGCACCGGGATGCGGTCGTAGGGGCCGTTCACCGTCAGCGGCTGCTTGGTGAAGAAGGTCGGATGCTTGGGCAGCTCGACGACGTTGGGCCGCGCCTTGGCGCCCTCTTCGAAATGCTCGACGTAGTTCCAGCCGACGCAGAACACGTTCTTGCGCGGCCTGGGGATGGGGGCGAGCAGGCGAACCGCCGAGATTTGAATGGCTTTTGAGGATTTCTGCTTTAAAGCAGTTCGAGCAAGATCCAAACCCTTCTTGCCCCGCCCGATCAACGCCAGCATGTCCGGAACCTTCACCTCCATCAGGTGCTCCGGCCCGCTCATCACGCCGACGCGCGCCGGGGCGCCCTTTTTCTTCGCTGCAAATGTGAGTAGTCGCATGTGCGGAAGTGTACCGCCGAGTGGTAGCCTTTAGCACCATGAACGCACCGCATGCCGAAACGTTCCTGACCCTGCAGGAAATCGTCGCCGCCGCGCGCGACAAGCTGCCGCCCGGCCCCTGGAGCTACCTCATCGGCGGCGCCGAAACGGAGACCACGGTGCGGCGCAACCGGCTGGCGCTCGATTCGATCGCCTTCCGCCCGCGCGTGCTGCGGGACGTCAGCCGCGTTGACACTTCGTCCCTGTTTCTCGGACGAAAAGCCCGTCTTCCGGTCTTGCTCGCCCCCATCGGCGGCCTGGAATCCATCGTCGAAGGCGGCGCCGCGACCGCGGCCCGCGGTGCGGCCCAGTTCGGCGTACCGCAGATGCTGTCCTCGGTCTGCAAGCCCGGGCTGGAAGAGACCGCGGCCGCCGCGGACACGACGCGCGTTTTCCAGCTCTACGTGCGCGGCGACGGCGCGTGGACCGACGATTTCGTGAAGCGCGCGCGCGACCACGGCTACTGCGCCTTCTGCTTCACGGTCGACGTCGCCTCCTACAGCCGGCGCGAGCGCGACCTGGTGGGACGCTTCATCAAACCGTGGCGCGCCAAGGCCGACGAGGGCCGCGACTTCCAGTCAGGACTGTCCTGGGACCAGGTCAAGCGCTACAAGGACCGCCATCCCGACCTGCCGCTCATCATCAAGGGCATCGCCACCGTCGAGGACGCGGAACTCTGCGTGCAGCACGGCGTCGAGGTGATCTACGTCTCCAACCACGGCGGACGGCAACTCGATCACGGCCTGGGAAGCGCGGCAGTGCTGCCCGAGATCGTCAAGGCCGTCGCAGGGCGCGCCGAAGTCTGGGTGGACGGCGGGTTCATGCGCGGCGCCGACATCGTCAAGGCGATCGCTCTCGGAGCTAAAACGGTCGGACTCGGCCGCCTCACCGGCCTCGCATTGGGCGCGGCCGGCAGCGCGGGCCTGGCGCGCGCGCTCGAACTCATCGAGGAGGAAGTGCGCATCAGCCTTGCCCTCCTCGGCGTCAATTCGCTCGCCGAACTGACGCCGCAGCACGTCACCGCCGCGCCGCCGGTCGGCGAGCACCACGTCTTCAGCGCATTCCCGCTGCTCGGGGACTGAAAGTCCGTCGTCCCCGCGAACGCGGGGACCCAGGTTCATTTCGGCTGCTTCGCCTCGTAGTCGGCGACCGCCTTTTTCAGCAGCGTGTATTCCTTGCAGGGCAGCAAGCAAAGGTCGTCCAGCACCTTGAGGTGGTCTTTCGCCTTCGCGAGGTTCCCGGCCATGAGGTAGGCCTCGCCCAGGTACTCGTGCGCGCCGCGGTGGCCTTTGTCGAGCCGCAGCGCCTCGTTGTAGTGCTTGAACACGAGGTCCATCTGCGGATTCGCGCCCATCCGGATCGAGTACGCGTAGAGGTTATGGTAGTCGGCGCTCTGGGGGTTCTTCGCGAGTCCCTCGCGCATCACGTCCTGCGCCTCCTTCCAGTGCTTCCCCGCAATCGCCGCGCTGGCCTTCTCGACGACCGGGTCGACGGGCCTGGGCGGCGCCGGTTCCGCGCCGCCCGCGGCCCACGCGGGGGACGAAGAGGCGGCGGCCAGAACGGCCAGGAATATCCATGGCGTTTTCATGACGCAAGTTCCTCCAGTGCGTACCCGGCGCAATGTTAACGCCGGGCAGGCAGGAAAAATTCCCATGGCTAGCTTGCCGCCCTGGCCCTCCAGATGATCGCGAGCGTGCCGCCGGAGATGATGTGCCAGACACCCCACAGGCCCGCTACCGCCACCATCGCCAGGTCCGAACCGAACTGCGCGGCGATGATGCCCAGCGCGAGGCCGGAATTCTGCATGCCGCCCTCGATGGTCACCGCGCGCCGGTCGGCAAGCGTGAGCCCGGCGGCTAGGGAGCCGAACCAGCCGAGTGCGAGGCCGAGCCCGTTGTGCAGGATCACGATGGGCAGCGTGCGCCCGAGCTCGATCACGAACAGGCGCCATTGCGCCGCGATGGCAACGACGATGAACACGGCCAACGCCACGCCCGCGCAGCGCGCGAGCGGCGCGCGGATGCGCGCGGCCACTCGCGGCGCGCGGCGCGAGGTGAGCATCGCGGCGCTCATCGGGACCGCGAGCAGCAGCACGAGGCTCCCCACGAGATCGAAGGGATCGACCGCGATCGAGCGCGCCCAGGCGGCGGTGTCCGGATTGGCGGCAATCATCAGGGTGAAGTTGAGCGGCGTCAGGATGAGCGCCAGCAGGCTCGACGCGGCGGAGATGGAAAGCGACAGCGCGAGGTTGCCGCGGCCGAAAGCGGTGATCACGTTCGATAGCGCGCCGCCGGGGCAGGCCGCCACCAGCATCATCGCCGCCTCGGTGGCCGGCGGCAGGTCGAGCAGCATGGTGAGCAGCCAGGTCGCGCCCGGCAGCAGCACGAACTGCGCGAGCAGCCCGATGCCGACCGCCAGCGGGCGCCGTGCTACGTAGCGGAAATCATCCGGGCGCAGGTCAAGCGAGACGGTGTAGACCATCACCATCAGCACGGCGATGAGAATCGCCTGCTGCACGGCCCGCTACTTCAGCGCCTTGAAGCGGATGCGCTTCGGCCGCGAGGCTTCCTCGCCGAGGCGCTTCCTCTTGTCGGCCTCGTATTCCTGGTAGTTGCCCGGGAAAAACGTCGCGGTTGATTCACCCTCGAAAGCGAGGATGTGGGTGGCGATCCGGTCGAGGAACCAGCGGTCGTGTGAGATGACGAGCACGCTGCCGGCGAATTCCAGCAGCGCCTCCTCCAGCGCGCGCAGTGTCTCCACGTCGAGGTCGTTGGACGGTTCGTCCAGCAGCAGCACGTTGGCGCCGGAGACGAGCTGCTTGGCGAGCTGCAGGCGGCCGCGCTCGCCGCCCGAGAGCTGCCCGACCAGCTTCTGCTGGTCGCCGCCGCGGAAATTGAAGCGCGCGAGGTAGGTGCGCGAGGGCATCTGGAACTTGCCCACGGTGATCAGGTCCTGCCCGCCGCAGACGTCCTCGAACACGGTCTTCTCGCCCTGCAGCGCGTCGCGCGACTGGTCGACGTGCGCGATCTTTACCGTCTTGCCGATCTTGATCTTGCCCTTGTCCGCCTTTTCTTTCCCAAGAATCAATTTGAACAAGGTCGATTTCCCGGCCCCGTTCGGCCCGATGATGCCGACGATCGCGCCCGGCGGCACCGTGAAGGAGAGCTTGTCGATCAGCAGCCGGTCGCCGAAGCCCTTCGACACGCCGTCGAGCTCGACCACGTCGTTGCCGAGGCGCTCGGCCACCGGAATGAAGATTTCCTGCGTTTCATTTCTCTGCTGGTGCTCGTACTGCGACAGCTCCTCGAAGCGCGCGAGTCTGGCCTTCGACTTCACCTGCCGGCCCTTGGCGTTCTGCCGCACCCACTCCAGCTCGGCCTTCATGGACTTGATGCGCGCCTCCTCCTGCTTCGCCTCCGTTTCGAGGCGCTTTTCCTTCTGCTCCAGCCAGGAGGAGTAGTTGCCCTCCCAGGGAATGCCCATGCCGCGGTCCAGTTCCAGGATCCAGCCGGCGGCGTTGTCGAGGAAGTAGCGGTCGTGGGTCACCGCCACCACGGTGCCGGGAAACCGCTGCAGGAACTGCTCCAGCCACTCCACGCTCTCGGCGTCGAGATGGTTGGTGGGTTCATCCAGGAGCAGCAGGTCCGGCTTGGACAGCAGGAGTTTGCACAGCGCCACGCGCCGTTTCTCGCCGCCGGAAAGAACCTGAATTTTCGCGTCCCAGGGCGGAAGCCGAAGGGCATCGGCGGCGATCTCCAGTTCCTGTCCGGTGTCGGCGGTGTTCACGATCGCCTCCAACCGCGCCTGCTCGGCCGCGAGCTTGTCGAAGTCCGCCCCTTCCTCCGAATACGCCGCGTAAACCGCTTCGAGCTGTTTTTTCGCTTCGCCGACCTCGCCTCGCGCCTGCTCGACTTCCTCGCGCACGGTCTTCGCCGCATCCAGCGCGGGTTCCTGCGGCAGGTAGCCGACGTTGATGCCCGGCATGCGGATCACCTCGCCGTCGGTGGCCTCGTCCACGCCCGCCATGATCTTCAGCAGCGACGATTTGCCTGAGCCGTTCAGGCCCAGCACGCCGATTTTGGCGCCGGGAAAGAAATTGAGCGAGATGTTCTTCAGGATCGTGCGCTGCGGCGGCACGGTCTTGCTCACCCGCCGCATCGTATAGACGTACTTGGCCATCGAAATGCCCGTCGCTGGAAAAGGAGACGGATTCTACCGGTAGTAGACTCCGGACTGGATGGAGAGCACGCCGCCAGTGAGCGCCCGAATCGACGCACGCACCTCCCTGCCCTGGATCCGGCGCTACATGCTTACGCGGATCGTCGGCATCGTGGTGCTCGCTTTCGCGGTGTTCGCCGCCCCCGCCTATTTCCTGATCATCCGGCCGGCGCAGGAGGAAATCGCGCGCGTGGAGATGGAGCGCGCCGCCGACCAGGTCGAGAACGAGATCAGCGCCCTGATCGAGCAGATCGAACGCGTGCTGGCGACGGGACGCGAATGGGGGACCAGCGGCCTGCTGCAGATCCACGGCGTCCGCGACTTCGCCGCGCTGATGGCCCCCGTGCTGAAAGCCCGGCCGCAGATTACCGCCGCGCTGTTTGCGACCGAGCGCGGCCGGACGATCATCCTGGAACCGGTGCAGGACGGTTGGCGGGCGCGCAGCCTCGATCCCGAATCGCTCGGCGGGCGGCAGCACTGGACGAACTTCGACGCGAACGCCAACTACGTTCGCGAGGAACGGGTCGAGCGCGATTACGACCCGCGCACCCGGCCCTGGTTCAAGGGCGGCTTTGCGCTCACCGACGAAACGCAGGTGCACTGGACGGATCCCTACACCTTCGCCGAAAACCAGATCCCCGGCGTCACCGCCGTCATGCGATGGCGCGACCGCGGCACCGGATTGCGGCAGGTCATCGCGTTCGACATCTCGCTCCTCAGCCTGTCTCGCTTCACCTCGAAGGCCGCGACCGGCAAGAGCGGCCGAACCGCGGTGCTGGGGACCGACGGCCGGCTGATCGCCTTGCCGCGCCATGCGCTCCTCAAGACGGAAGCGGACTTCGCCAGTCGCCTGCTCAAGACTCCGGCCGAGGCCGGCTTCACGGTGGTCGCCTCGGCATACGCGCAGTGGGTCGCCGCGGGCAGGCCCGCGCTGCACCTGTCGAGGATCGAAGACGAAGGCGAACCCTGGCTGGGGCGCCTGCGTACCTACCAGCTGCGCAACCGGCAATTGCTCATCGCCAGCGTCGCGCCGCGCTCCGATTTCGTGCTCGGATCGCGCTGGGACGCGATCGGTGTCGGCGCGATCATGCTGCTCGTTCTGCTGTTCTCGTTCTTCATCGGCCAGCGGGTAGCGCAGCGCTTCGCCTCGACCATCGACGCGCAAAACAGCGAGCGCGACGCCGCCGAGCAGAAGTTCAGGGGACTGCTCGATTCGGCGCCCGACGCCATGGTGATCGTCAATCACGCCGGCGAGATCGTGCTCGTCAATTCGCAGGCGGTCAGCCTCTTCGGCTGGGAGCGCGAAGCGCTGCTCGGCGGGAAAATCGAGATGCTGGTACCCGAGCGATTTCGCGCGCGCCATCCGGGGCATCGCGACGGCTTCTTCACGCAGCCCCGCCGGCGCTCGATGGGCGCGGGCTTCGAACTCTACGGGCTGCGGAAGGACGGCACCGAATTCGCCGTCGAAATCAGCCTGAGCCCGATCGAGAGCGCGGAGGGGCTGCTCGTCTCGAGCGCGATCCGCGACGTCACCGAGCGCAAGGCGGCGCAGGACGCGCTGCGCATCGCCAATGAGCGCCTCGACCTCGCGCAGGAGGCGAGCAACATCGGCGTGTGGGACGTGGTCATCGGCGGGCGCAACATCTGGTCGCCGCAGCTCGAGCGCATGTTCGGCCTGCAGCCCGGGACTTTCCCGGGCACGGTCGAGGCCTGGGCGGCGCTGCTGCACCCCGAGGACCGGGAGCGCTCCCAGAAAGTCTTCAGCGACGCCCTCGCCGATCCCGCCGCGAATTCCTACGCCGACGAGTTCCGGGTGATACGGCCCGACGGCGCGGAGCGCTGGTTCAAGTCCATCGGCAGGATCTTCCGGGACGCGGACGGCGCCGCGCTGCGCTCGGTCGGGGTCAACATCGACATGACGGAGTTGATCGCCGCGCGCAACGCCGCCGAGGAAGCCACGCGGACGAAGTCGATGTTCCTCGCCAACATGAGCCACGAGATCCGCACGCCGATGAACGCGGTCATCGGCATGGCCTACCTCGCGCTGAAGACCGGCCTCGACCCGAAGCAGCGCGACTACGTGCAGAAGATCCACAACGCCGGCACCAACCTGCTGGGCATCATCAACGAAATCCTGGATTTCTCCAAGATCGAGGCCGGCAGGCTCGACATGGAGTCGATCGATTTCTCGCTCGACGAGGTGCTGGCGAACCTGACGACGATCGAAGGGCAGAAGTTCGCCGACAAGGGCCTCGAATTCCTCCTCGACGTTCCCGAGGCCCTGCCGCGCGACCTGGTGGGCGATCCGCTGCGGCTCGGGCAGATTCTCGTGAACCTCGTGAACAACGCGGTCAAATTCACCGAGCGGGGCGAAATCGCCGTTCGACTGCGGGAAGCGGAGCGCACGGCGGACAAGGTGCAGCTCGAGTTCGCCGTGCGCGACTCGGGTATCGGCATGACCAGCGAGCAATGTGCCAGGCTCTTCCAGGCGTTCACGCAGGCGGACGGCTCGACGACCCGCAAATATGGCGGCACGGGCCTGGGCCTCGCCATCAGCAAGCGCCTGGTCGAGATGATGGGCGGCACGATCTGGGTCGAGTCCGAGCCGGGCGCGGGCAGCGTATTCCAGTTCACCGCCTGGTTCGGCCTGAGCGCAAGGCGCCATGTACGTCGCCGGGTCGTGCCGGAAGTGCTCAACGGACTGCGCGTCCTGGTGGTCGATGACAGCGCCTCCGCGCGCGAGGTGATCGCGGATGCCCTATCCGGCAAGACCTTCGAGGTGAAGGCGGTGAACTCGGGCGAAGAGGCGCTCGCCGAGCTCGAGGCGGCCGATGCCGCGGGCCGGCCGGCCGACCTGGTCCTCATGGACTGGCGCATGCCCGGGATGGACGGCGCGGAAGCGGCGCGCCGGATCAAGCAGAACAAGGCGCTGCGGAAGGTTCCGCGCGTGGTCATGGTGACCGCCTTCGGCCGCGACGAAGTGCGCAAGGACGCCGAGCGCGCGCAGGTCGACGGGTTCCTCGTCAAGCCGGTGACCGGATCAACGCTCGTCGACACGATCGTCGGCCTGTTCGCGGGCGAAGATCATGGCCCCATTGCGCCGGCGCCGCAGGAGCAGAGGAACTGGGGATTGAACGGCGCGCGCGTGCTGGTGGCCGAGGACAACGAGATCAACCAGCAGATTGCGGTCGAATTGCTGGAATCGGTGGGCGTCAGCGTCGAGATCGCGCGCAACGGCCGCGAGGCGGTGGACAAGGCGCTCGGCTCGGCCTACGACGCGGTACTGATGGACCTGCAGATGCCGGTAATGGGCGGCATCGAGGCAACCGTGACCATCCGCGGGCACGACCGCCTGAAGGACCTGCCCATCATCGCGATGACCGCGCACGCGATGGCCGAAGAGCGCGAGAAATGTGAGCGCGCGGGCATGCAGGACCACATCACAAAACCGATCGAGCCCGAGGTGCTGTACCGGACGCTCGCAACGTGGTGCAAGCGGGGGCGCGCTTCGCAACCGTCGCCCGCCTCCCCCTCTCCTGCTGCCGACCGGATCCCGGACATCGAAGGCCTGGACATCAAGGGGGGACTGCGGCGCGTCGCGGGCAATCACAAGCTCTACGTGACGATCCTGCGCCAGTACATCGAAGGCCAGTCCGGCGCCGTGCAGGCGATCCGCGCGAGCCTGTCCGCGGGCGACCGCAAGACCGCCGAGCGCGTCGCGCACACGGCGAAAGGCGTGTCGGGAAACATCGGCGCGGACGCGGTCGCGGCTGCCGCAGCGCAGCTCGAGCGCGCGATCCCCGCGGGCACCGACACCGCGCCGCTGATCGAGCGCTTGGAGGCGGCGCTCGGCGCGCTGCTTTCCCGGTTGCGGGCGGCACTGGGAGAAGCGGCGCCCGCGCCCGTCGCTTCCGGCCCGGTGGATCCCGCGCGCCTCAAGCCGGTGCTGGAGCGCCTCGCCGCCGCGCTGGCCGCGAGCGACGGGCAATCCCTGGACCTGCTTTCATCGGGCGATGCAATTCTGCGCCCCGCGCTCGGTCCGGAGTATGCTGCGCTGGAAAAAATGATAAATACTTTCGATTTCGACGCCGCCCTGCAGATACTGAAATCTTCCGCGGCGCAGCACGATATCCACCTGTAGAGGAGCCGGCTGGCATGGCCGCATCGCAGAGCATTGCCGAACAAGCGACGATCCTGGTCGTCGACGACACGCCCGAAAACCTGCAGGTCATGAACGGCCTGCTGAAGGACCTCTACCACGTGCGCCTTGCCAATAATGGCGAGCGCGGCCTGAAGGCGGCGCTGCAGGAACCGAAACCCGACCTCATCCTGCTCGACATCATGATGCCGGGAATGGACGGCTACGAAGTCTGCCGGCGGCTGCTGGAGGACGAGGCCACGCGCGCCATCCCGGTGATCTTCCTCACCGCCAAGGCGCGGGTCGAGGACGAGCAGATGGGATTCGACGTGGGCTGCGTCGATTACATCACCAAGCCCATATCGCCGCCTATCGTGATGGCGCGCGTGAAGATCCACCTCGCGCTCAAGGCGGCCGCCGATTTCCTCAGGGACAAGAACGCGTATCTCGAGGCGGAGGTGCAGCGGCGCACGCGCGAAGTCCGGGCGGTGCAGGACGCGACCATCATGGCGATGGGCTCGCTCGCGGAGACGCGCGACAACGAGACGGGCAACCACCTGCGCCGCACGCAGCACTACATCCAGGCGCTCGCCCTGAAGCTGCGCGCGACGGGCAGGTTCCGCGATGTGCTGAATGACGCGATGATCGAGACGCTGCACAAGTCGGCGCCGCTGCACGACATCGGCAAGGTCGGCATTCCGGACGCGATCCTGCTCAAGCCCGGCAAGCTGACGCCGGAGGAATTCGAGGTCATGAAGACGCACACCACGCTCGGGCGTGACGCCATCCTCGCCGCCGAAAAGCTGCTGGGCGTCGAGGAAACATTCTTGCGCGTGGCGCGCGAGATCGCCTGCAGCCACCAGGAGAAATGGGACGGCTCGGGCTACCCTCAGGGTCTCGCGGGGGAGGCGATTCCGGTGGCCGCGCGCCTGATGGCGCTCGCCGACGTCTACGACGCGCTCATTTCAGCACGCGTGTACAAGCCCGCCATGCCGCACGAGAAGGCGGTGCAGATCATCCGCGAGGGCCGCGGCAAGCACTTCGATCCGGCAATCACCGACGCGTTCCTCGAAATCCAGGACGAATTCCGCGCCATCGCCGAGCGCTTCGTCGACACCGCCCACGAGGTGGCTGCGAAGGCACGCATTGCGCCCGCATAGCACAGGCTGGCGCGCGGCCTGCCTGGCCGTCCTCGCGGGCGCCGCCTGCGCGCAGGCGATCCCCGACCTCGGCTACACGACGCGGGCCGGCGCCGCGCTGGCCGCGAGCTATGCGCGCAATTTCGGCCCGAATGTCCCCGAGCGCTTCGCGCGCTGGGCGAAATTCGCCGCGGAGCAGAAGAAAGCCGGATTCGCAGGCAGGCTCGCGGCCGCGCCGGGACGCGAGGCCCGCGTCCTCGGCGACGTGAACGATGTCATCAACCGCCAGGTCACCGGCATGACGGACATGGACCACTGGCGGGTCGTGGACTACTGGGCCACGCCGGCCGAGACCATCGGCAGCGCGGCCGGCGACTGCGAGGATTATTCGATCGCCAAGTACTACCTCCTCAAGGAGCTGGGCGTGCCCATCAGCCGGCTGCGCATCACCTACGTGCGCGTGATGCCCAAGGGGATTGCGCACATGGTGCTCGCGTATTACGCGACGCCGGAGGCCGAGCCGCTGATCCTCGACAACCTCTACGGGTCGATCAGCAAGGCCTCGGACCGGTTCGACCTCGATCCCGTGTTCCACTTCAACGACGATGAGCTGCAGATGGTCAAGTCCGGCCAGCGCAGCGTGCCGCAGCTGCGCGCCTGGCTCGCGCTGCAGGAGCGGCTCGTCATGGAGTCCGCCCTCCAGCCAGCCCCCGGATCATGACGCTCGGCCGGCAGCTCCTGGCGGGCATCAGCGCCGCGTTCATCGCCCTGCTCCTCGGCATCGAGGCGATCTACGTGTCGACGGCGCGCAACCACCTCGCGGCGCAGCTCGACGCGCACGCCAACGAAACCGCCACCGCGCTCGCGCTGTCCTTCGGCGCGCGCGCCAGCGCCATCGACGCATCGCTCGCCGAGATCATGATCAGCCCGGTGTTCGACCGGGGCCATTTCGACCTGATCGAGGTCCGTTCGCCGCGCGGCGAGCGCATCTTCGCCCGCAGCCTGGAGCAGGCCGACATCGACGCGCCCGCCTGGTTCGTCGCGCTCGTGCCGCTCGAAGGCCCGACCGGGGAAGCGCTGATCGCCTCGGGCTGGAAGCAGCTCGGCAGGGTCATCGTCCGGGTGCAGCCCGGCTACGCCTACAAGCAGCTCTACGGCACGGCGATGGCGACGCTGGCCTGGCTCGCCCTGCTCTTCGCGCTCGCGCTGGCGGCGATGCGCTTCTACCTTGCCGGCATCCTCCGGCCGCTGGAGAAGATCGAGGCGGCCGCGCTCGCCATCAGCGAGCGTAACTTCGTCTCGATCGATCACGAGCCGCGCACGCGCGAACTGCAGCGCGTGACGGACGCGATCAACAAGCTCTCGGCCAGGATCCGCGACATCATCGCGCAGGAATCGGGGCGCGCCGAGCGGCTGCGCAAGGATGCCTTCGAGGATCCGCTGACCGGGCAGCTGAACCGGCGCGGCTTCGAGCAGGCGGCCGGCGCGGCGCTCGACCAGCGGCGCGAAATCCATTCCGGCGCCTTCGCCCTGTTCGCGGTCTCGGGGCTGGAGGAGATCAACCGCCAGTTCGGGCTCTCGCACGGCGACGCGATACTCAAGCGGCTGGCCGGCACCCTCGCCGCTCCCGGCGCGCACGGTGCACCCATCGTGGGCCGTTGGCAGGGTCCGACGCTGGTCGCTTTCGTTCCCAACATCAGCCGGCAGGCTGCGCTCGCATGGGCCGAGGATCTTTGCCGGAGCGACGTCTCGCTCGCATGCGGCGCCGTGCATTTCGGCGAAGACGCGGCGCAGCTCGCCGGCCTGGCGCAGATCGCCGAGGGCGCCCTCGCGGAAGCGGCGAAGAAAGGCGGCGTCGTGCTGGTCACGCTCGAAAGCGGCGTCCAGTTCGTCGACCTCCGGAAGGAAGTCGAATCCGCCATCCAGGCGGGCCGCATTTCGCTGCTCGCGCAGAAGGTGCGGACGATTCCCGACCAGGACCTTCTGCAGCTCGAACTGTACTGCCGCCTTTCCGACAGCGAGGGCAAGCCGATCTCCGCGGCGACGTTCGTGCCTGTCGCAAGCCAGCACGGGCTGCTCGCGGCGCTCGACATCAAGGTGATCGAGGCGGCGCTGGACGCCCTCGAACGCATCAAGTCGCTGCCCTGGACGGTCAGCGTTAACCTCTCCGTGCAGAGCATCGCCGACAAGGACTTCCGCGCCGCGCTTGCGCAACGGCTGGCGGGGAAAAAGCAGGTCGCCCGGCGCCTGATCTTCGAGGTGGCCGGCTACGCGGCCGGCCGCTCGCCCGGGCTGGTCAGGGGATTCGCCGACGGGCTGCGCGGGACCGGCGCCCGCATCGCGTTCGACAACTTCGACATCGACCGCAACTCGATGGCCCTCGTGAGCGACCTGCTGCCCGCCTACATCAAGCTCGCGCCGGCGTTCACGCAGCACATCGCGGAGCGCGAGGACCTGCGCTTCATCGCCGAGGCGATGGTGCGGATGCTGCGGCCGCTAGAGATTCCCCTGATCGCGCAGGCGGTGGAGGACGCGGAAACCGTACCGGTGCTCGCGGAACTGGGCTTCGCCGCCTATCAGGGCTATGTCATCGGCAAGCCGGAGCCGCTGCCGCCCGCCTAGCCGCCGTTCTAGTATCCTTGGACCGCTGTTGCAAGGGGAATTATGGCATTCACCGTCAGGCTCCAACGCCGCATCGTCCTGCTGCTCGCCACCGCATCGCTCGCCTGCGCGCCCGCGCCGCGCTCGGGCGACGAGGTGCGCATCGCCGAAGAGAGCGCGATCATCATCTGGGACGCGGCCGGCAGGACGCAGCACTTCATCCGCCGCGCTTCCTTCGAGACCAGGGCGAAGGATTTCGGCTTCCTCGTGCCGACGCCCTCCGTCCCAGACCTGGCCGAAGCGGACGACAAGGCATTCCGCATGCTGCAGGAGCTGACCGAGCCGCCGGCGCGCGCGCCCGAGCCGGCGCCCAAGGCGGAAGCACCGAAATCGATCGAGGTCATCGCGAAAGTGAAGGTGGCCGGATATGACGCGGCCGTGCTCGCGGCGAACGATGCCGACGCGCTCGACAAGTGGCTCAAGGCCAACGACTACCAGTCGAATCCGGCGCTGGTGGACTGGTACCGGCCGTACATCGAGAAGAAATGGATCATCACGGCCTTCAAGATCTCCAGGGAGCCGGAGCAAAGCGCCCGGGTCGACGGGTCGGCGGTGCGCATGTCGTTCAAGACCGAGCAGCCGTTCTTCCCCTATCGCGAACCGGCGGCGGCAGCCGGCGACAAGGGCGGTCCGCGCCTGCTGCGAATCTTCTATCTCGGAGACATGCGGCCGGAAGGCAAGCTGGGAACGGACGAAGCCTGGCCCGTGAAGGCGGCATGGTCGGCCGAGGTCACGCAGGCACAGCGCGCAGAGCTCTTCCATCTGCTCAAGCTTCCCGAGCCGACGGCCGGTGGCGCGCGGCGCCTGACGCTCTTCAACGACAGTTCTTCGCCGCGCCCCGGAAAGGAAGACCTGTTCTTCAGCGCTGCGCCCGACCAGGCCGAGCTGCGGGAATCTCCCGATGCCGCGCTGCAGAAGCAGATCGCGAAGCGCCGCAGCAACCTTGCCCTCCTCATCGTCTTCATCGCCACCGGACTGCTTGCCGCCTTCGTCTGGTGGCGCGTCGCGAAGCGCAAGTGACTTCTAGGCGCGGGGGACCGCGCCCGCTTCTCCCAGGTCCCACATCAGCCCGGCCATCAGCCTGAGCGCGTCGCGCGCGACGGGCGCGAGCATGTGCTCGTTGGGCGCGTGCTGGCTGCACGAGGCGTAGGAATGCGGGATCCAGACCGTGGGCAGGCCGAGGTCGTCGGAAAAGATGTCGTTCGGCAGCGAGCCGCCCAGATTGGGCAGGATGGCGGTCTGTTTCCGGCTGGTTTTTTCCAGCGATCGCTTCGCCCAGACGACCCAGGGGTGCTGCGGATCGAGGCGCGTCGCCGGGAAAAATCCGTCGCGCGCCGCGGTCACCTTGACCATCGGAAAGCCGGCCGCTTCCAGGTGGCGCTGCAGCGCCGGCACGATGTCGGCGGGATCCACGCCCACGACGTAGCGCAGCTGGCAATGGCAGCTTGCGCGCGGCGGTATGGCGTTCACCGGGTGGTCGGGATTGCCGGTGGTGAAGGCGAGGATTTCGAAACTCGACCAGCCGAAGACGCGCTCCGCGGGCGTGAGCTCCGGTTCCCCCCAGCCGGGATCGACCTTCGGGCCCTCCGCCCCGCCGTCGACCTCCAGGCCGCAGAGCGCCTCGCGCACCGACGGCGTGAGCGAATTCGGCCGCCATTCCGCGACGCGAATTTCGCCCCTGGGCCCGGTGATCGTGGCGAGTGCGTGCGCCAGGATGATGCCCGGATTGGCGAGCAGGCCGCCCCAGTTTCCCGAATGATGGCCGCCCGCGCGCAGGTCGACCACGAGGTCCATGTTGAATGCGCCGCGCGAGCCGAGGAAGATCGTCGGCTGCCCGGGCTGCAGGCGCGGCCCGTCGGAGGCGATGAAAACGTCGGCCTTCAGTTCATCCTTGTACTTGAGACAAAACGCCTTGAGGCCGGGCGAACCCACTTCCTCGCCCGTCTCCATCAGTATTTTCAGGTTGAAACCCAGACACTCTCGCGTGGCAATCACCGCCGCAACCGCGCCAAGATTGATCGAATGCTGGCCCTTGTTGTCGGCGGTGCCGCGGCCGTAGAGCCGGTCGCCGTCGCGCCTGAGCTGCCAGGGATCGAGTCCCGCCTGCCAGCTCTTTTCCTGGCCGCGGACCACATCGCCGTGCCCGTACGAGAGGACGGTGACCAGCGAGGGGCCCTCGATGCGCTCGGCGAGCAGGAACGGGCCGCGTCGCGCAGAAGGATTCGCCACCGGGTTTTCAATCACGCGGCACCTGAATCCCAGGCGCTCGAGGCTGGGCTGCATTTCGCCCGAGAGGTAGCGCGCCAGGTCCGCGGCCCGGTCGGGATTCTGGCTCTCGGACGGGATCGCGACGCGCCGCGCGAGGTCGGCGAAAAACCCGCCCTCGTCGAAGTACCGCTCCGCGTGGGCTATCGCCCGGTCCCGGCTCATCGCCGGCGGATTATCGCCCGGAACAGCGCCTCAGGCGGCCGCGAGGTTTCGCGGCAGCACGGTGCCGTCGTACAGCGGCGCAAGCGCCGCGGCCACGCGCCCATACTGCGGCCCGTCCAGCATGCTGCTCAGGATCGCGCCGAAATGCGGCAGCTGCACGCCGGACAGGATGTACTGCCAGCGGTAGGCATGCAGGAACGCCGTTTCAACGCGGCTTTGTTCGTGCCGGCCCAGAATCCGCCCGCAAGCGCCGGCGAAATAGACCGCATCCGCGTGCGCCTGCGCGTGCAGGATGCCGTCGATGGCGCCGATCAGCACGATCAGGTCGCCGACCGCGGCGTCGCGCGCGGCGCCATCCAGCCGGCCGTCCTCCCTGCGCCATTCCAGCTCGTCGAGGATCGCGTGCTGAGCTTCTTCCTTCCAGTGGAACAGGAACACGTCCTTCCACAACGGATCGAGCCCGGCGTCGGGGTCGATGCTGTGGCGGTAGTGCGCCTGGGTAAAGAGTTCGATCAGGCAGGTGAGCGCGAGCACCGACCAGGTCGACCGGCCGAGCACCACGCCGCCGACCACGTTCGGCTCCGGCACGAAGCGGTAGCCCGCCGGCATCGCGGCGGTCATCAGGCGGTCCAGCCTGCGGAACAGCTCCTGGTGCTTCAGTTCCTCGTCGGTGAAGCGCACCAGGGCCTCGAGCGCCGTCTGGTCGCCGAGCCAGTGCTCGCGGCTGACTTCCAGGATCTTCGCGCCGACGAAGCGCTCGACCAGGCCGAGCATGCCGGCGTAGGTGCGCCCCTGGATCTGGCTGACGAAGCGCTGCTCGTCGCGATCGAGGAAATCGAAGGCCGCGATCAGCGCCAGGCCGTCGGGCAGGAACTTCTTCCCGGCGTCGACGCCGCGGCCGCGGATCACGTCGCGATCGGTCTCCCAGCGCACGCGCTTCGAGGTCTCGACGCAACGCGCGTAGCGCGCGGGATCGATCGCATGGACCGTGCTTTGCACTTTGCCGCCGTCCCGCGCTCAGCCGGCGGTGGCGATGGTGCGCGCCCACAGCGCCTGGCAGCCGGCGCGCAGCTCGCGCAACGCCTCGCCCGGGGAGCGGCGGCGGCGCTGGTGCAATACCTCCGGCACTGTCGAACCGGAACGCGTCAGCGAGATGCTGCGCGCGAAACCGCCCCGCTGCGGCGCCGTGAGCATGACCGCGCTGCGGCGGAACGACTGCACGATCGCCGCGCCGTCGCGGTCGAGCCTGAAGGACTCGCCCGAGCGCAGCATGGTGTCCTGGCTGCAGCTGTCCTGCGTCAGCCAGACTTCGCCTTCCCGGACATGGACCAGGATGCCGCAGCCGTCGTCGATGCGCAGCGCGGCGCCGCGCGGCATGCCGATCGGGCCCTGCACGATGTATTCGTTCATCACTTCTCTCCTGCGGGTTTGCATGGGAGAGAAGCTTGCGCGCCGCAGGTTACCGGGCTATTTCCGGAAACCGGGCCATTGTTGCGCTATGGTTTCAACGAGCCGCCAGATAGGCCGCGAGCAGCGGGAAGAACTGGGCGGGCTCGATGGGCTTGCGCACCACCCTGAGCACTCCCGCGTCGCGCAGTTCCTGCGGCGGCAGGTCCTCGGCGTTGCCGGTATAGATGACCACCGGCAGCCCGGGCCGCAGGCGCGCGATTTCCTTCGCCAGCGCCAGCCCGGTGAGCTGCGGCATGGTCTGGTCGGCGATCACGAGGTCGTAGAGGTCGGGATCGGCGGTGATCGCGTCGCGCGCCGCGGCGCCATCGGCGAGCACCGCCACTTCGAGTCCCCAGCCGCCCAGCAGGTCGGCCATGAATTGCCGGATCTCGCGCTCGTCGTCCACCACCAGCACCCGGCCCCTGAGCCGGGGGCGCGCGCGCACCGGCGCGCCCGCCGGCCGGCCCGCGGGCGGCGCCTCGGCCGCGGTGGCGGCCGGCAGCGGCAGCAGGACCCCGAACTTGGTGCGCTCGTTCAGCATGCTGTCGACCAGGATGTGCCCGCCGTGCTCGTGCACGATGCCGTGCGCCAGCGACAGGCCCATGCCGCTGCCCCGGCCGACTTCCTTGGTGGAGAAGAACGGCTCGAACATCCGGTCCATCACCGCGGGCGGGATGCCCGGCCCGGTATCGCGCACCGACAGCTCCACGAATTGCCCGTCGACCTTCTGCCGGCACGAAGCGCAGATGGCGCGGATGCGCGCGGCCGGCTTGAGCGCGATGCGGATCGCGCCCGTGCCGCCCATGGCGTCGCGCGCGTTGATGCACAGGTTGAGCACCACCTGCTCGAGCTGCACCGGATCCAGCTCCATCGGCGGCACCGAGTCGTCCAGGCTCAGCCGCAGGTCGATGGTCGAGGGCAGCGTCGAGCGCAGCAGCTTGCTCGCGTCGCGCACCAGTTCCGGCAGCGCCACCGGGACCCGCTTGCCGCGCTGGCCGCGGCTGAAGGTGAGCATCTGGCCGATCAGCTCGCGCGCGCGCTGCGCCGAGTGCTGCGCGCGCTCGAGGTACTTGCCGAGCAGCGCATCGCCGAGCTCGTTCCTGCGTTCCGCGGCGAGCGTGAGGTTGCCCATGATGCCCTGCAGGATGTTGTTGAAGTCGTGCGCGATGCCGCCGGTGAGGTGGCCGATGGCCTCCATCTTCTGCGCCTGGCGCAGCTGCCCCTCGAGCTGCGCGCGCTCGATTTCGGCGGTCACGCGCGCCGTCACGTCCTGCCCGATGTGCAGCACGTGCGGCTGGCCGCGGAACTGCATCGGCAGCAGGCGCACCTCGACGACGTACGGCGTGCCGTCCTTGTGCTCGCCGCGCATTTCGAACTGGACCTTCTCGCCCGCGAGGGCGCGCGCGTGCAGCGCGCGGCGCTGCTCGAGCTGGCTCGGGTCGCTGACGGTCAGGTGCTGGAGCCCCAGCACCTCCGCCCGCGGGAAGCCGGTCTTCGCCTCGTAGACCGCGTTGACGTCGACGATCCGGAAATCGGCGTCGCGCAGCACCATCGGGTCGTCGCTGGCGTTGAAGATCGCCCGGTATTGCTCCTCGCTCGCGCTCAGCCGCTCCTCGGCGGCCTTGCGCTCGGTGACGTCGCGGCCCATGTAGAGCACGTGCGGCTCGCCGCGGTAGGTCATCGGCACGCCGCGCACCTCGAGCACCATGCCGGAGCCGTCCGGGCGCGTGCCGACGGTTTCGAAGAACACGGGCCTGCCGGCGATGCCCTCGGCGTGCAGCCTGTGGCGCTCGGCGGCGGAGAAGGCGCGCGTCATGGTCAGCTCCTGCACGCCGATGACCTCGTCGCGCCGCCTGCCGCTCATGGTCTCGTAGGCCGTGTTGATGTCGACGATGCGGAATTCCGCGTCGCGCAGGGTCAGCGCGTCGTCGGTGGCGTTGAAGATGGCGCGGTACTGTTCCTCGCTCGCGCGCAGCCGCTCCTCCGCCGCCTTGCGCTGGGTGATGTCGATCCCGATCTGCAGCACGTGCGGCTGGCCGCGGAACCGGATCGGCATCAGGCGCACTTCCCTGATGACCTTGCGGCCGTGCTTGCTGACGCCCCGCACCTCGAGCTGGATGCGCTCGCCCGCCAGCGCGCGGGCATGCAGGGCGCGGCGCATCTCGCGCTCGCCCGGGTCGCTGAACGCGGTCCAGTGCCGGCCCACCGCCTCGGCGCGCGTGTAGCCGCTCATCGCCTCCCAGGCCGGGTTGATGTCGACGATGCAGAAGTCCGCGTCGCGCAGCATCATCGAATTGTCGCTGGCGTTGAAGATCGCGCGGTAGTCCGCCTCGCTCGCCCGCAGGCGCTCCTCGGCCGCCCTGCGCTCGGTCACGTCCTGGCCGATCTGGAGCACGTGCGGCCGCCCGCCGATCTGGATCGGCAGCAGGCGCGTGTCGACCAGGAACGAGCGGCCGCTCTTGCTCTTGCCCCAGACCTCGACCCGGACCTGCTCGCCCGCGAGCGCGCGCGCGTGCAGCGCGAGGCGCTGTTCCTGGTTGCCGGAACTGCTGAAGGTGAGGCGCGCGAGGCCGACCACTTCGGCGCGCGCGTAGCCGCTCATCGCCTCCCAGGCCGGGTTGACGTCGACGATGCGGAAATCGGCGTCGCGCAGCACCATCGGTTCGTCGCTGGCGTTGAATATCGCGCGATAGGGTTCCTCGCTCACCGGGCAAGTCTATCGCCAAGCACCGTGGGGCGCCCCCGCACATACATGGCGGTTACGCTTGAAACAAGCCGGTTACGTTTCCGCGCCCGCCTGAAATCATTGCAATACCTGCGCCGGTCAGCATCCGGGTCCCATGACCCCGCCCAGCGACGCGCAAAGCGCGGCCTTCGCATTCGCTTCGGCCAAGGAGACGCTGCGCAAGCTCTTCCAGGCGAGCCCGAGCTACGTCCTGGTGTCGAACTGGCCCGACGAGCGCATCGTCTCGGCCAATCCGCTGTTCCTGCAGGCCACCGGCCACGCCGAGGACGCGGTGCGGGGCCGGACCCCCGACGAGATCGGCCTGTGGGCCGACCCGGAGGACTACCGCCGCTGGCGCGCGGATTTCGACCTCGCCGGCGAAGTGCGCGAGCGCGAGATCTGGCTGCGCACGCGCGACGGCCGCCCCCTGTTCGGCTCGCTCACCGCGGTGCCGATCGAGCTCGCCGGCGGCCCCGGGATGCTCGTCATGGTGCGCGACATCACGACGCAGAAGGACCTCTCGCGCAAGGCGCGCGAATCGAACGAGAAATACGCCGCCGTGTTCGACAACAACCCGGCGGCCTGCTGCATCTCGCGCGGCATCGACGGCGTGATCCTGGAGGTCAACGACGCCTGGGTCAGGTTCTCCATGCGCCCGCGCGAGGCGGTCATCGGCCGCTCGGCGATCGAACTGGGCATGTGGGCCAGCTTCGGCGACCGCGCCCGCCTGATCGAGCGCTTCGACGCCGAGGGCGGCGTGCGCGACCACCGCATCGGCTTCACGCGCAGCGACGGCACCCCGATCGAGGCGCTGCTTTCGCTGGCGCGGCTCAGGCTCGGCCGCAGGCATTGCGTGGTCTGGACCTGGACCGACATCACCCGGAGCAGGCAGGGCGAGCGCGCGCTGGCGGAATCGGAAGCGCGCTTCCGCAGCCTGACCGAGCTCTCCTCGGACTATTTCTGGGAGCAGGACGCGCAGCACCGGCTGAGCCGGATCGAAGGCCACAACATCACCGGCGGCAACGCCGAATTCGTCCGCGGCCTGATCGGCAAGCGCGTCTGGGAGTCGGGCATCGAGATCGACGGCGGCTGGGCGGCGCTGCGCGCCCTGCTCGACGCGCGCCAGCCGATCCGCGACGTCGTCATGCGGCGCGTGACCAGCAGCGGCGAGCGGCGCATCGTGAGCATCCTCGGCGAGCCGGTATTCGACGGCAACGCGAAATTCGCCGGCTACCGGGGCGTCGGGCGCGACATCAGCGAACAGCAGTCCGCCGCCGAGTGGATGCGCCTGGAGCACCATGTCGCGCGCACCCTGGCCGACGCGGACAGCGCACGCTCCGGGATCGAGGCCGTGTGCGGCGCGGTCTGCGGCGCGACCGGCTGGCTCTGCGGCCGCTTTTTCCGCGCCTACCCGGAAGCGGACCTGCTGCGCATGGACGCGGCCTGGGGCGTGCCGGATACGGCGGTGCAAAGGTTCGTCGAAGCGTCGCAGGGCCTGAGCATGCGCCGGGGCGAAGGCCTCGCGGGCGAAGTCTGGCGCTCGGGCCGCGCCCTCTGGCTGCCGGACACGAGCACCGATCCGCGCCTCCTCGGCAAGGCGCTGGCGCGCGACTTCGGTCCCTACGGCGCCGTGATCCTCCCGGTGACCGCGCAGGCGAAGGTAATCGGCGTGCTGTCGTTCGCGAGCCGCGAACTGCGCAAGCCGGACGCCCGCCTGACCGATTCCCTGCGGAGCATCTGCGACCAGGTCGGGCAGTTCCTCAGGCGCAAGCACGCCGAGCAGGCCCTGCGCGAAAGCGAGGAACGCTTCCGCAGCCTGACCGCGCTGTCCTCGGACTACTACTGGGAGCAGGACGAGTCCTACCGCTTCGTGCAGCGCCGCGGCGAAGGCCTGCAGGCGCCGGGCTTCCCGGTCGAGGACGTGACCGGCAGGACGCGCTGGGAGCTCGATTGTCCCGGCATGACCGAGGAGGCCTGGGCGCGGCACCGCGCCGACCTCGAAGCGAGGCGGACGTTCCGCGATTTCGTCATCGCGCGGCCCGGGTCGGACGGGCAGACGCACCACTACAGCATCAGCGGCGAACCGATCTACCACGACGACGGCAGCTTCCGCGGCTACCGTGGCGTCGGCAAGGAGGTGACCGAGCGCATCCGCGCCGAGGCCCGGGTGCGCGAACTCAACGTGAACCTGGAGCAGCGCGTGCGCGAGCGCACCGCGGACCTCGAGGCGGCCAACCGCGACCTCGACAGCTTCAGCTACTCGGTGTCGCACGACCTGAAGGCGCCGATCGGCGCCATCAACGGCTTCGCCTACCTGCTGCGCAACAACGAGAGCTCGCGCCTGAGCGAGGACGGCGCCAGGCTGCTCGGCCTCATCGAGCGCAACGCCGAGCGCACCGTCGGCCTGGTGGACGGGCTGCTCGCCTTCTCGCAGCTCGGCCGCAAGTCGGTGCTGGGCTCGCCGGTGCCGATGGGCGCGCTGCTCGCCGAGGCCATCGAGGAACTGCGCGTCGAGCAGCGCTGGCGCGAAGTGGACCTGACCATCGGGCCGATGCCGGATTGCCGCGGCGACGCGCTATTGCTGCGGCAGGTATGGAAAAACCTGGTTTCGAACGCGCTCAAGTTCTCGCGCCAGCGCGACCCGGCGGTCATCGCGATCGGCTACGACCAGGCCGCGGCGGCGTACTTCGTGCGCGACAACGGCGCCGGCTTCGACATGCGCCACGCGCAGAAGCTGTTCAGCGTGTTCGAACGCCTGCACGGCGAAACCGAATTCGAGGGCACGGGCATCGGCCTCGCCATCGTGCAGCGCATCGTGCAGCGGCACGGCGGCATGATCAGCGCGGAAGGCGAGCCCGGCAACGGCGCCACCTTCCGCTTCAGCCTGCCGGGGTAGCACGGTTCCTTCTCCGTCGCCCCCGAGTGCCTCAATCGGGGGCCCGGGTTTTCGGTTGCGAGCCTAGCGCGAGACGAACATGTATCCCGCGCCGCGCACGGTCTTGATCACGGCGGGCTTGCCCGGATCGGCCTCGATCTTGCGGCGCAGCCGCGCGATGCGGATGTCGATCGAACGGTCGAAGGGTTCCCATTCGCGGTTGCGCGTCAGCGTGAGCAGCTGGTCGCGCGTCAGCACCCGGTTGGCGTTTTCGACGAAGACGCGCAGCAGGTCGAACTCCATCCCGGTGATCGACAGCTCCGCGCCCTGCTCGTCCGTGAGCAGGTGCGTGGCGAGATCGAGCGTGCAGCGGCCCACCCTGACGCGCTGCGCGGGGGCGCCGGCGGCGCGCTCCTCGCGCCGCGTGCCGCTGCGCCGGAGCACGCTCTTCGAGCGCGCGAGCAATTCGCGCAGGTCGAACGGCTTGGCCATGTAGTCGTCGGCGCCCACTTCGAGGCCGACCACGCGGTCCACCACTTCGCCCGCGCCGGTCACCATGATGATCGCGACGTCGTGGTTCGCGCGCAGCCAGCGGGTGAGCGACAGGCCGTCTTCGCCCGGCAGGTTGAGGTCGAGCACCACGAGCTGGGGGATTGCCTTGGCGAACGCGGCGCGCATTTCCAGGGCGTCAGCCGCCAGCGCGACCTCATAGCCGTGCGCCGCCAGGTATTCCGCCGTCGTTTCGCGGATTTCGGCGTCGTCGTCGACGATGAGCACGCGCTGCACCATGGCCGAAATCATAACCGTGCCTGAGGCAAGAGCGAGCATATGGATCCTTTCCGTGTACGGCCCCGATGCTAGTCGGCGCGGCCCGGGAAATGGATTGCGGCCCGGTTATGCGCTTGTTTCAATCGTGTAACCGCGCTCCTGCCCGAAACCAACTGTTTCCAAAGGAACATCAGGCGATTACACCGGCGGGACAGACTGCAGCCATGGAGGGATCAACCTCATGGAGCACCAAATGACGACATTAAGTGTCCTGAAGAGCCGCCGGGCGCAGGACTATCCCGGCTACGCGTTCGCGGAGATCGTCTCCGAGCTGATCGCGGCAGGCTGGCAGTTTCTCGCGCGCCAGGCGGCCGAAGCGCTGCGCGAGCACCGCTCGAAGCGCGCGCGGCTCGAATTGCACGGCCTCAGCGACCGTTTCCTGAGGGACATCGGCCTGGAGCGCGGCCAGATCGACCGGCTGTTCCGTTGATCGCGCTCCGCCCTCTCGAGCGGACGGACGGCGCCGCGTTGCAGCAGTTCGTGCGCGGCCTGTCGCCCGAATCGCGGCTGCACCGCTTCCTGGTTCCGGTGCAGGAACTGTCTCCCCCGGTGCTGCACGCGCTCACCCATCCCGACCAGCAGCGCCACGTCGCGCTCGCGGCGGTCAGCGACGCGACGATCGTCGGCGAAGGCTGCTATGTCGCCCTGGGAAACACCGGCCGCGCCGAATTCGCGCTCGCGGTTGCCGACGCCTGGCAGCGTCAAGGAATCGGGGTCCGCCTGCTGCGCGCCCTGATCGCGGCGGCGCGCCGCACGGGCCTCGCGGCGCTCGAGGGTGAGATCCTCAAGCTCAATATCCCGATGCTTGAATTCGCGGCCCGGGCAGGATTCCGGCTGAAGAGCCACCCGGGCGACGCCCGCCTGATGTTCGCCGAGCTCGACCTGACCGCTGCCCGGCTCCCGGCCTAGCGCCGGCGGATCTTTTCCAGGATCGACTTCGGCAGCTGCACCCAGCCGGCGAAGAGCACTTCCTCGCCGTAGCGCGCGCGGGGCGGCCGGAGGGTTGCGAGGATGCGCCGGATGAAGCTCATGTGATCCGTCTCATGTTAGGCGGCGTTTCTTACGCAGCCTTTACAAGCCCAACGATCGGGAATCAAAAGGGTTGACGCCGATAGACGACATAATTGCGGCATGCAACCGCCGCCGTCGGCGCCCAAGCCGGCGGGCGTAGCCCAGTTCCCTGCCGGGTTTGCCCTCCTGCCATTCCGCGAGTAACGTGTTGACTCTTCAAGGAGAAAACATGTCTCTGTTACAACTTGGCGGAACGCAAGCCGCCTGTTTTCACACCTAATTCAGTTTAGGCGTCTGTCAGGGAGTCGACATGGTCAGCGCATCGGCAACTTTCTCGGGTCCGCAGTACTACGACAATTGCCTCGGTCCGGTCTGGTTCGATTCCTACGCCGCCGATCTCGTGCGACGCTTGCCGCAGCACCCGCCCGGCGACGTACTTGAAATCGCATGTGGCACGGGGTTGGTCACACAGCGGCTGCGCGAGCACCTCGACCCATCCTTGCGGCTGGTCGCGACTGATCTGAGCAAACTGATGCTGGACTACGCGCGCGGCAAGCTCGGAGAGCGCACAGGCATCGAGTGGCGCGAAGCCGATGCGCTTAAGCTGCCGTTCGAAGACGGCAGATTTGGCGCGGTGGTGTGCGGCTTCGGGATCATGTTCGTTCCCGATCGCGCGGCCGCCCTGAAGGAAGCGCGGCGAGTCCTGGTGGAAGGTGGCGTGCTTCTGTTCAATGTGTGGGATCGGCTCGAAAACAATTCGGCCGCCGCTGCCAACGCCGAGGTGCTCGAGTCGCTGTTCCCCGGCGACGCCGAGATACGCTTCCGGGCTCCCTGGGACATGCATGATTTCGACTTCCTGCGCGGCTTGCTCGCCGGCGCGCGCTTCCGCGAAATCCTCATTGAAACCAAGCGGGTCGCAATTGAACGCGCCGATCCACGGACCATAGCTACCGGACAAATCCGCGGCACCCCGAGATCTGCGCTCATTGAAAAACGTGGCGTCCCCCTGGGAACCGTGATTGATAAGGTGACGACGGCCCTCGAGAAGAGTGGCGGAACTCCCTACGACGGCTTCGCGCAGGCAGTGGTGGTCGAAGCGCGCGCTTCATGACGCCTACCCGCCTCCTTCAAAGGCTTCCCGAAGGGCCTGGGTCATGTCGGCGCGTTTTCCTATGTCATCGCATTTGTCGGGTTGGGATTGAGCATCCCGCTGAAGGCCGGATCTGGAGTGCCGGCCGGAATGCTGATGATCCCGGCCATGTTCCGCATACCTTGGGCGTTTTTTCCTGCAGAATTCTTCAGCCTCTTCCGGCCACGCAATGAAAATTCCGCTTTGAGCCCTCAGACTGATGCTTAAGCAGCGCGGCGATAAGACAGCCAACGGGAAATGGTCTACTCCCTCGGCAGAACGCAACAAGGGCCCGATCCTTGATGTGCTTGCGCGGGTTCTGCCCCGCCGCGGCCTGGTGCTGGAGATCGCCAGCGGCACGGGACAGCACGTCCTGCATTTCGCCAGGGCGCTCCCGGACCTCGCCTGGCAGCCGTCCGATGCGGATGCGGAGCTTCGCGGGTCTGTTGCCCTGCGGCTTCGGGAGGAACAGCGAGCCAACGTCAATGATCCCATCGAGCTCGATGTGGCCAGGCTTCCCTGGCCCTTGCGCGCGGCGGACGCGGTGGTGGCCATCAACATGATTCACGTCGCCCCGTGGTCCGCGACGCCGGCATTGTTCGAAGGCGCGAAGGCTTTGCTTCCTGCGGGGCATGTCCTGTTCCTATACGGGCCCTACCGTCGTTTCGGTCACCATACTTCGGAGAGCAACGCGCAGTTCGATCGCGATCTTCGCGCGCAGAACCCCGAGTGGGGCCTTCGCGACCTGGAGGCCGTATCCGACGTTGCCGCTGGCGCCGGGTTCGCACTGGACGAGACGGTCGAAATGCCGGCAAACAACCTCAGCCTGATTTTCAAGCGGAAGTAGAAGCGAGTTGGACGCCAAGGAGAGTTCGTGACGGTCAAGCGCATGGACAACGTCGGCATCGTCGTGGACGACATCGATGCCGCCGTTGCGTTCTTCGCCGAACTTGGCCTCGAACTCGAGGGCCGCGCCCCGGTTGAGGGGAACTGGGCGGATGGCGTCACCGGATTGCGCGGCATGCGCGTCGAGATCGCCATGATGCGTACGCCGGACGGCCACAGCCGGCTCGAGATATCCCGCTTCCTCGCACCACCCGTTGCCGCCGATCACCGCAATGCCCCGGTAAACGCTCTCGGTTACCTGCGCGTCATGTTCACCGTGGACGACATCGACGATACGCTCGCCCGCCTCGTCAAACGCGGCGCGAAGCTCGTCGGCGAGGTGGCCCAGTATCAGGATATCTATCGGCTCTGCTACATCCGGGGCCCCGAGGGAATCCTCATCGGGCTTGCCCAGCAGCTCGGGCAGCAGGCTTCCCGTGAGAATCCCATGGAAAGCCGGCGCTAAGCGACCAAAAGGCACGGGACATGGATCAGGCAGCCATCTTTCAACCCTTCATTGCGACCATGCTCCTGACGATGGTGGTGTGGTTCTACATGTACGCCCGGCGCCTTCCTTTCATCTTCTCGAGCGGCCTTGACCCGAAGCGGATGACGCCGTCAGAACTCGCGCGACTTTCGCCGCCCCGGGTATCCACCCCGTCCGACAACCTGAAGAACCTGTTCGAGCTGCCGACGGTTTTCTACGCCGTGGTCCTCTATCTCCATGCGACCCGGCAGGTTGATGCGGCGTACCTGGCGGCGGCCTGGGGCTTTTTCCTGTTCCGGGTACTGCACAGCATCGTGCACTGCACCTTCAACTTCATCCCGCTGAGATTCGTCCTGTACGTAATCTCCGCGGGTGCGCTCTGGTTCATGGTCATCAGGATAGCCATCGTGGCTATCGCGTAACGCGCCGAGGAAACATGCCGACAATCTACGAAAAACGCACTTACTCCGTCACGGTTGGACAAATGGCGGAGGTCACGCGCCTTTATTCAACGGAAGGATGGCCTGCGCTGGACGCCGGCGGGTTCGGCAAGAACCTGATCGGCTACTTCATCAGCGACACGGGCGACCTGCACCAGCTGATTCACCTGTGGAAGTTCGAGAGCGACGACGACCGCCGCGCGTTCTGGAAGCGCCTCTACGACAATGCCGCCTTCATGGCGTTTGCAAAGCAGCTGCGCCCGCTCATCAGGAACCAGAACGTCCAGCTGATGCTGGCCTCACCCTGGGGCCCGCATCCGTGAGTTAACCTGCCTGAATCGCGATCTGCCAGAGTCCCGCTGCAGCCAGATCGGCGGGCAGGATCTGGCTCCCGGCACCCGCCATTTCCAGAACGACGCGATACAGATTCGCAAGCGCCGCGTCGCCGATGATGCCGACGGCGCCGGCCTGGTCGAGTAATCCCAGGCCGCGGGCGGCGAAGACTTCCTCGCCGATGAGCAGGCCCGACATATAGGAAGCAAGCTGGGCCGCCGGCACTTCATTGAACAGGCCCAGGGTGCGGGCGCTGAACAGGCGCTTGAGCAGGCTGCCGCCGCCGCGCAGCGCCGATTCGGCGCCCCGCCTGAACCCGTCTCCGGCAGAAACCACCGAGGACTCGGGCATGAGCCTGCCGAGGATGGAATGCGTCCGCAAGACGGCGAACACCTCGCCCGTCATGAAGGTACTGAACCGTTCGATGCCGGCGGATCCCGCAACGGCCCACTTGCTGTGCGTGCCGGGCAGGACAAAGCTGCGCGGCACTCCTCCGCCAGCAGCCAGCGCGCCGAACAGCTGGGTTTCTTCGCCTCGCATGACGTCAGGCAGGCCGTCCGCGTCGCGGCAGCTGACGCCCGGCACGATGCGCAACGGCCTGCATCCGGGAACGTCCACGCTGGTCAAAGCCGCGGCGATTTGCCGCAGGGAGGCGGGCGCGGCGACGTAAGGGGCCTCCTTCCAGCCCTGCTTGCTGCCGATCATGCCGGAGGCGATGGCCGGCAATTCACCGTGCTGCCCCAACCAATCCCCGCAGAACTCCAGGTAGATGCGCGCAAACGCCCCGCCGGCGACCTTGAGGATGCCGCGATCGGCCTGCCTGCTCTCCAGCACCCCGCCGTTTCCGCCGAGCAGGTATCCCCTGAGCGAGGACGTGCCCCAGTCCAGCGCGATCAGCGCCGGCATCCTAGAAGGTCACGACCGAGCGGATCGACTTGCCTGCGTGCATCAGGTCGAAGGCCTCGTTGATGCGTTCCAGCGGCATCACGTGGGTGATGAGATCGTCGATGTTGATCTTCCTTTCCATGTACCAGTCGACGATCTTCGGCACGTCGGTGCGGCCCCTGGCGCCGCCGAACGCGGTGCCCTTCCAGACGCGCCCGGTAACGAGCTGGAACGGCCGGGTCTTGATCTCCTGCCCCGACCCCGCCACGCCGATGATCACCGACACGCCCCAGCCGCGGTGGCAGCACTCCAGCGCCTGGCGCATCACTTCGACGTTGCCGATGCATTCGAAACTGTAGTCGGCTCCTCCTCCGGTGATCTCTGTGATTTTATTTATCAAATCTTTTTCCTTGGACGGGTTGACAAAGTGAGTCATGCCAAATTTCCGTCCCAAAGCTTCTCTCTGATCGTTTAAATCCACTCCAACAATCATGTTGGCGCCCGCCATGCGCGCGCCCTGCACCACGTTCAGGCCGATGCCGCCCAGGCCGAACACCACCACGTTGGCCCCCGGCTCGACCTTCGCGGTGTTGATGACCGCGCCGATGCCGGTCGTGACGCCGCAGCCGATGTAGCAGACCTTCTCGAAGGGCGCGTCCTCGCGGATCTTCGCCAGCGCGATTTCGGGCAGCACCGTGTAGTTGGCGAAGGTCGAGCAACCCATGTAATGGTGAATTTGCTTCCTACCCAGGCTGAATCGGCTGGTGCCGTCAGGCATGACGCCCTTCCCCTGGGTCCCCCTGATCGCAGTGCAAAGATTGGTCTTGCGCGACAGGCAGGACTTGCACTGCCGGCATTCGGGCGTGTAGAGCGGGATCACGTGGTCGCCCTTCTTCAGCGAAGTCACGCCCGCGCCCACGTCCGCGACGATGCCGGCGCCCTCATGGCCGAGAATCGCCGGGAACAGCCCTTCCGGATCGGCGCCCGAGCGCGTGAATTCGTCGGTGTGGCAGACGCCCGTGGCCTTGATTTCCACGAGAACCTCGCCCGCCTTCGGGCCCTCCAGGTCCACCGTCTCGATCACCAGCGGCGCGCCCGCCTGGTGCGCGACTGCAGCTTTGACTTTCATGCGGCCTCCATGTGCCGCGCATCCTAGCCGCTTTCGGGCGGCGTCAGCGGAGCTGTTCGATCAGCGCCGCGGCTTCGCGCAGCGGCCGCGTGCCGCCGCCTTCCTGGAATCCCTCGCGCAGCGGCGCCAGCAGCTCGAGCGCGCGCCGCCGCTCGCCGCGCCCGGCCCACAGGCGCGCCAGGCTGGTGGCGGCGCACAGCGCCCAGGACCTGGCGCCCTGCGAGCGCGCGTAGGTGAGCGCATCCATGTAGGCTGCCTCGATCTTCTTCGGATCGCGGTCCGGCAGCAGCTGCAGGTAGTCGCCGAGCCAGAGCAGGCAATCGGGCCAGAAGTAGCGTTCCGAACCGTAGCGCAGCTCGTCGCGCACCAGCGAGGCGTGGCGCGCGGCGTCCTCGAAGCGCCCCAGCGACGCGAGCGCGTAGGCGTGCACCGCGTGGTGCGCGCACACCATGGCGCCGGTCTGCGTGCGCGCGAGGTGCTGCAGGCCGCGTTCCATGACGGCAATCGAGCTCTCGGTCTGCCGGCCCAGCACCAGCGCATAGCCGTTCAGGATCGAGCCGTAGCCGCGCCAGAGGTCGAGCTGGTGCTCGTCGGCGAAGGCGATGCTCTCGGCGCTCAGCCGCAGGGCCGCCTCGTCGTCGCGCGCCACGATCGCGAAGATGGCGCCGTGCGTGAGCGCATGGCCGAGCGTGTGCACGTGCCCCATCGCGCGCGCGGCCTCGACGCTGCGCGCGATCAGCTCGACGGCGCGGTCGATATGGCCGATCGCCCACAGCGTGAGCCCCCGGTGGAACTGGGTGGCGATCTCGGGGTCCGCCGCGAAGCGGTGCGCCACCGCGATGCGGTGCTCGCGCGACTGCTGCTCGAGCGCGTGCGCCACCTGCTCGGCCTCGGTGAAGGTCTCGTGGGCCGTGAGCGGCGCCCCGGTGATCATCTGGCTGATGCCCAGCGCGCGCAGCGCGGTCAGCGCGCGGCCGCCGTGCTGCTCGCGCCGCGCGCGCGCCAGCATCGCCGTGGCGATCTCGAAGGCCTTGCCGTGCTCGCCGCGCACGTAATACGTGACCCAGCGCGCGTAGGCCACCGAGAAACTGTGCGGCGCATCGCCGCCCATCGCCTCGACCAGGTCCTGCGCCCGCGCGAACACGTCGACCGTCTCCGAATGGCTGTAGCCGCGCAGCGGAATGGTCGCCTGGCCGAGCAGCAGCAGCAGCTGCAGGCGGGCCTCCTGCCCGGCGCGGTCGGCCGGCAGGCTTTCGCACAGGCGCAGCGCCTGGTTGGCGTGGGCGATCGCCTCCTCGTAGGCCGAGCGGGCGATCGCCAGCGCGCCGGCCTTCTGCCAGCAGTCGATCGCCTTGCGGGCGAGGCCCGCTTCGGTCGCATGCTGGGCGAGAAGCTCGGGCGGCGTGTTCGGCGCGCCGGCCAGCGCGGTAAGGATCCGCTTGTGGATGTCCTGGCGCCTGGCGTTGAGCAGGCTCTCGTGGGCGGCGTCGCGCACCAGCGCGTGCTTGAAGACGTAGTGGCGCTCCTGGGCGGCGCCGCGGGCGAAGATCAGCCCGGCGTCCTCCAGCCCCGCGAGCGCGGCGCGCAGCGCCTCCTCGGATATTCCCGCCACGGCCGTCAGCAGCCCGTGGCCGAATTCCCGGCCGATGCAGGCGGCCGTCTGGGCGACTTCCTTGTGCGCCTTCTGCCGGTCCAGCCTCGCCATCATGCTGTCGTGCAGGGACGCGGGCACCGCCAGCCGGCGCAACGGTCCTTCCAGCACGTAGGCCGCCGCGGTCTCGCGCAGCAGCCCGGATTCGAGGATGGTCTTGGTGAGTTCCTCGACGAACAGCGGCACGCCGTCGGTCTTGGCGACGATTTCGGCCAGCACCGCCTCGGGCACCGGCTTGCGTTGCGTGAGCTCGCTCACCATCGCGGCGATCTGGTCCCGCCCGAGCCGCCCCAGCGCAATGCGCGAGACATGCCGGCGGCTGCCGAAGTCGTGCGCGAAATCCGGCCGCGAGGTGATCACCACCAGCAGCGGCAGCTCGGCCACGCGGTCGATGCACATCTCCACCAGCTCGAGCGTGGTCGGGTCGATCCAGTGCGCGTCCTCGAGCAGCCAGAGCACGGGCTCGCGCCGGGCGACGCGCGCCAGCTGGTTCAGCAGTGCCTCGAAAGTGCGCAGGCGCTGCTGCTCGGGCGTGAGATCGAGCTTGCCGTAGCGCTCCCCGCCGTCGATGCCCAGCAGCGAGGCGATCAGCGCCGTGTCGGTGCGGTCGGCGCCCTGCAGCAGCGCTTCGAGCCGGTCGAGCTGCAGCTCGCTGCCGTCGGCGTCCGAGATGCCCGCGGCGCGCACCAGCTGCTGGATGGCCGGATGCAGCGCGCTGTCGGAATAGTGCGGCGAGCACTGGTTGCGGATGCGCTGGTGCGGCTCCGCGGCGAGCGCGTCCTCCAGCGCGCGGATGATGCGCGACTTGCCGATGCCGGCTTCGCCGCTCACCAGCACCACCTGGCCGCGCCCGCTCGCCGCGCGCCGCCAGCGCTCGGTCAGCAGGGCGAGCTGCTCGTCGCGGCCCACCATGGCCAGGGGAGAACGGCCGCGCTGCGCCTCGAAACGGGACTCCACGGCGCGCTCGGCCAGGGCCTCATAGGCGACCACCGGCACCGACATGCCCTTCAGCTTCTGCGGGCCGAGATCGCGCAGCTCGAACAGGTTGCCGGTCAGCGCGCGCGTCTGCGCGCTCATCACGACCCCGCCCGCGCCCGCGATCTTCTGCAGCCGCGCGGCCAGGTTGGGCGTCTCGCCCACCACCGCGTACTCCTTGGCGGCGCCGGCGCCCAGCAGGTCGCCGACCACCACCAGGCCGGTGGCGATGCCGACGCGCGCCGACAGCGGTATCTCGATCGGCGAGCGCTGGGCGGCGATGGCGCGCACGATGGCGAGTCCCGCGCGCACCGCGCGCTCGGCGTCGTCCTCGTGCGCCCGCGGATAGCCGAAATAGACCAGCACGCCGTCGCCCAGATACTGCGCGACGTGCGCCTCGCAGCGCCCCACCTCCACTTCGATGGCGTGCTGGTAGGCGCGCAGCACCTGGCGCAGGTCCTCCGGGTCGAGGCGCGCCGCCAGCGTGGTCGAGCCGACCAGGTCCACGAACATCACGGTGAGGCGCCGCCGCTCGGCGGCCGCCGGGTCGGCCTCCGGCGCCATGCGCGTGATCGCCGCCAGGAGCTTGACGCGCGGCCCGAGCGGGATGCCCAGTTCCCTGAGATGGGCGTCGGTGAGCAGCGGCAAGGCGTCGCCGTCGATCTGCCGCGACTCGAACAGGTCGGCAAACTGGCCAAACCCGCCAGCCTCCAGCCATGCCCGCACGTCCCGCTTCATTCTCCGGTTCCCACGCGCTCCCATGCCGCAACGATGCGCCGCCGACGGCATTCTAGTCCCGTGCATATTCACGCTCCGGCGACGCTGTATTTCCGCCGGTCGAGGAGTACATTAAACATGCTCGCGCCCGGGGGGGCGCTACGCTGGACAAGGGGATAAAAGGGGGCTACATGCAGTCGGATCCGGCTACGGCGGGGAATGCCGCGACCTCATGCGCCAGCTTCGATCCTGACGAACTCGAGAAGAGCGACTGGAAGGCGCGGCTCTTCGCCTGGCTGTTCAGCTATCCGGTGCACCGCTACTGGATGGACGTGCTGCGCTGGTTCACGCCGGCGATCTGGGTGCCATTCGTGAAGTTCTGGCTCGTGCTGCGCTACGACGCGGTGCGCGAAGTGCTGAACCAGGACGGCAGCTTTCCGGTTCCCTGGGGCTGGAAGATGGTCGAAGTCACCGGCGGCGTGCCGCACGGCCGCAACTTCGTGCTCGGCATGGCGCGCGCCAAGGAAGGCTACCAGCTCAGCTACGACCAGCTGGCGGAGGCATTTCCGCTGGCCGACGTGGGCAAGCACGTCGCGCCGCTTTCGGCCGCGGCCGCCGCATCGATCATCGATCACGCCGCTGCCCGGGGCAAGGGCGAACTCGACGCCATCGAGGACCTGGTCACGGCGGTTCCCACGGCACTCTGCGAGTCGTATTACGGCATCGAAATTCCCGACAAGGTGGCGTTCGCCAAGTGGACGCTGGCGATCAGCTCCTACCTGTTCGGCCCGCCGTTCGCCCCCGGCGAGCAACAGCCGGCCGACGTGCAGCTCGCGCACTCGGCCGCCGCCTGCCTGCGCGGGACCATATTGCATTCGATCGGCGAGGCCCGGAGCGGCCGGATGCGCGGCATCGTCATGGAGCGCATGATGAAGATGCTGGCCGAGGGGCGCATCCAGGAGGAGGCGATCCACGCGCAGCTGTTCGGCATGGTGATGGGATTCATCCCGACCAACGTTCTCGCCGGCGGCAATATCCTCGAGACGCTGCTGCGCCAGCCGGAGTTCATGAAGCGCTCGCGCGCGGCGGCGATCGCCGGCGACGACGACCAGCTGTGGCGCTGCCTGCGGGAGGCGCTGCGCTTCCGCAACATCAATCCGGGCCCTTTTCGCGTGAGCGCGGGCGACTACGTCATCAACCGCGGCGCCATCAACGAGGTGCGCATCCGCAAGGGAGAATCGGTGCTCGCCAGCACGCAGGCCGCGATGTTCGACGCGCGCCGGGTCCAGTACCCGAAGGCGTACAACCCGGAGCGGCCCGACGAGGACTACCTGGTGTTTGGCGTCGGCCAGCACTGGTGCCTCGGCGCCTACATCGCCATTGCGCAGATCACGCAGACCTTGAAGCCGCTGCTGCGCCGCGACGGGCTCGCCGCGCTGGAGGGCAGGCGCGGCGAGATGCGGCGCTTCAGGGTCTTTCCCCTCCACCTCCACGTCCGCTTCAGGCCATGACGCAGAACTTCTTCAACCTGGTGGTGCCGTTCCTCGGCGGACGCGAAGACCGCGTCAACGCCCTGCTCGACCTGCTCGGCAGGTTCGAAGGCAGCGGCAAGAGCGCCCATACGCCGCGGCCCGCCGGCCTGAGCAACCAGGCACGCTACCGGCTGCGCCAGTTCGTCCACTTCATGAGCATGGTCGTGATCCCCGAGGACGGCGGCCGCTGCGCGCACCTCGTGATCGAAATCTGCGCCGACGGACCGCCCGGCGAATTGCTCGATCGCCTGGTACACGCGATCGGCCCCCTGCTGCGCCAGGTGATCACCGAAACCGGGAACCAGGTGCCCGCCGGCGACCGCGCGCTGCTCGACTACCTGGTGGCGCACCGCCAGGATGTGGCGACGAACCTGTTCGGGCTTCCGGGCCTGGTATTCACCGGCACCCCGGGCATGTCGGTCAGCCGCATCCGTGGCGAGCGCCTGCTGGCGCTGCGCCTGCGCAGGATACTGGAGAGCCCCGGCAGCCCCGACGGCGCCCTGGCGCGGCTGCGGCATGCGCGCAGGAAGATCTTCGCCAGCGTGAACATGAAGTGGGCCTTCGTGTCCGAGCCCGTCGATATTCTCGACCCTGCCCAGCCCCAGCTCGAGCTGTTCATGTCATTGATCAAGGCGGCCGTGCGGGATTATCTCTGGGTACTGATCCCGGTGCCGCTGTGGATGGGGCTGCGCGAGTGGCTCGGCAGCCACGATCTGTTCACGGCGGTCTGGCACCTGCTGGGTACCGCGCTGCTGGAGGCGCTGGTGTTCGGCCTGCTCGGGTTCTGGGCCTACCGCAGGCTGCGCCGCCAGGAGGACGCCGACGTGCCATTCGACGGCGAGCCGGACAGGCGGCACATCGAGCGGCTCCAGGCCCGCGAGGACATGCCCGGGATCGCGCAGAACCACCTGGCCGGGGTATCGATCCTCAAGCGCGGCTCCATGCGCCTCATTGCGCTGCGCGCGGCGCTCTGGCTGATCGCCGAGCTGCAGCGCGGGCGGTCGCGGCCGGGCTTCCTCAACCGCATCGGCACCATCCATTTCGCGCGCTGGATCCTGCTGCCCGGCACCGACCGGCTGGTGTTCCTGTCCAACTACAACGGCAGCTGGCAGAGCTACCTCGAGGATTTCATCGCGCGCCTGCACGAGGGCCTGACCAGCGTCTGGAGCAACACGCGCGACTTCCCGAAGACCGAAAACCTCTTCATCGGCGGCGCCGGCGACGGCACGCGCTTCAAGCGCTGGGCAAGGCGCCAGCAGGTGCCGACGCGGTTCTGGTTCACCGCCTACCCGCAGCTCACCACCGACCGCATCCGCACCAACGCGGCGATCCGCCACGGCTTCGCGGACGCAAGCACCGAAGCCGGAGCGGCGAAATGGCTCGCGCAGTTCGGCTACGCGGCGCCCGAGAACGTCGAGAAGGACGAGATCTCCTCGCTTGCGTTCGGCGGCCTGCCGAAGTTCCCCCACGCGCGCTGCGTGCTGGTGAATTTCAGCGCCGACGCGGCCGCCGCCCGTGCCTGGCTGCAGGTCGTCAGGGGCGAAGTCAGCTACGGCGAGCACGCGCAGCGGGAAGACCGGGGGCTCGTCGTCGCATTTACCGCGGACGGATTGCGCAATCTCGGCCTCGGCGAGACCACGCTCGGCACTTTCCCGGCCGCCTTCCAGCAGGGGATGACGGCGCCGGGCCGCGCGCGCGCGCTGGGCGACGGCGATACCGCGGACTGGTGGTGGGGCGGCAAAGACGCCCCGCTCGGCGTGGATGCGGCGTTGATCCTCTACGCCAAGAGCGCGGCCGACCTGGACCGGTACGTCGCGGAGAACTGGGAGCGGCTTACCAGCCGCGGCCACGCGCCTTTCGTCGAATTGCGCACGGAGGTGTCCGGCAGGGTAAACAACGAACCCTTCGGCTTCCGCGACGGCGTCTCGCAGCCGGTGATGCGCGGCGCGCTGGAGTCGTCGCGCGCGGAAAACGCGACGCACGTGGTCGAACCGGGCGAACTGGTGCTCGGCTACCGCGACAATCTCGGCAACCTCAGCCCGGCGCCCTGCGACAGGGGCACCGACTTCGGGCGCAACAGCACTTTCCTGGTGATTCGCCAGCTCGAGCAGCACAGGGCGGCGTTCGACGCCTGCGTGGACGAACAGGCGGCGCGCCTGGCGGGCAACCCGCGCACGCCGCCCTACCCGCTTGCCGAACTCAAGCACTGGGTCGCCGCGCGCATGGTCGGACGCTGGCGCGACGGCAGCTCGCTCGTGCGCAACGCGCATCCACCCGCGCCGCCCGGCACGCCGGGCGCGGCAGCGCGCCCGGCGGACAACGACTTCAGCTTCGGCCGGGAGGATCCCGATGGCATGCGCTGCCCCTTCGGCGCCCACATCCGGCGCGCGAATCCGCGCGACAGCTTCGAGCCCGGTTCCGCGGTGCAACTCGCGATCAGCAACCGCCACCGCATCCTGCGCGTCGGCCGCGTCTACAAGCCGGCGCCGGATTTCGATTCCGGCCTGCTGTTCATGTGCGTCAACGCCGACATCGAGCGGCAGTTCGAGTTCCTGCAGCAGACCTGGATCCTCGGCTCGAGTTTCCACGGCCTGGACGACGAGGTCGACCCCGTGGTCGGCTACCGCGGCAACGGCGATTCCATGACCGTTCCGACGCCGCGCGGCCCGCTGCGCCTGCAAGGCCTGGCGAAGTTCGTCACCACGCGCGGCGGCGGCTACTTTTTCCTGCCGGGCAAGAGTGCGCTTCGCGCCCTCTCGAGCTAGCGCGCGTGGCTCCCTACCGCGCACCTTGGTGGCTGCCGGGCGCCCACCTGCAGACGATGCTCGCGCCGCTGTTCGCGCCGCCTGCCGTCGCGTACGAGCGCGAGCGCTGGGACACGCCCGACGGCGACTTCATCGACGTCGACTGGGTTGGACCGCGGGACGCGCCGCGCCTCTTCGTGCTGTTTCACGGGCTTGAAGGCGGCAGCCAGAGCCATTACGCGCGCGCCTTCGTCGCGCAGGCGATGGCGGACGGCGGCTGGCGCTGCGCGATGCCGCATTTTCGCGGCTGCTCGGGCGCGCCGAACCTGAAGCCGCGTGCCTATCACGCCGGCGACAGCGCGGAGATCGACTGGATCCTGCGACGGTTTGCGACCGGCCATCCCGCGGTCCATGCGGCCGGCGTATCCCTCGGCGGCAACGCGCTGCTGAAATGGCTGGGCGAGCGCGGCGCGGCGGCAGGCGGCGTCGTGCGCCGGGCGGCCGCCGTCTCCGCGCCGTTCGACCTGACGGCGTTCGGCGGCAGCATCGGGCAGGGATTCAACCGCATCTATGGCTGGTTCTTCCTGTACGCCACCAGCCTGCGCCAGAAGATGCTCGACAAGGCGGAGCGCTTCCCGGCCGAATTCGCCGCCCTGGGAATCAGCACCGCGCGCGTCCAGGCCGCGACTACGCTGCCGGAATTCGACGACTGCGCGACCGCGCCCCTGCACGGGTTCGGCGACAAGTACAACTACTGGCGGCTCGGATCCGCCGCGCCGCTGCTGCCGCAGATTCGCGTGCCTACCCTGTTGCTCAACGCCCGCAATGACCCTTTCCTGCCGGAAACCGCGCTGCCCGCGCCCGGCAGCATGCCCGCGAATCTCACCCTGGAGTTTCCCGCCGAAGGCGGCCATTCCGGATTTCCCGATTCCGGCCAGTGGCTGGCGCGCCGCGTCCTCGAGTACCTGTCCGCCACGTAGAATAGGCGGGTGAAGCAGGAAGCACCGCCGTCCGCCGACGCGATTCACATCCGCGGCGCGCGCCAGAACAACCTCAAGAACCTCACGCTCTCGATCCCGAACGGCGAGCTTGTCGTCGTCACCGGCGTATCGGGCTCGGGGAAGTCGTCGCTCGTCTTCGACACGCTCTACGCCGAGGGGCAGCGGCGCTATGTAGAGACCTTCAGTCCCTACGCGCGGCAGTTCCTCGACCGCATGGACAAGCCGCAGGTGGATGCCATCGAGGGCATCCCGCCGGCCATCGCCATCGACCAGACCAACCCGGTGCGCAGCTCGCGCTCCACCGTCGGGACGATGACCGAGCTGAACGACCACCTGAAGCTGCTTTACGCGCGGGCGGCAATGCTTTTCTGCCGGGGCTGCGGCAAGCCGGTGGCGAGGGATACGCCAGAAAGCGTGTATGGATTTTTACGAGAAAAGACAAAAGAAACCGACCCCAGACTGGTGATCACCTTCCCGGTCGACATCCCGAAGAACTTCAGCGAGAAGGAAATCCTCGCGCTGCTGGAGCGCCAGGGCTACACGCGCTTCCACCAGCGCACGGCGACGTCGCTGGAAGTTATCCAGGACCGGCTGCGTATCGGCGCGGCGGACAAGGCGCGCGTCACCGAAGCGCTGGAGATCGCCCTCAAGATCGGCCAGGGCAAGGTCAACGTCTTCCCGGAAAATCAGGGACAGTCCACGAATTCCGGGACCGAATCGCCCGATGAACCGGGGAAATCGTGGACTGTCCCTGTTTTCCGGTTTTCGTCGCGTCTGCACTGCGCGGATTGCGACATTTCCTACTCCGAGCCCACGCCGGCGGCGTTCTCGTTCAATTCGCCGCTCGGCGCCTGCGACAGCTGCCGCGGCTTCGGGCGCGTGATTGGCGTGGATTTCGGGCTGGTGGTGCCGAACGAAAGCAAGACCCTGCGTGAAGGCGCCATCAGGCCGTGGCAGTCCCCGAGCTTCAAGGAATGCCAGGACGACCTGGTCAAGTATGCGAAGAAGCGGAAGATTCCTTTAGATGTTCCTTTTAAAGATTTAAGTCAATCCCAAAAAACGTGGGTGCTGGAAGGCGAGCCGGAGTGGGTGAGCTGGAGGAAGTCCTGGCCGGGCGTCTGGTACGGCGTGCGGCGCTTCTTCAAGTGGCTGGAGAGCAAGGCCTACAAGATGCACATCCGGGTGCTGCTCTCCAAGTACCGCGCCTACACGCCCTGCCTGGCCTGCCACGGCACGCGCCTCAAGCCCGACTCGCTGCTGTGGAAGGTGGATGGGCTTTCCGTTCACGACCTGATGCTGCTGCCGCTGGACAAGGTGAAGGCTTTTTTTGAAGGCATGGAACTGCCGAAACACCTGGACGAAGCCGCCGATCTGCTGCTCAGGGAAATCCGCGCCCGGCTGAAGTTCCTCGGCGACGTCGGCCTCGGTTACCTGACGCTGGACCGGCAGTCGCGCACGCTGTCGGGCGGCGAAGTGCAGCGCATCAACCTCACCACCGCGCTCGGCACCTCGCTCGTGAATACGCTGTTCGTGCTCGACGAGCCCTCCATCGGCCTGCACCCGCGCGACATGGGACGCGTGATCGACGTCATGCAGCGCCTGCGCGACGCCGGCAACTCGCTGGTGGTGGTCGAGCACGATCCGCAGATCATGTTCGCCGCCGACCGCATCCTCGACATCGGCCCCGGCCCCGGAGAGCGCGGCGGGGAAATCGCGTTCTTCGGGACGCCCGGAGAACTACGCAAATCCGGGACGATGACCGCGGAATATTTCTCGGGCAGGAAGAAGGCCGGCACCGCCGTCGCCGCTCCGCCTTCGAGAAATTTCCTGAAAATCGAGGGGGCAAGCCAGCACAACCTGAAGAACATCGATGTCGCCGTCCCGCTGGAGCGGCTGGTCTGCGTCACCGGGGTCTCGGGCTCGGGCAAATCGACGCTGGTGCGGGACGTGCTCTACGCGGCGCTGCGCAAGGCGCAGGGCAAGCCGACCGACGCGCCGGGCGCGCACCGTGCGCTGCAGGGCGCGGACAAGGTCGAAGAGGTGGTGCTGGTCGACCAGGCGCCGATCGGCAAGACCACGCGCTCCAACCCGGCGAGCTATGTGGGTGCTTTTGATTTTATTAGAACTTTATTTTCAAATTCTCCAGACTCAAAGCAACGGAATTACACCCCGGGCACGTTCAGCTTCAATTCGGGCAACGGCCGCTGCCCGGCCTGCGGCGGCAACGGCTTCGAGCACGTCGAGATGCAGTTCCTCTCGGACGTCTACCTGCGTTGCCCGGACTGCGACGGCCGGCGCTTCCGCGCCGAGATCCTGGAAGTGAAGCTCGGCACAAAATCCATCGCCGACGTGCTGGACCTGACCGTGTCGGAAGCGCTGTACTTCTTCCGCAACGAGGCCGGCCTGGTGGCGAAGCTGCGGCCGCTGAAGGACGTGGGCCTCGACTACCTGCGGCTCGGCCAGCCGGTGCCGACGCTCTCGGGCGGCGAGGCGCAGCGCCTGAAGCTTGCCGGCCACCTCGCCGAGGCGGGCAGCACGGAGACGAAGAAGCTCTTCCTGTTCGACGAACCGACCACCGGCCTGCACTTCGACGACGTCGCGAAACTGCTTCGGGCGTTCAGGCAACTCCTCGACGCGGGGCATTCGCTGCTCGTCATCGAGCACAATCTCGACGTCATACGAGCCAGCGACTGGCTCATCGACCTCGGCCCCGAAGGCGGCGAGGCGGGCGGCTACATTGTGTGCACCGGAACACCGGCCGATGTGGCGCAGCAAGAGACGTCGCACACAGCGAAGGCACTCAGGGAGTATGAAAAGGCCTTTACCCAGCAGCTAAAGGCAACGGAACCACGCGGCCGATATCTCGGCAATGCTATCCAGATCCACAACGCGAAGGAACACAACCTCAAGGGCATCGACGTCGAGATCCCGCGCAACCGCTTCACGGTGGTCACCGGCGTCTCCGGTTCGGGCAAGTCCACCCTCGCCTTCGACATCCTGTTCTCGGAGGGCCAGCGCCGCTACCTGGAATCGCTCAACGCCTACGCGCGCCAGTTCGTGCAGGGCGCCTCGCGGCCGGACGTCGACGCGATCTTCGGCATCCCGCCCACCGTCGCGATCGAGCAGCGCACCAGCCGCGGCGGCAGGAAAAGCACCGTCGGCACGCTCACCGAGGTGCACCACTTCCTGCGCCTCGCCTTCGTCAAGCTCGGCACCCAGTACTGCCCGGATTGCGAAGTGCCGATCCAGCCGCAAAGCGAGGAGTTGATTCTTTCCAGGGTTTTGAAGGAATTCAGGAATCAGACCGTCACCCTGCTCGCGCCGCTGATCGTCAACCGCAAGGGCGTCTACACGGACCTCGCGAAGTGGGCCCGCGCCAAGGGTTATGCGCAGCTGCGCGTCGACGGCAAGATGCTGCCGGTGCTGCCCTTCCCCCGGATCGACCGGTTCAAGGAGCACAGCATCGAGCTTCCTGTTTCGGTTTTGAAAGTCGATCCTAAGAAGGAAAACGAACTTCGGAAGGCCCTTTCAACAGCCCTTGAAATCGGAAAAGGAACCGTCCAGGTCCTCGCCAGGAAATCCCTTTCGTTTTCCACCAAGCGCTCCTGCCCGTCCTGCGGCCGCGGCTTCGCCGAGCTCGACCCGCGCCTGTTCTCGTACAACTCGCGCCACGGCTGGTGCCAGGCCTGCGTCGGCACCGGGCTGGAACTGAAGGACGTGGGCTGGGACGCCGAGCGCTCGCGCACCGGCACCGAGGACCACGTGCTCGACTCCTGGATCGACTGGCTGGAGGTGGACCAGCCCTGCCCCGCCTGCCACGGCAAGCGTTTGAATCCCGAGGCGCTGGCCGTCAAATGGAACGACAGGAGCATTGCCGACTACGGTGGCATGCCGATAGCGGGACTTTCCGCTTTTGTTTCGAAAATGCTCTTTCAAGGAAGAGAAAAAGAAATCGCGCGGGACCTCGTGGCCGAGCTGAACAGCCGCCTCGACTTCCTGCAGCAGGTCGGCCTGGGCTACCTGACGCTCGACCGCTCGGCGCCGACGCTCTCGGGCGGCGAAGCGCAGCGCATCCGGCTCGCGGCGCAGCTCGGTTCCAACCTGCGCGGCGTGTGCTACATCCTCGACGAGCCCACCATCGGCCTGCACCACCACGACAACCAGATCCTGCTCGAGGTGCTGGAAAAGCTCGAGGCCAAGGGCAACACGCTGGTGGTGGTCGAGCACGACGAGGACACCATCCGGCGCGCGCACCACGTCATCGACCTGGGGCCCGGCGCGGGCAAGCTGGGCGGCCGCGTCATCGGCGCGGGCGACGCGGACGACCTCATGAAGCTGCCGGATTCCCTGACCGGGAAGTTCCTGCGGGAGCCGCTGCGGCATCCCGTCCAGCCGAGACGCAAGATCGCGAAGAATGGCCTTTTTCTCGAAGTCAGGAACGCGACGCTTCACAACCTTCGGAAGGTAAATGCAAGAATCCCCCTCGACCGGCTTGTCGTGGTCACCGGCGTATCGGGCTCGGGCAAGTCCACGCTTGCCAGGGATGTCCTGTTCGCTTCCCTGCAGGAGAAGAAACCCATAGGGTGCAGGAGCGTTGCCGGCGCCAATCGACTGGACCGCGTGCTGGAAGTCGACCAGACGCCGATCGGCAAGACGCCGCGCTCCTGCCCCGCGACCTACGTCGGCTTCTGGGACGCGATCCGCCGCAGTTTCGCCGACACCGCCGAAGCGAGAATGCGCGGCTGGTCGGCGAGCCGCTTTTCCTTCAACACCAAAGGCGGCCGCTGCGAAAGCTGCGAGGGACAGGGCATCCGCAAGATCGAGATGTCGTTCCTGCCGGACGTGAAGGTGGCCTGCGAAGGCTGCGGCGGCCAGCGCTTCAACGCCGGGACGCTGGCGGTACGCTGGCGCGAGAAGAGCATCGGGGAAATACTCGCGATGAGCGTGGACGAGGCGGCCGAGTTCTTCGCCGCGCATCCTTCCACCCACCGGGCGCTGCGGCTGATGCAGGACGTGGGCCTCGGCTACCTCACGCTGGGCCAGCAAAGCCCGACGCTTTCGGGAGGCGAAGCGCAGCGCCTCAAGCTCGTGACCGAGCTCTCCCGGACCTCGGAAAAGAAAACGCTCTACGTGCTGGACGAGCCGACGGTGGGCCTGCACATGGCCGACGTCGAGAAGCTGATCCGCGTGCTGCACCGGCTGGTGGACGCGGGCAATTCGGTGGTGGTGATCGAACACAACCTCGACGTGATCGCCGAGGCCGACTGGATCGTGGATCTCGGCCCCAACGGCGGCAGCGACGGCGGCCGCGTCGTGTTCCAGGGACCGCCCGAGCTGTCGTCGCGCGGTGACAGTCACACCTGCGAGGCGCTGGCGGCATTTCTCGAGGAGCGGGGAACTTAGCTCCGCCGCGGGCAGTCTCATGTGCCATGAGACTGTTCACGCTGCTATTCGCGTTCTTCTTCGCGGCCGCGGCCGGCGCCCAGCAGGAGCTCGGCCCGGAAGACCTCGTCAAGAAAGTCACAGCGGACGTGCTCGATGCGGTCAAGTCCGACAAGCAGCTGCAGGCCGGCGACCGCAGGAAGGCCCTCGCGCTGGCCGAGCAGAAAATCGTCCCGCTCGTCGACTTCCCGCATGCCGCGCAGCTCGCGACGGGCAAGGCCTGGCAGACGGCGACGCCGGAGCAGCGGGCGCGCATCGTGAGCGAATTCCGCTCGATGCTGGTGCGGATCTATTCGAACGCGATCGACGTCTACCGCGGCCAGACCATGAAGGTGCTGCCGCTGCGCATGCCGCCGGGCGCCACGGATGTCGTGGTGCGCAACCAGTACATCCGTCCGGGCCAGACTGCGGTGCCGGTGGAATATGCGATGCGCAAATCGCCCGAAGGCTGGAAGATCTACGACATCTCGGTCGAAGGCGTCAGCCTGGTGCTCACCTACCGATCCGAGTTCGAGACCATCACGCGCGCATCGGGCATCGATGGCCTGATCAAGCGCCTGACGGAGAAAAACGCCTGAAGGCGTTCCTGAAAGTCGCCTGACCTGACTTTCCGTCGTCCCCGCGAAAGCGGGGAACCAGGTTTTTATCTACCGATAAGGACTATGGGAAGGACAAACGCGCCGCTTCTTGCCCGCCGCCTGGAGCATGGCGTTGCCAAGTACCGTCACTTGCTCGCCCTTGGAAAGGGGATTGGCTGTTGCAGAAGTGACGAGATGAACCCGTTTATGGTGGCCTCGCCACCTCCCAGGTTGTTGTAAACGCCAACAACTCTTGGGGTTATCGATGTCTTGGAGTCATAAATTTTTGCCTTGATCGATGCAAGGGCAAGTATTGCGTTCTGGATTGTAGATTCACTGATATCACCGGGCATTGGAATCAAGCCCGAAACCTCTGGGCCACTTACCCCCAAAGTCTGAATCACCAAAGTTCCCGACACTTGCTCAGCTTTTGCTGCAACTCCCAAACCAAACAGATTGCCGAGATTGATCGACCCTTTCTTTACATAGATATCCGCGGTAAGCCGCAGACCAACGCCAACATAGACCGGCACAACAGCATTTGCCGTAGCAGCTTCAGATGCCTTAACCAGCGTAGCGACTCTATTTCCCTTTTCATTCTTTGCTGACAAAGCAACCCCGAATGAGTCTGTGGCGAACTTAATGTAGTCGAGAACTACTACATAGTTCTTTCCTTCCGCCCCCAACTTTGCCGGACCAAACGTAATTCCACCATCCCCGGAAACTGTCCCGACCGCAATTCTCATTGTTTCGTCTGGCATCGCATCGAGCACTTTTGCCTTATCGATGGTGAGATTCACCGGCAATGGATCAAGAGGGTGATAGCCATAGCTACTTGCGTTCTTGGGATCACCGAGCGTGTCCGGGACGGGAAATTGCGTGGCGCAGCCGCCTAGCGCGAAGATCGCAATGAGCAGAAGAATTGATTGCATTTTCTTGGTCTCCCTCGATGCGTGGACATTCGACTGCTGCCCGTGATTCGCCAGCACGCATGCCGAACGACTTAGTCTTCCGACACTCTAGGCACCAAAGCAAGTGATTTCAAGAAAATAGGACTGCCGGATAAATCAATATTCGAACTCCGCAAAAACGAGGACAGTCGGATAAATCAATGCCGTGCGTTGGGCACTATTGGCGCGCGGGCCATTCCGGCTTGTGCGTTCCGAGCGGCACTGGCGGGCGTTCCCAGTACGGCGGGGTCTCCGAGAGGCCGAGTACCGGTTTGAGGTGGCTGAACTTGCCCGTCTGAATGATGAGATTTTTCAGTTCCTCGGCAGGAAGTTCAGGAGCAACTGAAGCAAAACCTTCAAACACTCCTCTATCCACGATCCACTTTCCCGTCCTCGCCAGCGACACCCGCACCAGCCAGCTGCCGCCCTCGGCTGCGCGGCGCGCCAGCGCCACCATCGCGCCGCAGGCCATCAGGTAGCCGCTGACGTAGTCGATCACGGATACCGGCAGCAGCTTTGGCTTCGCTTCACCGCTCTGCCGGTAGGCCATGCCGCTGACGGTCTGCACGATGCTGTCGAAGCCGCGCCGGTCTTTCCAGGGCCCTGCCGTGCCCCAGGCGCTCAGCGTGACGTAGACGATGCCCGGCCGCAGCCTGGCGGCCTCTTCCGGCGAAAAGCCGCGCGCCGCGAGCGTGCCGGGACGGAAGGACTGGGAGAAGACGTCGCCGGATTCGAGAAGGCTGCTCAGCTTCTCCTTGTCTTTTTCAATGCGTAAATCCAGAAAAGCCTGCAGCTTGCCGATGCCCGTGTCGAACTCGGACGACCCCGAATCCGGCAGATGCGGTCCGGCGATCTTCAATACATCGGCGCCGTGCTCGGCGAGCGTGCGCGCACAGGTCGGGCCGGCGAGCACCCGCGTGAGGTCGAGGACGCGCACGCCGGAGAGCGGACGCTTGCCGGCGGGAAGGGGCTCCGGCTTCGATTCGCCGATTTTCACGATCTCCAGCAGCGGTTGGGCCGCCACGGCAGCGGAATGCGGATGCTTCGCCCATTCCTCCGCCGTGCGCGCCAGGCCCGCACAGCCCTTGGCCGCGTGGATGGCCTCTTCGAGCGCGAGGCCTTCCCAGCCGCGGCTCGCCTGCTCCGCGGCGGCGCGGTCGCCGGGATTGCCGAGCACTTTCATCTCCGCTTCGCGATGGTTGGCGAAATTGCAGTGGATGCTGACCCAGCGGCCGTCCCTGGCCGGGTAGAAGCCGCTCAGCGGATCCCAGATCTCCTTCGGCGCCTGGCCGTCGATCCTGAGGTAGCGGGCGCTGCGCATGGCCGCGGCGGCGGCGCGAATGTCGACGTGGATATCTTGCCGCTGGCTGGTTTTCAGGAACCAAAGGTCGGAAACAGCCAGACCAACCGCCCCCAGAACAGCGGCGCCCGCGGTGCCGACGAGGTAGGGCGTCGGGAATACGGGATCCTCGCCGGTGAAGGAAGCCGCGCCGGCGGACTCCGTCAGTCCCGCCGCGGCGAGAATTTCACGCATCGCATTGCGAACGCTCATGGCTCCGGATAGTCTACCGAGATGCGCGAACCCCAGTCCAAAGCCATCCTCCTCAAGGACTACGCACCGCCCGCCTTCCTCATCGAGCGGGTTTCCCTGGACATCGACATCCGTGCCGACGATGCCATTGTCAAGGCCACGCTCGCCGTGCGCCGCAATCCGGCCTCGAAAGAGAAGGATGCGCCGCTGGTGCTGGACGGGGACGAACTGGAACTGGTTTCATTGCTTCTGGACCAGAAACCAAAGGCACACGAGGTGAAGGCGGAAAGCCTCACCATTCCCGACGTCCCCGGCTCCTTCACGCTGGAGACCGTAACGCGCATCGTGCCGCAGAAGAACACCAAGCTCGAGGGCCTGTACGCCACGCAGAGCGGCTTCGTCACGCAATGCGAGGCGCAGGGCTTCCGCCGCATCACCTGGTTCCTCGACCGGCCGGACAACCTCGCGGTGTACACGGTGACCGTTCGCGCGGACCAGAAAAAGTACCCGGTGCTGCTTTCCAACGGCAATCTCGTTGCTTCCGGGGAAAACTGGGCGAAATTCGAAGACCCCTTTCCGAAGCCGAGCTATCTTTTCGCGCTCGTTGCCGCGGATCTTGAACATATTTCGGAAAAAATCAGGTCCAAATCCGGCAAAGAAAAGACACTCTACATCTACGTCGAACCCGGCAAGCTGGACCAGGCCGCCTGGTCGATGGACTGCCTGAAGCGCGCCATCATCTGGGACGAACGGCGCTTCGGCCTCGAGCTCGACCTGGACGAATACAAGATCGTGGCGGTGGGCGACTTCAATTCCGGCGCGATGGAGAACAAGGGCCTCAACATCTTCAACACCAAGTACGTGCTGGCGCGCCCGGATACCGCCACCGACGTCGATTACCTGAACATCGACCGCGTCGTCGCGCACGAGTACTTCCACAACTGGACCGGGGACCGCGTCACCTGCCGCGACTGGTTCCAGCTCTCGCTCAAGGAAGGCCTCACCGTGTTCCGCGACCAGGAATACGGCGCGGACACCTATTCCCGCGCCGTGAGCCGCATCCAGGAAGTGCGTTCGCTGCGCGCGAACCAGTTCGCCGAGGATGCCGGCCCGATGGCCCACCCGGTGCGGCCGCAGTCCTACGAGGAGATCCGCAATTTCTACACCATGACGGTGTACGAAAAGGGCGCCGAAGTCGTGCGCATGCAGCACACGCTGCTGGGCGAGGAGAAGTTCCAGGCCGGCATGAAGCTCTACTTCAAGCGCCACGACGGCCAGGCGGTGACCTGCGACGACTTCGTCCAGGCCATGGAGGATGCAAGCGGGACGGACGCTTCCTCCCGCCTGGACCTCGCCCAGTTCCGGCGCTGGTACGACGTCCCGGGCACGCCTGTACTCGACTGTTCCGGCTCTTTCGAAAATGGAATCTTCACCCTGAGCGTGAAGCAATCCATGAATCCGCCCTTCCATATTCCCTTCGCCGTGAAGATCGGCGATCGCGAGCAGGTCCTTTCGATCAGGCAGGCGGAAGAAAAATTCGAATTCAAGTGCAAGAGCAAACCCGTGCCGTCGCTGCTGCGCGGCTTTTCGGCGCCGGTGATCCTGAACTATCCGTATGCCGAAGACGACCTCGTGCATCTGCTGGCGAACGACGACGACCCCTTCAACCGCTGGGAGGCGGCGCAGCGCCTGGCGACGGACATCATCCTCAAGCGCCGGGGAAAGCCGACCGCAGCGTTCCTGGATTCGATGGGCAAGGTCCTCGGGGAGACCGATCCCGCGTTCGTCGCCGAAGTCCTGGCGCTGCCCTCCGAGACCTTCCTCGCCGAGCAGGTGGAGGTCGTGGACCCGGACGCCCTGCATGCGGCACGCAACGCCTTGCGGTTGGCGTTGGCTGCCCGCTTCAAGGAAGCGTTTTTAGGTCTTTACAGGATCAACAAAACCCAGGGCAGTTACTCCCCCGACGCCGCTTCCTCGGGTAAGCGCGCGCTGCGCAACCTGGCGCTGTCCTACCTCATGGAGCTGGAAACCTCCGACATCGTGGCGCTCTGCTACGAGCAGTTCGGCCAGTCGGACAACATGACGGAGCAGCAGGCGGCGCTCGGCGCGCTCGCCAACAGCAGCGCACCGCAGCGCACCATCGCGCTCGACTCGTTCTACGGCAAATGGAAGGACGAGGCGCTCATCGTGGACAAGTGGCTCGCGGTGCAGGCCAGCTCGCGGCTGCCGGGCACGCTGGCGCGCGTGCGGGAACTGCTCGCGCATCCCGCGTTCGACATCAAGGTGCCGAACAAGGTCTATTCGCTGATCCGCGTTTTCGCCGCCAACCACGTGCGCTTCCACGCCGCGGACGGCGCGGGCTATGCCTTCCTCGCCGACCAGGTGCTGGCGCTGGACAAGCTCAACCCGCAGGTCGCGGCGCGCATCGCGCGCAGCTTCGATCGCTGGAAGAGATTCGACTCGGGCAGGAAAAGCAAGTCAAAAGCCCAGCTGGAGCGCATCCGCGACGCCAGGGGCCTGTCGCGCGACGTGGCCGAGATCGTCGGCAAGGCGCTCGCGTGAGCGGCGGGGCGTAATTGGAAGGGCTGCTGCTCGCCTGCGCGGTATTCCTGGCGACGCATTTCCTGCCGAGCACCCCGTTGCGCGGCGTGCTGGTCAAGTCGCTCGGCCAGTGGGGCTATACGGGCCTGTATTCGGCGGTCGCCCTCGCGGCCATCGGCTGGATGAGCTGGGCCTACGCGCGCGCCCCGGTGGAGCCGCTGTGGCCGGGCGTGCGCTGGCTGCCGGCGATGTTGATGCCGATCTCCTTCATCCTGCTCGCCTGCGGCCTTTTTGCGAACAATCCGACTATCGTCGGCATGTACCGGCTGCTCAGGAACGCGGACCCCGCGCGCGGCATCATCCGCGTCACGCGCCATCCCGTCATGTGGTCTTTCCTGCTCTGGGCGGTGGCGCACCTGCTGGCGCGCGGCGACCTGAGGTCGCTGGTGTTCTTCGGCACTTTCGCGATCCTCGCGAGCTTCGGCACCCTGCTGATGGACCGCCGCAAGCGGCAAAGCCTCGGCGAAAACTGGGCGCGCTTCGCCGCCGCCTCCTCGAACCTGCCCTTCCTCGCCATCTTGCAGGGCCGCAACCGGTTCGACGCGAAGGAGATCGGCTGGCGCAATCCGCTGATCGGCCTCGCGCTCTACGCCCTCCTCTTCTGGTTCCACCCCGCGCTCTTCGGCGTCCGCGCCTACTAGGTTTTCCTGGTACCCAGCATGTTGACCATCAGGTAGGGCAGGAATTTGCGCTTGCCCTTGGGCGTATCGACGTAGGACGCCATGCGCTCGTCGGCGTCGGGCTTCTGGAATTCGATCTCGACGAACTCGTTCGCCAGGTTCGTCGAATAGAAAATCTTCGTCCACTCGAACGCCGGAAACAGCTCCATCACGCCGCACCACGAGAAACGGAAGTAGTCGTCCGGATAGGGGTGGTAGCGCCACACCCACGGCACCGACATGTACAGCGCGCCGCCGGGACGGATCACGCTGGCGAGGTGCTCGGCGAAGATCCACGGCTTGCGCACGTGCTCGAGCACCGAGCAGCAGATGCCCAGCGCGAAATAGTCCTTTTTCAATTCGCCGACGCCCCGGGTCAGGTCCACGACCAGGTCGACGTTCTTGCCCGCCTCCATGTCGATGCCGACGTACTCGGTGCCGGCGTAGAAGTCGCGGTAGCTGGAAGTGCTGCCGTAATCCTTGCTGCCGACCTCCAGGATCGGCCCTGCCACCTTCGGCATGAACTGCTTCAGGTACACGAGCTGGTTGAAGTCACCCACCGCTAGTAGACCTTTTTCACCGCGCGCAGGATCATGCGATCGACGACTTTTGGCATTGCCAGCTTCAACCAGAGCCCGATCCTGCCCTGCAGCGTCATGACGTGTTCGCGCTTGCGCGCGAGCGTGGCTTCGACAATCTGGCGCGCGCACTCCCGCACCGGCATCGCGCCTTCCTCCTTCAGGCCGCTCTTGCCCGCGGGCTTGCCGTCAGGGCCGTAGCCGTGCACGCGGAGATCGGTGGCGACGACGCCGGGATAGGCGATGGTGATGTCGACACCGCTCTCCTGTATTTCCAGGCGCAGCGCTTCGAAGAAGAGCGCCTGCGCCGCCTTGGTCGGGCTGTAGCCGGTGCGGCCGGGAATGCCGACCTTGCCGGCGAGGCTGGAGATGGCGACGATCTGGCCGCGGCGTTGCTTCAGGTGCGGCAGCGCGTAGCGCGTGCAGTACAGGCTGCCCATGTAGTTCACGCGCATCATGTCCTCGTACCAGCCGAAGTCGGGCACGTCCTCGAAGCGCGCGTGGCCGGAGACGCCGGCGTTGTTGACGAGGATGTCGAGCGAGCTGTACCTGCGCGCCGTCTCCTCGATGAAATGCCGGCAGTCGGCTTCCGCGCCGACGTCGCAGCGGATGGCGAGCGCCTCGGCGCCCAGCGCGCGGCATTCGGCCGCCACCGCTTCGAGTTTCTCCAGGTTGCGCGCCGCGAGCGCGAGCCAGACGCTCTTGCCCGAGACCTGGCGCGCCAGTTCCGCGCCGATGCCCTCGGAGGCGCCGGTGATGGCGATCACCTTGCCCGCGAACCGGCTCATGCGGCGTCGCCCTCCTGCGGGGCTGCGGCCGCGCGGCGTGCGGCGAAATGCGCTTCCAGGTCGAAGAGCACCTTGAACACAACGAAGACGACCACGCACGCCTCCGGCAGGCGCGTCAGCGCGAAGCACAGGGCGGCGGCGACCATCACGGCAACCATCATCCACACTCGCAGGAAAGGTCCCACTATCAGCCCCGCCTCGTCAATGCGCAGGTACTCGCGCTTGCCGAGGAAATTGCGCCGGAACGACAGGACATGCCCTGCGAGCAGCGAAAGCAGCGCCGGCCAGAAGGATGCCAGGTGCGAATAGATGCTGTAGTCGCGCTTTCCGCTCGCCTGCATTTCGAGTGCCGCGAACTTCTCGATCCCGCCCAGAAAGGCGAATACGAAGAAGAAACACACGATCAGGATAACGCCCGACAGAAAGATCTGCCGGCCACGCCGCTCGCCGGGCGGCTTGGCGAGCATGTCGGGGTGCCGGCGCACATGCACATGGATCCTTGCCAGGCCGACGACGCCGATTGCGACGATATCCAGCGCATAGAGCGCCATCATCGCGGTCGTGATCGGCGGATGGAACACCGCAATCGCGATCGCCACCACATTTGCGATCGCCAGCCCCTGGGCTGCCTGATCGGCGGCGACGCGCGACGCCAGGCCGCGCAGGTAGCCCCCGATCACTGCCTGGCGAACTTCTGCGCCCGCCGCCCCGTGCCTACTTCCGCGGTGTACAGGTTGCCCTTGGAGTCGATGGCTATGTTGTGCACCGTCTTCAGCTCGCCCGCCATGCGCCCCGGCCTGCTGAAACTGCCCAGCACCTGCCCTGTCTCGCGCTCGACGATGTGCACCTGGTTGTTGGTGATGTCCGCGATGAACATGTGCTTCTGCGCCCGGTCCTCGGAGAACGCGAGGTCCGCCACCGAGCCGCTTTGCAGCGTGTTTGGTTCGATACGGAATTCGCGCACGAACTTGCCGCTCTTTTCGAATACCTGGATGCGGTCGGCGTTGCGGTCGCAGACGTAGACCAGGCCGTCGTTGGAGAGGCGCACGCAGTGCACCGGGTTGAGGAAAGACCTCAGCAGCGACGCCTTCGGGTCGTAGTTCGGCAGCTTGTCATCGTGCGGCTTCTCGCCGTAGGCGCCCCAGTGCCGCTTGTGGGCGAGCGTGGTGGCGTCGAACACCGCGATGCGCCGGTTGCCGTAGCCGTCGGCGACGTACAGCTCGTTGGCCGCCGCGTCGACCTGCATGTGCGCCGGCCGCCCGAGCTGCGTGGTGCTGTTGGAGCCCTGCGAGGCGCCCGGCTTGCCCAGCTGCTTGATGAATTTCCCGTCCGCCGTGAATTGCACGATGTGATGGTCTTTCGGGCTGTTGCCGCCGACCCAGACGTTGTTGTCGTTGTCGACGTAGATGCCGTGCTCCATCTCGAACCAGTCGTAGCCGGCGCCCCTGCCGCCCCAGCTGCGCAGGAGGTTGCCCGCGGCATCGAATTGCAGCACCGCCGGTGCCGGCGTGCAGCACTTGCTCGCCGGGGGATTGGCCAGTGCGCCCTTCTCGTCGTCCGCCAGGCTCGAAGGCCGGTGCACGAGCCAGATGTTGTCGTTCTTGTCGACCGCGATGCCGGCCACCTGGCCGAGCATCCAGTTGCCCGGCAGCGGCTTGGGCCAGAGGGGATCTACCTTGTATTGCGGGATTCCCGCCGCGGCCTTCCGCTCCGGGCCGGTGGAACAGGAAACGATCAACAGTAACGCGACAAGCAAAAGGAAATTCTTCATTTGTCCTCCCCTTGCCCGCAAGTCTACGCCGTGCGCTCGCGGAAGTGCGCCTCGAGGTCGGCGATGAGCACCAGCGGCACGACGGCAAGCAAGGCCATGTCCGACAGGCCGAACAAGGCGACCAGGCCGGAGCCACCCAATACGACGAGCAGCAGAATCAATGTGCGCTTGTACGGCCGGAGCATCTGGTCCAGGAATTTGCGCCCGACGTACTCGCGCTTGCCGAGGAAATTCCGGAAGAACGACACCACATGCGCCGAACCGATCACCAGCGCCGGGGCCCAGAATCCCGCGAGATGGCCCCGCAAATCGTAATGGCGTTCGCCCCTCACCCGCATTTCCTGCACGCCGAGCGCGTAGAGGAGCGCAAACACCATGACGAGAAAAATGCCGTAGTGGATAACGAAGACCCCCGGGACGAGGCATCTGTACGCGAGCCTCTTCGCGGGCGGCAAGTCCGCCGTTTCCGCATCGCTCAAGCCGCGCGGCGCCCGGACATGGCGGAGCTTCGCGACGTTCAGCGCTCCGATCACGGCGCATTCCACCCAATAGAGGAACAGCACCGACACGGTGACGGGCGGGTTGTGGAACGCGAACACGAGCCCCACGATGCCGGTGGCGAGCAGCAGCATCGCGCTCGGATCCCCGGCGACGCGCAGCGCGAGGCCGCGTAGGTAGCCGGGCACCCGCGCCTAGCCGAAGCGCTCCACCCGGTATGGGTCCGGATCGACGAACGGCTGCTCCCCGGTCATCATTTCGCCGATCAACCGTCCTGTCACCGGCCCGAGCGTCAGGCCGTGGTGCGCGTGGCCGAAAGCGAACCATAGGTTGGCGTGGCGCGGCGCCTTGCCGATGATCGGCATCATGTCCGGCGTGCAGGGCCGCGCGCCCATCCAGGGCTCGTTGTCGAGGCGCTCGGCGAGCGGAAACACGTCGCGCGCGAGCGGCTCGGCGCGGCCCAGCTGCACCGGCGTGCGGATGGCGTCGCGCAGCGCGAATTCGGCGCCCGTGGTGAGGCGGATGCCGCGTTGCATGGGCGCGAGCATGTAGCCGCGCTCGGTGTCGAGCACCGGGTGGTTGAGCACCGCCTTGCCGGCGGCGCGGTAGTGCATGTGGTAGCCGCGCTTCACCGCCAGCGGCAGGTCGTAGCCGAGCGCGCGCGTCACCACGTCCGCCCAGGGCCCGAGCGCGATGACGGCTTCCTTCGCTTCTATTTTTCCCTCGACGGTACGGACTGACCAGCCCTCCGCGAGCGAAGCGGCATTCCCCTGCACGAACCTGCCGCCCCTGCTCTCGAACAGCTTCAGGTAGGCGAGCGCCAGCCCCTGCGGATCGATGACCGTGGTCGGGTCGGTCCAGTGCAGCGCGCCGACGAGGAATGGCGCGAGGTGGGGTTCCTGTTCGCGCAATTTTTCCTGGTCCAGCTCCAGGAAGTTGATGCCGAACTCGGAGCGCCACATCGCCGCCTCGGCGAAGCGCTTGTCGCGCTCCTGCCCGGTGCGGAAGATCCGCATCCAGCCCTTGCGCCTGATGAGGGCGGTCGCGCCGGCCTCGGCGGCCAGGGCGTCGTGCTCGGCGACGCAGTGCTCGATCAGCCGCGAGTACAGCCGCGCGATCCGCGCGTGGCGCTCGCGGCGCGAGTGGTGCCAGTACTTCCACAGGAATGGCGCGAGGTCGAGCAGCGCCGAGGGATGGTAGTGCGCGTCGATGGTGCGGTTGAGGCCGTAGCGCGCGAGCGCGCCGAAATCGTGCGGGAAGCCGTAGGGATAGACGCCCTCGCGCTGGATCAGGCCGGCGTTGCCGAAGGAAGTCTCTTCCGCCGCGCCGCGCCGGTCCAGCAGCACCACCGAACGGCCGCGCTTCTGCAGGTGCAGCGCGACGCTGACGCCGACGATGCCGGCGCCGAGGACGATGCTGTCAGCGCGCAATTTTCTTCGCCACCCGGAGGGAGAATTTTTCCACGTTGACGACGACGCGCTCGTGCAGCCCGTCGCCGATCAATTCCCTTTCGTCCTCCGCTCTTACTTTCAGGAAGACCGTCCTGCCCTCGACCTTCACGATCTCGGCGGTCGCGCGCACTTTCATCCCCACCGGAGTTGCGGCGATATGGCGGACGTTCAGCACGGTGCCGAGGCTCTGGTAGCCCGGCGGCAGATGCCGGTCCACGGCGTCCAGCGCCGCCGCCTCGAAGAGATTGATCATCACCGGCGTCGCGAGCACGTGCACCAGGCCGCTGCCCACGCGCGGCGCGGTGTGCTCCTCTCCGACGGTGAGTTGCGAGCTTCCGGCGAGGCCGGGTTTCAGCGCTTCGAGGCTCATCTGCGGGCTATGATATCTCCACGCAGAAAAAAGGGGCCGCAGCCCCTTTTTTCTCCCGTCGCGCGCCGTGCAGCAACGCGCTACTTCGCTCCCGACAATTGCTTCAGCGTGAAGGTGTAGCTCACGTTGTTGAGCGGCACGTGGCAGCCGAGGCACTCCGCGTGGTTCATCGGGCGCAGCTGCTTGTCGAGCGAGAAGAGCGCGTAGTTCCAGTCTTCGTTGCGCAGCGCGGCGGGGATGTCCTTGCCCCAGCCGGCTTCCCGCGCCATCGCGGTAAACAGCAGCGGTTTGTCCGCCTCGAAAAAACCGTCGGCGCCCTTGAGCGGGTTTCCGCTCGCGTCGAGCTTGGCGGCAAAAACCTCGACCAGCAGGTAGGAGCCGTTGGGCAGCGGCTTGCCGGCCCTGGCCGCATCGAGCGCGACCTTGTTGGCGAGGTAGTAGCGCACCTGCTTGGTCGCCGGGAAATTGATGGTGTGGTACTTCGTGAACGTGGACTTGTAGTCGTCCGGGAACTTCAGGTTGGTCCTGGCGATGTTTGGCAGCTGCGCCGACTTCGCGCCCGTCGCCGGGCCGGGCAGCGACGCGAAGTAGGCCGCGACGCTGACGATCTCCGCCGGGCTGAGCTGGTTCGCGATTGCGGCCATGGTGGCGATGGGGCTGGTCGGGGCCGGCGCCTTGCGGGCGCCGTCGCGAAATGCGCGCAGCTGCGACTCGATGTAGGCTTGCCGCTGCGCGGCGAGGTTGGGGATGGTATCGCTCACGCTCACGCCGTTGGCGCCGTGGCAGGCCGCGCACACTTCTTCGACCTTGGCCTTGCCGGCGGACATGTCGCCCTGCTGGGCGGAAACCTGCGTCGCCGGCACGAGCGCCAGCGCGACTGCCAATCCGATTGCTTTTCTCATGCTTTCCCTCTCCTCGACTTTTCGCCTACCGTCCCCAGAGCCATGCCGCACCGCGCACGCCGCTGGAGTCCCCATGCACCGGCGGCGCCAACCGCGTCGCCACCCGGTCCGAAAACACATGCTGCCGCCATAGTACCGGTACGTTGGCATACAGGCGCGGCACATTGGATATTCCGCCGCCGAGCACGATGACGTCCGGATCGAGAACGTTTATCACTCCCGCCAGTGCGCGCGCCAGCCGTTCTTCATATCTATCAAGGTTTTCCCCGTCTTTTGCCAGCGCCGGACCCGACAGGTAGGCCTCGATGCATCCCTTGCGCCCGCAGTAACAGTCGGGCAAGGGCAGGTCTTCCTTACTTGGCAGGGGCAGCGGGTTGTGGCCCCACTCCCCCGCGATCGCGTTCGGCCCCACCAGCACCTCGCCGTTGACGACGACACCACCCCCGACGCCGGTGCCGAGGATGACGCCGAATACCAGCTTCGCGCCCTTGCCCGCACCGTCGACCGCTTCGGACAGCGCGAAGCAGTTCGCGTCGTTCTCGACGCGCACTTCCCGGCCCAGCGCCTTCTCCAGGTCGCCTTTCAGGTCATGCCCGATCAGGCAGGTGGAATTCGCGTTCTTCACCAGGCCGGTGACGCGCGACAACGCGCCGGGAATGCCGATTCCAACTGTTGAAGTTTTTTTGAAAGAAAAATCAACTTCAAGGACAAGGTCCGAAACAGACCGGACGGTAGCCTCATAGTCTCCCTGAGGGGTCGGTATCCGTTTCCGAAAAACCTCCCGGCCTGCATCGTCGAGCGCGATGAGCTCGATCTTCGTGCCGCCCAGGTCGATCCCGATCCTTGAACTCATGATTTAATCCTGCTTCCAATGAGCCAAAAAGAGAAGCTTGAATATGCCCTGCGCCGAGCCAAGATGGAATGGCGCAGGGTAGTCGATTCTCCCAAATCGACGCCCGCCGAAAAGAACCGCGCCCTCGCCGAGTGGAAAAAGGCCAGCACCGACCTTGAACTCGCTCTCACCATCCTGCGCAGGAACATCGCCGAGCGGCGCGGAGTGGTCCTCGATCGGCGCAGGGCAAACGTCTATGGTGCCTGGGTGAAGGAGCACGGCGACCGGCGAATCAGGCAGCGTCGCTCTTAGCCTGGAAAATCGTGAAATCGGGGCCTGACCCTGATTTCGGCTATTCCTGCATGTACGGCTCGGCGAGCACGTCCCACTCGCGCGCGGAAGCGCAGTGGAAGCTCTCGATCCGGCAGGTCTTCGGCCGCGGAGTGGCTGGCGACTCGACGACCGCGGGCCCGAGGTATTCGCCGTAGAGGTCGCCGCCGTTCAAGTCAAATAACTTCTTCCGAAGGGTATCGCCGGATACTTCAGTGATGACGTAAAAGCACGATTTCAATTTCACGTTGTAGTGGCTGGCGATTTCCGCTCCTTTTCCGCCTTCGCGCGCCAGCTTTTCGCACTCACCGGAGAGCGCTTCGAGCTGCTGCTTCGATGGCGGCGCCTCCGCCGGCTTGTGCGGGACTTTGGATGGCGCGGGTGCCGCAACCTGCGGCGGCGCGTCGCAGGCAGACAACACGGCGACGAGCATCCCCAGCGCCAGCCGGCAGGCCACGGGACGAACGGGTCAGCCGCGGATCCTGCGCACCGTCCGCCCCTGCACGGCAAGTGCGCGGCCCGCGGGTGCCGGTGCGCGCACCGCTGCCGGCGCGGGCGACTGGACCGCCTCGGCGGCCGCCGTGATCCGGAAACGGCTCACCAGGTCGGCAAGCCTGCGCGCCTCGTCCTCGAAGGACATCGCCGAGGCCGAGGCCTGCTCGACGAGCGCCGCGTTCTGCTGCGTCACGCCTTCGAGCTGGGTGATGGAACGGTTGATCTCCTCGACGCCGGCCGCCTGCTCGCCCGAGGCGGAGGAAATCTCGGCGATCAGGCCGCTCGCCTGCTGCACGCGGGCCACGATGGCGTCGATCACCTCGCCGGAAGTCCCGGCATTGCGGTTGCCCTCCGCGATCTGCGCCGCGCTCTCGCCGATCAGCGCGGAGACCTGCTTGGCCGCTTCGGCGCTGCGCTGCGCCAGCGCGCGCACCTCGGCCGCGACCACGGCGAACCCGCGGCCCTGCTCGCCGGCGCGCGCCGCCTCGACCGCGGCGTTGAGCGCGAGGATGTTGGTCTGGAACGCGATCTGGTCGATGGCGCCGATGATGTCCGCCATGCGCCTGGAGCCGGCTTCGATGGTCGCCATGCTCGACACGACTTCGTGCACGGCCCGCGCGCCGTCGCGCGCCGCGCCTTCGGCCTCGCTCGCGATGCCGCTCGCGCGCTGGCAGTGCGCCGCGTTGTCGCGCACGGTGGAAGCCAGTTCCTCCATGCCCGCGGCGGTTTCCTCCAGCGTGCCGGCCTGCTGCTCGGTGCGCTCCGACAGGTTGGCGTTGCCGGCGGAGACCTCCTGCGCGGCGCGCGACACCGCGTCCGAGCTCGCGCGCACCTGCGCCACGATCTCGCCCAGCTTGCGGTTCACCGCTTCCAGCTCGCGCATCACCTGGCCGAACTGCCCGCCGAGGCCGGTGTTGATGGTGGCGGTGAGGTCGCCGTCGCTGATGCGCCGGATCACGGCGATGAGGTCCACCCAGCCCTTGTTGGCCTGGAAATAGAACGAGGCCTGGCAGTACATCGCCACCAGCGCGAGCGCGGCGATGAGCGCGGCCTGGCCGGAGCCGAGCTTGTCTCCCGTCATGGCGTAGAGGACCGCGCAGGGCACGAGGTGCAGGGCGCTGAGAAAGGGCAGCTTCTTCTCGTTGCCCATCGTCCGCATCAAGGCGATTCCGGGTGCGAATACGGCTGTGCTCATCGGGCCTCTCCCTCGTTGCCGAAAGTCTAAGCCGGATTCCGGCGGGAACCGGCGACAGTATTGCAATGTCCTACTTATCGGTAGAGTGTGCCGATGAATAAATACACGCCGTGCTTCATATCAGTCCTCGCCGGATTGTTCCTGTTGTCCGGCTGCGCCTCGTCGCCGTTCGACGGTTCGCGGCTCGTCGGTGGGCCCTCGCCCACGACGCGGACCTTCGAAGTGCCGATCGCGCGCGTCAAGCCCGCCTTCATCTCGACGCTCGCGCCGATGGGCATGACGGTCGCCGCGCTCGAGACGCGCGGCAAGAGCGAGGTCATCAGGGCGAGGAAAGCCGGCAGCGAAGTCGAGATCGAGCTCGAACCCTTGGGCCGGACCTCCACCCGGGCCCGGGTCGCCGCGAAAACCGGCAGCGAAGACAACGCCACGGCCATCATGCGGCAGGCAGAAAAGCTGCTCGGCGGAACCTGAGCGTTCGGAGGTAAAGTATGCCTACCTGAGGAGGTAGGCATATGAAGAAAAACAAATCGACTGCCGTGCTGGCGCTGGTCCTGGCGCTGTGCGCGGTCCCCGTTGCGGCGCAGCAGTATCCGTCGAAGCCGATCCGGCTCATCGTCGGCTTCCCGCCCGGCGGCTCGGCCGATCCCACGACCCGCATCATGGGCCAGGCGCTCTCCGAGCAGATGGGCCAGCCCGTCATCGTCGAGAACCGGCCCGGCGCCGACAGCGCCATCGCTGCCGAGCAGGTGTCGAAGCTGCCGGCCGACGGCTACACCCTCATGTTCGCCTCCAACAGCGCGATGACCGCCGCGGTGGCGCTGCGCAAGCAGGCGATGTACGACCCGCTCACCGACTTCACGCCGCTCTCGATGGTCGGGCGCGCGACCGTGTTCTTCTATTCGCACCCTTCCGTGCCGGCGAAGACGCTGAAGGAATTCGTCGACTACGCGCGCGCCAATCCCGACAAGCTGAACTACGGCACCGGCAACCCGCTGTCGATCCTCTACACCTACCAGCTCATGAACGCGGCCGGCATCAAGATGGTCCACGTGCCGTACAAAGGCGAAGGCCCGCTCAACCCGGACATCCTCACCGGACGCGTCCAATCCTCGTTCCTCAGCACCGGCACCGCAGTCTCGTACGCCAAGGACGGCCGCCTCCGCCCCCTCGCCGTCCTGCTGCCGAAGCGCAGCCCGCTCCTGCCCGACGTCCCCACCATCGACGAAGCCGGCGTGCCGCAGGTCACCGTGCGCCAGTGGGCCGGCATGTACGGACCGCCGAAAATGCCGCGCGACATCGTCGACCGCCTCAACAAGGAGATCAACGCAGCCGTGAAGCGCCCCGACATCGTCGAGAAGCTCCTGAGCTACGGCTACTCGCCCGAGAGCTCGACGCCCGAGCGCCTGCTGGAAATCAACCGCGACGACCTCGCGCTGTGGCGCCGGCTGGTGAAGGAAGCGAATATCCCCCTCGAATAACCCTTCGAATCGACGCGCCATGAATAAACTTCTCATCGCCTTCGCCGCCGCGCTGCTCTCGAGCGCCGCGGCCGCGCAGTACCCCACCAAGCCGGTGCGCATCGTGATCCACTTCCCGGCGGGCGGATCCACGGATCTCGTCTCCCGCGTTCTCGCGCAGGCCCTCACCGAATCGATGGGACAGCCCTTCGTCGTGGAGAACCGCACCGGAGCGGATGGCGCCATCGCCGCGGCCGCCGTCATGCAGTCGCCGCCGGACGGCCACACCCTGTTCCTCGCGACCAATACCGCGATGCTGCAGGTGCCCCTGCTGAAGAAGCAGCCGCCCTACGACCCGCTGACCGCGTTCACCCCGGTTTCGCTCGTCGGCCGCTACACCTTCCTGCTGGTCGTCACGCCGAGCCTGGGCGTCAACAACTTCCAGGACCTGGTGAAGTACGCGCGCAGCAATCCGGGCAAGATCAACTTCGCCACCTACAGCGGCGCGAGCCAGCTCGCCTACGCGCAGATCGTGAAGAACGCCAACGTCGACATGCTGCGCGTGCCCTACAAGGGCGAAGCGCCCTCGGTGGCCGACGTCCTCGGCGGCACCATCCACGCCGTGTTCGCGACGCCGACCGTCACCGTGCCGCACATCAGGGACGGGCGCCTGAAAGTGCTCGCGACCACGCTGCCGCAGCGGTGGCCGCTGCTGCCGGATGTGCCCACCACCGTCGAAGCCGGCATGCCGCCGATCAACGTCGAATTCTTTGCCGCCCTCTGGGGCCCCGCGAAGATGCCGGCCGATATCGCGCAACGGCTCTCGAAGGAGCTGAACGCGATCATCGCCCGCCCCCAGATCCGCGAGCAGATCGACCGCCAGGGCTTCTCCCTCGCCGGCTCGACGCCGGCCGAACTCGACGAGTTCATCAAGCGCCAGTACGAGGCCTGGGGACGAGGCTTCCGGGAGGCCGGAATTAATCCGGAGTGAATCGGCCCTAGCGGCCGGAGATTTCGCAAGCGCGGGGTCCGCAAGCGCACCGCGCTGCTTTGTCCTTTCGCGCATTTCGCCATGCAAGCGCAAGAAAAGCCAGGGAGACAGCCGTAACCGCGACAAGGGCGGGAAGCAGCTGGCCCGTGAGCAGCGACCCGAATCCGCCCAGACCCAGGGTCAGCGCGGCGAAAAGCGGCGCCGCGCAGCAGACTGCACACGCGACGATCAGGCCCAGAGCGATCTTGGCAGTTTTCATGTGTTACCCCACAATTGGATTGATGGTCCGCGGACTCTAGGACCTCAAGTAACTTGAGATGCAAGGGGCTGACATGAACAAGACGACGGAACTGGACAGGCCAGTGCGCATTGGCGAACTGGCGGGTCGCGCGGGCTGCAGCGTGCCGACCATCCGGTACTACGAAGACGAGGGCTTGCTGCCGCGCGCAAAACGCAGCCTGAGCGGGCACCGTATCTATGATCCGAAACTTGCTGGCCGCCTGCAGTTCATCCGCCGCTGGCGTGACTTCGGATTTTCCGTGGAGGAACTCCGCGCCTTGCTCTCCCTCTCCGACGACAACGGCCGCGATTGCGGCGAAGTTCGCGATATTGCCGCCGCCAACCTCAAAGCCCTCAGAAGCCGGATGCTCGACATGATGACCGCCGAGCGCGCGCTCGCGCGCTACGTAGAGCTGTGCAGTTCGACCTGCGCCGGCGGCCCCGTCCCGAAGTGCAACATCTTCAGCGAACTCGCGGCCGATCCCGCGGCGACAAAATCAGCCTGCTGCGCTTGACCCTGCTAGACGCGTTCGGCCTCTTCGCCGTGACCCTGATGGTGATCTGCTACGCGCTCGAAGGCCACAGCCGCTGGTACATCCTCGGCTTCGCATTCGCCTGCGTCCTCGGCTCCATCTACGGCTTCCTGCAGGGCGCCTGGCCGTTTGGCGTCGTCGAGGCGGTTTGGGCGATGATCGCGGTGTGGCGATGGAAGAACAAACCAGCAATTCCAGTTCGTGTATAATGCACCGCAGCAACAAGTTTCGCGTCATCCGGTTAGCGTTCCCTTAGCTTACAAAGACATTTCGTCCTGAACCGGTTGGAGGCTGTAAATCCTCCCAGGCCGATCGTTCAGGAGAAATACCATTACTACGTCGTTTGATTCACTCGGCCTGTCGGCCGAGCTGCTCCGTGCTGTGTCCGAACAGGGCTACACGGTCCCCACCCCCATCCAGGCGCAGGCGATTCCGGTCGTGCTGGCAGGCAAGGACCTCCTTGCCGCCGCGCAAACGGGCACCGGCAAGACGGCTGGATTCACGCTCCCCCTTCTTCAGATCTTGAATAAAAAGGGCACAGGCAAGACAGTCCGTTGCCTGATCCTCGTGCCGACCCGCGAACTCGCGGCGCAGGTGCAGGAAAGCGTGCGCACGTACGGCAAGTACAAGCCGCTGCGCTCGATCACGATTTTCGGCGGGGTCAACATCAATCCGCAGATTCAGGACCTGCGCCGCGGCGTCGACATCGTCGTCGCCACGCCGGGCCGGCTGCTCGATCACGTGCAGCAGCGGACCATCGACCTGCGCCACGTCGAGATCCTCGTCCTCGACGAAGCCGATCGCATGCTGGACATGGGCTTCATCCACGACATCCGCCGCATCATTGGCCTCTTGCCGAAGCAGCGCCAGAACCTGATGTTCTCGGCCACGTTCCCGGAAGAGATCCGCAAGCTCGCCGGCACGTTCATGCAGCACCCGCAGCTGGTGGAAGTCGCCCGGCGCAACACGCCGGCCGAACTGGTCGCCCAGGTGCAGCACCCGGTGGACCAGTCGCGCAAGAAGGACCTGCTCGCGCACCTGGTGAAGGAGAACAACTGGCAGCAGGTGCTGGTGTTCACCAAGACCAAGCGCGGCGCGAACCGCCTGGCCGAAGCGCTCGACAAGAGCGGCATCGAGGCCGACGCGATCCACGGCAACAAGAGCCAGCCGCAGCGTACGCGAGTGCTGAAGCGCTTCAAGGACAACGAGCTGCAGGTGCTGGTGGCGACCGACATCGCGGCGCGCGGCATCGACATCGACGAGCTGCCGCACGTGGTCAATTTCGACCTGCCGCACGTCGCCGAAGACTATGTGCACCGCATCGGCCGCACCGGCCGCGCCGGTTCGTCGGGCGAAGCAGTATCGCTCGTGGCTTTCGACGACCGTCCGCTCATGGTGGCGATCGAAAAACTCATGAACCGCAAGGTGGACATGCGCGTGATCGCGGGCTTCGAGCCCGGCAATCCGCTGCACCAGCAGCCGCGTGAACCGCAACAACAGCGCGGCCGCCGCCCGCAGCAGCACCACCAGCGGCGCGGTGGCGGTGGTGCCGGTAGTGGAAGACCCGGTGGCGGAAGACCTGGCGGCGGGAGACCTGGAAACAGGAATTCGAACCAGAACCCGCGTCACCAACACGCGGCACCGAAGCAACCGCAACAGCACGCGGCGCCCGCGCCGCAGCAACAGGCCAGCGGGCAGCCGAGGCAGTATCCCCGGACGGTAAGCCGGGGCTAGGTTTTAGCGGGGCGCTGGAAGGCGTCCCGCACTTCCTTCATCTGCGCCATCGAGGTGATGAAGCCGAAATTGCCGGCTTTCATCTGCTTCGCCGCGTCCAGGAACGCCTTCATCGCCACGCGGTTCAGGCCGCCGCCGATGCTGACGCGCTTCACGCCCGCCTCGCCCAGCTTGTCCAGCGTGAGCCCCGGATCCGCAAAGCCCATGACGAGATTGAAGGGTTTCTTCAGCGCCGAAGTCACGGTCTTGATCTCGGCGAAGCTGTAGAGGCCCGGCGCGTAGAGCACATCGGCGCCGGCGGCCTCGAAGGCCTGCAGGCGGCGGATGGTGTCGTCCATGTCCTTGCGGCCGTGGAGGAAATTTTCGGCGCGCGCGGTGAGCATGAACGGTACCGGCAGCGAACGCGCGACTTCGACCGCCGCCTGGACGCGCTCGACGGCAAGCTTGAAATCGTAAATGGGTCTTTGCGCGTCGCCTGTCGAGTCTTCGATCGAGCCGCCCACGGCACCGGCTTCGCAGGCCAGCCGGATCGTTTCAGCCGCCGCGCGCGGCTCGTCGGCGAAGCAGTTCTCCAGGTCGGCATTCACCGGCAGGCGCGTCACCGCGCAAATCTCGCGGCAGTTGTCGAGCACCATCTGCAGCGTCACGTCCCGCACGCCCTGCACGTTGGCGACGCCGAGGCTGGTGGTCGCCAGCGCCTCGAAGCCCATGCTCTCGAGGATCAGGGCGGAGCCCTTGTCCCAGGGGTTCGGGATGAGGAAGGGCCGGGGCCGCGCGTGCAGTTCCCGGAATACCGCCGCTCTTTCCGCCTGGCTTGCCATGGATGGAGATTGTAATGGGGCGACGCAGGTAGAATCCCGGCATGCAAGGGGGAATCCGCGGGTTTGTCCTGTCATTGCTGTGTCTGTGGGCGCCGGCCGGCGCCGCGCAGACGATGTTCAAGTGCACCGACGCGCAGAAGCGCACCACCTATTCGAACGTGCCCTGCGAAAAGCAGGGGCTGAAGGATGCCGGCACGGTCACCGCCGACCGGGTCACGACCATGCCCTCCGGCCCCGGCTCCCTGCCGACGCAGAAGCTCAAGCCGCCCGTCGAGATGCCGAAGGGCAACGACGAAGAGGCCGGCCGCGGCAGCAGCGGCACGCAGATCAAGCCGGTCAATCCACTGATCCAGCAGCTGGTGAAGTGACCCCCGCGGGCAGTTACGACTACGTCATCGCCGGCGCGGGCAGCGCCGGCTGCCTGCTTGCCAACCGGCTGTCGGCCGATCCCGCGGTTTCCGTGCTGCTGCTCGAAGCCGGCGGCCAGGACGACTGGTTCTGGATCGACGTGCCGGTGGGCTACCTCTACACCATCGCCAACCCGCGCACCGACTGGTGCTACAAGACCGAACCCGACGCGCACCTCGCCGGACGCTCGATCCACTACGCGCGCGGCCGCGTGCTGGGCGGCTGCTCCTCGATCAACGCCATGATCTACATGCGCGGCCAGAAGGAGGACTACGACCACTGGGCCGCGCTCGGCAATGAGGACTGGTCCTGGGAAGACGTGCTGCCGATCTTCCAGAAGCTGGAGGACTACGAACACGGCACCACTGATACTTATGGCTCAGGCGGGGAGCTGCGCGTGGAAGACCCGCGCGTGCGCTGGGACATCGTCGACGCCTGGCGCGCGGCGGCGGCCGAGTGCGGCATTCCTTCGGTGAAGACCTTCAACACCGGCGACAACTTCGGCTGCGCGCCCTTCCAGATGAACCAGCGCGGCGGCCGGCGCTGGAGCGCGACGAACGCGTTCCTGCGGCCGGTCATGCACCGGAAGAACTTGACGGTGCTGATGGGTGCCTCCGTTACCCGGGTTTGCTTCGAGAATCGCGTTGCGGTCGGTTTTGATTTTCTGAAAGACAAATCCGCCTTCCATGTAAAAGCAAACCGCGAATGCATCCTGTCGCTCGGCTCGATCGGTTCACCCCAGATTCTTCAGTTGTCAGGCGTGGGGGATGAAAAGCTTTTGAACAAATTCCAGGTCAAAACAGTTCAAAACCTGCCTGGCGTCGGCGAGAACCTGCACGACCACCTGCAGGTGCGCATGCAGTACAAGGTGAAGAACGTGCGCACGCTGAACGAGATGGCCAATAGTCTCTTCGGCAAGGCGGCGATGGGGCTGGAGTACCTGTTCAGGCGCACCGGGCCGCTCACCATGCCGCCCTCGCAGCTGGGCGCGTTCGCGAAGAGCGACCCGTCGCAGCCGACGCCGAACATCGAATGGCACGTGCAGCCGCTGTCGCTGGACAAGTTCGGCGATCCGCTGCACCCCTTCCCCGCCATCACCCCCAGCGTCTGCAACCTGCGGCCGACCTCGCGCGGCTGGGTGCGCATCAAGTCGCCGGACCCGGCCGCCTATCCGAAAATCAAGCTGAACTACCTCTCCACGCCGGAAGACCGCAAGGTTGCGGTGGATGGAATGAGGTTTACCCGCCGGATCATGGCCTCCAGGGCCCTGCAGAAGTACGAACCCGAGGAATTCAAGCCGGGACCGGCAATAAATACCGACAGTGAACTGGAGCAAGCGGCTGGAGAACTCGGCACAACCATTTTCCACCCGGTCGGCACCTGCAAGATGGGCAACGACCCGATGGCGGTGGTGGACGACCGGCTGCGCGTGCTGGGCGTCGACCGGCTGCGCGTCATCGATGCTTCCGTCATGCCAAGGATCACGTCCGGCAATACCAACGCGCCCACCTACCTGATCGCCGAAAAAGGCGCCCGCATGATCCTCGAGGCGGGCCATTGAACTTGTGCCCGCCGTCCCCATCTAATACTGCGACGCAAACTGGTCTCCAGGAGGGGCCATAACACCATGAAAAGAATAGTACTTCTCATTGCCACGAACTTCGCGGTCATCGCGCTGCTGTCGGTCGTCGCCAGCCTGCTCGGCATCGACCAGATGCTGGCGCAGAACGGCTTCAATTTCTTCGGCACGCTGGTGTTCGCGGCCCTGTTCGGCTTCGGCGGCGCGTTCATCTCCCTGCTCATCTCCAAGCCGATGGCGAAGTGGTCCACCGGCGCGCAAGTGATCGACGGCTCCGAGGGCACCACCCAGTACTGGCTGGTGGACACGGTGAAGAAGCTCGCCGACAAGGCCGGCATCGGCATGCCGGAAGTGGCGATGTACGAAGGCGAGCCGAACGCGTTCGCCACGGGCGCGTTCCGCGACGAGTCGCTGGTGGCGGTGTCCACCGGGCTGCTGCAATCGATGTCGCGCGAGGAAGTCGAGGCGGTGCTCGGTCACGAGATCGGCCACGTCGCCAACGGCGACATGGTCACGCTCACGCTGATCCAGGGCGTGGTCAACACCTTCGTCATCTTCCTGTCGCGCGTCATCGGCTACGTCGTCGACCGCGTGATCCTCAAGAACGACAAGGAACAGGGCATCGGCTTCTTCGTCACCGTGATGGTGTCGCAGCTGGTGCTGGGCGTGTTCGCCTCGATGATCGTGGCCTGGTTCTCGCGCCGGCGCGAGTTCCGTGCCGACGCGGCCTCGGCAAGCCTGCTCGGCACGCCGCAGCCGATGGTCAACGCCCTCGCCCGCCTGGGCGGCCTGCAGCCCGGCGCGCTGCCGCAGAACATGGCGGCCTCGGGCATCAGCGCCAGCCCGGGATCCTGGGGTGCGCTCTTCTCGACGCACCCGCCGGTCGAAGAGCGCATCGCCGCCTTGCAAGCACGGCAGTAATCAAAACCTGGGTCCCCGCTTTCGCGGGGACGACGGACACTAACAGAACGTCGCGCACGAGTGCGCCACTGACGTCGCCCCCGAATGCTTTTATCGGGGGCCCAGGTTTCTATTTGCCGCTGAAGAAGTAGTAGTCCGCCGTGTAGGGCACGCGGGCCTTCAGGCCCGCTTCGGCGCAGCCGCCCGCCGGCGCGACCCCGCCCACGGTCGCCACGCGCTGGATGCTGGTGACATCGCTGAAGGCGCCCTTGGGTCCATCGGCCCTCGTGACGAGCAGCAGCCAGGGAATCGCCCCCGCCGCCGGCGCGTCCGCGCGCTGCGCCACCGAGCCGATGACCTTGCTGCCGTCGGCCGCTTCCCAGCGCGGGCCGGCATAGTGGCGGCCAATCTGCTTGCCGTTCGCGTCGAACAGCCCGGCTTCGGGCGCGACGAAGGCCCACTCGTACGCCACAGCCTGGTCCGCGGGTCTGTCCTTCCTGGCGCGGCACTCGTAGATCTGGTCGCCCTTCGCCGGCACGACTTTCACCAGCTTCTCGTAAGCGCCCGGCCTGAGCACCTCCGGCACCTGGACGGTGGCCGTGGGCGCGCCCGCGCAGCCCGCGAGCAGCGCGACCGGGGCAAGAACGGATTTACCGGCGTTCATGCGAAACCTCCCTGAATGCGTGCCATGGCTTTCTCCCTCGTTGAAATGTGTTTTCCTCGATGTGCGCGACGACGGCATCGTTGACCTCGTCGCGGTGCGTCAGCGGCAGCATGTGGCCGGCGCCGGCGATGGTCTCGAACCTCGCCGCCGGCAGCGCGTCGGCCACCAGGCGGCAGATGCGCCGGATGGGTTGCACCGTGGCGGCGCCCTGCAGCAGCAGCGTCGGCACGGCCATGTTGCGCAAATCCGCCGGCGCGGCGTCCTCGTTGATCGTGGCGTGGAAATCGAGCACGATCTTCGCCAGCCGCGGCACCAGCGCCTCGCGGCGCGCGGCCGGCATCTGTTCCCAGGTGCCCTCGCCGTTCCAGTAGTCGACGAAATTGCCGCAGCCGTTTTCGTAGTCCCCGCAGGCGAGCGCGCGCTCCATCTGCGCGGCGACCCTGCGGATCTCGACCAGCGCCGCCGCGTCGGCCGCATCGCCGTGCCGCAGCAGGTGGAAAGCCACCGGTTCGATCAGCGCCAGGCTGCGCACGAGATCGCGCCGGCGCCGCGCGATGCTGAGGGCGACCGTGCCGCCGTAGGAGTGCCCGACCAGGTGCACCGGACCGTCGAGCCGCTCGATCTGCGCCAGCACCGATTCGGCCTCGTGCCAGAGGCGGAACGGGCCGCGGCCGCTCCAGGGGGCCGCGGCGCCATAGCCGTACAGGTCGGGCGCGATGACGCGGCGGCCGGGCTCGAGGCGCCCGGCGAGCGCGCGCCACTGGGCGCCGGAAGACGCGCTGCCGTGCAGGAGGACGACCGTCACGGTGCTATGCGGCCAGTTTCGCGGCGTCGCGCATGGTGTCGGCGAGCACGCGGTAGGCGGTGGTCCACGCGATCCTGGCTTCCTCGGTGAACGCGGCGCCCAGGCCCTGCGCCAGCGTGGAGAGCAGTGCGAGCGCCACGGTGGCGTAGTGCTTGTCGGTCACGCCGTAGCGCGCGTGGCGGCGGCCGAGCGCCTGCACGCCGGGCACGATCGCGTCGAGCCGCGCCAGGCCGCGCACCGCGAAGGTGATCATCGTCATGAGCTTGCGGCCCTGCTCCTGCATGTCGCCCTTGAACATGGCCCTGAGCGACGGGTCGAGGGTGAAGAGCTTCTCGTAGAACGCCTGCGCGACGAGGTCCGCGCTCTCGGGGCGGTGCAATACCTGCTTCCACGTCTCCTGCACGAGTTCGACCTGCGACGGTGACATCCTTGCCTCCCTGAACCGAATGCGCACAGTCTGGACGAGGCAGGTATCCCTTCGATGTCGCGCTTGTTACCGGCGCGTAAAATCCTCCCCTTGAAGCCCCCGCATTTGAAACCCCTCGCGTTCTTCGTCCTGCTTACCGTCCTGAGCCACGTCGGCTTCGTCGGCGCCCGCATCACGGTCTCGCTCGCGGCGATCAAGCAGGGCGCCTCGCCCCTGGCGATCGGCGTGCTGATGGCGCTCTACGCCGTGATCCCGATGCTGCTCGCGGTCCAGGCCGGACGGCTCGTGGACCGCGTCGGCGCCTTCCGGCCGATCGCCGTCGCCGGCGGCATCATGGTCGCGGGCATGCTGCTGCCCTTCGCCGCGCAGGGCCTGCCGGTGCTGTTCGTCTCCGCGGCCGTGGTCGGCACCGCATTCATGATGCAGCACATCGCGCTCAACCACGTCATCGGCAGCCTCGGCGATCCAGCCGATCGGCCGGTGAATTTCAGCTGGTTCGCGCTCGGCTACTCCACCAGCGGCTCCCTCGGCCCGCTGCTCGCGGGCTTCGCCATCGACCTGGCGGGCTACAGCGTCGCGTTCCTCGCGCTGGCCCTGCCGCCGGCCGCGGGCACGGCGCTGCTGCTGTGGAAGCGGGGCGTGCCGCCCGCGCTGGAGCCAAGGCCCGACGCCGCCCAGCACCGTGTCATGGACCTGCTGCGCAATCCCCGCCTGCTCCCCGTGTTCCTCTTCAGCGGCCTGCTGGCCGGCGCTTGGGACCTGTATACGTTCGTGATCCCGATCTACGGCACCAGCGTCGGGCTGTCCGCTTCCACCATCGGCATCATCATGAGCAGCTTCGCGCTGGCGACCTTCGCCGTGCGCCTCGCCATGCCCTCCATGGCCCGCCGCCTGTCGGAGTGGACCGTGGTCTGCACGGCGCTGACGATCGCGGGCGTCGCCTACTCGCTCTTCCCGCTGGTGACGCAGGTGCCGTTCCTGACCGCGCTTTCCTTCCTGCTCGGCCTGGGCCTGGGCTGCGCGCAGCCGATGATCATGGCGGCACTCTATGCCGCCTCGCCGCCGGGCCGGCAGGGCGAGGCCGTCGGCCTGCGCACCACCATGATCAACGCCAGCCAGACCTTCATGCCACTGGGCTTCGGCGCGATGGGCACCGCGCTCGGCATGGCGCCGATCCTGTGGACCATGGCGGTCGCGCTGTTCGTCGGCAGCTGGCTGGCGAGCAGGCGCATGGAAAAGCGGCGGTAAAATCCGGCCATGCGACGCACTTCACTTTCGCAGTTCCTCATCGAACGCCAGCGCGCCGGCAGGATCAACGCCGACCTGCGGCTGCTCATCGAAACCATCGCGCGCGCCTGCAAGGCGATCAGCACGCGGGTCAACAAGGGCGCGCTGGGCGGCGGCCACGGCAACGCCGGCAACGAGAACGTCCAGGGCGAGATGCAGAAGAACCTGGACGTGATGTCCAACGAGATCCTGCTGGAAGCCAACGAATGGGGCGGCAACCTCGCCGCGCTGGTCTCCGAGGAGATGGAGGACGTGAAGCCCACGCCGACGCACTATCCGCGCGGCGAGTACCTGCTGCTGTTCGACCCGCTGGACGGCTCATCCAACATCGACGTCAACATCTCCGTGGGCACCATCTTTTCGGTGCTGCGCTGCCCCCCGGGCGTGGCGCCCACCGAGGAAGTCTTCCTGCAGCCCGGCCGCAACCAGGTCGCCGCCGGCTTCGCCGTCTACGGCCCGACGACGCTGTTCATCATCACGGTGGGCGACGGCACCTACGTCTTCACGCTGGATCGCGAGACATTTTCCTTCGCCTTGACGACCGAAAGAATAACTATCCCCGAGGACACGAGCGAATTCGCCATCAATGCGTCGAACATGCGCCGCTGGGAGCCGCCGGTGAAGCGCTACATCGACGAGTGCCTCGCCGGCAAGGAAGGCCCGCGCGGCAAGGACTTCAACATGCGCTGGGTCGCCTCGATGGTGGCCGACGTCTACCGCGTGCTGTCGCGCGGCGGCATCTTCATGTACCCGCGGGACTCGAAGAACAAGGAGGGCCGCCTGCGCCTGATGTACGAGGCCAACCCGATGGCCTTCATCGTCGAACAGGCCGGCGGCACCGCCACCGACGGCAAGACGCGCATCCTCGACATCCGGCCGCACAAGCTGCACCAGAGGATCGCGGTGGTGCTGGGCTCGAAGAACGAAGTCGACGTCGTCGCGAAGTACCACTCCTAGGCAGCGGCCTCTTGGATTAATCGTGGTCTGACCCCGATTTCCTGCATCAGCGCGCCAGCTGGAAGCGCTCGAAGCGGTGCAGGGTTTCCTCGATGCGCCGCTTGCTGGACTGGCGCGCGTGGTCGGTGACCCAGGTCCAGCGCTGCATCAACAGCTTCCCTCGCTCGCGGTCGGTCTTCAGGTCGATCACGGCGGCGATCGCGCCGTCGACGAGGACGGGCTGGGCGAAGTAGCCGAGCTTGCGCTTCTTCCTGGGAAGGTAGGCCTCGAAGCGATGCTCGTAGTCGAAGAAGAGGTGCAGCCGCCGGCGCTGGATCACGAGCGGATCGAAGGGCGACAGGATGTGGACGCCTTCGGCCGGCGACAGCGCTTCCTCCAGCGCGCCCGGCGGGAGCCAGTGCGGCATGTCCGTGCCTTCGAGCCGGACTGGGACCAGCTCGCCGCACCGTACCCGGCGCTCGATCAGGCGCCGCATGGCGGGTTTTCGCGGCGCGTCCATGTAGCAGGCGGATTCGATGCTGACGATGCCCTGCGAGCGCAAGGCGCGCTCGAGCAGGTGCTCGAGGACTTCCCTCCCGGTCGCCGGCCTGGGCCGCTGCTCCCAGCCGAAGTGCCGGTGCGTGAGTTCGTAGGTCTTCAGCATGCCGGTGCGCTGGCTGACGGCCAGCTTGCCCTGGTAGAACGCCAGTTCCAGCGCCCGCTTCGAGGGCTTGCGGCTCGCCCAGGCGTGGTCCTGGGCCACGCCGTCTTCGTCGATGTCGCGGATCGTCAGGGCGCCCTTGCGCTTCACGAGCGACAGGACGCGGCGCAAATCCTTGTCCTTGACGGAGGAAAACCAGCCGCCGCGCTCCCGCCCTTCGCGCCGCATGGCGCCGAGGTAGTAGCGGTAGTCCCGCGCCGGCACGTACGACAGCGCATGCGTCCAGTACTCGAACACCGTCTTGTCGACGCTCTGCGCCTGGCGCAGGTGCTCGCGCCGGTAGCCGGGAATGCGCGTGTAGAGGATCTGGTGGTGGCAGCGCTCGACCACGTTGATGGTGTCGATCTGCACGTAGCCCAGGTGCGCCACGGCGGCCGGCGTGGCTTCAGCGCCTTCTCCGAAGGGAGCGTGCTCGTCGAGTCTCTGGGCGTGCAGCCAGATCCTCCTGGCGCGCGACTTGGCGAGAGCAACCGGCTTCTGGACTGTGCCGGTCACCAGCTAGCGCGGCGGCGGTTGGGGCGCGGGCGGCTGGCGCTCGATGCGTTCGAGCGCCGGGTCAATGCAAGCCCATGAAGGCGCGCTGGCAGTCCAGATGTTTGCCGATGGCTTGATCGACGACGGGTTGTCGAGCGTGCCGAGACGAACGACCGTCATGCCGGGCCGGCCGGTCGAATCCGAGAACAGGTGGGTGCCGCAGCGGGGGCAGAACCGGCGGCGAACCTGGTTGCCGCTGTCGGCCGGGCCGAGGTACTCGCTCGGGGTTCCGCTGATTTCGATCGCCTGCGCCGGGAAGACCACGTTGACCGTCCCGTTCGAGGCGATGCGCTGGCAGTTGGTGCACCAGCAGATGCGCGATACGGCCGGCGCCGCCTTGATCCTGTAGCTGATGTGGCCGCAAAGGCAACGTCCATTGAATTCAGTCATGTTCCACCAGGTCAATCAGGGCACTGTGAGCGGGAAATGCGGGGGGTACTGCTGCGGCTTCCAAGGACTGGCGCCGGGTGAAGACTGCCGGAGGCCCGCGCCTCCGGCAGGATGCTGCGATTACTTGAGGTGCTTGTTGACCAGTTTGGTCATCTCGAACATCGAGACCTGCGACTTGCCGCCGAATACCGGCTTGAGCTTGTCGTCGGCGTTGATGTTGCGGCGGTTCTTCTTGTCCTGCAGGCTGTTGCGCTTGATGTAGGCCCAGATCTTCTTGGTGACCTCGGTGCGCGGCATCGCGCTGTTGCCGATCACTGCGCCGAGCGCTGCGCTCGGGTTCATCGGCTTCATGAACGCGGCATTCGGCTTGCGCTTCTTGCCGGCCTTCTTTGCTTTTTTCTTCGCCATCTTTAGTTCTCCTCTGAACGATTCGGAATTGGTGACCCCGGTATTCCTCCCGCCGTCGTCGGGGCAGCGGAGCCCGAACAATGCCGAAATCAGACGGGCATGTCAATCGTTTCATAGAGAATTTCCGGTATTCGAGCCCGGTTTCTCCTCTGCGCCGAGCCAGGATTCGATTCCCTGCGCGTTCAATTCGATGTCGAGCGCGAAGATTTCCAGCGCTTTTTCCCTCGACAGACGCCAGCCATGTCTTCCGTGCTCTTCGAGCACGAGCGACCTAACACCTTCCGTCAGAAGATGTTTTCGCTCGGCGCCGGCGTGCCGGTGGCGCTCGCCGAGCGCGGCGTGCGCGTCGATCAGGCGGTGCAGATCCCCGGCGAGGGGCGTCAGATTCGTCAGCCGGCCGAAGTGCGCGACATAGAGCGCCGACGGGGCGTGGGACAGCATCCGGTCGATGGAGCGGTGCAGCGCGGGCGGGTCGAACTGGGAGGGGCTGGTGGTGGGAAACGAGAATTGCCGCCCGTCCTGGTCCAGCTCGCGATAGGAAATGCCGAACGTGTCCCCGGCGAAAAAGTGTCCGGTAATCGAATCGCGCACCACGACATGGTGCCGCGCGTGGCCCGGCGCATCGAGGAACAGCAGCTCGCGCCCGGCGAGGCGCAGCGTCGCGCCCTCCGGCGTCTCGACCACCCGCGCCTTCGGCACCGGCAGGACTTCCCCATAGACGCGCTGCGTCTCCCGCTCGCCGTAGATCGCCACTGTCGCCGCGAGGAGACGGCTGGGGTCGATCATGTGGCGTGCACCGCGCGGGTGCACCGTCAGGCGGGCATTGGGGAATTTCGCCATCAACTGTCCCGCGCCGCCCGCGTGGTCCAGGTGGACGTGGGTGAGGATGACGTAGTCAACCTGCGCCGGCGCGATGCCCTTGGCCTCGAGCGCGGCCATCACATGCGGCACCGCGTGCGCGGTCCCGGTGTCGATGACGGCGGCCCGGCCCGCTTCGATCAGCAGGTGGATCGCCGTCTGCTCCCTGCGGTCGTACACGCTGTCCACGGCGCTGATGCCATGGCCGTAGTCGAACACGCGTGGGGGAGAAATGCGCGACGGGGAGCTCACCGGGCCATTATAGAATCCGCTCTCGATGAACATCGCGGACCTGAGGCAGGAATACATGCGCGCCGGGCTGGCCGAGGCCGACGCGCCGCCCGATCCGCTGCTGCAGTTCGAGCGCTGGTTCAAGGACGCGCTCGCCGCGCAGCTGCCGCTCGCCAACGCCATGACGCTCGCCACCGTGTCCGCCGTGGGCGCGCCGGATGCGCGCATCGTGCTGCTCAAGGGCGTCGACAACGGCGGCTTCGTGTTCTACACCAACTACGAAAGCCGCAAGGGCCGCCAGCTCGCGGCCACGCCCCTCGCCTGCCTGGTCTTCCTCTGGACGCAGCTCGAGCGGCAGGTGCGGATCGAGGGAAAGGTGGACAGGGTTTCGGAGGCAGACTCGGACAAGTACTTCCTGAGCCGGCCTGTGGGCGCTCGCCTGTCGGCTCGCGCCTCGGCACAAAGCAGCGTCGTGGCGGGAAGGGAAATTCTGGAAGCCGCGGCAAAAGCGGAAAAAGCACGGCACGGCGACAATCCTCCCCGTCCCGCCTCCTGGGGTGGCTACCGCGTGGTGCCCTCGCGGATCGAGTTCTGGCAGGGCCGCGAGAACCGGCTGCATGACCGCCTGCTCTACAGCCGGCGTGATGGAAGAAACCCGGACGACAGCTGGGTGATCGAGCGCCTTGCTCCCTGAGCCGGTAGTCGCGTTCCTGCGCAGGCACGGACTCGCCGCTGCCGATGAGGTGCCGCACGCGGTGGCGCTCTCCGGCGGCGTGTCCTCCGACATCTGGCGGGTGGAACTGAAAAATGGCCCGATCTGCGTCAAGCGCGCGCTGCCGCGCCTGCGGGTCGAGCAGTTGTGGGAAGTGCCGGTCGAGCGCAACCGCTATGAGCGCATGTGGATCGAAGCCGCGAACGCCATCGTCCCGGGCGTGGCGCCGCGGGTGCTCGCCGCCGATGACGCCGGGTGCTTCGCGATGCAGCTGCTGGCGGACTATCCGCTCTGGAAGGCCGAACTCGCCGCGGGCCGCGCCGACCGGGAGTTCGCGGCCAAGGTCGGCGACCGCCTCGCGCGCATCCACGGCGCCACCGCCGGCGACAAGGCCTGCGCCGCGAAGTTCGACACCGACAGGAACTTCCACGCCATCCGCCTCGAGCCCTACCTGCTTGCTGCGGCGAAGCTTCATTCGGTTCATTCCCGGGTTTTGGAAAACCTGGCGGCAAGGACGGCAAGTACGAAGCTCGCCCTGGTGCACGGAGACGTCAGCCCGAAGAACATCCTGATCGGCCCGGAGGGCCCGGTGTTCCTCGACGCCGAGTGCGCCTGGTACGGCGACCCGGCCTTCGACCTTGCCTTCTGCCTCAATCACCTGCTGCTCAAGGGCTTGTGGGTGCCGACGCGGCGCAAGGCCTACCTGCTCTGCTTCGATTCGCTTTCAAGCGCCTACCTGGAAAAAGCAACCTGGGAAAAGGCTGGCGCGCTCGAGCAGCGCGCTGCCGCGCTGCTGCCGGGCCTGCTGCTCGCGCGCGTCGACGGCAAGTCGCCGGTCGAGTATCTCAAGTCGGATGCGGACAAGGACTTCGCGCGCGAGATCGCCGGCCGTTTCCTGCGCTCGCCTCCCGCCGCGCTCTCGGAAATAAGGAACGCATGGCAAAGATCCTAGAGGTCCTCGCGCGCCAGGTCTGGGACTCGCGCGGCCGGCCGACGGTCGAGGCGGAGGTGGCCGTCAAGGCAGCGCGCGGGAGAGCGATCGCTCCAGCGGGCGCGTCAACGGGCTCCGGCGAGGCGAAGAGCATCGACGTCCGCCAGGCCGTGCATTTGATCAACACCGAGGTTCGCCCCTTCCTCGCGGGGAAGGACCTGGAACAGAAATCCATCGACGAGTCCCTGATCGCCCTCGACGGCACCCCCGACAAGTCCCGTCTCGGCGGCAACGCGATCGTCGCGGTATCGCTCGCCTGCGCCCACGCGGCGGCGGCGGCGGCCAAGCAGCCGCTGTGGAAATTCCTTGCCGGCAAGAAGCCCGTGGCGATGCCGGTGCCGCAAATCCAGATCTTCGGCGGCGGCGCCCACGCGCAGGGGCGCATGGACGTACAGGACTTCATGGTCATCTGCTCCGGCGCGGGCAGCTTCGCCGAGAGCCTGGCGTGGACCGCCGAGGTCTACCGCGCGGCCGGCGCGCGCCTCGCGAAACGCCACGCGCTCTACGGCGTCGCCGACGAGGGCGGCTACTGGCCGGCCTTCAAGTCCAACGAGGCGGCGCTGGAGGAGCTTACCGGCGCGATCAGCGACGCGGGCTTCGAACCGGGCGCCGACATCGGCATCGCGCTCGACATCGCCGCCACGCAGCTCTGGCGCGGCGGGCGCTACCGCCTCGCGCTGGAGAACCGTACCCTGTCGGCGGACCAGCTCCACGCCATGCTGCTGCGCTGGATCGAGCGCTACCCGATCGTGTCGATCGAGGACCCGTTCGCGGAACACGATGCGGAGGCGATGGCTTCGTTTACGAGGACGGCGGGGAGCAAGGTCCAGATCGTCGGAGACGACTTTTTCGTCACGGATGCCAGGAAGGTCAAGGCAGCGGCGGGAGCCTGCAACGCCGTCCTCCTGAAACCGAATCAGGTCGGCACCCTCACCGAGACGCTGGCCTGCTGGCGCGCGGCGCAGGACGCCGGCTATCGCGCCATCGTGTCGGCGCGCTCGGGCGAGACCGAGGACGTGTCGATCGTGCACCTCGCGGTCGGCTGGGGCGTGCCGCAGCTGAAGGTCGGCAGCTTCGCGCGCTCCGAGCGGATGGCGAAATGGAACGAGGGCCTGCGCATCGAGGAGGCGCTGGGCACGGGCAAGCTGCCCTATCCCGCGAGGAAGCTGTTCAGGCGGCGCTAGGTCAAAGCGGCGCCAGCCCGGCGGCGGTCAGCCGGTAGCGCCGGTCGCAGCTCGCCGCGGCGGCCTCGGAGTGCGTGACGAGGATGCCGGCGGCGCCACGCGACTTCACCTGCCCGCGCAGCAGCGCCAGCACCTGGCGCGCGTTTTCCTGGTCGAGGTTGCCGGTGGGCTCGTCGGCGAGGACGAGTTTCGGCTCGCCGACCAGCGCCCTCGCGATGGCGACGCGCTGCAGTTCGCCGCCGGAAAGTTCACGGGGCATGCTGTTCTCGCGGTCCGCCAGCGCGACCGCTGCGAGGGCCTGCGTTGCCTTTGCTTCAATTTCCCTTTTCTCAAACCCCCGGAGAAGCAGGGGAAGGCCGACGTTCTGCTGAACCGTCAGGTGAGGCAGGACATGAAAGGCCTGGAACACGAAGCCGAACTTGTCGCGGCGGAGCAGCGTCCGCGCGTCATCGCTCTGGGTATTGATGTTTTCATCTTCAAAATAAATATCCCCTGAATCAGGCAATTCGAGCCCCGCGACGATGTTCAGCAGGGTGGACTTTCCGGCGCCCGACTCGCCGACCACGGCGACGTATTCGCCGGGCCCGACCCGCAGGTCGACCGCGGCGAACACGCTGCGCGCGCCGAAGCGCTTGCCGACACCTGAAATATAGAGCATGGGACCCGCATTCTAGACGGCGCGTCCTAGACACCCCGGGAAGCCCTTGCTAGACTGAATTTCCTAGGAGGAATGCATGAAAAATACTACCCGCACCATTCTGGCAGGACTCGTCGCAGCGGCCGCATCTTCCATGCTCATCGCGGCGCCCGCCATGGCCCAGCAGAAGGTCAAGATCGGCTTCATCACCACCCTTTCCGGGCCGCAGGGCGTGATCGGCAACGACATGCGCCAGTCGGTGGAAATGGCGCTCGACCACCTCGGGCGCAAGGTCGGAGGGCTGGAAGTCGAGATGTTCTACGGCGACGACCAGGTCAAGCCGGACGTCGGCAAGCAGGTGGCCGAGGAAATGCTGAAGAAGCACCAGGTCAACTTCGTCTCGGGGATCATCTGGTCCAACGTCATGCTCGCCGTCGCGCCCACGGTCACCAGTGCCGGCACGTTCATGATCGGCACCAACGCCGGGCCGAACCAGCTGGCCGGCAGCGAGTGCCACGAGATGTATTTCACCACCTCATGGCAGAACGACCAGACCCCGGAGGCGATGGGCAAGTACATGCAGGATAACGGCATCCAGGATGTCTACCTGATGGCGCCCAACTACGCCGCGGGCAAGGACATGATGACGGGGTTCAAGCGCTACTTCAAAGGCAGGATCGTCGACGAGGTGTACACCCGCCTCGGGCAGACGGACTACCAGGCCGAGCTGTCGCAGCTGCGCTCGAAGAACCCGAAGGCGGTCTTCGTCTTCCTGCCGGGCGGCATGGGCATCCAGTTCCTCAAGCAGTACTCGGAAGCCGGCCTGCGCGGGCAGTTCCCGCTCTACTCGGTGTACACGGTCGACGAACTCTCGATCCCGGCGGTGAAGCACGCCGCCCTCGGCCAGCTCGAGACGCGCTACTGGAGCCAGGACCTGAAGAACGAGGCCAACGTCAAGTTCGTCGGCGACTACAAGAAGAAGTACGGCCGGCCGCCGTCGTTCTACGGCGCGCAGAGCTACGACGGCATCATGCTGATCGACTCGGCGGTGCGCGCGGTGAAGGGCAACCTCGCCGACAAGAAAGGCATGATCGCCGCGATGCGCAAGGCGGATTTCAAGTCGACGCGCGGCAAGTTCGCCTACGGCAACAACCACCACCCGATCGAGAACTTCTACCTGCTGAAGGCGGTCGCCGGTCCGACGCCAACCTCGGACCCGGTGATGGAAATCCAGAAGACCGTGTTCACGAACCACAAGGATTCGTACGCCAAGGACTGCAAGATGAAGTGGTAGGGGGCTACTGTCGGGATAAATGGGCGCGGAGACTCCGCGCCTTTTTTTTGACATGAACTACATCCTCATCGCCGAACAGACCCTGAACGGGCTGCAGCTCGGGGTGATGCTGTTCCTGCTCGCCGCCGGCCTGACGCTGGTGTTCGGCATCATGAACCTCGTCAACCTGGCGCACGGCTCGCTCTACATGGTGGGCGCCTACCTGACGACGTATTTCTACCAGGCCACCGGATCCTTCCCGCTCGCGGTCCTGCTCGGCCTTGCCGGCACGCTCGTCGTGGGGATCGTGACCGAACTGGTGGCGTTGCGCACGCTCTACGAACGGGACCACCTCGACCAGGTGCTCGCCACCTTCGGCCTGATCCTGATCTTCAACGAGCTGATCGCGATCCTGTGGGGCCGGGCCGCGCTCTACAGCACGATCCCGGACTACCTTTCGGGCCACGTGCAGATCACCGAGGGCCTGCGCTATCCGCTCTACCGGCTGGTGATCATCGGCGTCGGCCTCGCGGTCGCGGTCCTGCTCTGGTTCACCGTGTCGCGCACGCGCATCGGCATGCTGATCCGGGCCGGCGCGAGCAACCGCGCCATGGTCGCGGCGCTCGGCGTCAACATCCGGCTGCTCTACACCATCGTGTTCGGCGTCGGCGCCGCGCTCGCGGGCCTGGCCGGGCTGCTCTCGGGCCCGATCTATGCCGTGCAGCCGGGCATGGGCGAGCTGATCCTGATCCAGGTCTTCGTCGTCATCGTGATCGGCGGCATCGGCTCGATCCGCGGCGCGTTCGCCGGCGCGCTGATCGTCGGCATGGTCGATACCATGGGCCGCGCATTTCTCAAGCCGGCACTCGCCACCGTCCTGTCGCCCACCGCGGCCGAGACGGCCGGCCCGGCGCTCGCCTCGATGCTGATCTACCTGCTGATGGCAGTGGTCCTGGCTTTCAGGCCTTCGGGCCTGTTTTCGTCCGCCAAATGAAATCGAATTCCAGGACCTGGGCTCTCGTCGTGCTTCTTGCCCTGCTCGCGGCAGTGCCGCCGGTCGCCGCCATGCTCGGCCAGCCGTTCTACCTCGACCTGCTGCGGCGCGTGATGATCTTCGCCATCGCCGCGGTCAGCCTCAATCTGATCCTCGGCTACGGCGGCATGGTTTCCTTCGGCCACGCGGCCTACCTCGGCATCGGCGGCTACGCGGTCGGCATCCTGGCGCACCACGGCATCCACGACGGCTGGCTGCAATGGGGCCTCGCGATCGGCGCCTCCTCCCTCGTCGCGCTGGCGATCGGCGCGATCTCGGTGCGCACCAGCGGCATCTACTTCATCATGATCACGCTCGCCTTCACGCAGATGCTGTACTACCTGGGCATCTCGATCGCGGAATACGGCGGGGACGACGGCATGCGGCTCAAGGTGCGCAGCCAGTTCTCCGGGTTGATCGACCTGAACGACGCCGTCTCGTTCTACTACCTGGTGCTCGCGATCCTCGCCCTGTTCCTCTACCTGTCGCGGCGGCTGATGAATTCGCGCTTCGGGCTGGTGCTGCAGGCGGCGCGCTCCAACGAGGCGCGCACGCGCGCGATCGGCCTGTCGCCCTATCCCTACCGGCTGGCGGCCTTCGTCATCGCGGGCGCCATGTGCGGCGTCGCCGGCGCGCTGCTCGTCAACCACACCGCCTACCTGACGCCCGAATTCATGAACTGGACCCGCTCCGGCGAACTGATGTTCATGGTGATCCTGGGCGGCATCGCCACCACGTCCGGGCCGCTGGTCGGCGCGGCGGTCCTGCTGCTGCTGGAAGACGTGCTGCAGGGCTGGAGCGTGCTGCCGACGTGGGTGCACGACCATTGGCAACTCTACCTGGGCGTGATCCTCGTGCTGGTGGTGCTGTTCGCCAAACGCGGGCTTGCGGGGCTGCTGCCGGGCAAGAATGAATAATCTCCTTCTCGAAGTTCGGCAGCTGCGGAAATCTTTCGGCGCACTGGTTGCGACCGACCAGGTCGATTTTGACGTGCGGGTAGGCGAAACCCACGCCGTGATCGGCCCGAACGGCGCCGGCAAGACCACCTTCATCAAGCAGCTCTCGGGCGAACTGCGCCCGGACGCCGGGCAGGTGCGCTTCGGCGGCGAGGACATCACCGCGCTAGCCGCGCACCGGCGCTCGCGCAAGGGCCTCGCGCGCTCGTTCCAGATCACCAGCATCTACCGGGAGTTCAGCGCGCTCGACAATGTCGCGCTGGCGGTGCAGGCGCACGCGGGCCACAGCTTCCGCTTCTGGCGCGCCGCGCGCGACGACCGCGCGCTGACCGAACCCGCGGCCCGGATCCTGGAGAGAATCGGCTTGCTCGAAAGAAAGGACGTCCTCGCCGCCAATCTCTCCCATGGCGAGCAGCGCCAGCTGGAGATCGCCATGGCGCTCGCGACGCGGCCCCGCCTGCTGCTTCTGGACGAACCCGTCGCCGGCATGGGCACCGACGAATCGCAGCGCATGGTCGAGCTGCTGGCCGCCCTCAAGGGCGAGAAGACCATCGTCCTCGTCGAACACGACATGGACGCGGTATTCACGCTCGCCGACCGCATCTCGGTGCTGGTGTACGGGCGCATCATCGCCACCGGCACGCCCGCCGAGATCCGCGCCAACCCGGAAGTGCGCGCGGCCTACCTCGGGGAGGACCTCTGATGCTGGAGGTCCGCGGACTCGAGACTTCCTACGGGCCTTCGCAGGTGCTGTTCGGCGTGTCCCTGCGCATCGAGGCGGGCCAGGTCGCGACGCTGCTCGGCCGCAACGGCATGGGCAAGACCACCACCGTGCACTCCATCATGGGAATGCTCCGCGCCGGGGCGGGAAGTATCTCTTTTCATGGAAATTCCATTCACGGACTTCCGAGCTATCGCGTAGCGCAGTTGGGCCTGGGCCTGGTGCCCGAGGGCCGGCAGATCTTCCCCAACCTCACGGTGCGCGAAAACCTCGTCGCCACCGCGGCGAACCGCCGCAACGAGAAGGAGCCCTGGACCCTCGACAGGGTCTTCGACCTGTTTTCGAATTTGAAGCACAGGATGGGAAATTTCGGCAACCAGCTCTCCGGCGGCGAACAGCAGATGCTCGCCATCGGCCGCGCGCTGATGACCAACCCGCGCCTGCTGATCCTGGACGAAGCCACCGAGGGCCTCGCGCCGCTGATCCGGGTCGAGATCTACCGCGCCATCCAGCGCCTGAAGGCGGCCGGCCTGTCGATCCTCGTCATCGACAAGGACGTGAAGGCCCTGCTCCGCGTCGCAGACGTACACTACATGCTGGAAAAGGGCCGGGTGGTCTGGACCGGGAGCTCGTCCGAGCTGGGGGCAAACATGGAAATGCAACATCGGTATCTCGGGGTATGAAGCGCGAGAACGTCGTTGGCCGGGCGAACGTTGAGGACACTCCGGAACTGGAGGCCTACTACCAGGAACTGGAGCGCCGCGAGCTGGGCGCGCTCTGGAACGTCGCCAACGAGATCGAGCCCTGGCATCCGCAGCCGAAGTCGGTGCCGATGCTGTGGAAATGGCGCGACGTCCAGCCCATGGTGCGCAAGGCCGCGGAGCTGGTGAGCGCGGAAAAGGCGGCGCGGCGAGTGGTGATGCTGGTGAATCCGGGCCGCAAGGAATGGAGCGCGGCGGCGGGCCTGCTCTACACCGGCGTGCAGGTCATGAATCCGGGCGAATTCACTTCGGCGCACCGCCACCAGGCCTCGGCCCTGCGTTTTGTCATGGAGGGCAAAGGCGCGTACACGGTGGTCGACGGTGAGCGCCTCGCGCTGGGCGCGCGCGACTTCGTGCTGACGCCGAATGGCACCTGGCACGACCACGGCGTCGAGGCCGATGGCACGCAGTGCACCTGGCAGGACGGCCTCGACATCCCGCTCATGAATTCGCTCGACGCGAATTTCTACCAGGTCCATCCGCAGACCGTGCAGACTCCCGCCCCGCTCTCGCGCGAAAACTGGCAGCACCCCTATTCACCGACATTTTTGTACAAGTGGGACTCCTGCTTTTCGGAACTTCGCAAAGAAAAAACCTTTCTGTATAAAAACCCTATTACCGGCGGCCCGGTCATGCCGACTATGGGTGCGCAACTGGAACTCGTAGGGAAGAACTCGAAGGCCAGGAGGAATACCGGCAGCAGCGTATTCCAGGTCGCCGCCGGCCACGGCTGGTCCGAGATCGGCGGCAAACGGTACGAATGGGAAGAAAAGGACATCTTCGTCGTCCCGTCCTGGGCCGAATACCGCCACGGCGCATCGAGCGAGGCCGTGCTCTTCTCCTTCAATGATTTTCCGGCCATGCGCGCGCTCGGGCTATGGCGCGAGGACACATTCAACCGATGATCAGCGCGGAACAGAACGAATTGATGACCCGCATCGGACCGGGCACGCCGGCCGGCACCCTGTTGCGCAACTACTGGCAGCCCGTGGCGCTTGTCGATCAGTTTTCGAATTCTTCAAGACCTGTCTTGCCCATCAAGGTCCTTGGAGAAGAATTTGTATTGATAAGAAATTCAGAAAACCAATACGGCCTGCTCGACCGTCACTGCCCCCACCGCGGCGCCGACCTCGCCTATGGCCGCTACGAGGACGGCAAGCTGCGCTGCGTGTTCCACGGCTGGCTGTTCGACGTGAACGGCAAATGCCTCGAGACGCCCGCCGAACCCAAAGGCAGCCGCCTGTGCGAGCACATCCGGCAGCGCACCTATCCGGTGGCCGAGCGCAGCGGCATCGTGTGGGCCTGGCTCGGCGCGGGCGAGCCGTCCGCGTTTCCGCACCTTGATTGCTTCACCGCGCCCGACGCCTACACCTTCGCCTTCAAGGGCTACTGGGATTGCAACTGGCTGCAGGCGTGCGAAGTCGGCATGGATCCGGCCCACGCTTCCTTCCTGCACCGCTATTTCGAGGACGAAGACGTCGCAAATAGTTACGGAAGGCAGTTCCGCGGCAGGCCGTCGGACTCGGAGCTGCCGATCTCCAAGGTGCTGCGGGAGTACGACCATCCCGAGATCACCGTGGCGCGCACCGACTACGGCATGCGCATCGTCACCCTGCGCAGGATCGACGAGAAGCAGACGCACGGACGTTCGACGCACGTGGTGTTTCCGGAGGCCTTCGTCATCCCGATGAACGCCGAGATGACCATCAGCCAGTGGCACGTGCCGGTGGACGACTATGGCTGCTACTGGTATTCGATCTTCACCAGCTTCACCACGCCGATCGACAAGAAGATGATGCGCGAGCAGCGCCTGAAAACCTACCCGGCGCCCGACTACAAGCCGGTCTACAACCGCGCCAACGGCTGGGGCTTCGACGCGGAGCAGCAGCGCAAGGCCACCTACACGGGGATGGGCTTCGATATCAACATCCACGACCAGTTCGCCTGCGAGTCGCCCGGCCGCCTCTCCGACCGCACCAAGGAAAACCTGGGCAGCAGCGACAAGGCGATTGTTCTTTACCGGCGCCTTCTCCTGGATGCCTTGAACAAGAATTCTCGAGGAGAGAAAACACTCATGATGCTGGACCCCGCGCAGGCCGCCGCCCTCACCGGCCCGCCCGCGGTGGACGGCATCGGCCCGACCGGCCGCTGGGAGGACTACTACAAGGAAGCCGATTCCATGCGGCGCCAGCGCGCGCCGTGGTCTGCCAAGGCTGCATGAAAAATCAGGGTCAGACCACAAATTCGAAATCAGGGTCTGACCCTGATTTTGCCGGATGAGTTTCGTTTCACGGTTCGGTCTGTGGGACGCGGCGCAGCGCGCCGCGGCCAAACGCCTGGTCGCGCAAGTCGAGAAGCGAGGCATCAAGGCGATCCGTTTCTCGTTCGCCGACCAGCACGGCATCCTGCGCGGCAAGACGATCGCCGCCGGCGCGCTCAAATCAGCACTGGAGAACGGCGTCGGCATCGGCTCCACGATGCTGCTGAAGGACACGTCGCACAAGACGGTCTACCCCGCTTTCACGCCGGGTGGGGGAATCGGCATGAAGGAGATGGAAGGCTCGGCGGATTTCCTGATCGTCGCCGACCCCGGCACCTTTCGCATCCTGCCGTGGGCGAAGGACACTGCGTGGGTGCTGTGCGACCTGTATTTCTCCGACGGCGAGCCGGTTCCTTTCGATACGCGCCGGCTGCTGCGCGAGGCGCTGGCCAAGCTCGGCAAAGCCGGCTACGAATTCGTCGCGGGCCTGGAAATCGAGTTCCACGTCTTCAGGATCACCGACCCGCATCTGCGGCCGGAGGATGCGGGCAGCATCGGCCAGCCGGGCACGCCGCCGGAAGTGAGCCTGCTGACGACCGGCTACCAGCTGCTGACCGAGCAGCGCTACGACCAGATCGATCCGGTCGTCGAATTGCTGCGAACGAACCTGGACCAGCTGCAGTTGCCGCTGCGGTCGTTCGAGGTCGAGTTCGGCCCGAGCCAGATCGAGATCACGCTCGACGCGATGCGCGGCATGGCATCGGCGGACGCCATGCTGCTGTTCCGCAGCGCCGTGAAGCAGGTCGCGCGCCGCCACGGCTACCACGCGACCTTCATGTGCCGGCCCAGATTGCCCAACGTCATGTCGAGCGGCTGGCATCTGCACCAGAGCCTCTTGAAGCAGGGAAAGAACGCTTTTGTCTCGAAGGACGAATTCCTCTCGGAGACCGGAAAGCATTTCCTGGCGGGCATGCTGGAGCACGCGCTCGCGAGCTGCGCCTTCTCGACGCCCACGATCAACGGCTACAAGCGCTACCGGCCCTATTCCCTCGCCCCCGAGCGCGTCATCTGGGGCCGCGACAATCGCGGGGCGATGCTGCGCGTGCTGGGCGGCCCCGGCGACGGGGCGACGCACATCGAAAACCGCATTGGCGAGCCCGCGGCGAATCCGTACCTCTATTTCGCTTCGCAGATCCACAGCGGTCTGGACGGGTTGAACAGGAAATTGGCTTTGCCTTCGCCTACAAGAAATCCTTATGAGGAAAAGGCGCAAATGCTTCCCCGGTCGCTCGCTGAAGCGCTTGGACATCTGAAAGCGAGCCGAGTCATGCGAGACTCCCTGGGCGAGCACTTCGTCGACTACTTCTGCCACATCAAGGCGGCCGAGGTGGAGCGCTACGGCAAGGCCAGCAGTCCGTCCGCAGACGACCGCGAGGTGAGCGAATGGGAGCACCGGGAATACTTCGATCTGCTGTAGAGCACCTGGAGCGCGGCGACTGGCAGGCCGCGCACAAGATCGTGCAGGAGGACGAGGAATCCGCGTTGTCGTGCTGGGCGCACGGTATCGTCCACGTGCTCGAAGGCGACCTGCCGAACGCGCGCTACTGGTACGGCCTGGCGAAGCGCGCGTTTCCCGGAAAGTTCTCCGTTCCCGATGAAATCGCGGCCCTGAAGCAGGCCTGCGAGGGATAGTTTTTCTTTCCGTCCGATTTCCTTGCACGACCTGACAATTCGACCGCCCGCGACGGGCTCATACTCATGCTGGCCATGAGCAACCACGATACCCAGATGCAGCCAGCGCCCGGCGCGATGACGGAAAGCAATGCGAGCGGGCTGCGCATGGTGCTGCGCGTCCTGCTCGTCGTCCTTCCCACGCTGCTCGGCGTGATGATCCTCGCGGGAATGCCGCTGGCGCAGCAGCTGATCATGTGCGGCATGGTGTTCTGGAACCTGCTCGCCTGGCTGCAGTTCCGTTCGGGCCGGCGCGAGGCGAGCATCGCCACGGTGGTGTTCGGGCTGATTGCGTTCGGCACCGCCTTCTCGGCGGCCTACGGTTCGATCCGCAGCATCGGCACCGCGGTGTCGCTGGCCGGCGTGGCCGCCGCCGGCGTGTACCTCGACCGCCGCCAGCTCTTCGCGGCGGCGGCGATCAGCGCCCTTGCCGTGGGCGGGCTGGTGATCGGCGAGCGCACCGGCTACATGGGGCCGCCCGCCGGCTACGAGGTCGGGCTGGTGCACTGGATCGCCTACGTGACGATCTTCGGCTGCGTGGGGCTCGGCGCGTACCACGCGCGCGTCCTGCTGCTGCGCGCGCTCGAGCAGGCGCAACGCAGCGCCGAGCACCTCGCGCGGCTGTTCGACATGGTGCCGGTGGCGCTGGTGCTGACCCGCGCCGCCGACGGCAGGATACTCGAGGTCAATGCCGCCGATGAACGGCACTCCGGCTATCGCCGCGACGAGCGCGTCGGCAATACCTCGCTCGCGCTCTCGTGGTCCGACCCCGCCGAGCGCGCGCGCTTCATCGCCCTGCTGGAGGCCAAGGGGCGGGTCGCCGGCCTGGATGCGAAGCACCGCAACAAGGCCGGCGAATTGATCGACGTGCAGCTCTGGGCGGCGCCCCTGGACTACGCGGGCGAGCGCTGCATCGTGACCTCCGTGCTGAACGTTACCGCGGCCAAGCGCGAGGAGCGGTTGCTGCTCGACACCGCGGCGGGCGTGGCGGGCGAGACCGGCGAGCGCCTGTTCCGGACGCTGGTGCAGCATCTCGCCTCGACGCTCGAGTGCCAGATCGCCATCTGCGGCGAGTTCGGGCCTGGCGGCGGCCTCGCGCCGGAAGGCGTCCTGCACGCGCTCGCGATGGTCAAGGACGGCGAGGCCATGCCGCACGCGCAGCTCGACGTCGCGGGTACCCCCTGCGACGACCTGCCGCTCGACGGCTCGATCGCCTTCGCCTCCACAGGCATCGGCAGCCTGTATCCCGCCACCGCCGACGCCTTCGTCCGCCGCGTCGAGGGCCACGTCGGAATGCTCCTGCGGGACGCCCACGGCAAGCCACTCGGCGTGCTGAGCGCCTTCAGCTACCAGCCGCTGGAGCGCACGGCGCGCCTCGATGCCCTGTTCCGCATCTTCGCCGCGCGCGCCGAGGCGGAACTGCGCCACCTGCGGCACGACCGCGAGATCCAGCGCCTGAACCGCCGCCTGGAGAACCGCGTGCGCGAGCGCACGGCGGACCTCGAGTCCTTCTCCTATGCGGTGTCGCACGACCTGAAGGGCCCGCTCGACTCGGTCGTCGCCACCTCCTCGGCGCTGCGGCACGACTACGGCGGCGCCCTGCCGCCGGAAGCCCTGCGCTACCTGGACCGGATCGACCTGGGCGCCACGCAGATGCGCCAGCTCGTGGACGGGCTGACGGAGTTCTCGCGCCTGGGCCTGGAGTCCGCGGAACCTGCTTCGGTCGACATGGAAGCGCTGGTGCGCCAGGAGATGGGCGCGCTGCCGCGCACCCGACGCGTACGCTTCGAGATCGCCCGCCTGCCGTCGACCTTCGGCGAGCCGCGCCTGCTGGCGCTCGTCTGGCGGCACCTGCTCGACAACGCGGTGAAGTTCTCGCGCCACGCCGCGGAGCCGATCGTGCGCATCGCGGCGCAGGCCGAGGGCGGCGGCGTGCGCTACTCGGTGAGCGACAACGGCGCCGGTTTCGACGCGCGCCATGCCGACCGGCTCTTCAAGGTGTTCGAGCGGCTGCACTCATCGGACGAATACGAGGGTACCGGGATCGGCCTCGCGATCGTCAAGCGCATCGTCACGCGCCACGGCGGCACCGTGGACGCGAACGGCCTGCCGCACGGGGGAGCCACCTTCGCCTTCACGCTGCCGGGCTCCAGGCGCGCGGTCGAGCGCGTCACGCAGCCAGGAGCTTTGGCAGCACGGAGCTGATCGGTTCGCGGAAAACCGCGTCGGCGATGTCGTCGAATTGCGTCGGTTCGGCGTTGACGATGACGATGCGCGCGCCGGCGCCGCGCGCGAGAGGCACGGCGCCGGCAACGGGATAGACCTGCAGCGTGCTGCCGATGGCGAGGAAGACGTCGGCCTCGGCAGCGGCGCGCAGGGCGGCGTCGATCACTTCGGGCACCAGCTGCTGGCCGAAGGAGATGGTGGCGCTCTTGAGGATGCCGCCGCAATCGCGGCACGGGGGGTCGTCCTCGCCCGCGCGCACGCGATCGAGCGCCTTCTGCATCGGCGCGGTCATGCCGCATTGCATGCAGATGACCTTGCGCATGGTGCCGTGCACCTCGATCACCTTGCCGGCCGAGTTGCCCGCCATCTGGTGCAGCTCGTCGATGTTCTGCGTGATGAGCGCGTGCAGCTTGCCGCGCCTCTCGAGCCCGGCCAGCGCGAGATGGCCGGCGTTCGGCTTCGCTTGCCACGCCGTGTGATCCATGCGGCTCTGCCAGGCGAGCTTGCGCACCTCCGGATCCGCCATGTAGTAGCGGATGTCGGAGAGCTTCTCCGCCTTGGGGTTCTTCGTCCACACGCCCTGCGGGCCGCGGAAGTCCGGGATGCCGGAGTCGGTCGAGATGCCCGCCCCGGTCAGGACCACCACGCGCCCGGCCCCTTCGACCCAGCGCCGCACGCTCTCCACGGACTCTCGCATGGCGGACAGTCTAAACTGGGCCCGCATGAACCTTCTACTGCAGCATGTCCGCCGCACCCCCCTGCTATGGCTGCTGGCCTTCGTGCCGGCCCTGCTGGCGGCCGAGATGCTCGCGCCCCACGCGCACACCTTGCTCTTCGTGCTGTCGGTGCTGGCGATCGTGCCGCTGGCCGCCCTGCTGAGCCACGCCACCGAATCCGTCGCCGCCAGGACCGGGGACGCGGTCGGCGGACTGCTCAATGCGACGCTGGGCAACCTGACCGAGCTGATCATCGCGCTGACGGCGCTGCAAGCCGGCCAATACATGCTGGTGAAGGCGTCCGTCGCCGGGGCGATCGTCACCAACTCGCTGTTCATGCTGGGCGGATCGTTCCTGCTCGGCGGGCTGAAGCACCACGTCCAGGAGTACAACCGGGTCAGCGCGCGGATGCAGGCGGGCCTGCTGTTCCTTGCCGTCGTCGCTCTATTGATTCCGTCCGCGGTGATCAAGGTCGATTCGCCCGCTGCGGAAGGACTCAATCTCCAGTTGAGCCTCGGGCTGGCGGTACTGCTCATCGTCGCCTACGGCCTGAGCATGCTGTATTCGCTCAAGACGCATCGGGAGCTGTTCGCCAGCGCCGGACACGGCGAGGAAGGCGGGGAGCCATGGCCGGTTGGCCTCGCGCTGGCCGCGCTCGCAGGCGTCACGGTGCTGGTGGCACTGGTGAGCCATGTGTTCGTCGACTCGGTGCAGAAGGCGGCCGAGGGCCTCGGCATGACTCCCGCGTTCGTCGGCTTCATCGTGGTCGCGCTGGTCGGCGGCGCCGCCGAAATGGCCTCGGCCTTCTCCGGCGCGCGCAAGAACCGGTTGGACCTGAGCGTGGGCATCGCACTGGGGAGCGCCTCCCAGATCGCGCTGTTCGTGGCACCGGTGCTGGTGCTGCTCAGCTACGTGATCGGCCCGGCGCCGATGACCCTCGAGTTCTGGCCCGGCGCCGTACTGATGATGCTCGTCGCCACCCTTACCGCGACGCTCGTGACCAACAGCGGCCGCTCGACCTGGTTCGTCGGCGTGCTGGTGCTGATGGTATATCTCATCTTTGCCATGACGCTCTACCTGTTGCCGCCCGGAGGAGCTTGAAATTGAGCAGTCGCGACGCCGCCGATCCCGGATCCCGGGAGCGGCTGCTTGATCCCGTGGAGCGGGTCTCGGAGTTCCTGTTCGGCCTGTTCATGGCGCTGACCTTCGTCGGCGCGGTGTCCGTGGCGTCGGACGGGAAGGAGGAAATCCGGACCATGTTCATCGCGGCCCTGGGCTGCAACCTCGCCTGGGGCCTCGTCGACGGGGTCATGTATGTCATCCAGGGCGTCGCCGCCCGCGGGCGGGCGTACAAGCTCGCGCTTTCCGTGCGCGCCGCGCATGCCGAGGCAGGCCGCGACATTGTCAGAGGTTCGATGCCGCAAGGACTGGCGAACCTCGCGTCCACGGCGGAAATCGAAGCCATGCGTGCCCGCCTGGTCGCGCTGCCTTCGCTGCCCGAGCCGCCCGCGCTGCATCGCGACGACGTGCTCGGCGGGCTCGGCATATTCCTGATGTGCGTAATCTCGACTTTTCCGGTGGTACTGCCCTTCATGTTCTTCACCGACGTGGGAACGGCGAAGACCCTGTCCCGCGGCATTGCCCTGGCGCTGCTGTTCTGCGGCGGGCTCATTCTTGGCCGCTACGCGGGCTACGGCGGCTGGAAGGCCGGCCTGATCATGGTGGTCCTCGGCACACTGCTGGTGGCCGCGATCATGGCGCTGGGCGGATGAAGCGCGCACTGGCAGCATTTGGCGCGCTGGCCATTGCTTTTGCGGTCCAGGCCGGCGAAGAGGGCGCGGATTTCGCCGCCTCGAAGGGCGCCGGCGCCGAGGCGCAGCTGCACCAGCGGCTGCGCGCGGCGGTGCGAACGATACCCGGTACCGATACGCAGTACCTCATCGGCGGGTACCTCCAGCTCGACGGGTTCGCGACGCGCAAGCGGCAGGACGGCGACGAGCAGAACACGTTCTTCGCGTCGTCGATTCCCTTCGGCCCCGCCGGCAGCCATGGCGGCCTGAGCGCGCGGCAGTCGCAGTTCAACTGGCTTTCGCGCACGCCGACCGGGCGCGGCGACGTCGAGACGCGGCTCGAGGCGAACCTGTTCCCGCTGGACGGCACGACGGCGCCCACGCTCAACCAGCTCTACGTGAAGTGGGACGAACACCTGATCGCCGGCAAGACCTACTCCACGTTCATGGACGACGATGCGCTGCCGACCACGCTGGATTACAACGGCCCCGCCGGCGTGACCTTCTCGAGGCAGTGGCTCGTGCGCGGCACCGTCAAGCTCGGCAAGGGGTGGTCGCTCGCGGCTGCGCTCGAGGAGGCGCAGGCGGACCTCGGCGTGCGCGGCGCCGTGCTCGCGCTGCAGGCGTCAGGCGACCGGCCCGAATTCGCGGCACGCCTGCGCTATGAGGGCGAAGGCGGACATTTCCAGCTCGCGGGCCTCTCGCGGCGCGCCTCGGTCCGCGTGACGAGCCCGGCCGGCGCCACGGAACGCGGCGTATCGGGCACCGGCGTGTCGGCGTCCGGATCGCTATCGGTGCTCGAGAACGACACGCTGCTCTTCCAGGCCGCGAGCGGAAAAGGCGTCGGGCGCTATTTCAACGATCCTGTCAGCGCCACCGGCGTGGCGCTGAACGCGGACGGCACGCTCAGCGCCGTGCGCACCTCGGGCGCCACGCTCTATTACCAGCGCCAGTGGGCGCCGGACTGGATGACGGTTGCGGGCGCGAGCACGCTGCGGCTGAGCGACGACGGGCTGCACGTGCCGACGGCGCTGCGGCGGATCAAGTACGCCTCGCTCAACCTGGTCCACCGCCTGACGCCGACGCTGCTGTTGGGCGCCGAAGGCCTCTGGGGCGAGGCCGTCAGCGCCGGCGGCGCATCCGCGGCGAACCGGCGGCTGCAGTTCTCCTTGCGCTACCTGATCTTCTAGCACGCTACTTCCTGCCAGCCTGGCAAAGGTCCATCGCCGTGGAAAACAGGCCTTCCCGGATTCTCCCGTTCATCGTCGCGTCGCAATTCGCGGGCACTTCGCTCTGGTTCGCCGGTAACGCAGTGCTCGGCGACCTGCAAAGGGAATGGGGCCTCGGCCCCGAAGCGGTGGGTCACGCCACCTCGGCCGTGCAGCTGGGCTTTATCGCAGGCACGCTGGTATTCGCGGTCTTCGCGCTGTCGGACCGCATTTCGCCGCGCGCGCTTTTTTTCGCCTGCTCCCTGCTCGGCGCCGCGGCGAACCTGGGACTGCTCGCGGGCGGGAACAGCCTGGGAGCGCTTGCGGCGTGCCGCTTCGCGACCGGGTTCTTCCTCGCCGGGATATACCCGGTCGGCATGAAGATCGCGTCCGGCTGGTATCGCGCCGACCTCGGCAACGCGCTTGGTTTCCTGGTCGGGGCGCTCGTGCTGGGCACTGCGTTTCCCCATCTGCTGAAGGGACTCGGCCAGGCGTGGGCCTGGCAGAGCGTGATGCTCGGCGTCTCCGCGATCGCCGCGCTGGGCGGGTTGCTGATGCTGCTGGTCCCGGATGGCCCGTACCTCGCCCGGGGCGCGAAGTTCGATCCGCGGGCGCTTGCCCTGGTTTTCCGTTCCCGCGGTTTTCGCGCCTCTGCCTTCGGCTACTTCGGCCACATGTGGGAGCTGTATGCGTTCTGGGCGTTCCTGCCGCTGGCGATCGCGGCGCGGCCCGAGGTGGCCAATGGCTCATTGTGGGCGTTCACGGCAATCGCGGCCGGCGCGATCGGCTGCGTCGGCGGCGGACTGCTCTCGCTTCGCGCCGGCAGCGCGCGGGTGGCATGCGCGCAACTGGCGGCTTCCGGCGCGTGCTGCCTCGCGTCTCCCCTGCTCTACCTCGCGCCCGTGGAGGTGTTTCTCGCGTTTCTCGTCTTCTGGGGCGTGGTGGTGGTCGGCGACTCGCCGCAGTTTTCGGCACTCAATGCCGCGAATGCGCCGCGCGAATGGGTGGGCTCCGCGCTCACCATCGGCAATTGCATCGGCTTCGCCATCACCATTGCCAGCATTCAACTGCTGAACGCGGCGGTGGCCTGGTTGCCGGCCCAGTACCTTTTCCTGCTGCTGGCACCCGGGCCGGCGCTCGGGCTGCTCGCACTGCGGCCGCTGTTGCCGCGCCCGGCTCAGAACTCGCGACCGGCCATCAACTCGAGCCGGCGGTTATAGATCCCGGGCACGCCCTCGCCCCACAGGCGCGCGCCGCCCATGATGTAAAACCGCCAGTCGCGCGTCGCGTTCCAGCCGAGCTCGGCCTCCAGCACGGCGCCGGTCTTGCCGTCCTGGATCCAGTCGATGGTCGGTTTCAGGGTCAGCTTCAGCCAGCGGCGGTCGAACGTGTCGCGCATGCCGAATTCCGGCTTGGTGTGGTTGATGTCCTTGCGCTCCTTGTCGCCCGCGACGGAGACGGTCTGCCGGACGTGCCATTCGTAGCGCCACTCGTGCGCGCCGGAAACGTAATCGGGCGCCTTGCCCGGCACCGAATGCAGCGCCGCGCCGAGCTGGTATTTGCCCGCCCCCAGCGAGGACGGATCGGCAGTCGGAAAAGTCATCTCGAGGTCGCTCCCCAGGCGCCATCCTCCCGCCTGGAAGGGCCGGAAGTAGGCGCGCAGCTTGACGTCGCCCGGCCGCGGCCGGAACGGGTCGCCCGAGAAGTCGGTCTTCTCATCCGGGAACGGCAAGTCGAGACGCAAGCGCGATATCGTCCCGGCATGGAAGGTCTCCAGGCGCAGCGTGGTCCGGGTCGTCTCGTCCGGCGATGACCGCTCGCTGTTCTGGCGCCGTACCTCGATGCGCCCCGACGGGTCGTCGCGATCCGCGGACCAGGCCATGCCCGCGGGCAGGATCGCGAGCAGCGCCGCTGCACCACGCATCGATATCAACAGGGACTCCGCCGCGGACGACAATCCCGCGACTATAGCGTCTGGCGGGCGATTCGCAGTCTCGTGGCGCGCATGTCGTCCCCCCGCAGTTCGCGCAGCGCATAGCCGGCGAAGTCGTCGGCGACTTCCTTGCGCCAGTAGAGGTCCATGTCGGTGTTGTCCATGGGTTTGGCGCGATTGGCGATCAGCGACGAGGCTTCCGCGATGACTTCGTCGGAGAGTTTCTTGCCTTTCAGGAACCCGGAAGCCTTCTCGACCAGGAAAGGCCTGGACGCCGCGGCGCCGAGCGCAACTCTCGCTTCCTTTATCGAAGAATCAGAATCAAACTGCAAAGCAACTGCAACGCCAAGAATCGGGAAATCGAAGGAGCCGCGCCGGCGCAGCTTCCAGTAGGTGCTCTTCCAGCCTGAAGGAATCCTGACCTCGGTCAGGACTTCGTCGGGCTTGCGGGAGAGATACTCAATTCCGTCATTGCGATACAGATCTTCAAGCTTCACTTCTCGTGATCCTGAAGCAGAAACAAGCACGACAGAAGCACCCAGTGCGATGAGCGCCGGGGCGGTGTCGGTCGAGGAGACCGCGACGCAGCGCTTGCTGGCGGTGGCGACCCAGCAGGTGTCGCCGTCCTTCTTGAGGCAGAAGTCGATCGCCTGGCGCCACTCGTAGTTCTGGTTGTAGTAGGTGCAGCGGGTGTCGAGGCACAGGTTGCCGCCGAGCGTGCCGGCGTTGCGCAGGTGCGGCGTCGCAACCTGCGCGGCCGCCTGGCGCAGCGCTGCCGGTATGCCCTGTATCTTCAGAAGTTCCGTCAGGGTCAGGCCTGCCCCGAGCGTTCCGTTTGCCTTTTTAAGTTCTGAAATTCCTCTTAACGAAACCAGAATCCCCGGTGTCTGATGCCTGCGCTTCATGTTCGGCAGCAGGTCGGTGCCGCCGGCGATCAGCATCGCCTGCGGCCCCTCGCCCGCCAGGATCTTCGCTGCCTCCGCGACCGTGCGCGGGGCGCGGTAATCAAACCACGGCAGCCGAAGCACGCTTGCCTTCTTCCCTCTTGCTCTCCTTGCCGTCGCCGCCTTCTTCCGGAGTAACCACGTAGATGGGCGCCGGATACGGAACGGCAGGAAAGTGGTCCGGCCCGACCCTGGGGGAAAGGCCCTTTGATTTAAGTTCCAAAGCCTTAAGTACTTTGTCCGGCGTCACGGGAATCTCGTCGATCCGTACTCCCACTGCGTCGAAGATCGCATTGGCGAGCGCCGGCATGACGGGCAGCAGCGGCCCCTGCCCGACTTCCTTCGCGCCGAACGGGCAATTGGGATCCGGATCCTCGATCAGCGCCACGTCCACCTCCGGCATGTCGAGCGCGGTCAGGCTCTTGTACTCGAGCATGGAAGGCATCCTGTGGACCAGCGCCGAGGAGAGCTTTTCCGGCAGGCGGCGGAACGCCTGCTCTTCCATCAGCGCCTCCGACAGCCCCATGTACACGCCGCCGATCACCTGCCCGCGCGCGAGCACCGGGTTCAGCGTGCGGCCGATGTCGTGCGCGATCCAGATCTTCGGCACCTCGATCCAGCCGGTCTTCGGGTCCACCTCGGCCTCCACGATGCACGCCGAGAAGCTGTAGGCCGGTGAAGGCCCGACGCCCGAGCCCTTGTACCTGCCGGGCGGCCGCGGCGGCGCATAAGAACCCACCGCGCCGATCGTGCCGAATTTTCCCTCCGCGATCTCCACCGCTTCGCGGAACGAGATGCCGTCCGAGTTGCCGGCATGGAACACTCGGCCCATCGAGAACTCCAGGCGGTCGGGCAGCACTTCGAGCTTCTCCGCGACCGCATCCGCGAGCTGCGCCCTGACGCGTTCCGCCGCTTGCACGGCGGCGTTGCCCATCATGATGGTGACGCGGCTGGAATAGGAGCCCAGGTCCACCGGCGTGATGCCGGTATCCCCGGTGACGCAGCGCACGAGGCCGGTATCGATGCCGAGCACTTCGGCGACGATGGTCGCCAGCACGTCGTCCGATCCCTGGCCGAGTTCGGTCGCCCCGCAATAGACGGTTACCTGGCCGCTGCGATCGAGCAGCAGCTGCACGCCCGAGTGCGGCAGCTTGTTCCAGTAGATCGGCAGCCCGGCGCCGCACATGTAGGTACTGCAGGCGAGGCCAACTCCCTTGCCCTCGGCCATTTTCCCGTGTTTCTTTTTCCAGTCCGACCGGGCAACCACTTCCCGGATGCACTGGTTCAGGGCGGTCGAACCGACGTTCAGCCAATTGGCGGTCAGCGAATTCGCCTTGGTGAGCATGTTCAGGCGCAATTCGGCGGGATCCAGATTCAGCTTCTCGGCGATCTTGTCGAGCTGCACTTCCTGCCCGAAGCGCGGCTGAGGCGTGCCGTGGCCGCGCTTGGGACCGCAGGCCGGCTTGTTGGTGAAGGTGCGGCAGGCCTCGAACTTGAAGCGCGGCAGATCGTAGGTCACCGGCGTCAGCACGCCGGTGTAGAAGGTGCTCGCCGGGCCGTGCGAGCCGTAGCCGCCGCCGTCCAGCAGCGTCTGCAGGTGCATCGCGGTGAGCCTGCCCTCCTTCGTCACGCCGGTGCGCATCTTCATGAGCACCGGGTGGCGGCCGCGGTGCTGGTAGAACACCTCCTCCCGCGTCAGGCCGATCTTCACCGGGCGGCCGAGGACCAGCGCCGCCTTGGCGACCACCATCTCGTGGTTCGCCGGGTCGCACTTGCCGCCGAAGCCGCCGCCGTTGGGCGAGGCGATGACGCGGATGCGCGCTTCCGGGACCTGCAGCACGCGCGCGAGCTGGCGGTGCAGGTAGTGGGGATTCTGCGTGCTGGAGGTGACGAGCAGCTTGCCGTCGCCCTCGAGGTTGGCGAGCGTGGCCTGCTGCTCCATCGGCAGGTGCGTGTTGCCCTGGTAAAAAAACAGGTCTTCGAAGACGTGGTCGGATTTCGCCAGCGCCTCGTCCACGTCGCCGAATTCGTAGGACTGGTTGCGGTGGATGTTGCCCTGCTCGCCGTACTCGTGGATCCGGGGCTCGGGATTCCGCAGGGCGTCTTCCGGATCGCTGATGGTTTTCAGTTTCCTGTATTTGACTTCGAGCAGTCCGAGCGCGAAATCCGCCGTCTGTTCATCCGTGGCGACAACCGCCGCGACAGGATCCCCCACATGCCGCGCGTGGTCGGTGAGGGGGAACTCGTCCACGGACACCGGCATGATGCCGAAAGGCACCGAAAAGTCCTTCTTCGTCAGCACGAGCTGCACGCCTGGATGCTTCCCGGCCTTGCTCGTGTCGATCGACTCGACCAGCGCGTGCGGGTGCGGCGAGCGCAGCAGCTTGCAGTGCAGCATGCGCGGCAGCGACAGGTCGTCGGCGAAGCGCAGCGTGCCGGTGACCTTGGCGCGGCCGTCGACGCGCCGGCGCGGCTTGCCGACCACCTCGAGGCGCTTCTTGTTCACGTCTTTTCCTCGCGCAATACCCGGGCGGCGTCCTCGATCGCTTCGGTGATCTGCAGGTAGCCGGTGCAGCGGCAAAGGTTTCCCGCCGTCGCCTCCCTTATTTGCTCCCGCGTCGGGTTCAAGTTCCTGTCGAGCAGCGCCTTGGCGGTCATGATCACGCCCGGGGTGCAGTAGCCGCACTGCGAGCCGCCGAAGTCGGTGAAGGCGGCCTGCAGGGGATGGAGTTCGGGACCGCGCGCCAGTCCCTCGATGGTCTCGATCCGGCGCCCGCCGCATTCCAGCGCCAGCACCAGGCAGGAGAGCACGGGCTCACCGTCCAGCAGCACGGTGCACGCGCCGCATTCACCGAGCTCGCAGCCGTGCTTGGTGCCGGTGAGGTCGAGGTCCTCGCGCAGGACTTCGAGCAGGGTCTTGTAGGACGAAAAAGACACGGGGGTGGGCTCCCCGTTGACGGTCAGTTCCAGATGCACGCGCTGCGGAAGAGCGGCCATGGCGATTGTTTGGGCCCCAAACAAATTGCACTTTACTACAATAGCCGCGCATGAGCACCCGCATCGACACCTGCATCGACATCCACACCCACGTCGTACCCGAGAACTTCCCGGCCTACGCCGGCAAGGGGCGCGACCTGCCCTGGCCGGCGATGGCCGAGGCGCATGCCTGCCACCGGCACGTGATGATCTCGGGCAAGGTCTACCGCACCGTGGCCGACGGCGCCTGGAGCGTGCCGCGCCGCATCGAAGCGATGGGCGAAATGCGCGTCGCTCGCCAGGCGCTCTCGCCGATGCCCGAACTGCTGTCCTACTGGCTGCCGCTGGAAGACGGCAAGGTGCTGATCCGCTACCTGAACGAGCAGATCGCCGGCATGGTCGCCCTCGCCCCGCAGCGCTTCGTTGGCCTGGGCGCCGTGCCGCTGCAGGACGTGGACAGCGCAATTGTTGAATTGCAATTTGTTATCAAGCAGTTAAAGTTTTCCGGCGTCGAAATCGCGAGCCACGTCAACGGCGTATCGATCGGCGACGCGCGCTTCGAGCCCTTCTTCGCCGCGGCCGAGAACCTGGGCGCGGCCATCTTCGTGCACGCGCTGCGGCCCGCCGGCCAGGACCGCATCGTCGGCGCCTTTGCCGAGCAGGCGGTGTGCTTTCCCGGCGACATCGCGCTCGCGGCCGCTTCGATGATCACCGGCGGCATCGCCGCCCGCCACCCGAAGCTGCGCATCGCCTTCAGCCATGGCGGCGGCGCGCTGTCGATCCTCCTGCCGCGCCTGGTGCAGGCCTGGACCATGGTGCCCAAGGCGCGCGCATCGCTGGCCGAGTCGCCGGCGGTCTACGCAAGGCGGTTTTTCTACGACGCGCTGGTGTTCGATCCGGCGGCGGCGCGCTTCGTCATCGACACTTTCGGCAGTTCCCAGGTCTGCGTCGGCAGCGATTACCCGTTCAACATGGGCGACCGCGATCCGGTCGGCGCGCTGGAGAAAGCCGGGCTGGATCCGGCGGCGCTGGACGCGATCACGTCGGCGAACGCGTGCCGTTTCCTGGGTTTGTAGTCCGATTTCCGGTTCGTGCGGCAAGTCGCATTTGCATCAATCGCAACAAAGGTGTATTAGTTGAACCTGTGATGACGAGAAAAATCCTTTCTGTTGGATAGTGCGAGTCGAAGCGTCGCCTCCGACGCTCCCGCATTTTCTTGCTCGCAGGCCAAGCAACTCAGCCTGCATCACTCTTCTTCCCGCCAGATTTTTTCGAATTCGATGCGCTGGAGTTCGCTCCCGCGCTTGGATCGCCAGTCCGCCATCTATGGCGGGCGCGGCGTGATTGTCCCTCTAACCCCAAAAGGAGTTTCAAATGGCTAAGAAAAAAGCCAAGAAAAAAGGGAAGAAAAAGAAGTAGTTAGCTGATTTCCCCGCAATTCGAGGCAGCCCGGAGAGGTGGCCGGCAGTACCGGGCCGCATTGCCGTTATCGCTTGAGGCCCCATGCGGGGACGAATGAACTGCGGACAGCCCTGATGTTCGGGCTGCTCCGCAGGCATTCGAAATATTCGAACGCCGCAGTTTCCGGTTCTCTCGGAAAAATATCCGGATGGAAATCACCACGGGCCGGCCGCCGACGCTTTCGCCGCGCGGCATGGTCACCTGCCCGCACGCGCTCGCCTCGCAGGCGGGCGTCGATGCGCTGCGCGCCGGCGGCTCCGCCGTCGATGCCGCCATCGCCGCAAGTGCGGCGCTTGCCGTGCTCTACCCGCACATGACGGGACTGGGCGGCGACGCGTTCTGGCTGATCTACGACGCCAAATCCGGCCGCGTCCGTTACCTGGACGGCGGCGGGCGCGCGGCCGCGGGCGCGAACATCGGCTGGTTCGCCGAGCGCAGCATGGCGGAGATCCCGTTTCGCGGCATCCTTCCCGCCACGGTCACGACCCCCGGCGCGGTCGCAAGCTGGTGCGAGGCGCACGCCGCCTACGGACGGCTCCCCTTGGCACGCAACCTGGAAACAGCGATCGCCTACGCGCGCGACGGCTTCCCGGTCACCGCACGCCTCGCCGGCTGGATCGCGCAGACGGCGCCCGAACTCGCGCAACAACCCGAAGCCGCGGCGATTTTCCTTCCTGGCGGCACGGCGCCGCGCGCCGGCGCAAAGATCTCCAATCCCGACCTGGTGCGCACCCTGGACGCACTGGCGCAGGGTGGCCGCGCCGGATTCTATGAAGGCGAGACCGCCGCGGAAATGGCGCGCGTCGCGAAGGAGCGCGGCGGATTCTTCACCGCCGCCGACCTCGCCGCGCAGACCGCGCGCTGGGGCGAGCCGATCAGCGGCAGCTATCGTGGCCTGACCCTGTTTCAGACGCCCGCGCCGACCCAGGGCTTTACCGTGCTGCAGATGCTGAACCTGCTCGAGCCGCTGGAGCTGCATCGCAGGGAATTTCTCGGGCCCGACCATGTCCACCTGCTGGTGCAGGCGAAGCAGATCGCCTACCACGACCGCGACCGCTGGCTCGCCGACCCGCGCTTTGCCGACGTGCCGATGGACCGGCTGATCTCGAAAGCCTACGCGGGCGGGCGCCGGGCGCTGATCGATCCGGCGCGCGCGCTGTCCTGGGACAAGGTGCCGTCCTACGGCAGCCTCAAGGGCGACACGGTCTACATCGCGGCGGTCGACGCCGAAGGCAACGCCGCCTCGCTGATCAACAGCCTGTACGGTGTTTTCGGCTCGACGGTGGTGGCCGGCAGCACCGGCGTCATGCTGCAGAACCGCGGCGCCTATTTTTCGCTCGATCCACGGCATCCGAACCGGCTCGAGCCCGGCAAGACGCCGCTACACACCCTGATCGCCTCGCTCGGGTTTCGCGACGGCAAGCTGTGGAGCGTGCTGGGCTGCATGGGCGCCGACGGCCAGCCCCAGATCCAGTTGCAGGCCTACGTGGCGATGCTCGACTTCGGCTGCGGCATCCAGGAAGCGCTGGAAGCGCCGCGCTGGCTCTCGGGCCGCTTTGCGCTCGGCGAAGCCCGCGACACGCTGCACATCGAAGGCCGCTTCGCCGCCGCGACGATCGACGAACTGGCGCGCCGCGGCCACACGGTCAACCGCTGGGGACCGTGGAGCGAGCTCGCCGGCCATGCGCACGGCATCGTCGTCGACGGGGAGAACGGCATGCGCAGCGGCGGCGCCGACCCGCGCAGCGACGGCGCGGCGATCGGCTACTGAAGCATTAACGACGCCCGTCGTACCAGGGCCGGCAGTCGGAAGGGTTGCGTAGTGCGCGGCGCGGATGCAGGACCATCGTTCCAAGGAATCCAAGCAGCTCCCGCAGGCTGTAAAGGCGCACCTTGCGGTCGCTCGTATGCAGCGGATGTGCCTGAAGAATCAGGATGTTCCGCCCGCGCCGCCGTGCCAGGGCCTTGGCACGCTGGAAAAAATCGAGCTCCTCGGAGGCGTAGAGGTCTTCGCTGAAGCCGGCGAGCTCGATAAATGCGGCCCGCTCGCAGAAGATGAAGGAGCCGGCGCCCCAGCGGTTGATCCGGCTGATGGCATTCCAGATCCGGATGCCGACGCGGAAGACGAGGGAATCGCTGTCGGCGGCGATCACGGAACCGCCGGCCAGGCACTTGCTGGCCTCGATTGCCGCGCGCAGCTCGCCCAGCAGACCGGCGCTGGGGCACGAGTCCGCGTCCACGAACAGCAGCCATTCGCCGGTGGCCGCCGCCGCGCCGCGGTTGCGGGCGCGCGATATCTGGTTGTGCGGCTCGAATACCACCTGCGCGCCGGCCGCGCGCGCGATTTCCGCCGTCCGGTCGGTCGAGTTGTTGTCGCAGACGATGAGCTCCCAGCCGCCGGCGCCGTCGAACACGCGCGCCGCCGACTTGATGCTTTCAAGCGCCCCGGCGAGGAGGCGTTCCTCGTTGAATGCCGGGACGACGATCGACAGCTTCAGGCGAGGTGCTTCTTGAAGTGGGCGACCGTGCGCTCCCAGGAGAGCTTCGCCGCCGCCTCGTTGTAGCGCGGGGTCGAGTTGTTGTGGAAACCGTGCTGCGTGCCGGGATAGGTATGGGCCTCGTACCTTGCGCCCGCCGCCTTGAGCGCCGCCTCGTACGCCGGCCACATGCCGTTGATGCCCGCGTCGTTCTCGGCGAACTGGATCAGCAGCGGCGCCTTGATCTTCGGCACCTCCGCGGTGGCTGCGGCCGCGCCATAGTACGGCACGCCTGCCTGCAGGTCCGCGCCCATCGCCGCGGCGAGGAAATTGGTCGTCCCGCCGCCCCAGCAGAAGCCGGTCGCGCCCAGCTTGCCGGTCGAAAGCTTGTGCGACCTGAGGTAGCGCGCGCTGTTGAGCATGTCGGTGCGCAGCTTGCCCTGGTCGAGGCCCGCCTGGAGGGAACGGCCGTCGTCGTCGTTGCCCGGATAGCCGCCGGCCGGAAACAGGCCGTCGGGCGCGAGCGCGAGAAACCCGTCCACCGCGGCGCGGCGCGCCACGTCTTCGATGTAGGGATTGAGCCCGCGGTTCTCGTGGATCACCAGCACCGACGGGAACGGTCCCGCGCCTGCGGGCTGGACCAGGTAGCCGCGCATCTGCCCTGAATTGCCGCCGGGCGACGGGTAGTTCACGTACTGCGCCTTCATGCGCGCGTCGGTGAAGGAAATCGTCTGCGCCTGCGCGTAGCGCGGCAGCAGCGCCTGCGCCATCGCCAGTCCGCCCGCCACCAGCACGGCCGAGCGCGCCAGGAACTCGCGCCGGTCGATCCGGCCGTGGCAGTACTCGTCGTACAGGTCGAATATGCGCTGGTCGATCTGGGCCTGGGTTACCGGCTCGTTCATCTGCATGACGTTTCCTCCATTAGCGATCCGCGCGCATCAAGGTCATTGTGTTCCCCGCACGCCGCATTTCCACGTGCCGGAGAAAGCTCATCCCGATGAGGGTGGGGGTTTGCTGGGCGGTCGGGCTCACCGACACCGATCCGGCGACATTGTAAAACGCGATGTCGCCGACCTGCACGTGGGCGAGATTGACGACATAGACCGGGACCACGCCGTTCGCAGTCTGCGTCATGCCCTGCTTGCCCCGCAGGTAGTCAATTCCCATGCGTTGCGCATCGGCCACATTCAATGAAATGTAGGTGGCGCCGGTATCAATCACCCCTTGCACAGCGACACCGTTGACGCGCACGGTCGTCACGAAATGCCCCCGTGCATCCGCCGTCAGGACCGTCTGGGTCATGGTGGACTGGCCGATGCGCATGCTCATCGTCCGGCCATCGACGACCAGGATTGCCACCCCGTCCTGGATACCGGCCAGCCTTACGCCTTCCGGCGAGACCTCGCCGATCCGCAGCGCCCGAATGTTCTGGCCGTTGACGATCAACTGCACTTCGGCGGCCCCGATGCTCGTCACCTGGACCGTCGTGCCCCACGCCGGCAAGGCCGCCAGCAGCGCGAGCGCCAGGCCCGCAGCGCCGCGTCGCAGTGCCTCAGCCACGCAACCTGAAGCGCTGGATCTTCCCCGTCGCCGTTTTCGGCAATTCGGCGGCGAACTCGATCCAGCGCGGATATTTGTACGGCGCGAGCTTGGACTTGACATAGGCCTGCAGTTCCTCCGCCGTCACCTGCTTGCCGGGCTTCAACACCACGAAGGCCTTGGGCTTGACGAGCCTCTGCTCGTCTTCCTTGCCGACCACGGCGGCCTCGAGCACGCATTCGTGCGAAACGAGCGCGGCCTCGACTTCCGCCGGCGAGACCCAGATGCCGGACACCTTGAGCATATCGTCGGTGCGGCCGCCGTAGGCATAGTAGCCGTCGGCATCCTGGCTGTACTTGTCGCCGCTGCGAGTCCATTCACCGACGAAAGTGCCGCGGCTCTTGGCGCGATTGTTCCAGTAGAGGTTGGCCGCCGTCGGGCCCTTGATCAGCAATTCGCCCAGTTCACCCTGCTTCACCGCGTTGCCCTGCTCGTCCACCAGCCTGAGCTCATATCCCGGCACCGCCTTGCCCGTGGTGCCGGCGCGGATTTCGCCGGGCCGGTTGGAAAGGAAGATATGCAGCATCTCGGTGGAGCCGATGCCGTCGAGGATGTCGACGCCTGCCCTCTCCTTGAAGCTCCTGGCGATTTGCGGCGGCAGCGCTTCCCCCGCGGAAATACAGGATCTCAAGTTGAGGTTTTCCTTTCCTGGAAACGCGGGTGAAGCCAGCATGCCTGCATAAAGCGTCGGCACGCCGAAGAACAGCGTCGGCTTCCTTTCCGTGAGGCGCTTGAACACGGCGTCCGGGGTCGGACGCTCCGCCATCAATACCGTGGTTGCCCCCGCTGCGAGCGGGAAGGAAAGCGAATTGCCCAGGCCGTAGGCGAAGAACAGCTTGGCCGCGGAAAAGATGACGTCGGACTCCTTCAGGCCGAGCACCCCGCCGGCATACAGCTCGGCGGTCAGGCGCATGCTCGCGTGCACGTGCACCGTGCCCTTCGGCATGCCGGTGGAACCGGAGGAGTAGAGCCAGAAGCACGGATCGTCGCGGGTAGTGGGTGCAGCCTTTAATTCGGGATTCGACTTCGAAAGCAGTTCGGCAAAAGGCGGAACAAGAACGTGCTTCAGAAAGGGCAGCTTCGAAAGGAAGGGATCGAACTGCGGCTTGAGCGGCGGCGAGACGAGCAGCGCCTTGGCGCGGCTGTCGCAGAGCATGTATTCGTAGTCCTTCGGCGTCAGCAGCGTGTTGACCGCGACCGGCACGATGCCCGCCTCGATGGCGCCGAGGAAGGCCACCGGCCAGTCGATGGAATCGTGCATCGCGATGAGGACGCGGTCTTCCATCTTCAGGCCGACAGACAGCAGGTGGTTGCCGAAGCGATTTACGCGGTCGGCAAGCTCGCCGAAGGTGCATTGCCCTGCGTCGTCGATGTAGGCGACCTTGCCGGCGCGGCCGGCCGCGAGGTTGCCGCCGACCAGATCGTCAGCCGCGTTGTAGTCGCGTGGAATGTCCCTCGCCTGCATTACCCTCCCCCTCCGAGGAATTGGAATTGTACGTAGGGACAGACCACGTTTTCTATGATTCTGAAAACGTGGTCTGTCCCTGATTTTCTTTCGCCAGCGCGAGCCAACCCTTGCCCCACTCCTCCGCCATTTCTTCGGGCAGGACGCCCGAGGAGGCATCGTGCTGCACGCGCTCGCCGATGCGCTGCGCGCCCAGTTCCGTGAGGATGTCGTCGAAGCGCTTGCCGCCGAAATTGAAGGTCTCGGCATAGGTACGGTCGCCAAGCCCGAACACGCCGTAGCGCACGCGACCCAAGTCCGGCCGCCGCGCTTTCAGGTCCTCGTAGAAGGACCTGGCGTTATCGGGGACGTCTCCCTGGCCATAGGTGGAGGTGACGACCAGGAACAGGCCCTCGCGCTCGAACACGGCAGCATCGAGATCGTCCATGAGCAGCGTCTCGACCTGCAACTCGCCGTCATCCCACGCCAGTTCGAGCTCCTGGGCGACGAGCTGGGCGGTGCCGGTCATGGTGCCGACAAGCAAGGTAAGCTTCATTGACATCCAATATATTGCACCCTAAAATCAAAGTCAAGCACTATACTGCATCGACATCCCAGCCACCTACATGAACGCGCCTCTCACCGCCGCGCAGCAGGAATCCGCCTATCTCGCCCAGCTGGGCGAGCGCGTGCGCAGCTGGCGCAACGGCCGCGGCATGACGCGCAAGGCGCTCGCCGAGGCGTCTGGCGTCTCCGAACGCTACCTCGCGCAGCTCGAAGCGGGCCGCGGCAACATTTCGGTGCTGCTGTTGCGCAAGGTGGCGCAGGCGATGCGCGTCCCGGTGGAGAGCCTGGTGCGCGAAAGCGCGGACCAGGACCTTTCCCGGCGCCGCATCGCCCTGCTCGGCCTGCGCGGCGCGGGCAAGTCGACGCTCGGCGCGAAGCTCGCGGCCGCCCTCGGCGTGCCGTTCGTGGAACTCGACAGCGAGGTCGAGCGCGAGGCCGGCGCGAAGCTGGGCGAAGTCTTCGCGATGTACGGCCAGGAAGCTTTCCGCCGCTTCGAGCGGCGCGCGCTCGAACGGGTGATCCGCACCCACGAGGCCGCGGTCATCGCCACCGGCGGCAGCCTGGTGACCGATCCCGACACCTACCGGCTGCTGCTCGACAACTGCCACAGCGTCTGGCTGAAGGCGAAGCCCGAAGAACACATGAACCGCGTCATAGCGCAGGGCGACATGCGCCCTTTCAAGGGCAGGTTGGCCGCCCTTGAAGAGATCCGCAAGCTGCTGGCGGATCGCGACCGGCTCTATTCCCGCGCCAACGCGACCATCGAAACCTCCGGCAGATCCGTGAAGGCCTCGCTGGAGGAAATACGGACCAAGGTGAAAACATGATCAGTTTCGACACCCAGCCCGACAAGTACAACCACTGGAAGCTGTCCTTCGACGGCGCCGTGGCCACCCTCGCGCTCGACATCAACGAGGACAAGGGCATCGCGCCGGGCTACAAGCTCAAGCTCAATTCCTACGATCTCGGCGTCGACATCGAGCTGAACGACGCGCTGAACCGCATTCGCTTCGAGCACCCGGAAGTGAAGGCGGTGGTCATCACCAGCGGCAAGAGCCGCATGTTCTGCTCGGGCGCCAACATCTACATGCTCGGCCTCTCGACGCATGCCTGGAAGGTCAATTTCTGCAAGTTCACCAACGAGACGCGCAATGGCCTGGAGGACTCCAGCCGCCACTCGGGCCTGAAGTTCCTCGCCGCGCTGAACGGCACCACCGCGGGCGGCGGCTACGAACTGGCGCTCGCCTGCGACGAAATCGCCATGATCGACGACCGCTCCAGCACCGTGAGCCTGCCCGAAGTGCCGCTGCTGGGGGTCCTGCCTGGAACCGGCGGCCTGACCAGGATCGTCGACAAGAGGAAAGTCAGGCGCGACCTCGCCGACGCGTTCTGCACCACGGCCGAAGGCGTGCGCGCCGACCGGGCGAAGGAGTGGAAGCTGGTCGACCACGCCGCCAAGCCGCAGCAGTTCAACGAATTCGTGAGGAACCGGGCGCTGGAGCTGGCGAAGAATTCGGACCGGCCAGGCGGCGACGGGGTTGCCTTGACACCCGTGGTTCAGAAATTGGTCTGCCTGAAAATCAACAGGGAGGAACGGACCGCCGAGCTCACCGTCCAGGGCCCTTCCAAAGAAGACATTCAAATTCAAAGAAGCGCGTCCTGGTACCCGCTGCAGCTCGCGCGCGAACTCGACCAAGCCATCCTCGACCTGCGCCACAACCACCTCGACGTCGGCTTGTGGATCTTCAAGTCGAAGGGCGAGGTTCAGAATGTTTTGGATTTAGACCTTTTGTTGCAAGACCATGCCACAGATTGGTTCGTCCGCGAGACGCTTGGCTACCTGCGCCGCAGCTTCGCCCGGCTGGACGTTTCCTCGCGCTCGATGTTTGCGGTGGTCGAGCCGGGGTCCTGCTTCGCCGGCACGCTCGCCGAACTGCTGTACGCCGCCGACCGCATCTACATGCTCGACGCCGAGGAGAACGGGCCATCGATCGCCCTCTCCCCCCTCAATTTCGGCACCTATCCGATGGTCAACGGCGATTCCAGGATTTCGGCGCACTACTGCGGCGAGGTTCCGGAATTGCCGGCCGGAAAAATTCTCGACACGCAAACGGCCAAGAAGCTGGGCCTGATCACCGCCGCCCCGGACGACATCGACTGGGAGGACGAGGTGCGGATCGCCATCGAGGAGCGGGTCGCGCTGTCGCCCGACGCGCTCACCGGCATGGAGGCTTCGCTGCGCTTCAGCGGCCGCGAGAACATGCTGACGCGCGTCTTCGGGCGGCTGTCGGCGTGGCAGAACTGGATCTTCATCCGGCCCAACGCGGTCGGCGAGCAAGGCGCCCTCAAGGTCTATGGCACCGGCTCGAAGGCGAAATTCAACTGGGAACGGGTGTGATCATGAGCGGCATCAACTACTCGGAAAAAATCCCGAACAACGTCAACCTGGCGACCGACCGCACGCTGCAGCGCGCGCTCGAGCACTGGCAGCCGAAGTTCATCGACTGGTGGAAGGGCATGGGCCCGACCGACTTCCAGGGCGCCGACGTCTACCTGCGCACCGCGGTCTCGGTGGACGCCGACGGCTGGGCGCAGTACGGCGCGGTCAAGATGCCCGACTACCGCTGGGGCATTTTCCTCGCCGATCCGCTTGCCGAGCGCAAGATCGGCTTCGGCGACGCGATGGGCCAGCCCGCCTGGCAGCAGGTGCCGGGCGAGTACCGCTCCACCCTGCGCCGCCTGATCGTGACCCAAGGGGACACCGAGCCGGCATCGGTCGAGCAGCAGCGCCTGCTCGGCCACAGCTGCCCTTCCCTCTACGACCTGAGGAACCTGTTCCAGATCAACGTCGAGGAAGGCCGCCACCTGTGGGCGATGGTCTACCTGCTGCACGCCTATTTCGGCCGCGACGGACGCGAGGAGGCCGAGGAGCTGCTGCAACGCCATTCGGGCGACGCCGACAAGCCGCGCATCCTCACCACCTTCAACGAGCCGATCAGCGACTGGCTGTCCCTCTACTGCTTCACCTACTTCACCGACCGCGACGGCAAGTACCAGCTCAAGAGCCTGGCCGAATCCGGCTTCGACCCGCTGTCGCGCACCTGCCGCTTCATGCTCACCGAGGAAGCGCACCACATGTTCGTCGGCGAAACCGGCATCGGCCGCGTGGTGAAGCGCACGCTGGAGGTCATGAAGGAGCTGGGCACCGACGACCCGGCAAGAATCCGGGCGCACGGCGCCGTCGACCTTGGGCTGCTGCAGAAATACCTGAACTTCTGGTGTTCCTCGTCGCTCGACCTGTTCGGCAACGAAATCTCCTCCAATTCGGCGGCCAACTTCGCCAACGGGCTCAAGGGCCGGCCCGACGAGACGGCGTATGACGATCACGTGCTGCGGGAGAAGACCTTCGAGTTCACGAACCCGCAGGGCAGCGAGACCGTGCCGATGCTCAATGCGCTCAACGAAGTCATGCGCGAGTCCTACCTGAAGGACTGCGAGATCGGCCTGCGGCGCTGGAACCGCGCCATCGAGCGCGCCGGCTACCCGGGCCTCGCACTCAAGCTGCCGTCGATGCGCTTCCGCCGCACCATCGGCGCCTGGGCCGGGCAGCCGGTGGACCCGCTGGGGAATCTGATTTCGCAGGAAGCATTTTCCAGGGATTTGCATTCATGGATCCCGTCGGAACAAGACAGGATCTTCGTGAAATCCCTCATGCGACGCGTCGTCGAGCCCGGCAAGATCGCCGGCTGGGTGGCGCCGCCGGACCGCGGCATCAACAACCTGCCGGTGGAATACGAATACGTCAGGCTGAACTGATGGCAATCGTCGCCCCGAATCTCGGACGACTGCGCCAGTTCGTGCAGGACATGACGCGCGCGGTCGAGCGCCATGGCGCGGACGAGCCGCGCATGCTCGATGAAGGCGAGAAGCTGCTGAAGGGCCTGATCTCGAACGACGACTGGCTGCCGGAGGATTTCGCCGCGCCGTCGAAGGAGTCCTACCGCCAGTACCTGCTCTACTGCGATCCGCTCGAGCGCTTCTCGGTGGCGAGCTTCGTCTGGATGCCGGGCCATCGCACCCCGATCCACGACCACACGGTATGGGGCCTGGTAGGGGTTTTAAGGGGTTCGGAGCTTTGTGAAGAATATTCTGAAAAAATCGAGAAATTAAGCACCCACGAATCCCGCCGCGGCGACGTCGACCGCGTCTCGCCCGCGGTAGGCGACATCCACGTCGTCTCAAATGCGGGGACGCAGACGGCGGTCAGCATCCATGTCTACGGCGCCAATATCGGCGCGGTGCGCCGCCATGTCTACGATCCGGCCACAGGAAGGCCGAAGGAGTTCATTTCCGGGTATCACAATACCGCGATGCCCAACCTCTGGGACCGCTCGCGGGACTGAGGGCGGCTAGTTCGCGCCCCGGTTGCGCAGCAGGTTCGCGATGCGGTCGAACTTGGCGGCCTGCGCGAGGCTGAGCGGCGTCGCGCCGCTGGCGCTCTTCGCGTTTACGTTAGAGCCCTTGTCGAGCAGGTACTCGGCCACCTCGTAGCGGCCGTAGAGCACGGCCGTGTGCAGCGGAGAGGTGCCGCTCTTGGTACGGCTGTTGACGTCGGCGCCGCGCTGCACCAGCAGCCCGACGAGCGGCATTTCACCCTTCATCACCGCGTAATGCAGCGGCGATGCGCCGGCGCCGGGGTCCTTGGCTTCCAGGTCGGTGCCCTGTTCGATCATCTTGAGCGCGACGGCGTAGTCGCCCTTCGCGATCGCGGCATGCAGGCTGAGCGGCGCCGCGGCGGCGCTGGGATTGACCTCGACCGGCCTCGGCGCCTGCTCCTGCGGCATCCCGCTCGCCGGCGTGGGCGTCGTGGACTGCGTCGACGGCGGCGCCGGAGGCGGCGCGGGTTTCGCCGGCGTTTCGCCGCCGCCGAATATCGAGCGGAAGATATTGCGGATGCCTTCGACGATCGGATCGGGACCCTGCGCGCCCGCGGGCGGACCCTGCTCGGCCGGCGGCTGCTGCGCATGCGCGGCCGGCAGCGCAATCAGCGCCATTAACGCCAGTGCAAGGAACCATTCAGTGCGACGCAATGTCACTCCCCCATGACCCCGGAATAATACTCCGGCCCGGTCCGCCGGCCCGTCCTTTTGCAATAATACGCACCTCGTGAAATTCCTTTTCGACCTGTTTCCGCTGATTTGCTTTTTTGTCGCATACGTGGCGGCCGACATCTTCGTCGCCACCGCCGCGGTCATCGTGGCCACCGTCGGGCAGGTGGGCTGGCTGTGGCTGCGCAAGCGCCCGATCGAGCCGATGCTCTGGATGACCCTCGCGATCGTGCTCGTATTCGGCGGCCTGACGATCTACCTGCACGACAATCGCTTCATCCTGTGGAAGCCGACGATTCTCTACTGGCTGTTCAGCACCGTGATCGCGGGCGCCGCCCTCTTCCTCAGGAGGAACCTCATCCAGGCGATGTACGCCAAGGCCGAATTGCGCCTCCCGGACGCCATCTGGGCCCGCCTCAACTGGTCCTGGTCGATATTCTTCGCGCTCCTCGGGATCGCCAACCTCTACGTGGCGTTCAATTTCCCGGAATCGACCTGGGTCCAGGTCAAGACCTTCGGCTTCACGAGCGCGATGATCCTGTTCATGGTCGGACAGCTGCTGGTCATCTCGCGCCACGTGGTGGAGGAAAAAAAGCAGGAGGAAAAGCCGTGACCGTCGCCGAGGAAATGCGCCGGCGCCTGGCGGCGCTCGCGCCGACTCGGCTCGACCTGGTCGACGAGAGCGCGAAGCACGCCGGGCACGCCGGCGCCGCGCCGGGCGGCAACACGCACTGGAAGCTGACGATCGTGTCAGCCGCCTTCGCGGGAACCAGCACCGTCGCGCGGCACCGGATGATCTACCAGGCGCTCGGCGAATTGATGCAGAACCCGATCCACGCGCTCTCGATCCATGCCAGGACCCCCGCGGAAATTGACGGATAATGGCGGCCTGACCCTGAAAGGAAACGCATGAATAGTCGGATATTTTCCCTGGCATTGCTGCTGCCTTGCGCCGTGCTCGCGCAGCAGCCGCCCAAGGAAGCCGCCAAGGCTGCGCCCGCCACGGGGCCGCTCGCCACGGTGAACGGCGTGCAGATCCCGCGGCAGCGCATGGACGTCGTGGTACGCCAGCAGACGGCGCGCGGCACCCCGGACAACGAGCAGCTGCGCGCGCAGGTACGCGATGCGCTGATCAACAACGAACTGCTGAACCAGGAAGCGAACCGCAGCGGCATCGCCAGGAAGGCCGAGGTACAGCAGCAGCTCGAGATCACGCGCCAGGAAGTGATCGCGAACGCGGTGATCACGGAATACCTCCGCGCCAACCCGGTGAGCGATGCCGACATCCAGAAGGAATACGACCGCGCCAGGGCCCAGACCGGCGAGCGGGAGTTCAAGGCGCGCCACATCCTCGTCGCGACGGAGGAAGAGGCGAGGAGCGTGCTCGCCGATCTCAAGAAGGGCGGCAAGTTCGAGGACATCGCGCAGAAGCGCTCGCAGGACGCAGGCTCGCGCGCCAAGGGCGGCGACCTCGACTGGAACGTGCCGACCAATTTCGACAAGGCCTTCTCCGACGCGATGATCAAGCTGGAGAAGGGCAAAATGACCGAGGCGCCGGTGCGCAGCCGCTTCGGCTTCCATATCATCCAGCTCGACGACGTGCGTGCCGTGAATTTCCCGCCGCTGGCGCAGGTCAGGCAGCAGGTCCAGCAGCGCATCGTCAGCCAGAAGGTCGAAGGCCTGCTGCGCGACCTGCGGGCGAAAGCCAAGATCGAATAGCCCGGCGTAAGGAATTTCCCGCCGGCGCGACTCACCGGCACTGGAGGAATGCATCGATGATCCGGATCCTGCTGACTGCAATCGGCATTTCAGCCGCCGGCCTGGCCGGCGGCCAGACCCTTGCCACCGCGACGTTCGCCGGGGGCTGCTTCTGGTGCATGGAGGAGGCCCTGGAGCCGCTGCCCGGGGTGGTGTCGGTGGTTTCCGGCTACACCGACGGCCGCACCAGGAACCCGACCTACGAATTTGTATCCTCGGGCATGACCGGGCACACCGAAGCCGTGGAGGTGAAGTACGACCCCTCGAAAATCAGCTACGAAAAACTGCTCGACGCGTTCTGGTTGAACCATGACCCGACCACCCTCGCGGGACAGTTCTGCGACCAGGGCACGCAGTACCGTCCCGGCATCTACTGGCACGACGAAGAGCAGAGGCGCCTGGCGGAGGCGTCGAAGGCGAAGTACGAGAAACTGAAGGGCTTCAAGCAGCCGATCGTCACGCCGATCCTGAAGGCCTCGCAGTTCTGGCCGGCGGAGGACTACCACCAGGATTACTACAAGAAGAATCCGGTGCGCTACAAGTTCTACTCGAACGGCTGCGGGCGCTACAGCCGGCTGGACGAACTCTGGGGCAAGCTGCGGAAGTAGCCTAGAACTTGCGCACCCTTTCGATGTCGTCGACGCGTCCGCCGACGAGGGTGATGGTGGTGGTGAACGGATCGGCGGACGTCGGCATGTAGGTGTAGGTCTTCATCACCAGCCCGGTGCGCGCCGCAGTGCTGTAGTTGCGGCCGATCTGCACCGTCGCCGGCGCCGCGAGCGCGACGCCATGGTCCGACATGAGGTCCGGTTCGCCGGCGATGCCGAGCAGCTCGCCCTCGCTCATGCCGCGCTGGATGCTGATGTACTTGCGGAACTCGAGACCCCTGGGGCGCTTCGGTTCGGCTGCCGCGCGTGCCGCGATGTCCCTCTCCAGCTCGGCCTCGCGCCTGCGCTCGCGCTCTTCCATGCGCTCGCCCTGGCAACGGATGGTATGGCACTCGGTGCTCGGCGCGGCGGGCGGCGTGTCCTTCGCGTTCGGGTCGACGACCGTCGACCTGACGCCCTGCGGCGGCGCGGCATTCGAGAAATTCACCCGGCCCTCCGCATCGACCCAGCGGTAGATCTGCGCCGATGCCGGCACGGCAAAGGCCAGCAGGGCGGCGAGGACGGGAGGGCGCAGGTCAGTCATACCGGCCCAAGCGCAGCATGGTCGTGCCCGGTTTCACGTGCGCGAGGGAGGGCATTACCATGACGCAGTCGTCGTAAGGGGTCTTCCAGGCCGTGCCGCCATCGGTCGCGACCACGGTTCCGGCCTTCGGAATCACTTCCAGTCCCTTGAATGAATGTGGAAATCTGAAATCCATGCTCTTCGCCACCACCGCTTCCGTGACGCGGACCAGCCTTTGTACCGCAGGCGGCGCGAGCCGGGAATGGGATTTACAAATTGATGCATTTACCGCGCCCGTTGCCAGGAGGAAGCGAAACAGCGTATCGACGGCCACGTCGGCGGCGCTCTTCTCCCAGTGCTGGCCGCATTCGATCAGTACTGCGGTCCTCGGGCTGGCCGGATCGCCGAAACCGCCGCGCTCGATCATGCGCAGCCCGGCTGGGTGGCCGGTGTCGACCAGCAGGTCGCCGGGCACGCCGATACGCCGCGCCAGGGCCGCGCTTTTCGCACCGCCCTTGTCCTGCGAACCGCACACCATGATCGGCCGGCAGGGTTCATGCATGGAGTGCAGGTCGAGCAGGTAGTCGGCCGCGTCGACGAACGGCCGCAGCTGCCGCGCGCGGCGCAACTCGACGGTATCGCGCGGCCCGAGCAGCGCCTCGTCGGCCCAGACGCGGTTGTAGTCCTCATCGATGTAGCGCGAACGGTCCGGGTCGTCGAAATCGAAACGCGCGAACGCCGCGACATTGGCGAAGGCCAGCGTGAGCCTGCCTTGTTCCGGTCCTATCTTTTCATCGAAGAGGACCTTCAAGGCAAGGGCGCCGCAGAATTCGTTGCCATGCGTCAGCGCCTGGACCATCACGTTCGGCCCCGGCCTGCCCGAATCGACCACGTGCACGTAGTCGACACCAGTATTGCCCACCTTGTAGGGAGCGATATCGGGTGGGGCAATTTCGATCGGATGGTTTTTCAAATGAATTTTCCTATTTCACCCAGCAGAGCGGAAATATTCCTCTGCAAAACCGCGAAACCCTCGCTCTTCCGCAGCGTCGCCTCATCCATGTAGAGCCGCTTGCTGATTTCGATCTGCAGGCTGTGGCGGCCTTCGGCCGGGCTCGAATAGGCGCGCACCAGTTCCACGCCCTTGTACGGATCGTTCACTTTCACCTCGTAGCCCATGCCCGCCAGGACCGCGCGCACGAATTCGGTGAATTCCGGGCTGCAGGTGGTGCCGTCCCGGTCGCCGAGCACGAAATCGGCGCGCACGCTGCCCTCGCCGTCCTCACTCTGCCTGCCCGCCACCGAGCGCATCGAATGGCAATTGATGTGGTACACCTTGCCGAATTTTTCCCTTGTTTTTCCCAGCAGATCTTGAATTGCGAGGTGATAGGGAAGGTGATAGCTGTCTATTCGTTCCCGCACCGTCGCCGCCGAGAGCTTGCCCGCATAGATCGGCCTGCCGTCCTCCAGCGTGCGCCATATCAGCGCCTTGCCCACTTTCGCCTTGCCGCTCGGCCGGTATTCCCCCGGCCAGTTTCCCTCGACCAGGTCGAGGTCCACGTCGCCGGCGTGCCGGTTCGGGTCCAGGTAGGTGCGCGGCCACAGCGCCGCCAGCAGCGGTGCGCCGATTTCCGGCCCGCCTGCGTAGAGTTCGTCCACATGGCAGTCTTCGCCTTCGCGCAAGTCGGCCTCGCTCACCACCGCGCCGAAATCGTCCGGGAATTCGTGGCCCGAATGCGGCGAATCGAGCACCAGCGGAATCGCCGCAACGCCGGGACCGCGAATTTCGATCACTCGATTCACTTCGGGGCCCACCAGGTCAGGAGCCAGAAGTGCGGCAGCAGGTCCACGTGGGCGCCCCAGCCGTGGCGCGACGCCCGCCGGATCAGTTCGCCCTCTTCCGGGAAATTCTTCAGCACTTCGTGCGTACTGCCGTCGTCGAGCTTGCGCGCCTGGTACTCGTTGCCTTCCGCGTCGCGCCGGGAAACGGGCGTGCTCGACCCTGCCACGTAGCGGTTGTCGTAGAACGCAAGCAAGGCGCCGGGCGCGACCGCGCCCACTGCGTGGGCGAGGAATGCCTCGAGCCGGAGCAGCGGAACGTGCGACCACCAGTGGCCGGCAAACAGCGCGTCGTGCCGCCGGCCAAGATCCGGGATCTCGTAGGCGCTGCCGCGAATGAAGGCGACCTTGCCCGCGTTGGGCTTCGTGCGGGCGATCGCCAGCACCTCCTCGTTCAGGTCGAGCGCCGTGACCTGCGCGGCGCTGCCGGCGATCACGTCGGTCCAGTAGCCGGTGCCGCAGGCGAGCTCGAGCACGCGCCTGCCCGCGAAGATTTTCCCGATCCGCGCCCGCAGCACGGCGAGGTCCGCCTGCCGCTCGGGCTTGGCGTAGATGCGCTCGTACTCCGCTGCGCGCCGGGCGTAATAGGCGGCGAGATCGTCCATTCAGCGCGCGAGTCTCGGATTGAGCTGGTCGCGCAACTGGTCGCCGACCAGGTTGATCGAGAGGATGGTGAGGAGCAGCGCCACGCCCGGATACATGCTGATCCAGTATTTCCCCGAGAGCAGGTATTCGTAGCCGTTCGCGATCAGCAGGCCGAGCGAGGGTTCGGTGGTCGGCAGCCCCAGGCCGAGGAAGGACAGCGTCGCTTCGAGCGCGATGGCGTGCGCCACCTGGACGGTGGCGACGACGATCAATGGCGGCATCGCGTTCGGCAGGAGGTGGCGCAGCACGATCCGCGCATGCGAAAAACCGAGGCTGCGCGCCGCGTCGATGTATTCCCTGCCCCGCTCGACGATCGCCGCGGAACGCGCGGTGCGCGCGTAGTAGGCCCACTGCACGCAGACCAGCGCGATGATGATCTTGTCCACCCCCTTGCCGAGCACCGCGATCAGGATCAGGGCCACGAGGATCGCGGGAAAGCCGAGCTGGATGTCCACCACGCGCATCAGCAGCTGCTCGGCGCGGCCCCCGGCGTAGGCGGCCGCTACGCCGAGCAACCCGCCCAGCACGAGGGCGATCAGGCCGCTGGCGACGCCGACCATGAGCGAAACGCGCAGGCCGTAAAAAATCGCGGAGAGCATGTCCCTGCCCTGTCCATCCGTTCCAAGAACGTATTTGCCCCCGGGGGCCAGGCGGGAATCGAGGAGATCGAGCTTGCCAAGGTCATAGGGGTTCTGTGGCGCGATCCAGGGCGCGAACAGCGCCACCAGCACGATGAGCCCCAGCACCGCCAGCGCGCCGGCGGCGATGCGCGAGCGGAGGAATTCCCGCATCATGCGCTGGACCCGTCCAGCCTGACGCGCGGGTCGAGCGCCGCGTACAGGATGTCGACCGCCAGGTTGATCAGGATGAACATGACGACCACCACCAGCAGGTAGGCGACCACCACCGGCCGGTCCAGCTGGAACATCGAATCGATCACCAGCTTGCCCATGCCGGGCCAGGCGAAGACGGACTCGGTGACGATGGCGAAGGCGATCACGGAACCGAGCTCGAGCCCGATCACCGTCACGAGCGGGATCATGATGTTTTTCAGCAGGTGCACGCCGATGACGCGCGCGCGCGGCAGGCCCTTGGCGCGCGCGAAGCGGATGTAGTCGAGCAGCACCTGCTCGCGCACCTGCGCCCGCGTCAGGCGGATGATCAGGGAAAGCTTGAACAGGGCGAGGTTGAGCGAAGGAAGAAACGCGTATTTCAGTCCTTCGAGGGAGAGGATCGATACGGGCAGGCCGAAGACGTCCTGCGTCGGCCCCCGTCCCGTCGAAGGCAGCCAGCCCAGCTGCACCGCGAATACCATGATGAGCAGCAGTCCAACCCAGAATGTCGGCAGCGAAAAGCCGAGGATCGACCCGGCCATGATGGCCTTGCTGGAAATTCTTTCCGGATACAGGCCGGCATACAGGCCCAGCGGAATACCGGTCCCCACCGACATGAGCATCGCGAGGAGCGCGAGCTCGAGCGTCGCCGGCATGCGTTCGAGGATCACCTCGATCGCCGGGCGGCCGAAGACGAACGAAAGGCCCAGGTCGCCGCCCGCCGCACCCTTGAGAAAGACCCAGTACTGCTCCAGTACCGGGCGGTCCAGGCCGAGGGCGGCCGCCGCGCGCGCCTTCTCCGCCTCGTCGGCGGCGGGATTGACCAGGATCTCGATCGGGTCGCCGACCAGGTACAGCCCGCCGAACACCAGCGCCGAGGTCACGAACAGCACCAGCAGCGTTTGACCGAGCCGGCGCAGGATGAAAGCCGGCATGCCTACTTCGAGGGCGAAACCTCGAACGCAAAGGTGTACTGGTCGGCGCGCGCCTTGTAGGCGAGTCCCTTGCGCATCGCCCAGGTGCTCACCTCGTAGTGCAGCGGGACGAGGCCCTGCAACTCGCCGACCGCCTTCTCCACCGTCGCGGCGAGCAGCATGCCGCGCTTGGTGTCGTCGATGGTCGTAAGTGCGCTGGATAGCAGTGCGTCCACCCCGGCGTCGGAAAAACGGCCGCGATTGGAGGTCCCCATGCCGCCGCCGGCGTCGAAGGTTGCGAGCAGCGAACGCAGCGGCGAACTGTTCTCGCCGGTCTCGGCGCCCCAGCCCGCGAGCAGGAAGGAAAACTCCAGCTTGGAGCCGCGCGAGAAGAACACCGCCGACGGCATCGCGTCCACCTTGGTCGCGATCCCGCCGCGCGTGAGGAATTGCGCCACGCCCTGCGCGATCCGCTCGTCGTTGATGTAGCGGTTGTTCGGCGTGTGCAGCGTGATGCCGAAGCCGTTCGGATAGCCCGCCGCCGCGAGCAGCTTCTTCGCGCCGTCCAGGTCGTAATTCTCCGGCTGCAGCCGCTTGCTGGTGCCGAAGAAGTTCTCCGGCAACAGCTGGCCGGCGGCCTTCGCCTGGCCCTCCATGATGCGCGACACGATGGCGTCGCGGTCGATCATCTTCGAGATCGCCTTGCGCACGCGCGGATCGCGCAGCGGATTCGCTTCCAGCGGTCTGCCGTCACGGTCCGTGACGAAGGGCGAATTCTTCTCCCGCGCGCTGTCCATGTGCAGGTAGATGATGCGGTTCGACACCGCGGACGCGATCGAAACACGCGCGTCTTTCGAGAGCTTCTCGATGTCGGTCGTGGGCACGCCCTCGATCATGCGCACGTCGCCGGCGAGCAGCGCGGCGACCCGCGCGGCGGAATTGGCGATCATGCGGAAGCGCACCTTGGCGAAAGCCGGCTTCGGACCCCAGTACCTGTCGTTCGCCGCCATCACGACCCGGTCGCCCGCCACGTACTCGACGAACCTGTACGGGCCGGTGCCGATCATCGCCTTGCCCGAATTGAAATCCTCGGTCTTCGCCGCGTCGGCGACCTTCTTCGGCAGGATCTGGATGCCGGACAGGTCGTTCGGCAGCAGCGGATACGGCCGGTCCGTCTTCAGGCGCAGCGTGTACTTGTCGGGCGCCGAGGCTTCCTTGATCGGCCGCGTATAGATCGCCAGCGACGACGGGCTGTTCGGCACGTTGGGCACGCGCTTGAAGGTGGCAATGACGTCATCAGCGGTGAAGTCCGAGCCGTCGTGCCACTTGACGCCCTTGCGCAGCTTGAATTCCCAGGTGGTGTCGTCCAGCGCGCGCCAGCTCTCCGCGAGCCCCGGCTTCTGGTTCTGCTGCTCGTCCTGCTTCACCAGCGGGTCGAAGAAATGCTTGGACATGCCGTTGTTCGGCGACAGGTTGTGGAAATGCGGATCGAGCGAGGTGATCGGCGTGGACAGCGCGATCGAGAGTTCCTGGGCAAGCGCAGGGCCGGCAAACAGCGCCAGAACGAAGAGAATGATCGGTTTCATATGACGAAGCTCTCCAGGGTTTCGGGGGCGAACAGCGCCTCGGGCTCGAGCAGGCGCGGCGAAAGCCCCTGCTCGTGGTGGTAACGCAGAAAAGTCTCGAGCGCCTGCCGGTTGGCGGCGAAGCCGTAGGGCCACCAGTCGTCGCCCATTTCGCGCCGCGCTTCCTCCACGTGGGCGAGCAGCCAGGGCAGCATCGACTTGAGCGCCGCGGTCTCGGCGAGGTCGCGGTAGGTCTTGCGCTGCGCCGCCGCGAACGCCTTGCTGAGCGACTGGGCGATCCAGGGATTCGCGCGATAGACCTCGCGGCGGATCACCACCGTGTGCATCATCGGAAAGATCCGCGTGCGGCGGAAATAGTCCTGCTCGACCGCGGCGAAATCCGGGAACAGCCGGCGTACGTCGCCCGGCCGCGTGTGGAACGTGGACGGCGCCCGCGCGGTGTACAGCGCGTCGATCTCGCCGTCGGCAAGCATCTGCGACAGGGTCTGCCGCGGGCCGATCGGCCGCAGCCGGAACCGCGGCGGCAGCGAGATCTTGAGCTTCTCGTCGCGCCCCGTCTGCTCTTCGCCGCCGCTCAGGTACTCGACGCTCTCGGCGCGCACGCCGTATTCGTCGGACAGCAGGCCCCGGATCCACACCGGCGCGGTCATCTGGTACTCCGGCACGCCGACGCGCCGGCCGGCGAGCTGCCGGGGCTCGGTAATGCCGCTTTTCGCCGAGACATAGATGCTCGAGTGGCGGAAGAAGCGCGACGGAAACACGGGAATGGCGATGAACGGCGGGTCCTCGCGCGCCAGCGACACCGTGTAGGACGACAGCGACATTTCGGCAATGTCGAATTCCCGGTGCCGCAGCATGCGGAAGAAAGTTTCCTCCACGGGTTGGGTGAGGAACACGAGGTCGATGCCGTCGGGACGCACCTCGCCCGAGGCGAGCGCCGCGACGCGGTCGTAGTCCCAGCACGCGAGCGTGAGGTGAAGCCTGTTCATGGGCGCTTTTTCATCGGCAATAACTAGTAATATTAGTGCACCAACCGCTTTCTGCATCGAAAAAAGGCCGAACCTGCTTACCGGAGATGTCACGGGTCTGCGCGGCGTCGATTTGGGCGTGCCCGATGTCGCCGCGCACGCGCGCTTCTATACCGAAGTCTGGCGCCTGAGCATGGTCGCCGAGCGCAATGGCTCGGCGTACCTGCGCGGCACCGGCGCCTATTGCCACATCCTTGCCCTGCATCCGCGCCGCGAAGCCGCGCTCCTGTGCATCAACCTTGCCGCGGCGGACCGCGCCGCCGTCGACCGTCTGCACGCCCGGATCACGGCCGCCGGCGCAGGCCTGGTCGGCAAACCCGCCCCGATCGATGAACCGGGCGGTGGTTACGGGTTTTCGTTCACGGATCCCGAAGGCCGCTCGGTGCGCTTGATCGCCGGGGACGCGCGCCACGCGGACGCGAGCCTCCTTCCCGACCGGCCCGAGAGAATCACGCACGTGGTGCTCAATTCCGCGCGGCCGGAGGATGCCGCCGCGTTCTGGGTTGAGGCGCTGGGATTCGAGGTCAGCGACCGCTCGATGCTGACCTTCATCCGCTGCAATGACGACCACCACAACATCGCGTTCCACCCGGCCAAAAGCGCGACCCTGCACCATGTCGCGTTCGAGATGGACGGCATCGATTCCGTGATGCGCGGCGCGGGCCGGATGCGAGATGCCGGCCGGCCGATCGAGTGGGGCCCGGGCCGCCACGGCCCCGGCAACAACGTCTTCGCCTATTTCGTCGGTCCCGACGATTTCGTCATCGAGTACACCGCGGAAGTGGCGAAGGTGGACGGGAACTACCGGCGCCGCGAACCCAAGGACTGGGTCTATCCGCCCGGCCACAGCGACCTGTGGGGCGCGACCCTGCCGCCCAGCGCGCGGATGAGGGCTGCACAGGAGAAAATCCGGTTCGCCGAAGGGCTGTTCCACCCCTAAAATGACAGTCTTCGGGCAAGGCGTTGCGAAGGATGGCTGAGGATCCCAAGAAGAAGTTCGATGCGGACGCGACCGTCGCGCTGCCGGCTGCGGGGCCCGACCCCGACGCCACCGTCGCGCTGCCGGCTGCGGCCATCGACCCCGAGGCCACCGTAAACGGCCCGATCGTCCGGCCCGAGCCCGATCCCGAAGCCACGTTCACCGGCCTGGCCGCGAAGAAATCCCCGGACCCGGACCGCACCGACCGGCGGCCGGCATTCGATCCCGACGCCACGGTCAATCCGGCGGAACGCGCCAGCTTCGATCCCGACGCCACTTCCCGGGTGCCGAGCCCGGGGAAATTGCGCATCAATCCCTTTGCGCCGAAGTCGGCGCCGGATTCCATCCAGACGAATCTCTCGGCGCTCGGCGGGCTCAATGCGCTGGTCGCGCTGGCGAACCCGATCCTCGGCGCCGTGCCGCAGATCCGCCGCGCGCTGCGCCACCCGGATCCCGCGGGGCTGCGCGCCAACCTGCGCGACCAGATCGAGTCGCTGCAGACCAGCGCGAATTTCGCGGAAGTGTCGGACGCCGCGGTGGAAAGCGCCGTCTATGCGCTCTGCGCCCTGCTCGACGAATCGGCGGCCGCCACGCCCTGGGGCGGAACCTGGATCGACAACGGCCTGCTCAAGGATGTTTGCGGCGAGCGCGGCGCGGCGGAGGGACTCTTCACGCGGCTCGACGCGATTTGCGCCAGGCAGGATCCGGACGACAACGACAGCGCCGACCTGCTCGAGTTCTACGCCGTGTGCCTCGCGCTCGGCTTCGAGGGCCGCTATCGCAAGGCCGAGGGCGGCCGCCAGTCGCTGATCGAAATCCGCAACAACGTGTACGCGATTGCTTCGCGTCGGCGTCCCCGCCCCGACGGGCTGTCCGGGCACTGGCGCAGCCGCACCGCGGAAGCGGCGGCGGCTCCCGCGCTCGAAATGGCAGCCAAGGTGTCAGCGCAGCTTTCGGCGAAGCAGGCGGCCGGCGCTACCGCGGAAACCACGCTGCCACCCGTACGGCCGCCGCTGCTGTCGCGCCTGCCGCGGCGCGCGATCTGGAGCGCTGTCGGCGGGATCGTCGGTGTCCTGCTCGTGTTCTACATGGCGGCATTGCGGCTGCTGGATGACGAGACGAGAAACGCGCTGGCCCCCGGCGGCAAGTCCAAGGCCCGCGTAGAGCAGGCGGCTCCCGCGCCTGCGCCTGCGCCGCTGGCCGCAAGCGCGGCGCTGGCCCGGGCGCTCGAAGGAGAAGCGGTGACGCTCACGGAGGGCGCCGGACAGATCGCGCTCGCGTTGCACCATGAGCGCCAGTTCGCGCCCGGCGGCACGCAGCCCGCCCCGCAACTGCGGCCGCTGCTGCAGAAAATCGCCGCGGCCCTCGACGGCATCCCGGGCTCGATCGTCGTCGCGGGCCACGCCGATGCGTCGCCGACCCGGCGTTTCGCCTCGAACGTGGAACTGTCAGCGGCGCGGGCGCAGGCGGCCGCCCGGATCATGGCGCCGAAGCTGGGTGATCCGAAGCGGCTCACGGCCGAAGGCAGGGGCGAAGCCGAACCGCTCGCCCCCGGCGATACCGACGCGAACCGCGCGAAGAACCGCCGCGTGGTGATTCTCCTGAAGCCGGCGCCATGAGCCTGCTCGACCAGCTTGCCGCGGCCGGCGAGGAAGCCGCCGCGGACAGGAATACGGACCTGCGCGTCGCGAAGGAGCTGGAGTCCATCCAGGCGCGCTTCGAGCAGGCGGCCGCGGCGCTGAAGAGCGCGCGCTATCCCAACCCGGACGGCAGGCCGCGCGCGGTCGAGGAATTGCCCTGGTACGTGCTGATCGGCGCGCCCGGCTCCGGCAAAACCACCGCGCTGATCAATTCCGGCCTGCGCTTCCCGCTTTACACGGCGGAGACCGGCGCCTCGGTGCCGGGCGTCGGCGGCACGCGCAACTGCGACTGGTGGTTCGCCGACGAGGCGGTGCTGCTCGACACCGCGGGCCGCTACACCACGCAGGAGAGCGACCGCAAGGCCGATAGCGCGGCCTGGCACGGCTTTCTCGCGCTGCTCGGCAAGTTCCGCCCGGCGCCGCCGCTCAACGGCGCGCTGGTCACGGTAAGCGTGCTCGACCTGATGCTCTGGTCCAAGCTCGAGCGCGCCAAGTTTTCCGCCCACGTGCGCATGCGCCTGTCGGAAATGTATGCGGCGCTGAACCAGCGCTTTCCCGTCTACCTGCTGGTCACGAAGCTGGACCTGCTGGCGGGCTTCACCGAGTTCTTCGGCGACTACGACCAGGCGGCCCGCATGCAGGTCTGGGGCACGACCTTCGACCATGACATCGACCCGGCGCTGATGGCGCCCGCCTACGCGAAGGATTTCGCCGCCCTGGAAGACCGGCTGGCGGCCGAAATGCTGGCGCGCCTCCACGAGGAGCCCGACCTGCAGCGGCGCGCGGCGATCTACCGCTTCCCGCAGCAGTTCCACCCCCTCGGACCGCTGCTCGGTGAATTCGCCGCGCTGGCCTTCGGCACGCAGGTGAACCACCTGCCGTTGCAGCTGCGCGGCATCTATTTCACCAGCGGCACGCAGGAAGGCAACCCGATCGACCGGGTGCTGTCGACGATGGCGCGGGCGTTCAAGCTGGAGCGCAATGCCACGGCGCTCATGCACGGCACGGGCAAGAGCTACTTCGTCACCCGCCTGCTGCGCGAAGTGGTATTCCCGGAGCAGGGCCTCGCGGCGGTGGAGAAGCCTCCACCCGCGCCGCCGGCCGAAGAGGATTCACCGGCGTAGTTCGTCGTTCCCGCGAAAGCGGGAACCCAGGTTTTTATTCGGACTCTTCGATCCACATCATCTGGATCGCTTCGAGGATTTTCTCGCCGCTGCGCTTGGGATCGTCGTCGAAACCGGGCAGCGCCAGCACCCAGTTGCGCAGGTCGACGAAGTTGATCGCCTTCGGGTCCTGATCCGGAAACTGCTCGAGCAGCGCGATGGCGATGTCGCGCGAGTCAGTCCACTTCATTTGTTTCCGCCCCCTTCGCGCTCGTAGTTGATGGTGTATTTCGGGATTTCGATCACGAGATCGGCCGCCGTCATTCGCGCCTGGCAGGACAGGCGCGAGGTCGCTTCCAGCCCCCAGGCCTTGTCCAGCATGTCCTCTTCCTTCTCCTCGGCCGGCTCGAGCGAATCGAAGCCTTCCCGCAGCACCACGTGGCAGGTGGTGCAGGCGCAGGACTTCTCGCAGGCATGCTCGATCTCGATGCCATGCGCGAGCAGGATGTTGCAGAGCGTTTCGCCGACGGACGCCTCGAATTCGACGCCCCCGGGGCACAGCGTGGCGTGCGGCAGGACGGAGAGCTTAGGCATCGAGATTGGCCACGTTCCTGCCTGCGAGAGCGCGTTTCACGCCCGCATTCATGCGGCGCGCGGCGAATTCCTCGGTGGCGCGGTTCAGCACATCGCTCGCGAGCTTGATGGCGCGGGGATCCGAGGTCGAAAGCACCTTGTCGAGGTTGCCGATCTTTTCTTCTATTGCCCTTTTTTCTTCAACATTCAAGAGCGAACCATCCTCGGCAAGCCCGCTCCGCGTCGCGTCCAGCAACCGTTGCGCGTCCACCCTGTGCTCGTTCAGCGCGCGGGCATGCATGTCTTCCCTCGCATGCTCGTACGAATCGCGCAGCATGCGCTCGATGTCCGCGTCGGCGAGGCCGTAGGACGGCTTGACGGTCACGGAGGCCGCCGCGCCGGTGGTCTTTTCCCGGGCCGACACCGAGAGCAGGCCGTCGGCGTCCACCTGGAAGGTCACGCGCACGCGCCCCGCCCCCGCGACCATCGGCGGGATGCCCTTCAGCTCGAAGCGCGCGAGCGACCGGCAGTCGGCGACCAGTTCACGCTCGCCCTGCACCACATGGAAGCTCATCCCCGTCTGCCCGTCCTTGAAGGTGGTGAATTCCTGCGACTTGGCGCAGGGAATGGTGGTATTGCGCGGCACGATGCGCTCGGCAAGGCCACCCATGGTCTCGATCCCCAGCGACAGCGGGATCACGTCGAGCAGCAGCCAGTCTTCGCCCTGCGGCTTGTTGCCGGCGAGCACGTTGGCCTGCATCGCGGCGCCCAGCGCCACCACCTTGTCGGGGTCGAGGTTGTTGAGCGGGTCGCGGCGGAAAAAATCCGCCGCCGCGTGCTGGATCTGCGGCATGCGCGTCGCGCCGCCCACCATCACCACGCCCTTCACCTCCTCCACCGCCAGGCCCGCGTCGCGCAGCGCCTTGCGCGCAGGTCCAAGCGTCTTCTGCACCAAATGCGCGGTGATGCGCCCGAAGGTTTCGGTGTCGAGCGTCAAGTCGACGAATTCGCCCGACGACAGCCGCGCACTGATATGCGCCTGCGCATGCCCCGTCAGGTACTCCTTGGCCTCGCGCGCCTTGACGAGCAGCAGGCGCATGTCGCGCGGCGCGAGGGGCGCGAGCTTCGCCTCCTCGACGATCCAGCAGAACACGCGCTGGTCCCAGTCGTCGCCGCCGAGCGCGGCGTCGCCGCTGGTGGCGATCACCTCGAACACGCCCTTCGAGAGCTTCAGGATCGAAATATCGAAAGTGCCGCCGCCCAGGTCGAACACCGCGTAGATGCCTTCCGTGGAGTTCTCCAGCCCGTAGGCGATCGCCGCCGCCGTGGGTTCGTTGAGCAGGCGCAGCACGTTGAGGCCCGCGAGCTTCGCCGCGTCCTTGGTCGCCTGGCGCTGCGCATCGTCGAAGTAGGCCGGCACCGTGATCACGGCACCGGTAAGGCCGCCGTTCAGCGACTTCTCCGCGCGCGACCGCAATATCTTGAGGATTTCGGCCGACACTTCGACCGGGCTCTTCACCCCCGCCGCCGTCTTGATTTGCACCATGCCGGGCGCGTCGATGAAATCGTAGGGCGCGTTCTCGGCATGCGCCACATCCTTCAGCCCGCGCCCCATGTAACGCTTCACCGAGGCGATGCTGCTTTTCGGATCCTCGGCCTGGTGCGCCTGCGCGGCGTAGCCCGCCTCGATCTTTCCGTCGGGCAGGAAGCGCACGATGGAAGGCAGCAGCGAGCGGCCCTGCGCGTCCGGCAGCACCGTCGCCGCGCCGCTGCGCACCGTCGCGACCAGCGAGTTGGTGGTGCCCAGGTCGATGCCCACCGCGAGGCGCTGCTGGTGCGGCTCCGGCGACTGGCCCGGCTCGGAGATCTGGAACAGGGCCATCAGATCTCCAGCGCTTCGTACCTGGCGTCTATTTCGTCCCCGAACCTGTCCAGAAACATCAGTTTTCTCACCAGATCCGTCGCCGCCGCGAGATCGCGCCTGACGTCCATTTTCTCCAGGATCTGGCTTTCTATTTCCCGCCTTTCAGCGGCAAGTGCGCGGGAAATGAGATCCAGATCGCCGCTATCCTTCGCCTCCGCAAGCTTCTCCCGCAGTTCCATCTGTTGCAACAGGAAGTCGCGCGGCATGGCGGTATTCGTCTCGAACCCGACATCCACCCCGTTGAGTTCGAGGAGGTATTTGGCGCGCTGCACGGGACTCTTGAGCGTTCGGTAGGCTTCGTTCACCTGCGTCGTCATCTGCATGGAGGCGCGGCGCTCGGCATCGCCGGCGTGCGCAAAGCGGTCGGGGTGAACTTCGGCCTGGATGTCACGGTAGGCGCGGTCCAGATGATCGAGGTCCAGCGCGTAAGCCGGCGTCAGGCCAAACAACTCGAAGTGATTCTTCAAAACCTCAAACGTTGAAACTCTCGCCGCACCCGCACTCGTCCTTCACGTTGGGGTTCTTGAATTTGAACCCTTCGTTCAGGCCTTCGCGGGCGAAATCGAGTTCGGTGCCTTCCAGGTACGGCAGGCTCTTCGGATCGATCACCACCTTGACGCCGTGGCTCTCGAACTGGACATCGTCCGGGTTCACCGCGTCCGCGTACTCGAGCTTGTAGGCCATGCCCGAGCAGCCCGTGGTGCGCACGCCCAGGCGCAGCGCCACGCCCTTGCCCCGCTTGGCGAGGAAGTTCTGGACGTGGGTGGCGGCCTTCTCGGTGAGCGTAACGGCCATGTTGATCAGACCGCCTTTTCGGCGGGCTCCTTCACGTGCTTCTTCTTGTAGTCCTCGACCGCGGCCTTGATCGCGTCCTCGGCCAGGATCGAGCAGTGGATCTTCACCGGCGGCAGGGAAAGCTCCGCGGCGATCTGCGTGTTCTTGATGCCGGCGGCCTCGTCGAGCTTCTTGCCCTTGACCCATTCGGTCACGAGCGAGGACGAGGCGATCGCCGAGCCGCAGCCGTAGGTCTTGAAGCGCGCGTCCTCGATGATGCCGTCCTTGCTGACCTTGATCTGCAGCTTCATCACGTCGCCGCAGGCCGGGGCGCCGACCATGCCGGTGCCGACCGAGTCGTCGCCCTTGTCGAAGGAGCCGACGTTCCTCGGGTTTTCGTAGTGGTCCAGTACCTTGTCGCTGTATGCCATTGTCGTGCTCCGGTTTACTTCAGTGCGCGGCCCATTGGACCGTGGACAGATCGATGCCTTCCTTGTGCATTTCCCACAGCGGCGAGAGGTCGCGCAGCTTCTCGACCTTGCTCCTGAGGTGGCCGATCGTGTAGTCGATCTCCTCCTGCGTCGTGAAGCGGCCGAGCGTGAAGCGGATGGAGCTGTGCGCCAGCTCGTCCGAACGCCCCAGCGCGCGCAGCACGTAGGACGGCTCGAGCGAGGCCGAGGTGCAGGCGGATCCCGAGGACACGGCGATGTCCTTCACCGCCATGATCAGCGATTCGCCCTCGACGAAATTGAAGCTGAGGTTGAGGTTGTGCGGCACGCGCTTCTCGAGGTGGCCGTTGACGAACACCTCTTCCATCTGGCTCATGCCGGCGAGCAGCTTGTCGCGCATCGCCCGGACGCGCTCGCGTTCGACGGACATCTCGAGCTGCGCGAGGCGATAGGCCTCGCCCATGCCGACGATCTGGTGCGTCGCCAGCGTGCCGGAGCGAAAGCCGCGCTCGTGGCCGCCGCCATGCATCTGCGCCTCGAGCCGCACGCGCGGCTTGCGGCGCACGTAGAGCGCGCCGATGCCCTTCGGGCCGTAGGTCTTGTGCGCCGAGAACGACATCAGGTCCACCTTCAGCGCCTGCAGGTCGATGTCGCACTTGCCGGTGGCCTGCGCCGCATCGACGTGGAAGAGGACGCCGCGCCTGCGGCACAGCTCGCCGATCGCGGGGATGTCCTGGATCACGCCGATCTCGTTGTTCACGTACATCACCGAGACCAGGATCGTGTCCTTGCGCAGCGCCGCTTCCAGCTGGTTCAGGTCGATGAGGCCGTCGGCGCCGACCTCGAGGTAGGTCACCTCGAAGCCGCGGCGCTCCAGCTCGCGCATCGAATCCAGCGTCGCCTTGTGCTCGGTCTTGACCGTGACCAGGTGCCTGCCCCTGGTCTTGTAGAACTCCGCCGCGCCCTTGAGCGCGAGGTTGATCGACTCGGTCGCGCCGGAGGTCCAGACCAGGTCCTTCGCGTCGCAGCGCACCAGCGCGGCAACCTGCTCGCGCGCCTCCTCGACCGCTTCCTCCGCCGTCCAGCCGAAGGCGTGCGAGCGGCTCGCCGGATTGCCGAAATCCTCGGTCAGGTAGGGAATCATCTTCTGCGCCACGCGCGGATCGACCGGCGTGGTGGCGGAAAAGTCCAGGTAGATGGGCAGCTTCATTACGCCGCGACTTTTTCGTTCGACTGCTTTTCCGCCGGGTTCTCCCTGCCACGGAAATCCTTGATCACCTGCACCTGCTTGCCCTGCTGGTGCGAGACCACGTCGGCGAGCGTCACCGAGCCCAGGTAGTCGTTCATCTTCTCGTTCAGCGTCGCCCACAGGTCATGCGTCACGCAGCGCCGGTCATCGATGCAGTTTTCCTTGCCGCCGCATTGCGTCGCGTCGATCGGCTCGTCCACCGCGGTGATGATCTCCGCCACCGAAATCCCGCCGGTCGGCCGCGCGAGGCAATAGCCGCCGCCCGGGCCGCGCACGCTGGTCACCAGCTTCGCGCGCCGCAGCTTGCCGAACAGCTGTTCGAGATAGGACAGCGATATGTGCTGCCGCTCGCTGATCGCGGAGAGCGTCACCGGGCCGCGCGTCTGGCGCATCGACAGATCCACCATCGCCGTTACCGCAAACCTGCCTTTGGTCGTGAGTCTCATGGTTGTGCCGTTCCTTGATCCGGGGCATACCCGTTGGAATTACTCAAGTATACCAAATCCCGAGTGAATTCGTCAGGTATATATTAATATATAAATCAGTTACTTGATCGCCCTCAGCTGCTCGGCCGAGGAGCGTTCGGCGGCCTGTTCCATGCGCCGCATTTTCTCGGTCAGCGCGGCGACCGTCCGCTCGAGTTCCTGCGCGTGGTCGACCAGAGATTGCAGCGTCTTGGCATAAGGATCTTCCTGGTCCGGCACCACGCCATAAGCCGCGAACTGCGCTTTGCCCTCTTTCTTCGCGCTCGATTCGACGATCCGGCCCGGGATGCCGACCACGGTCGCGCCGGCCGGTACTTCTTTCAGCACCACGGCATTGGACCCGACCTTTGCACCGTCGCCGACGGTGAAACCGCCGAGCACCTTCGCGCCGGCGCTGACCACCACGCCCTTGCCCAGCGTCGGATGGCGCTTCGTGCCGCGGTACAGCGACGTGCCGCCCAGCGTCACGCCCTGGTAGATGGTGCACTCGTCGCCGATCTCCGCGGTTTCGCCCACGACCACGCCCATGCCATGGTCGATGAACACGCGCCGGCCGATTTTTGCCGCCGGGTGGATTTCGATGCCGGTGAACCAGCGGCCAAGGTGCGAAGTGAAGCGGCCCAGCCAGACCAGGCCGTGCGTCCAGAACCAGTGCGCGACCCGGTGGAACCAGACGGCGTGCAGCCCGGGATAGCAGGTCAGTACCTCCCAGGTCGAGCGCGCCGCGGGGTCGCGCTCGAAGACACTGGCAACGTCTTCACGTAGCTGCCTGAACATGAACGCTATTTTAAGGTGTCCGACTAAAATGATCAACTATTTGGCTTTAGCCTTGAGCAAGGCCTTGAGGAGCCCGCGGATGATGTTCACTTCCTCCCGCTCCAAATCGGGCACGCGGGAAAACAGGCGCCGCAGGCGCGTCGGCAGTTTCGAGCTGGACGCCGGGTCGAAGAACTCGCTTTCGATCGCGGCCTGCTCCAGGTGAGCGTACAGGCCCTCGAGGTCCGCCACTGTCGCGGGCTTTTCCATTCGCATTTCGTGTCTTTTCTGGCGGGAAGTCAAAAACAATTCATAGGAAACCACCTGGACCGCCTGCGCGAGATTGAGCGAACTGAACGCCGGATTCGCCGGTATGTGCACGAGGTACTGGCAGGCCAGCATTTCGTCGTTGGTCAGGCCGGCCTGCTCGTTGCCGAAGACGAAGGCCACGTCGCCATCGAGCGCCGCGGCGCGCGCCGCCGCGCCGCGGACATCGAGCACCTGCGTGGACCACTCGCGCGGCCGCGCCGAGAGGGCGAACGCGGCGACGCAGTCGACGATGGCCTCGGCGAGGCTCGCATGGATCCTCGCCTGGTCGAGCACGTCGATCGCACTGGTCGCCATCCAGCGCGCTTCGGGCGCCGGGAACTTCTCCGGCGCAACCAGGCGCAGGTCGGCCAGCCCCATGGTCTTCATCGCGCGCGCGGCGGCGCCGATGTTGCCCGGATGGCTGGGGCGGCAGAGCACGATTCGAATTCGGGACAAATGCGGGGATTGTCGAGTCACCATAATAGAATACGCGCCCCATGCATCCGATGCTCAATATCGCGGTCAAGGCCGCCCGGCGCGCGGGCAGCATCATCAACCGCGCGGCGCTCGACCGCACCCAGCTCGAGATCCGCTCCAAGCGGGCCAACGATTTCGTGACGCAGGTGGACAAGGCGGCCGAATCCGCGATCATCGACATCGTCCGGCAGGCCTATCCCGACCACGCGGTCCTCGGCGAGGAATCCGGCGCACTGGAGGGAAAACCCGCCGGCAAGAATTCCAGCGGCTCTGCGTTGAAGGCGGAGTACCGCTGGATCATCGATCCGCTGGACGGCACCACCAACTTCATCCACGGCTTTCCGCAGTACTGCGTCTCCATCGCCCTTCAGCATCGCGGCGCGATCGAGCACGGCGTGGTCTACGATCCGGCGAAGAACGAGCTGTTCACCGCCTCGAAAGGCCGCGGCGCGTTCCTCGACGACCGCCGCATCCGCGTCGCCAAGTGCACGAAGCTCGCCGACGCGCTCGTCGGCACGGGATTTCCCTTCAAGGAAATGTCCCGCCTCGAGCTGTATTTCCGCCAGTTGCGCGCGGTCATGCAGGGCTCGAGCGGCGTGCGGCGCGCGGGCGCGGCCGCGCTCGACCTCGCCTATGTCGCGGCCGGGCGCCTGGACGCGTTCTGGGAGCTGGGACTCGCGCCCTGGGACATGGCCGCCGGCGCGCTGCTGGTCCAGGAAGCCGGCGGCATGGTCGGCGATCTCGCCGGCGACGCGGGCTGGCTGGAAAGCGGCGACATCGCCGCGGCGACGCCCAAAGTGTTCACGCAGCTGCTCACCGCCCTGAAGTGATTTCCGGCCCGGCCGGCTAGCTTTCCGCGGCCGCCGGAGCGAGGAACTGCAGCACGCGGTTGCGCCCCGACTGCTTCGCCTGGTACATCGCGCGGTCCGCGCGCGCGACCAGCGAATCCAGGCTGTTGCCGTCCTGCGGGTGGCTCGCGACGCCGATGCTCACCGTATTGGCGATCTGGTTGCCGTCCACTTCCAGCGGCATGGAGGCAACCGCGTCGCGGATCCGCTCGGCGACCTCGAGCGCGCCCTTGGCCGGGGTCTCCGGCAGCAGGACGACGAATTCGTCGCCGCCGTAGCGGGCCAGGACGTCCGTGTAGCGCAGTTCGGCCTGCGCCAGCCGCGTCAGCTGGCGCAGCAGGCGGTTGCCGGCTTCGTGGCCATGCGTGTCGTTCACCGCCTTCAGGTTGTCGGAGTCGATCATCATCACGGTCGCCGCGCGGTTGTAGCGCAGCGCCTGGCCGAACAGGCGGTTGGCGGCAATCGAAAATCCGCGCATGTTGGGCAGCCCCGTCAGGTCGTCCGTCTCCGACAGCATCTTCGCCTTGTTCAGGCCGTAGCGTATGTCCGCGGAGAACATGGTCACGATGTAGGCGACCAGGATCACGGGCGCGATCTGCGCCGCGAAGCCGCCCAGAAAGGACAGCGACACCAGCTTGTTCATCGAGAAACTGCCGCCGATGAACACCTGGCAGGCGGCGATCAGCGCGACCTCGATCAGGGTCGTGAGCCGGCCGAGCGTGAGCGCCGATGCGATCACGGGCAGCAGGTAGGTATTGAGCAGCGGGCTCGCGAGCCCGCCGGTGTAAAGGCACACCCAGGTGATGAACCCGATCATCGCCCAGGTTTCCAGCGCCACCTTCCAGCGCGACTCGTGCTTGTAGAAGTTGGCGTAGCGGAAAGCCATCACGAACGCGGTGTAGAAGAACAGCGCCGCCGTCACCGCCGCCTCGGATTCCCTGTCCCGGTCGCCGTAGATCACGAACAGCAGGACCAGGATGACGAGCAGCCAGTGGATCTCCGCCACCGTCCGGGATATGCCCCGCAGCTCCTCCTGCTCGAGGCTGGGGGCGGGTGCGCGGCCGGCGGGTTCGGGCACGTTGTGCGGCGGAATATTCGACATCTTTCTTCTAGTTCTTGTAAGTGCGCCGCTAGCTTACCCCGACCCGCCATTCGGCGCAGGGAGGCGCGGGCTCGCACCCGGATGGTGCCTTGCGCCAATGCCAGCCGATGCCTGAAGATGGAGCGCATGCAAACATTGCGGGAGGAAACCCGGTATCTCGGACGCGTACTGGGACAGGTGCTGCGCGACCAGACCGGCGTCGACGGCTATGAGCGCATCGAGCGCATCCGGCAGGAGGCGGTGGGCTTTCGCCGCGCCGCGCTCGCCGATGCAGGCGAAGTGCGCGCGCGGCTCGAGGCGCAGCTCAACGCCCTCACCCGCGACCAGACGCTGGACGTGGTGCGCGCCTTCAGCTATTTCCTGCATCTCCTGAACGTCGCCGAGGATCGCCAGACCAACCGCCTCGCCCTGGAGCGCGAACGCCAGGGCGCGGTGCCCGAACCCGGCAGCTTTGCCTTCGCGCTCGCCAGCGTCCGCGCCGCCGGCATGAACCAGGCCCAGTTCGGCGAGTGGCTGGCGCGCGCCATGATCGTGCCCGTGCTCACCGCGCACCCCACCGAAGTGCAGCGGCAAAGCATCCTCGACTGCGAACGCGGCATCGCCGCCTCCCTGGCGCAGCTGGAAGACGCCCGGCTGGGCGCCGCCGGACGGACGCGCATCGAGGCGCGACTGCACGCGCGGGTCCTCACGCTCTGGCAGACGGCGATGCTCAGGCTGTCGCGGCTGCGCGTCATCGACGAGATCGAGAACGCGCTGTCCTTCTACCGCCAGACCTTCCTCGCGGAGGTACCGCGCCTGTACGAGGAGATGGGGGCGGAAATACGGGCGCAGTTCGAGACTGCCCCGGACGGCAGGCCGCTGCCGACCCTGCTGCGGATGGGATCGTGGATCGGCGGCGACCGCGACGGCAACCCGTTCGTCACTGCTGAAGTGCTGCGCGAAGCGGTGCAGCGCCAGTCGCGCACGGCCTTCGCCCATTACCTGGACGAGGTGCACGCGCTGGGCGGGGAACTCTCCATGTCGCTGCGGCTGCTCGAGCCGACACCGGCGCTGCTCCGGCTGGCGCATGCCGCGCGGGACCCGTCGAAGCATCGCCAGGACGAGCCCTACCGGCAGGCGCTGTCCGGCATCTATTCGCGCCTGGCTGCGGCCGCCCATGCACGCACCGGTTTCGTGCCCCCGCGCGAGCCGCACCGGGAGACTGAGGCCTATCCCGACGAGGCCGCGTTTGCCGCCGACCTCGAGATCATCGCCGATTCACTCGCCAGCCACGGCGCCGCGCCGCTCGCCGCGGTCCGGCTCGAGCCCCTGCGCTGCGCGCTGCGGGTATTCGGCTTCCACCTCGCCGCGATCGACCTGCGGCAGAACGCGGACGTGCACGAAGCGGTGGTGGCGGAGCTGCTGGCCGCGGTCGGCGCGCAAAGCGCGTACCTCTCCCTGAACGAAGCGGCCCGCGTGGCGCTGCTGGCGCGCGAACTCGCCACGCCGCGGCCGCTCGTATCCGCGCACCTCGCCTACAGCGAAAAGACGCAGGGCGAGCTGGCGATCCTGCGCGCCGCCGCGCAAACGCACGCGCTCTATGGCGCGGCTGCGCTGCCGCACTACATCATTTCCAAGGCGGCGAGCCTGTCCGACCTGCTGGAAGTGGCGCTGCTGCTCAAGGAAGTCGGCCTGTTTACGCTCGACGGCGGACTGCAGATGGACATCATCCCGCTCTTCGAGACCATCGCCGACCTCGAGAATGCGCGCGACGTGATGCACGCCGCCTTCGCCATGCCGGCCTACCGCGGCTGGGTGGCGGGCCGCGGCAACGTGCAGGAAGTGATGCTCGGCTACTCCGACAGTAACAAGGATGGCGGCTACCTGACCGCCAACTGGGCGCTGCACAAGGCGCAGCGCGCCCTGGTCGAAGTGCATCGTGAAGCAGGCGTGCGCCTGCGCCTGTTCCACGGGCGCGGCGGCACGGTGGGCCGCGGCGGCGGCCCGGCCTACGACGCGATCCGCGCCCAACCCCGCGGCGCCGTGGACGGCGCCATCCGCCTCACCGAACAGGGCGAGATCATCGGCAGCAAGTACGCCGACGCCGACGTCGGCCGCCGCAACCTCGAAACGCTCGTCGCCGCGACGCTGGAGGCGAGCTTCCAGCAGCCGGGGTCGGGCGAGAGCGGCGGGCGTTACGACGCGGTGATGGAATCGCTCTCGGCGCACTCGTTCGCCGCCTACCGCGACCTCGTCTACGAAACGCCGGGCTTCGCCGACTACTTCCGCGCCTCCACGCCGATCGCGGAACTCGCCGCGCTCAACATCGGCAGCCGTCCGGCCTCGCGCACCGCTTCACAGCGCATCGAAGACCTGCGCGCGATCCCCTGGGTCTTCAGCTGGAGCCTGTGCCGGCTGATGCTGCCGGGCTGGTTCGGATTCGGCAGCGCGGTGGAGGCCTGGTGCGCCGGCCGGCCCGACGGCATGGACGTCCTGCGCGAGATGAACCGCGAGTGGCTGTTTTTCCGCACCGTCACGGCGAACATGGAAATGGTGCTCGCCAAGAGCGACCTCGCCGTAGCCTCGCGCTATGCGGACCTGGTGCCCGACGCGGCGCTGCGCGACGCCGTATTCGGCCGCATCCGGGATGAATGGCAGCGCACGCTCCGCGCGGTGCAGGCCATCACCGGGCAGGAATCGCTCCTCGCCGACAACCCGGTGCTGGCGCGCTCGATCCGCGACCGCCTGCCTTACCTCGACCCGCTCAACCATCTGCAACTCGAACTGCTGCGGCGGCACCGGGGCGGCAAGTCGGACGACCGCGTGCAACGCGGCATCCACCTCACCATCAACGGTATCGCCGCCGGGCTGCGAAACAGCGGCTAGGCGAAGGCTGCCTACTTCACGTCGAGCAACTCGACGTCGAATACCAGGGTTGCGTTCGGCGGGATGACGCCGCCGGCGCCACGCGCGCCGTAGCCGAGCTCCGGCGGAATCACCAGCGTGCGCTTGCCGCCCACTTTCATGCCGGCCACGCCCTCGTCCCAGCCCTTGATCACCCGTCCCGCGCCGAGCGGAAACGAAAACGGCCCGCGGCCCACCGAGCTGTCGAACTGCTTGCCGCGCTGCTCCTTCGAATTGGCCTCGAACAGCCAGCCGGTGTAGTGGACATCCACCGTCCTGCCCTTCACCGCCTCCTTGCCCTTGCCGACGACGGTGTCCGTCTTGATCAGGTCGGCAGCAAGCGTGAGGGAGAAATTCAGCACCAGGAAAAGAGTTATCAGGGATTTCATGATGCCTTTCGCGTCAAGGAAAGAATGTGGAAAGCAAGAGCTTGCCTCTTCGCGCCGATGCCAGTCAAATAACAGCATGAACGACCCTGGCGCCATCGCCGCCGGCCACACCCCGATGATGCAGCAGTACCTGCGCCTGAAGGCGCAGCATCCGGACATCCTGATGTTCTACCGGATGGGGGATTTCTACGAACTGTTCTACGACGACGCCGAAAAGGGCTCGCGGCTGCTCGACCTCACGCTGACCACGCGCGGCGCCTCGGCGGGGGCGCCGATCCGGATGGCGGGCGTGCCGGTGCACTCGGTGGAGCAGTACCTCGCCAAGCTCGTGAAGCTCGGCGAGTCGGTGGCGATCTGCGAGCAGGTCGGCGACGTCGCCACGGCGAAAGGGCCGGTAGACCGGGAAGTGACGCGCATCGTCACGCCGGGCACGCTGACCGACCCGGCGCTGCTGGACGACAAGGCAGACAACGTACTGCTCGCGGTTCTGCCGCAGAAATCATCGGTCGGGCTCGCCTGGCTGTCGGTCGCCAGCGGCGACCTGCGCGTGAGCGAGGTCGTGCCGCAGGCGCTGGACAACGAACTGAAGCGCATCGCGCCCGCGGAGATCCTCGCCGCGGACGGCGCGGAATTCCCGGGCTTCCCGGTCACGCGGCTGCCGGCCTGGAGTTTCGACATCGAGGCGGGTCGCAAGCGCCTGCTGGAGCAGATGGGCGCATCCACCCTCGCCGGCTTCGGCGTCGAGGACCTGGAGCCGGCGATCGGCGCCTGCGGCGCCCTGCTGGATTACGCGGAGAAGACGCAGGGGCAGGCGCTCGCGCACGTCTCGGCGGTACGCGCCGAGCGCGCGGGCGAGTACCTGCGCATGGACGCCGCGACCCGGCGCAATCTGGAGATCACCGAGACGCTGCGCGGGGAGCCTGCGCCGACGCTGTTCTCCGTTCTTGATCGCTGCGCTACCGGCATGGGCAGCCGGCTGCTGCGGCACTGGCTGCATCATCCATTGCGCGATCACGCGGCCATCGGGCAGCGCAACGCGGCGGTCGAAGCACTCGACAGGTCCGCGGAGAATATCCAGGCCACCCTGCGCCGCTTCGCCGACGTCGAGCGCATCACCTCGCGCATCGCGCTGAAGAATGCGCGGCCGCGCGACCTGTCCGGCTTGCGGGACAGCCTCGGCCTGCTGCCGGAGTTGCGCGCTGCCGTTCCTGCCGACGCTCGGCTGCTGCAGAACCTTTCCGCGGACCTTGGGACGCCCGATGCGGCGCTCGGGCTGCTTGCAAAAGCGGTCGCGCCGGAGCCCTCGGCGATGGTGCGCGACGGCGGCGTGATCGCGCCGGGCTATTCCGCCGAGTTGGATGAACTGAGGGGCCTGCAGTCCAACGCTTCGGATTTCCTGGTCCAGCTGGAAAAAAGGGAACGGGAACGCACAGGCATCGCGAACCTCAAGGTCGCCTACAACCACGTCCACGGCTATTACATCGAGGTGACGAACGGCCAGGCGGACAAGGTGCCCGAGGACTACCGCCGGCGCCAGACGCTGAAGAACGCCGAGCGCTACATCACGCCCGAGCTGAAGACCTTCGAGGACAAGGCGCTGTCGGCGCGCGACCGCGCGCTCGCGCTGGAAAAGAGCCTGTACGAGGCGCTGCTCGTGGCGCTCAATCCCCACATCCGCACGCTGCAGCGCATCGCCTCGGCGCTCGGACAGCTGGACGTGCTCGCCTGCTTCTCGGCGATCGCGGCGAAGAACAACTACGCGCGCCCCTCCTTCACCGCCGAAACGGCGCTGGAGATCGAAGGCGGGCGGCACCCGGTGGTCGAGTCCCTGGTGGATCCGTTCATCGCCAACGACTGCCGGCTCTCCGCCGCGCGCCAGCTGCTGCTGGTCACCGGTCCGAACATGGGGGGCAAGTCGACCTACATGCGCCAGGTGGCGCTGATCGCCCTTCTCGCGCACACCGGCTGCTTCGTGCCCGCGAAGGCCGCGAAGCTGGGGCCGGTGGACCAGATCTACACGCGCGTAGGCGCCTCGGACGACCTCGCCGGCGGCCGCTCCACATTCATGGTCGAGATGACCGAGAGCGCCAACATCCTGCACAACGCGACGGCGGCGAGCCTGGTGCTGATGGACGAGATCGGCCGCGGCACGTCCACCTTCGACGGCCTGGCGCTCGCCTGGGCGATCGCGCGCCACCTCGTGGACAGGAACCGCTCGCTCACGCTGTTCGCCACGCACTACTTCGAGCTGACCTCGCTCGCGCAGGAATACAAGCAGGTCGCCAACATCCACCTGGACGCGGTGGAGCATAAAGACAGCATCGTGTTCCTGCACGCGGTCGAGGAAGGCCCCGCCGACCGCAGCTACGGCCTGCAGGTGGCGGCGCTCGCGGGCGTGCCCAAGCCCGTGGTGCGGCAGGCGAAGAAAACGCTGGAAGCGCTCGAGCAGCAAAGCCTCGAGCGCAACGGGCAATCGGACCTGTTCACGACCTCGGGCAAGGCCCCCGAGCCGGAATCGGCCGTGGATGCCCTGCGCGAGGCGTTCCAGGCCGTGAATCCGGACGAACTCACCCCGCGCGAGGCGCTCGAGCTCCTCTATCGCCTGAAAAAACTATAGGCCGCGGCGGCGCCGCACCGCGCATTCGATTTCGTCGCGGTTCAGCCCGATGTCGCGCAGGCTGTGGTCGGACAGGCGCTCGAGTTCGGCAACCGTGCGCCATTGCCGCACCTCCGCGGCGCAACTCTTCACCAGCTCCAGCGTACGGTCCCACAGCATGCGCCATACCGGTGAACGCACCGCGATGCATGCCGCGCCGGCGGTTGCGTCGACCTCACCGCCGACCACCACCAGCCCGTCGCCCGCGACGTTGTAGCGCATCCCGGAGGAGACGAAGGCGTCGCGCTCGCGGCCTGCTTCGGTGATCCAGACACGGCCATCGAGCACCTCGACCGTCGTGCCGCGCGCCCGGGTCAGGCGCAGGAATTCGTTGCTGTTCAGGTTCAGGACCATGGCTTGCCTCCAGTGGGCCCATGCTGCGCCGGAAGGCAGGTGGAGAACAGATGCAGATTCGGTACACTGTGCCCAGAACAGTTTCACTTTAAGAGAACTGTACCGGTACGCTGGGGCCCCAACTGTGTCTGGCACCCGTACAGCCGCGCTGCGAGGATGACGCCATGCCGCAGTTACTCCCTGCTGACTCCGCCCCGCTCTATCACCAGGTCGCCGAGCAGATCCACGACCTGATCCGCTCCGGCACCCTGCGCGGCGGCGAAAAAGTGCCTTCCGTGCGCCGGCTTTCGAGCCAGCAGCGCTGCAGCGTGTCCACCGTGCTGCAGGCCTACCAGCGGCTGGAAGACGCTGGCCTGCTGGAGGCGCGGCCGCAATCGGGCTACTACGTGCGCCGGCCGGCGGCGCCGGTGGCCGAGCCGGCGCCCTCGCGGCCGCCGCAACGCGCGATCACCGTGGAAATCAACGCGCTCGCCGACAGCATGCAAAGCGCCGCGCAGGATCCCAGGATGGTTTCATTCGGCTCGGCCTGCCCGCAGGGCGAGCTGTTCCCGCTCGAGCGGCTGCGCCGCGCGGTATCGTCGCGCGCGCGCCGCAGCCGGGAGGCATTGGGCCGCTACGGGCTGCCGCCGGGCAACGAGGCGCTGCGCCGCGCGATCGCCAGGCGCGCGCTGGAATGGGGCTGCCGCATCGACCACCGCAACATCGTCACCACCACCGGCTGCATGGAGGCGATCAACCTGTGCCTGCGGGTGGTGACGCAGCCCGGCGACACCGTGGCGCTCGAATCGCCGACCTATTACGGCTTCCTGCAGATCCTGCAGTCGCTCGGACTGCGCGCGCTGGAGATTCCCACGGATCCGCGCAGCGGCATCTCGCTCGACGCGCTCGAAGCCGCGCTCGCCGCGCACCCGGTAAAGGCCGTCCTGGTGATGCCGAACGTCTCCAACCCGGTCGGGGCCACGATGTCCGACGCCGCGAAAAAGCGCCTGGTGGCGATACTCGCGGCGCGCGGCGTGCCGCTGATCGAAGACCACATCTACGCCGAGCTGAACTACGAGGCCGGCGCGGCGCGCGCGGCGAAAGCCTACGACCGCGGCGGCAACGTCATGCTGTGCAGCTCGTTTTCCAAGACGGTCGCGCCGGGCCTGAAGTCGGGGTGGATCGAGCCGGGGCGCTGGCGCGACCGCATCCGCACCCTGAAATTCGTCTCCACCGGGGGCCAGAGCGAAATCATCGAGATGATCCTTGCCGACCTGCTCGAGTCGGGCGGCTACGAGCGTTCGCTCAGGCAGTTGCGCAGGCGCTGCGCGCAGCACGTCGACGCGGCGCGGGCGGTGATCGCGGACTCGTTTCCCAAGGGAACCAGGGTAACCCGCCCGGCGGGCGGCTTCATCCTCTGGGTGGAACTGCCGAAGGGCAGCAACGCGGGTTGCGATTCGATAGCGCTTTTCGGCAAGCTGCTGGATCGCGGCATCAGCATCGCGCCCGGCCCGATGTTCTCGGCTTCGCAGCGCTACCGCAATTGCATGCGCATCAGCCTCGGACACCCGTGGAACGAGCGCGTGGAGAAAGCATTGCGCGAAATTGGCAAACTGGCCGCCCAGTAGACCATCGCCCCCGCGAAGGCGGGGAACGTTACAGCGCTAGCGGCAGTCCGGCTGGGCGGCGATCCAGGCGCCCAGCTCGCCCACGGCCCGGTCGGCTGCGCGCGCGAAAGCGGCAGCCCCCGACGCCGCATCGGCCCCGGCATTGGCCTCGACCAGGTTCCAGGCGCGGGAGATCGCCGCGCGCGAGCCGGCGGCGCCGAGCCAGGCGCGCAGTTCGATGCGCGCCTCGCTCGCATCCCTGGCGGAAAACACCTGGGTGAATTCCTGGAGTTCGACGTCGAGCACGCATTTGCCTGGCTTGTCGCCGGACGCGCGCAGCAGCTGCTTGCGGAACATCTCGGCGGGCGTCGCCGCCCAGCGGCTGTGGGCGAAGGCGGCGATCTCGGCCGCATTGCGGTAGGCAAGGCGGTACTGCATGTCGTTCGCCTCGAAGGGGCTCGCCGCTCGCACGGTCGCGATGCGCACCGCCGGCAGCGCGGCGCCCGGCGCCGCGAGGCCGAGGTCGTAGCTGCGCGGTTCCGGTGCGGCGGCACCGCCGCAGCCGTTCAATAGAAGAGCCGAAGCTCCCAAAAGCAAGGCCCCGACGATCCGCGGTGTCATTGGAATCCCGGTTCGCCGGGCCCGGGCCTGCCGGGCTTGCGGCCGAAGATGGCGCTTTGCGGTTCGCGGTCGAGTTGCAGCGCGAGGCGCCCGACGCGCTGCGAACTGAGCTCGACCGACTCCGCGAGCGCGTTGACGCGCGGCAGCGTGTCATCGCGCACGGAGCTGGCGGCGCCGCCGGCTTCATTGGCAAGCTTGCCGACCTGGCCCGCCACCTCGCGCGCATCCCTGAGCAGCAGCTGCGTTTCGCGCGTGAGCTCCGGCAGGGCCTTGACCGTTTCGTTGATGCGTTCCAGGGAGCTGGTCGCGAGGCGGCGGTTGTCTTCCGACAGCCAGGCTTCGGCGCGCGCGATCGTGGCCGGCAAACGGGCCGACGCCGTCTCGAGATTGGCCGAGATGCGCTCCAGCGAGGCGAGCGTGGTGGCGATGCGCTTGCGGTTCTCCGGCGTCAGCAGCCCATTCATGCTCGCCATCAGTTCGCGCGCGTCCTTCACCGCGCCCTCGGCGCTGTCGGAGATGGTGTCGAAAAACGCCGGCCTGAGCGGCAGCTCGGCGACGCCGTCCGGCGACTTGGCGGCCGCCTGCATGTCCTTGTAGTCGTCCATCAGATGGACGTAGGCGATGCCGGTGATGCCTTCCATGCCGAGTTGCGCGTAGGTGCCCCGAGTCACCGGGATGGTCTCGTCCACTTCGATGTTCACCAGGATGCGGCGCGGGTCCTTCGCGTCCAGCCCGATCGCGGAGACGCGGCCCACGCCCATGCCGCGGTATCTCACCTGGGCCTCCGGATTGAGGCCCGACACCGGCCCGGTGGCGACGACGCGGTAGGCGGTGCGCGCGATCGGCGTCTTCGCCAGCCAGTGCGCCCACAGCACGATGCAGCCGGCGATGCCGAGGACGAACAGGCCCGTGATCAGGGCGTAGGCCCGGCTTTCCATCAGGCGCGGATTTCCATGCTGTCACGCCGGGAAAGTCAGCCGTGCTGCAAGGCGCGGCGGCCCCGGTCTCCCCCGAAAAAGTTTTGCACGAACTTGTGGTCCATCCCCTGGACCGCTTCGAGCGTATCGCAGGCGATTATACGTTGGTCGGCAAGCACCGCGACCCTGTCCGTCAGCTCGAATAGCGTGTCCAGGTCGTGCGTCACCATCACGACCGCGAAGCGGTGGTCCTCGCGCAGGCGCTTGATGAGGCGCACGAAACCTTCGGAGCGGTCCGGATCGAGGCCCGCCGTGGGCTCATCGAGGATCAGCAGGTCCGGCGACAGCGCGAGCGCCCTGGCGAGCGACACCCGCTTCACCATCCCGCCCGACAGGTTGGCGGGCAGCAGCGCGCCGTGCCGAGGCTCCAGTTCCACCTGCCCCAGTTTGGTGTGCACGATGCCGCGGATTTCGTCCTCGTTCAGGCCGCCGCGCTCGCGCAGCGGGAACGCGATGTTGTCGTAGACGGTGAGCGCGGAATAGAGCGCGCCGTTCTGGAACAGCATGCCCATGCGGCGGCGCGCGTCGCGCACCTTCTTGGCGCTGGGATCGTCCCAGGAAACGCCGAACACCCGCACCTTGCCCGCCGCCGGGCGCTTCAGGCCGAGAATCACGCGTATCAGCTGCGTCTTGCCGCTGCCCGAACCGCCCACCAGGGAGAGGACCTCGTCGCGGCGCACCTGCAGGTCCAGGTTCCGGTGCAGGATCGTGCTGGTTCCGACCGTGTTGACCAGGCCTTCGATTTCGATGACGTATTCCTTTTCAGGAGCGGGTTCCCCGCGGGCGGCGTTGACCATGTCAGCCCACGTTGCGCAGCAGGATCGCGAAGATCGCGTCGAGAATGATCACGCAGGTGATTGCCGCGACCACGGAGCGCGTGACGCCGACGGCAAGGCTGTCGGTATTGGGCAGCACCCGCAGCCCGTAGTGGCAGGCGACGAAAGCCACCGCGAAGCCGAAGGCAACGGACTTGCCGATGCCGACCCAGAAGTGCGTCACCTCGACCGCTTCAGGCAGCGCCTGGAGGAAGGCGCCGGGCGAAATGCCGAGCGTGAATTTCGTGATCAGCATCGCGCCGGCGAGCGCGGCGATGTCGGTGCAGAACGAGACCAGCGGCAGCGCCAGCGACAGCGCGAGCACGCGCGGCAGCACGAGGCGCGCCGTGACCGAGATTCCCATCACGGAAAGCGCCTCGACTTCCTCGGTAACGCGCATCACGCCCAGCTGCGCGGTGATCGCCGAACCCGAGCGCCCCGCCGAAATGATCGAGGCCAGCATCGGCCCGAGTTCGCGCAGCACGCCAACGCCGACGATGTTGATCACCAGCAGGTCGGCGCCGTAGCGCTTGAGCTGCAGCGCCGAAAGATAGGTGAGCACGATGCCCACCAGGAAGCCTACGAGCATCGTCACCGGCAGCGCGGTCACGCCCGCGCGGTAGACACCGGCGGAGAATTCCCGCAGCGGAAACTCGCGCGGCCGGCGCAGCATGCCGGCGATGTCGAGCGCGAGCTGGCCGAGCAGGCCGACGCCGTCGCGCAGGTGGATGAGGGAGTACGCGGCCGACCGGCCGGTCCAGACCACGCCGGCGAGCGGATCGAACGCGACCGGCTCGAGCGGCACCAGCATGCCCTCGCTCACCTGCTTGAGCATCTCGCGGTGGCGCGGCGCGGCCTCCACGAGCTGCGCGCCGCGCAGCGCGTGCGCCAGCCAGACGGCCCCGGCATCGTCGAGTTCCACTATGCCGGCCAGATCCCAGGCAACGCGGTCCGCGGGCTGCTCTTTCGCCTCCGCGAGGCGATGCGCAAGTTGATCGCGTTGCGCCTTGAGCCCGTTGAACGTCCAGGCGCCGCTCGCGCGCATCCGGACCGGCACCGGGTCGTTCGCGACATGCAGGATTTCGAGCGCGGCGTCGGGACTCGGCATCGCGCGCGAGTATACTCCGCGCGCAATGCAACTCATTGATATCGGTGCGAATCTCACACATCCGGCGTTTCACGCCGACCTGCCCGAAGTGCTGGAACGGGCGGGTGTAGCGGGCGTGGCGTCGATCGTGGTGACGGGCACTTCCGTCGCCGAAAGCACCAGTGCGCTGAAGACCTCGAATGCGCACCCGGAAATGATCTACGCGACGGCCGGCGTGCATCCCCACCACGCCCGCGAATGCGACGCGTCCACCATTCCCGCGCTGCGCGTGCTCGCGCAGCAGCCGCGCGTGGTCGCCATCGGCGAGTGCGGCCTGGACTTCAACCGCAATTATTCGCCGCATCCGGACCAGGAAAAGTGGTTTGTTGCGCAACTGGAGCTGGCCATCGAGGTTGGGAAACCGCTGTTTCTTCATTCGAGGGATGCTTTTTCAAGATTTTCAGAGTTGATAAAAGCCCATAAAAATGAAATGCCCAAGGCGGTTGCTCATTGCTTTACCGGGGAAAAAGAGGAATTGCACGCCTATCTCGACCTCGGTCTCTACATCGGCATCACGGGCTGGATCTGCGACGAGCGCCGCGGCGGCCACCTGCTCGAGCTGGTGCGCGACATACCGGCGGACAGGCTGATGCTCGAGACCGACTCGCCCTACCTCACGCCGCGCGACATGCGCCCGCAGCCGAAGGGACGCAGGAACGAACCGTCGCACCTGCCTCACATCCTGCGCGCCGTGGCCCGGGCGACCGGCAGGACGCCCGAACAGGTCGCCGGCGACACGACGCGCAACGCGAAGGCGTTCTTCGGTCTGCCGTGAACATCGCCCAGCTCCTGCATCAGGGCGCGCGGCGGCTTCCCGAGCGGCCCGCGCTTGCCGTGGGGGGAAGAGTTCTGTCTTCCTATAAAGACCTCTCCGTTCGGGCAGCGCGGCTTGCCGCCGGCCTCATTGCGAAATTCGGCCTGAATCCCGGCGATCGTGTCGCATTTGCCATGAAGAATTGCCCGGAATACTGGGAGCTGATGTTCGCCTGCTGGCATGCGGGGCTCGCGGCTGTGCCGATGAACGCCAAGCTGCACGCCAGGGAGTTCGAGTACATCGTCGGCAACTGCGGCGCGAAAGCCTGCTTCTACGATCCGGCGGAGTTCACGAAGATCGATGGCGAACCCCGGGAGCCGGCCGATACCCGGCCCGACGACCTCGCCTGGCTGTTCTACACCAGCGGCACCACCGGCGTGCCGAAGGGCGCGATGCTCACGCACCGCAACCTGCTGTTCGCCACGCAGGCCTACTTCTCGGACATCGACAAGCTCGGCCCGCGGGACGCGATCCTGCACGCCGCGCCCCTGTCGCATGGCTCCGGGCTCTACGGCCTGCCGCATTTCGCGGCCGGCGCGGTCAACGTGATCCCCGAAAGCGGCGGCTTCGACGCCGGCGAGGTCTTCGACCTGATGGAACGCTGGCCGAACGCCTCGTTCTTCGCCGCGCCCACCATGATCGTGCGGCTGCTCGCGAGCCCGTCGGCCCGCACGCCGGCAAGCCTGAAAACCATCACCTACGGCGGCGCGCCGATGTATGTGGCCGACAGCCTGCGCGCGATCGACCTCTTCGGCCCGCGCCTCTACCAGCTCTTCGGGCAGGGAGAGAGCCCCATGACCATCACTGGTTTACCTCAGATTTTTCATGAAAATAAAGACAAACTTGAAACCTGCGGCCATGCGCGCACCGGCGTCGAAGTGAGGGTGCTGGAGTCCGGCGAAATCGTGACGCGCTCGGACTGCGTCATGGCGGGCTACTGGAACGACCCCGAGGCCACCGCGCGGACGCTGCGCGGCGGCTGGCTGCATACGGGCGACATCGGCCGCATGGACGAGCAGGGTTTCCTCACGATCCTCGACCGTTCCAAGGACATGATCATCTCGGGCGGCTCGAACATCTACCCGCGCGAAATCGAGGAAGTGCTGCTGCGCCACCCCGCCGTCGCCGAATGCTCCGTGGTGGGGCGCCCGCACCGGGAATGGGGGGAAGAAGTGGTTGCATTCATCGTTTTTTCCCCCGGATGGAATGCAAAACCGCAAGAACTGGACGAAATCTGCCTCGCCAACATCGCGCGCTTCAAGCGGCCGCGCGAATACCGCTTCGTCGACGCCCTGCCGAAGAACAATTACGGCAAGGTTCTCAAAACAGCGCTACGTGCCGTCCTCTCTGAGGAACTGCGCAAGCGCCTATAATCGCGGCCACCATGAGCCGCCGCCCCGTCATCCTCGTTGCGGACGATTCCGAGGACATCCGCAACCTGTTCGGCGTCATGCTGAAGAAGAACTACGAACTCAAGTTCGCGGTCAACAGCGACGAGACGCTCGCCAGCGCCGACACCGACCCCCTGCCCGACCTGATCCTGCTCGACGTCGACATGCCGTCGATCAACGGTTTCGAGGTCTGCGCGCGCCTGAAGAGCAATCCCGCGCTCGCCGACATCCCGGTCATCTTCGTCACCGGGCGCACCGAGCCGAAGGACCAGGCACAGGGGCTGCGCGCCGGGGCGGTCGATTACATTTCGAAGCCGATCAGCGCGCCGATCACCATGCTGCGCGTGCGCACGCAGCTCGCGCTGGTGGACCAGCGCCGCGCGCTGGAGGACCAGATCCTCGAGCGCACCGAGGAGCTGCACGAGACGCGCCTGCAGCTGATCCGGCGCCTGGCGCGGGCCATGGAATACCGCGAAGGCGGCCTCACCCACCGCGTGATGCGCGTCACGCACTACGTCCAGTTGCTCGCGCAGGCGCTCGGATTGAAGGAAAAGGTGGTGGAGATACTGTCGCAGGCGGCGCCGCTCTACGACATCGGCAAGCTCGCGGTACCGGACAACGTGCTGCGCAAGACCGACAAGCTGAATTCCAGCGAATGGGAGGAGGTCCGCAAGCATTCGGAAATCGGCGCCAGCATCATCGGCGAACACAAGGACCCGCTGCTGGAGCAGGCGCGCATCATGGCGCTCACGCACCACGAGCGCTGGGACGGCACCGGCTACCCGAAGAAGCTCAAGGGCGACGCCATCCCGCTCGCCGGGCGCATCATGGCCGTGGCCGACGCCTTCGAGGCGATGACGGCGACCCAGCGGCACCGCGCCCCGATCAGCGGGCTCGACGCGGCCAAGATCGTGCACGCCGAGTCCGGCAAGCAGTTCGACCCGAAGGTGGTCGCCGCCTTCATGAAGGTCGCCAAGAACTTCGAGAAAGTGCGCGCCCATTTCAAGGATGAGCTCGAAGGCATCCATGACCTCGATTTCGGCGCCATGCCCTGAGCGTGGCACCTGGCTGCGCCGCTGCTGGAACTGCGGCGCACCGGTCGGCACGCGCGCCATGTTCTGCCCCAGGTGCGGCGCGCGCCAGCGCGATCCGAACCGCGCCCGGGCCTACCAGTCGGTCGGCCGGTAGTCCTTCAGGAACTTGCCCCAGACGTGCTCGCCGGTATTGAAGCCGGCGATGATGGGATCGACGATGCGCGCGGCGCCGTCGACGATGTCGAGCGGCGGATGGAAGCGGTGCTCGGCGGTCTTCTTCGCCGCGATCTCGGCCGGGTCCTCGTCCGTCACCCAGCCGGTGTCGACGCTGTTCATGTGGATGCCGTCGTGGTGGTAGTCGGTGGCCGAGGTGCGCGTCATCATGTTGAGCGCCGCCTTGGCCATGTTGGTGTGCGGATGGCGCGTGGTCTTGAAGTTGCGGTAGAACTGGCCCTCCACCGCCGACACGTTGACGATGTGCTTGTCGCGCTCCGGCGAGCGCAACATCAGCGGCTTCAGGCGCGCATTGAGTATGAACGGCGCGACGGCGTTGACGAGCTGTACTTCGAGCATTTCCACCGCGGACACTTCGGCGAGCAGCAGGCGCCAGGAATTCCGTCCGCGCAGGTCCACCTGCTGCAGGTCCTGGTCGAGCACGCCCTCGGGGAAAAGCCCCTTGCTCTCGAGATACTCCTCGGGCAGCAGCTTCAGCTGGGAAAGCTCGGACGCGCTGGCAATCTCTGCAACAAGCTTCACCTGCGTGCCGGAAAGCGCGGCCTTTTCTCCTTCCATCATGTGGCGGTAGAACTCCGGCGGACGGCGCACCGTCTGGCAGGCGTTGTTGATGATGAAGTCGAGCCGGGAGTGCGTCTGCAGCATCTGCCGGCAGAACGCCTCGACGCTGGGCGTATGGCGCAGGTCGAGCCCGAAGATCTCCAGCCTGCCGCCCCATTCCGCGAAATCCGGTTCGCGGGAGTAGCGAGCCGCGGAATCCCGCGGGAACCGGGTCGTGACGATGACGCGGGCGCCGGCGCGCAGCAGCTTGACGCCGGCCTGGTAGCCGATCTTCACCCGCCCGCCGGTCAGCAGTGCCACGCGCCCGCGCAGGTCGGCGAGCTCGGTGCGCTTGCGGAAGTTCAATTCCGCGCACGCCGGGCAGAGCTGGTCGTAGAAATGATGGATCTGCGTGTACTTCTGCTTGCAGACGTAGCAATGCTGCTCTTCCGGCGCATGGCCGCGTCCCGGCGGCTCCTCCGCATCCCCATCCCGCGGCAGGAAACCTTTCGGAGGAAAGACGTTCGGCGTGGTGTACACGGGCTTGCGCCGCAGTTCGCGAATCCCGGTCTTGTGCAGGACCGCATCCTCGCGCTGATTTCCCGCCGCCTTGCGCGCCCGCTCCTCGGCCTTCATGCGCCTGCGGCGCAGCACGGGATCGGGGTTGTAGAGGCGGGCCACGACGTCATGCAGGCGCCGCCGGTCTTCCGCGCCAAGGCCGTCGAGCAGGCGCCAGTCGCCGGCCACGAGTTCCAGCAGCTCGGTTGCCGCGCGCAGGCGCTCCTGCAGGTCCGCGTCTTTCGAAGCCGGCACGCGTCAGTCGGCCTTGGTGTTGGCGGCGGATGCCGATCCGGCGACAAGCAGCGCGGCCGCGCCAAGCCCGGACAGCCATCGAAAGGGCGGCCTCGGCCTCATGACAGCAGATCGATCAGGTACTGCATGTACCGGTCGTACTGCTGCTGCGCATTCGGACTCCCGAGCGCAGCCTCAAGCGCGGCAATGCCGCGTGCGCAGACCTGCGCGGGGCTCAGCGCCCTGGGGCGCCCCGCCGCAGCCTGCGCCTCGCGCACAGTAGTGACAAACACCGGATGCCGCTCGGCAACTTCAAAGGTGCGCGGATACCTCGCGCGCATGGCAGCGACCAGCCACCTGGCCTTTTCAAGTGACTGGGGATCCACGACGGCGCAAGCTTCGAGCGGTGCGAAATACCGCGCATGGAAAGATGACAGGGCGGCCTTCTGCTCCTGATATTCGAGGGGCGTCTGCTGGGCCAGGCCGGGCGTCGAAACAGCGATTGCAGGCAACGCCGCGCCGACGGCGAGCCAAGTCTTCCATTTTCCCCGCAGCGACATCTAATCGGCCCTCCGCAGAATCTCGATTCGCCTGTTCGCGGGATCCACGCGCACCCAATCTCCCGTTCTTACGACACCGCGCGGATGCGGGTCCCAGCCCTCGGTGATCGGAATGCCGGCGAACACCGCGCCCTGCACCATCACCGGATTGGTGACGCCGAAGATGAACGCCTTCGGGGCGATCTTCTTCCACTTTATGTCGTAGAACGCCCAGCCGGCGGCGATGCCGCCCTTCGCCGTCGGGAAAAAGCAGACCTTGTCGGCGATGCTGGTGCCTTCGAGCTTGTGCCCGGGCTTGGTGATGAGTCCCGTCCAGCGGTCGAGGTCGTAGCGCGGGGAGAAGCCTTCCTCCGACACCACGGCCTCGCCTTCGACGACCGGCCCGTACGCACGATTCACCGTGATCTTCATTTCAGAATCCCGCTGCACGCAATGTCGACGCAATCCGCCGTCCGCCGCAGAATCGTATTGAACCGGTGCGCGCCGATGATGTTCACGATCTTGGCGGAATTCGAGACCATGTTGGTCCAGCGGTTCTTCTCGCGCATCGGCGAGAGGTTCTGCAGGATGTAGAAGCAGACGCCTTCCAGGATCGTCACGCCCGCGTCCTCCAGCGCCTTCGCATAGCCGAGGTCTCGCGACTGCTGCAGGACCGCCGAGTTGGTGGTGACGATGCAGGTGGTGCCGGGCTTTGTTTTTCTATTTTCAAACAGAAAACTCAAATTCTTCATTTCGAAAAGAGATTGCTGCGGACCGGAGAAGACGACCAGCCGTGCATCTCCATCTCCCAGCTTGTAATTGTGGAAGATGTTTTCGATGTCTTTTTCTTCTATTGAAAGTCTTTCAAAAGAAGAAACCCCACCCATCGCCTGCTCGATCGAAGGCGCTTCCGGCGTTACGCCGACAAAATGAAACATGCCCATCGAGCCGTAGCTCGCCAGCGCGGCGCCGAGGTGCTTGAGTTCATCCGCGCCGGGAGTCCGGTGGTAGCCGTGGAATACCGGCACCGCGTAGTAATTCTGGTGCGATTCGCCGACCAGCTTGCCGACCGCGCCCCAGTCGGCGAGGTCGTCCAGTTTCGCCTTCAACTCGACCGTAAACGTTCCTTTGCGGTGCGCATCGAGATGAAATCCATACTCGGGCGTGCGCCCGGTGAGCGCGGCGGCGAGCGCCGCGGGGCCGGCCTCGAAGTTGGAGCGCGCGCCGAACACGGAATTGGCGTAGATCACGGTGCCGGTGTCGCCCCAGGCGACGTGCTCGCCGAGGTGCGGCTGGTAGACGGTCTGGTAGTTGATGCAGGTGTCGGTGGTGGCGACGTCCATCCGCCGCAGCGTGGCGATGATTTCGCGCTCCTTCACCGCCTCTCCCGCGTCCTGCCCCATGCGCTCGCAATGCGCGAAGTCGATGCAGCGGGCATTCGTCGTCGTGGGAACGGCGCAACGCGCGGACTGCCTTGCTTCATTCCTGAGGAATTCCAGGCCGGCATCGCCCATCACCTCGATGTCGCCCATCATGTGGACGTTGGTGACCGGCACGAAGCGCCTTGCGCCCCAGAACCTGCCGACTTCGAGCTGGTATTCGAGCGCGCGCTTCGCCGCCTCGCCGCGCCCGCCGCCGAGGATGGACTGCTCCTCGGGGGTCAATTCCACGGAGTTACTCCCCTTTGCCGGGGTTCGGATTGAAGTACTTGGCGTACTTGTCCGGGACTTCCTTCCACTCGTCCGCGTCCGGCGGCGGGGTACCCTTGCGGGTGATGTTCGGCCATTTCACCGCAAAATCGGTGTTGAGCTTCAGCCACTTGTCGGCCTGGGGATCGGAATCCGGCACGATCGCCTTGGGCGGGCATTCCGGTTCGCACACGCCGCAGTCGATGCACTCGTCCGGGTGGATGACGAGCATGTTCTCGCCCTCGTAAAAGCAGTCCACGGGGCAGACTTCGATGCAGTCCATGTGCTTGCACTTGATGCAGGCTTCGGTGACGACGTAGGTCATTGCTGGCTTTGCTCTTTGCGACCGTAAAAGTGCGATTATCGCATTCGTGCGGGACCGTGTAAGGAATCGATGCCCATGAAGACAAAAGGTGTATGAAGCGGGTCCATCCCCTCGTGGTTCGCGTCACCCACTGGATCAACGCCCTGGCGATCCTCGTCATGGTGCTGTCGGGCTGGAAAATCTACAACGCCTCGCCGCTGTTCGATTTCGCCTTCCCGGACGAGGTGACCATGGGCGGCTGGCTGGCCGGCGCCCTGCAATGGCACTTTGCGGCCATGTGGGTCCTGGTGCTGAACGGCATGATTTATCTTGCATACGGCCTCGTCTCGGGCCACCTGCGGCACCGGATGTTTCCCATCTCCCTCGGCGCGATGGCCGGGGATATCTTCAACGCGCTGCGCGGCCGCCTCTCCCATGACGACCTTTCGGTCTACAACGCCGCGCAGAAGGCGGCTTACCTGGGCGCCATCGCGCTTGCGGTCGGGCTGGTGCTTTCGGGCCTCGCGATCTGGAAGCCGGTGCAGTTCTACGCGCTCGCCGCCCTCATGGGCGACTACGAAGGCGCGCGCCTGCTGCACTTCTTCTGCATGGCGGGGCTGGTGCTGTTCGTGCTGGTGCACGTGGTGATGGTGCTGCTGGTGCCGAAGACGTTCCTCACGATGATTACGGGGAAACTCCGAGAGGGAAACCCGCATGGATAGCAAGCTCAAGCACCATGAAAGCCCGCTGCTCGCCAGCCTGGAGCGGCGGCTGTTCCTGAAGCGCGGCCTGTCGCTGGGCGCGCTCTCGCTGCTCTCGGGCTGCGACCTCACCTACGACGACAACGTGCAGAAGGTGCTGACCGCGATGTCGCGCTGGAACGACGGCGTCCAGTCGTGGATTTTCGACCCGAAGCGCCTCGCGCCCGAGTTTCCGGAGAGCATGATCACCCGGCCGTTCCCTTTCAACGCCTATTACACCGAGGACGAGGTGCGCGTGGTGGACGCGGCCGGCTACAGGCTGGAAGTAGGCGGCCTGGTACGCGACAAGCGCGCCTGGACGCTGTCCGAGCTCTACATGCTGCCCGAAGTATCCCAGGTCACGCGCCACATCTGCGTCGAGGGCTGGAGCGCGATCGGCAAGTGGAGCGGCGTGCGCTTTTCCGAATTCCTGCAGCGCATCGGCGCCGACCTTACCGCGCGTTACGTCGGCTTCAAGTGCGCCGACGACTACTACACCAGCATCGACATGGCCACCGCGCTGCACCCGCAGACCCAGCTTTCGTTCAAGTACGCGGGCGAGACCCTGCCGCCGAAGTACGGCTTCCCGATGAAGCTGCGCATCCCCACCAAGCTCGGCTTCAAGAATCCGAAGCACATCACCGCGCTCTTCGTCACGAACACGAATCCGGGCGGCTACTGGGAAGACAAGGGCTACAACTGGTTCAGCGGTTCTTGAGGACCGATGCTCGCCGCGCCGGGCGCGGTGCGACCTGCTCCATGGTTTTGTCGATGTTTTGCAATGCTGCGTCCGTGCGTAAGTTCCGTGTCATTTCCGGACGTTACAATCCGGCAATGCAGACAATTGACGGCAACGAAGGCATGGACATCCTGCTGGTGGAGGACAACCCGAATTACGTCGAACTGACGCTGCGCGCGCTGCGCGACATCGCCGGCGGCGATTTGCGCGTCAAAGTGGCGGGCGGGGGCGCGCTGGCGCTGCAAATGCTGTCCGACGCGACGCCGGCGCAGCGCCCGCGCCTCGTGGTGCTCGACATCAACATGCCGGGCATGGGCGGCTTCGAGGTGCTGCGGCGCGTGCGGGAGAATCCCGCCACGCGCTACCTGCCGGTGGTCATGCTGACTTCATCGAACCAGCCGGCCGACATTGCCGAAAGCTATCGCCTCGGTGCGTTCGGCTTCGTCACGCGGCCGCTCGAATTCAGGAAGTACGTCAAGATGCTCGCCGACATGATCGCCTACTGGCTGGTGATCAACATCTGCATGCCGGCGACGGCCTGACGGCCGTTACTTCAGCGTAGCCACGATGCGCCGGATCTCCTCCGGCGGGCGTTCGCCCGCGAGCGGGGTGCCCGGGATCAGGTGTCTGCCCATGGCGAGCCCGCCAACCAATACGGGCTCGTAGCCGACCTCGCGCACGAGGCGCGAGGCCACGGCGATCGCGGCCGCATCCTCGCCCGCGATCGGCATCCCCATGCGCTCGCCCTTGCGCTGCGCGGCCGACGCCATGCTCGAGTAGCCGATCGCATTGAATGCGCGCACCAGGCGCGCCCCCGGGAGCAGTTCGGCCGAGGCCAGGCCGGCGCCCTTTTCGCGCGCCTTGACCGCCATGTCGCCATCGCGCCCGACGATGGGGTTGCAGGTATCGATGACCACCTTGCCCTTGATCAGGTCCGCCAGATCGCGACCGACATTCGGCAGCGCGGCGTAGGGAACCGCAACCAGCAGGACTTCGCCGAAAGCGGCCGCTTCCCGCGAAGTCCCGGCGCGTGCCTTGCCTCCGAGGCGAGCCGCCAGCGCCTTGTCCTGCTCCAGGTCGAGCGACGAGAACATGACTTCGTGGCCCGCCTTCAACCAGACCTCGCCGAGCGTGCCGCCGATCCTGCCTGATCCGACCGTGCCGATCTTCAGCGGCGCGTCCGCGCCGATGGCAGTCCGCGCCGCGTGCGGCAACACGCCAAGAGCCAGGCCCGCCGCGGCGGCGCGCAGAAAATCACGCCGTTCTGTTTTTACACTGCGCTCAGTATTCATCTCGATTCTCCGGAAATTTCGATTCACAGCGGGAATTCAATTGCTGCTCCGGCAGTAAAAACTGCTACACGAGCAATGTCGCGACCGCCCAGGCAATCAGTACACCACCGGATATTTTCCCGACGATCGCCCCGGCCGGCGCGAGCTTCTCCACGAGCACGACCATCGTCAGCATGGCTATCCAGATCAGATTCATCACGCCGCCGACGAAAAGCAGTGCCATCAGCAGCCAGCAGCAGCCGACGCAGTAGGCGCCGTGGCGCACGCCGAGAACGAAGCTGCCGATGCCGCCGGGACGCCAATGTTCCGTCAGAAATCGCACCGGGCTGCGGCACTGCGCCAGGCAAGCGTGCTTGAGGTCGGAAAGCTGATAGAGGCCCGCGGCGGCGAGCACGGCCGCCGAGAGCGCCGCGCTTTTCGACCAAAGCATCATCCCGGAGAGCAGGCCTGCAGGCTGCAGCGCCTTTTGCAATGCCGCCGCGGCGACGGCGAAAACGAGCCAGACCGCGAGATATCCCGCGAGCAACAGCAGCGAGAGCAGGTGCACTCCCGGGGCTTGCGCCGCATGGCGGCGCAGCACCACGCCATAAAGGAGCACGAGTGGGGCCGCGCCCGGCGTCATCATCGCGACCATCATCACCCACCACATGGCAACGACAACCGGCCATGCGGATTCCATCTCGCCCATGACCTCGGGCTGCCGGTGCGGAAACAGGCTCAGCGTGGTCATGTCGATCGCGCTCATGCCCATGCCGGCCCCGTGCCAGAGGTAGGCCCATGACAGCGCAAGCACCGCTGCGAGCCCGGCGGAGACTACCGCCCGCTCGCGTCGCAGGACGGCCTCGATTCCGATCAAGCGGCAGCGCGGTGCCGGACCGGACCTTTGTTGTTCATGTGCAGCCGCGCGAACTGCGCGTAGCTGTTCTTGAGCTCGAAGGCGAGATTGCCGCGGGATCGGCTCGACGCCGACCCCATCTCCGCGAGTTCGTATTCGAATCCATGCGGCAGATCGATGCGGGCCCGGTGCTCCTGCCCGGTCACCGGATTGCGGATGGGTTCGCCGTCGAGCTCGAACACGCCCTCCGCGCGCACTCTTCCGCGCCGCGCGTCGACGTCGACAGCGTATTCGATCGTCGTGAAGATCGGATCGAAAACCTTTTCGAGCGTTGTGGCGAACACCGCAAACATCGTGGCAAAGGGCTCGGTGTCCTGCCCGGACATGATCTTCAGCAGCGCCTCGCGCTGCTGCGCGCCAGCCCTGGCTTCAAGGATCGGCTGGCACTTCCCCTTGCCCTCGTGGATCGCACCGGGCCACTGGAAGACGACCCCTATCTTCAGGCCGTCGAGCCGAACATCGCCGAAGTGGCCTTTGTCGATCGCAATCGCCCCCATCGCCTCGCAGAATCCCCTGGTAGGCAGGGCATTGAACTGGCACGGACAACCGTAAGCGCAATTGCAGTTGATCAATTCACTGCCTTGAATCTCCCATGGCGTCATTGCTGCCTCCCGTAAAGTGCCACTACCTCAAAAGACTAGCGCGAACCGCAGGTCGGCGAAAGGGGCACCCTAGAAGAGCACGAAATCGTAGGTCGCCCGGCGGCCGCCACGGGGCTCAGCATCGGCGCGCTCCATCTTCACCACCAGCGCGCGGTCGGCGCCGCGCGCTTCGCCCGGAAAATACAATTGCGTCGTCAGGACCTTGCCGCCCGGCGGCAGGAGCTTGACGTGGATGTGCCGCGGCCGGCCCGAATACGGCGGCGGCAGGTTGGTCTCCAGCCGGTAGCGCCCTTGCGCGTCCGTCCGCACCAGCCCCCGGTAGCGGTAGCCGGCGTTGTCGTACGCGCCGTGCTCGTCCGCGTGCCAGAAGTCGAGCGGCAGGTTGGCGAGCGGCCGGCAATCGGTCCCGCTCACCACGCCGGTGAGCACCAGCCGTTCAGCCCTGGACGCCGGGTCCAGCAGCGACGCGCGCGCCGGCGCGCCCGCCTTGTAGAACGGACCTTCGATGTCCCCGGGCGTGAGGTCGAGGCACTTCTGCTGGCCGCGCGCGGCGACCGGCGCCAGCGTCGCGGCTGGCAGTGCCAGCGCGGCGGCCAGGAAGGTCCTGCGTACGATCATCCGGCTAGTTTATCGAGCAATTTCTTCAGCGTCGCCTGTTCCGGCGGCGCGAGCCGCGCGGCGAAAGCGGCATCCTTTGCGCGCACCCGCCGGTTCAATTTCCTCAATTGCGTCACGCCCCGGGCAGTCAGATGCAGCCCCCAGGCGCGCGCGTCCTCGGGGAGGCTGCGCCGTTCGGCAAGGCCGCGCTTTTCCAGCCAGTTCGCGACCATCATTGCGCCGGAGCGGGCGGTTCCGAGGGCTGCACCCAGCGCCGATTGCGTCAGGCCCGGATTCGCGCCGACGATCGTCAATGCGGTATAGCGCGCCGGAGTAATGTCGATGCCGGCGGTGGCGCGCTGGAATGCCTCGAAGCCGGCCAGCTGCGCGCGGCGCAGCACATAGCCGAGATGCTCGTCGAGGTCGCCGTAGCTGAGGCCCTCGACACGCGCTATGCTTCCGGGGCGAGGGCCGCGGGCTCTGGCAGGATGTTTCACGCGGCAGGATGCTTCATGCGGGGCGTTTCATCGTTGACCCGTAAATTGTAATGCTATATAACAACCCGCATCTCTTGGAGGAGGATCCATGAATCGCCGCGACTTCAACAAGGCCGTCGTAGCCGCAACTGCGGCCGCCGGCACCGCCGCCGCTTTTTCCCCGCTCAACGTCCGCGCCCAGGCGCAGAAGCTCAAGGTCGGCGTGCTGCTGCCGCGCTCGGGCTTCCAGGGCCTGATCGGCCAGTCCTGCCAGAAGGGCGCCGACCTCGCGCCCGGCGTCATCAAGCAGCTCCTCGGCGTCGACGTCGAGCTGATGAACGCCGACACCGAGACCAACGTGGACACCGCGCGCACGCGCGCGGAGCGGCTGATCCAGGAAGGCGCGAACGTGCTGGTCGGCCCGTTCGATTCCGGCGCCGCCGCCGCGATCGCGCAGGTGGCCGAGCAGCGCGGGGTGCCCTTCATCATCAATATCGCGGCCGCGCCGCAGATCACCGAGCAGGGCTACAAGTTCGTCTTCCGCAACTTCCCGACCGCGATCGAACTGACGGTGAACGGGCTGGCGCTGATCGGCGACCTGTTCCGCGCCACCAGCGTCGCGCCGCGCACGGCCGTGTTCATGCACGTCAACGACACCTTCGGCCAGGCGATGAACAAGGGCATCAGCGCCACGCTGCCGCGACTGACCAACCTGCCGTTCAAGATCGTCGATACCATCGCCTACGACCCGGCGGCCAAGGACCTCACGGTGGAGGTGTCGAAGGCGAAGGCGGCCAACGCCGACTTCCTGATGCTGGTGTGCCGACTCAACGACGCCATCATCCTGCGCCGCGAAATGGTGAAGCAGCGCTGGTTCCCGATGGGCGTGGTCAGCCCGGGATCGCCGGGCATGTACGAGGAGCAGTTCTCCAAGGCGCTCGGACCGCTCGCCAATTACTGCATTTCGAACGCGCCCTGGTTCAATCCGAAGACCAACATGAACAAGGTGGTCAAGAGCGCGTTCAACAAGGCCAACCCGAAGGACAACTACGTGTTCCACGGCACCAACGTGGTCTACACCTACGAATCGATCCTGATCGCCGCCGATGCGTTCAAGCGGGCAAGAAGCACCGATCCGAAAGTGCTCGCCGAGGCCATCCGCCAGACCAACATCACCGACCGCGCCGCGCTGGGCGGCGTGCTCAAGTTCAACGCCAAGGGCCAGGTGGAAGGCAACCTTTCGGCCTGCGCGCAGAACCTGAACGGCGAACCGCGCGTGGTGCTGCCGGAGAGCGCGGCAGAAGCAAAGCCGGTGTTCCCGGCCCCCGACTATAAAAAGGCCTGATTGCCTTTTGACCTCGTAGTAAACGTCACCATCGCCGGTGTCCTCACCGGCATGGTGTACGGGCTGATGGCGCTCGGCCTGTCGGTGATCTTCGGCGTGGTGCGCGTGGTCAATTTCGCCCACGGCGAGATGATGACCATCGCCATGTACGCCGCGGTGGCGCTGTTCTCGGCCTTCGGCATCGACCCTTTTCTCGCCGCCGTCCCGGTCGCGGCCGGCTTCTTCGGGTTCGGCTACCTGATGCAGGCCGGGCTGATCAACCCGTTCATCACGCGCCCCGAGCATTCGCAGTTCATGCTGATGGTCGCCGTGGCGATCATCATGGTGAACGGCATGCTCATGGCCTTCGGTCCGGACGCCCGGAACGTGCAGATCGGCTACCAGCTCGAGTCCTGGGAGCTCGGCAAGATCCTGTTCGACAAGCCGCGCGTCTACGCCGCCGCCATGGCGCTGGCGACGAGCGGCCTGCTCTTTCTTTTCTTTAAGAAAACCTTGACGGGAAAAGCAATCAGAGCGTGCGCCGACAACTATCTCGGCGCGCGCGTCGTCGGGCTGAATGTGAAGCACCTGTACGCGCTCACCTTCGGCCTGGGCTCGGCCTGCGTCGCGGTCGCCGGCTGCATGATGATCCTGTTCCTCGACGTGACGCCCAACCTGGGACCGTCCTACACCCTGCTCGCCTTCATCATCGTCATCGTCGGCGGCCTGGGTTCGATGACCGGCGCGCTGCTGGGCGGCGTGCTGATCGGGCTCTCGGAGGCGCTGGCGGGACTGTTCATCCAGCCCTCCGCGAAGAGCATGTTCTGCTTCGGCCTGCTGATCCTGGTGCTGCTGTTCCGGCCCCAGGGGCTGTTCGGGAAGAAACCGTGAGCAGGGGAACAGCATGACGCAACGGGGCCGGCTCCTGCTCGCGCTGCTCGCGATCTTCCTGGTCGCGCTGCCGTGGGTCGTCAATCCCTACATCCTGTCGGTCGCCACGCTGATCCTCTATCTCGCCTACACGGGCCAGGCCTGGAACGTGATGATGGGTTTCGCCGGCCAGCTTTCGCTCGGGCACTCGCTCTACGTAGGCGTCGGCGCCTACGTCTCGGCGGCGATCTTCTTCCACTACGGCATCGGACCCTGGGCGGGAATCTGGCTCTCGATCGCGCTCTGCGTCGCGATCGGCGCGGCGGTCGGCTTCCTCGCCTTCCGCTTCGGCATTTCCGGCGTCTATTTCGCCCTGCTGACGATCGCCTTCTGCGAATTCACGCGCATCGGCTTCGACCACCTGCAGTGGACCGGCGGCTCCGGCGGCCTGTTCCTCAAGGTGGCGCAGCGCGACCAGATCGACCTCGCCAATTTCCGCGGACCGCCGGCGATGTACTACTACGCAATACTGTTCCTGGCTGTCGCGGCACTTCTTTTCTGCAATTATCTGTTGAAGTCGAAAGCCGGCTACTACTGGCAGGCGATCCGCGAAAACGAGGAGGCGGCGCAGGCCCTCGGCATCAACACCTTCCGCTGGAAGATGCTCGCCGTCCTGATCAGCTCGGCGATGACCGCGGTGGCGGGCGTGTTCTTCGCCTTCTACTACAACAACCTTTTCCCCGAGCAGATCTACCACATCAGCCGCTCGATCGAAATCATCCTCGGCCCGATCATCGGCGGCGTCGGCACCCTGTTCGGCCCGATCCTCGGCGCCGCGGTGCTGACCATCCTCGCCGACGGCATTACCGAAGTCCTCGGCGCCCTGGGCTGGGAGATCCCCGGCATCAAGCAGGTGTTCTACGGCATCGTGATGCTGCTGGTCATCATGTTCCTGCCGCACGGCATCTGGCCGCCGCTCGCCAGGCGGCTGGGCCTGAGCAAGTGAGGCCCCGACCATGAACCTGCTCGGCGTCCAGGGCATTTCCAAGTCCTTTCGCGGCCTGCAAGCCGTGTCGGCGGCGGCCTTCGACGTCGAGCAGGGTTCCATCGTCGCGCTGATCGGCCCGAATGGCGCCGGCAAGACCACCTGCTTCAACATGATCGCCGGCGTCTTCCCGCCCGACGCCGGAGGAATTATTTTCGAGAACAGGGAAATCCAGGGCAAAAGAGCGGATCAAGTCTGCGTCGCGGGCATCGGGCGCACCTTCCAGATCGTCAAGCCCTTCGCCGGCCTGTCCGTGCTGGACAACGTCATGGTTGGAAGTTTCCTGAAGGAACGAACCGCCTCCGGCGCGCGCGCCGTGGCGCTGCAGGTCCTCAGGAAACTGCATCTCGACGCCAAGGCGGACCTCCCCGCCTCGTCGCTCACCCTGCCCGACCGCAAGCGCCTCGAGGTCGCGCGCGCGCTGGCGACCCGCCCGAAGCTGCTGCTGCTCGACGAAGTCATGGCCGGCCTGCGGCCGACCGAGTGCGACGAGATCGTGGCCGTATTCCGCGAACTGAACCGCGCCGACGGCTTGACGATCCTGCTGATCGAGCACGTGATGCGCGCGGTGATGGCGCTCGCGCACAGGGTGGTCGTGCTGCACCACGGCGAGGTCATCGCGCGCGGCACGCCGGCCGAAGTGGTACGCGATGCGGCGGTGCTGGAATGCTATCTCGGCGAAGAGACGGAAGTCTGATGTTGTCGGTGGCGGGCCTCGATCTCTTCTACGGCGACGCACAGGCCCTGGACAGGGTCTCGCTCGAGGTTCCGCGCGGGGAGATCGTCGCCATCGTCGGCGCCAACGGCGCCGGCAAGTCATCCCTGATTCGCACCATCGCCGGCATCGAGAAGCCCCGGTCCGGGAAGATCCTGTTCAACGGCAAGGAAATCCAGAACCGGGAATCGCACACGGTCTGCGACCTCGGCATCGGCCAGGTGGCCGAAGGCCGGCAGGTATTCCCGACCCTGAGCGTCCAGGAAAACCTGGAGATGGGCGGCCTCCTGCCGCGCGCGCGCGCCAATGCGAACCAGACCATCGGCGAGGTCTACGCCATGTTCCCGCGCCTTGCCGAGCGCAAGGCCCAGCTGGCCGGCACGCTGTCGGGCGGCGAGCAGCAGATGCTCGCCATCGGCCGCTGCCTGATGGGCAATCCCGAGCTCATCATGTTCGACGAACCCTCGCTCGGCCTCGCGCCCCTGGTGGTGCAGGAAGTTCTCCGCACCATCCGCGCCCTGAACGAAAAGGGCATGACGGTGCTGCTCGTGGAGCAGAACGTCGCGGTGTCGCTGAAGATTTCGAACCACGCCTACGTGCTGGAGAACGGCCGCGTCGTCATGAGCGGACCGGGCCGGGACCTGCTGCACGACGACCGGGTGCGGCAGGCGTATCTGGGGCTGTAAGACCCGGAATTACATCGAGTTCAGCGCGCCGTTGACCAGTTTCACGCGCGAGCCCTGGCGCCAGGACGGATGCGACTCCTGGTGGAAACTGCGCGAGCTGCCGTCGTCGAACAGCACGCCGATTTCGTAGGTCTTGCCGGCGCCAGCCTTGTTCTCGATGACATTGCCGGCGACAGCGCCGCCCACGGCGCCCACCGCGGTGCCCACGCCGCGATTGTTGTGGCCGCCGATCGCGTAGCCAAGCACGCCGCCGATCGCGGCACCCGCAGCCGTGCCGGCGCCGACTTTCCTCGCCTGTTCGATCTCACGAATTCCGGTAACGGTCCCGCAGGCCGGGCAGGCAGGCGGCGCCGCGGCCGGCGCGGCGCCCTTCTTCGCCAGGATGCGCTGGATCACCGCGTCGCTCACCCCGCCCTGCTTGAGTTTCACCAGGCCGTCGGGACTGGTATCGAAGGCCGGTTCGGCGGCGTCGATCGCCTGGATCACGGTTGCCTCGCCCAGCCCGCCCCTGACCATCTTGATGACGTCGTCGTTGGACATCGGCGCGGCCACTGCGATCAGCGGCGTGGCCAGCAACAGGGCAAGCAGAAGTTTTCGCATGGGACTTTCCACAGGATGGTTCATGATGCGATTCTAGCCATTCGCGCGCCGCGCCGAAGTGCGAAAATACCGCCGGTGAACACGGACTACGTGCAGCGCTTCCTGTTCGAAGACCTCGACATCCGGGGGCGGCTCGTGTGCCTGACCGGGGCGTGGCGCAGGATGATCGAGGGTCGCGCCTACCCGGCACCCGTCGCCGAACTGCTCGGCCACTCGGCAGCCCTCGCGGCGATGCTGGGCGCCAACCGCAAGAACGCGGGCGGAAATTCCGGCCGCATCACGCTGCAGGTGCAGGGCTCGGGGCCGGTGCGGCTCCTGGTCGCGGATTGCGCCGCCGGCATGAAGCTGCGCGGCATGGCGCAATTCGCGCCGGAGGCGGCCGCCCTGGCCGGCGCCGGCAAGCTGGTCGGCGACGGCAAGCTCGCGGTGACCATGGAGGACGGATCGAGCGGGCAGATCTACCAGAGCATCGTGCCTCTCGAAGGCGACTCCCTCGCGGCGATCTTCGAACGCTTCCTGGTGCAGTCCGAGCAGATCGCCTCGTTCCTCAAGCTGCACGCGAGCGGCGAGGCAATCTGCGGTCTGCTGCTGGAGAAGCTGCCCGGCGCCGACGCGCGCGACGAGGACGGCTGGAACCGCGTCACGCACCTCGCCGCGACCCTGACGCTCGGCGAGACGATCAACGCGCAGCCCTACGACCTGCTGGTGAAGCTCTTCCCGGAGGAACTGCTGCGCGTCTTCCGCCTCGATCCGGTCGAGTACCACTGCCCCTTTGACGTGCAGAACGTGGAACGCGTGCTGCGCGGCCTGGGACGCGACGAGGTCGAATCGATCCTCGCCGAGCAGGGGCAGGTCGTGATCCGCAACGAGATGTGCAACCACGAATACCGCTTCGACCGCGCCACGGTCGAAACGCTGTTTGCATGAAACGGATTCCGTACGCGAAGCCGCTGGCAATCGCGCTTGCCGCTTTCGCCATCTACGCCCTGCTCGGGTTTTTCGCGGCGCCGCCGCTGGTCAAGCGCGCGATCGTCAACACCGCGGCCGATACCTTGCTGCGCAAGGCGAGCGTCGGCGAGGTGCGCGTCAACCCGCTGCTCCTGTCGCTGGAGCTGAAGGACGTCGCGCTCACGGAAGCGGATGGCGCGCCGATCGCCGGCTTCAGGCGGCTGTTCGCGGACTTCGAGCTCTCCAGCCTGGCGCGCTTCGCCTGGACCTTCGCCGCGGTAGAGATCGATGGCCTCGACCTGCGCGCCGACATCGCGCCGGAGGGCCGCTTCAACCTGCTCGCGCTGCTGGACAGCCTGCCGAAAGCGGATAGCAGCCGCGAGTTTTCGCTGCCCCGGGTTCTGCTGCGGCGCTTCGTACTGAGCGGCGGCGCGATCAGCTTCAGCGACCGCTCGCTTGCCGAGCCGGCCAGCGCGAAGCTCGCGCCGCTCGACCTCGAAGTGCGCGACATCTCGACCCTGCCTGACCGCCGCGGCGACTACACCATCAGGGCGAAGCTCGCCGACGGCGCCTCTATCAGCTGGCGCGGCGAAATCTCCCTGCAGCCGCTCGCATCGAAAGGCGAAATCGCGCTCAACGGCATTAAGCTCGCTTCGCCCTGGCGCTTCCTGCACGAGCGCGCGGGCACGGCCGAACCGAAGGGCGAGCTGGATTTCAGCGCGCGCTACCGCTTCGCCTATGCCGCCGGAGCGGTGCAGTTCGCGGCAGAGGAATTCAAGGCGGACGGCCGCGGCATTGCGCTCGCGGTGGGCGGCGCCGAGAAGGGAGTGGCGCTGACGCTGGCCTCGCTCGCAGCCGGCGGCCGCGCCGAGTTGAGCGCGGAGCGCGGCAAGCCCTGGAAAGCCGGGCTGGACGCGTTCAAGTTTGCGGCGACCGGCCTGGAATTCACCGACCGCAGCCGCGCCACGCCGTATCAGGTCGCGACGAAGGAAGTGACTGCGGGGTTTTCGGCCAAAGCCGAAGAGCGTAACGTCGGACCGCAGGCGGTCCTCGATGGCATCGCCGTCACGCTCAGCGGCATTGCCGCGGGCGAGGCCGGCGCGGCGCGACCGCTGGGCGAACTCGATACGGTCGCCGTCGAGGGAGCGAGACTCGATCTTGCGGAGCGCCGGCTGGGCGCGGGCCGCGTCGCCGTCGGCGGCGGCGAATTGCGCGTGGTGCGCGAGAAGGACGGCAGCCTCCTGCTCCTCAAGATCCTCGCGCCCTCGGACGAAGGCCTCCTGCGCCGCGAAATCGGCGGCCTGGTAAAGGATGCGAAATCGGAGGGCAAGCCCTGGAGCATTGCGGCCGACGAGATAGCGGTGAACGGCACGCGCCTGTCGCTGGCCGACCATTCCTTCGGCGCCCCGGTGGCCTACGATACCCGGGACCTGCGCTTCGTGATCCACGGTTTCGCGAGCGACAGCAAGGCGCCGGTCAAATTCGACGCCGCGCTGCGCCTCGAGCAGGGCGGCTCGGTGAATGCCAGCGGCACGGCGCTGCTCTCGGGCGAGCAGGCGGAGGTGCGCGCGAAGCTCGAACGGATCAGCCTCAGGCCGCTGCAGCCCGCGGCGGCGACCCGGGTGCAGGCCACGCTCGCATCCGGCGATGTGTCCGCGGACGTCAGGGTTTCGTACCGCCGGCGCGACGGCAAGCACGGGCTGCGCCTCGCCGGCACGCTGCGCGTGGACGACTTCCTCGCCAACGAAGCGCAGAGCGGAGAGCGCCTGCTCGCCTGGAAGTCGCTGTCGGCGACCGGCCTGAGCCTCGGCTTCCAGCCCGACCAGCTGAAGATCGAGGAAGCAAAGGTGGAGGGACTCGGCGCGAAGATCGTGGTGTTCCAGGACCGCAGCGTCAACCTGCTGAAGGCCGTGACCCTCCGGACGGACGACGCGACGGGCAAGGCGACCGCCACCATCGGCGACGCCAAACCGCTGTTTCCGGTGACCATCGACCGGGTCCGGTTCGCGGACGGCATCGTGGATTTCACCGACCAGAGCCTGGTCCTGCCCTTCGGGGCCAAAGTGCACCAGGCGAATGGACTTCTCGAAGGCGTAAGCACCGACCGCGCGAGCCGCGCGACGGTCAGGCTGGAGGGCCGCGTCGACGAATACGGCCTGGCCCGCGCCGAAGGCAGCCTGGAGCCGTTCCACCCGACCGACTTCATGGACCTCACGGTAATCTTTCGCAACGTCGAGATGCCGGCGCTGTCGCCCTATTCCGCCACCTTCGCCGGCCGGCGCATCGCCTCCGGCAAGCTTTCGCTCGACCTGAAGTACAGGATCGACAAGGGCCAGCTGGCCGGCGACAACCGCGTCGTGCTCGAGAAATTCACCCTCGGCGAGCGCGTCGAGTCGCCGGGCGCGATCAACCTGCCGCTCGATTTCGCGATCGCCCTGCTCACCGACAGCAACGGCAAGATCGACCTCGCGATGCCGGTGAGCGGCGATGTCGGCAATCCCAAATTCAACTACGGCTCGCTGGTCTGGCAGGCGATCAGCACCGTGATCTCCAATATCGTCAGCGCGCCGTTCCGCGCCCTGTTCGGCGGCAGCGGGGAGAAACTGGAGAAAATCTCCTTCGACCCGGGCCGTGCGGCGCTACTGCCGCCGGAGCAGGAAAAGCTCAAGCACGTCGCCGAAGGACTCGCCAAGCGACCGCAGATGCGCGTCGTGGCCGAAGGGCAGACCGGCCCCGCGGATCGCGCCGCCCTGCAGCAGCAGGAAGTCGCGCGCACGATCTCGGCCAGGCTCGGGCGCGCGCCCGCCGCCGGCGCCGCGCCGGACCCGGTGAACGTCGGCGATGCGAAGACGCAGCGCGCGCTGGAGGCGCTGTTCGCCGAGCGCCAGTCCGAGGACGCGCTGGCGAAATTCGCGGCCGACACCGCACGATCGCGCAACAAGGAAGTGGATCGCGTCAACGCCGCGATGGCCCTGATCGGGCGCGCCAGCGCCGACCGGGCGTTCTACGAGGCGCTGCTCAAGCGCCTGAACGAGGCCGCGCCGGTGGCCGACACTGCGCTGGCGCAGCTGGCCGCCGAGCGCGCGAGCGCCGTCACCGGGCACCTCACCACGGCGCTGGCGGTCCCGGCCGAACGCGCGACGTCGCGCGCGGCGCAATCGCCCGGCGAGGCGCAGGTAAAACTGGAGTTGAACGCCGCGCCCTGAGAGGGTGAAATGCGGGCCGTGAAACGCGTTGCAAAACGTCCACAACTTTTGCGGCTGGGACAGGTCCAACCCGCCATGAAACGCATATCCCTGATTTATCTCGCCGTGTGTTCGCTTTCTGCCTGCGACGCATCCCGCAACGCGGACCTGATGCTTGACCCGGCGGCGGCGCAACAGCTGATTGCAGCACACGCCGATCCCGACAAGGCCCTTGCGGACAAAGTGAAGACCGCGCTCGGCCTGGACGCCGGCCAGGGTCCTTACGGCATCGAAGTAACCGCTGCCGACGGCACGGTGGACCTGTGGGGAACCGTGGACAGCACCGCGGCACGCAAACGCTTCGTCACCACCGCGGCCGGCGTGGTCGGCGTGCGCGGACTGCGCGATCACATCGTGGTGGACCCCGGCGCCTAGCCCGGTTTTGCCGGCCCGGACTTTTCCCCGCCGAAGGAATTGCCGCCGCTCGCGGGCCGCCTGAGCGAGAACACGCGCTCGACCACCGCGTACTCGTCGTAGCCGCAGCGCGCGATCGGCTGCACCGCGGCGAGGTCGAAGCGGCCGTTCTTCATGCAGCGCTCGTCGATGTGGAAGCCGATCACCTGGCCGAAGACCACGGTGCCGCCGGTCTCCTTGCCTTCCGTGTCCAGCAGGCGAACCACCTGCGTAACCTTGCATTCAAGCGCCGCCGGAGAATCGGCGACGCGCGGCGGCCGCACCAGGGTCGAAGGCGCCGTCGCCAGCCCGGCGTACTCGAACTCGCTCTGGCCGCGCGGCAGTCCGGACGAAGTCGCGTTCATCTTGTCGCGCAGCGCGTAGGTCGCCATGCTCCAGGTGAATTCGCCGGTCTCGATGGCGAAGCTGGCCGAGTCCTTCATGCTTTCGCTCGCGAAGCCGACGATCTGCGGCCAGCTGTTGAAGCCGTTGAAGTAGCTGTAGGGCGCGAGGTTCAATTCCCCCGCCTTGCTCATCGTCGAGACCCAGCCGATCGGGCGCGGCACGATCACGCCCTTGAACGGATCGTGCGGAAACAGCGCGCGGTCGCGCTTCTGCGGCTCGAAGAAGATCAAGCGGTCGCTTCCTGCGGCCGCGCGATTTTCGCTCCCGGCCAGAGGGACGCGTGCACGCGCGCATATTGCGGCGGGTAGTCGATCTTCACGCCGAAATGCTCGGCCGCATGCCAGACCCAGCGCGGGTTGTCGAGCAGCGCGCGCGCCATCGCCACCATGTCGGCCTTGCCGGAGGCGAGAATCTCTTCCGCCTGGTCGGCGTCGGCGATCATGCCCACGGCGCGCGTCTTGATGCCCGCTTCCTTCCTGACCTTGTCCGAAAAGCCGACCTGGAAGCCGGGCGTCACCGGAATCTTCGCGTACGGCACCGTGGCACCGCTCGAGACGCAGATGAAGTCGAGCCCGATGCGCTTGAGTTCCTTCGCGTAGACGACGGCCTCCTCCGGCGTCCAGCCGCCGTCCACCCAGTCGGTGGCGTTGATGCGGATGCCGAGCGCCCGCTCCTTCGGCCAGACCTCCCGCACCGCGCGTGCGACCTCGAGCGGAAACTTCATCCGGTCCTTGCCGTACTCATCCTTGCGCTGGTTCGACAGCGGCGACAGGAACTGCTGCAGCAGGTAGCCGTGCGCCGAATGCAGCTCCACCACGTCGAACCCGATGCGCTTCGCGCGCAGGGTCGAGGCGACGAACGCGTCGACCAGTCCCCGGATCTCCTCGCGCGTGAATTCGTGCGGCACATGCCAGCCCTCGCCGAACGGGATCGCAGACGGCGCTACGGTCGGCCAGGGCGACTCGGACGGCGCGAGCGCCTTGCCGCCCAGCCAGGGCACCTGCGCCGACGCCTTGCGCCCGGCATGCCCGATCTGGACGCCGATGGGGTTCTTCGTGATGCCGCGGTAGACCTGCACCGCGCGCGCCATCGCCGCCTCGTTGTGGTCGCTGTAGAGGCCGGTGCAGCCGTGGGTGATGCGCCCTTCGCGCGCCACATTGGTCTTCTCGACGACGAACAGGCCCGCGCCGGAGCAGGCGAAGCTGCCCAGATGCACGTGATGCCAGTCAGTCATGGAGCCGTCATCGGCGGAGTACTGGCACATCGGCGCGACGACGACACGGTTGGGCAGCGTGATGCCGCCCAACTGGATGGGTTCGAACAGCTTAGGGAGCGGCAACGGAGATTCCTTTTTCGGAGAATGCCTTGCGCAGGTGCTGCGCGAAGGTCGCGGCGCCGGGCTGGTCGCCGTGCAGGCACATGGTATCAGCGGCCACCGGGACGCGTTTTCCCGACAGGCTGGTGACGTAGCCTGCCTCGATCATGTCCAGGGCCTGCCGTACCGATGCCGCCGCGTCCTCGATCATGCCGCCCGGCTTGTCGCGCGGCGCGAGCGTGCCGTCGTCGGAGTAGCCGCGGTCCGCGAAGACTTCGCCCGCCACCGCAATGCCGGATTTTTTTGCAATCTGGAAGTTCTTGCTCTCGGAAAGAACGTAAAGAACAACCCCCGAACCGAGATCCTTCACTGCTTTCACCATCGCTTCCGACAGCGCTTCGTCGACGGCGGCCATGTTGTAGAGCGCGCCGTGGCACTTCACGTGGTGCAGCTTCGCGCCGGCGGCACGCGCGAAAGCCTCCACCGCGCCCGCCTGGTAGACCACGAGGTCGTACATGTCCTGCGGCGAGACCCGCATCACGCGCCTGCCGAAGCCCATCAGGTCGGGCAGCGAAGGATGCGCGCCGATGGCGACGCCATGGTCCACGGCCAGCCGGACGGTCCTGCGGATCGTCGCCGGATCGCCGCCGTGGAAGCCGCAGGCGATATTGGCCGAGCTGATGTACGGCATGACCTCGGCGTCGGCGCCCATTTTCCAGGCGCCGTAGCTTTCGCCCATGTCGCAGTTGAGATCTATTTTCTTCATGTCCGGTAATCCCATTCGAGAGTGCGCAGTGCCGAATCCACGCGCTGGCGCAGCGCGCGGCGCAATTCCCGCGCCTGCTCGAGCGTGCAGCGCGCGAACTGCAGGCTGCCGCCGGGCGCAAGCTGCGCGAGGCGCGGCACGTCCGCGGCCGCGATCTCGGCGATCTTCGGATAACCGCCGGTGGTCTGGTGGTCGGCCATCAGCGCGATCGGCAGGCCGTTCGCCGGCACCTGCACGGTACCGAGGCAGGCCGGCTCCGATAGTATCTCGAAGGCTTCGGCGCGCGCCAGCATCGGACCCGCCAGGCGGAATCCCATGCGGTTGGAGTCCGGCGAGACTTTCCAGGTCGCCTCGAAAAACGCGCGTTGTGCCGCGGCGTCAAAGTGCGCATAGTGCCTGCCTTCCATGGCGTGGATCACGATCGGTTCGCGCTCGGGCAGCGTCAATGCCGGCGCCGACCAGCTGACCGTGCGCAGGCCCGCCGCGTCCTTCTTGCCGCCGAGATTCCGATAGCGCCGCAGGGAAAGGGCGGCAACATCCTCCAGCAGCGGCAGGCTGTCTCCCGCGCGCAGCAGGCGGCCCTCGAGACCGCCGAACCTCGCGGGCAGGTAGGTGCTGCGGCTGCCCAGCACCGGCGCCGTGGCAATGCCGCCCGCCACCGCCAGGTAGGCGCGGCTGCCGACCAGCGCCCTGCCCGTCTTCAGGACGCTGTTTTTCTCGATGAATACCGGCCTGTTGAGGGGCAGCGCCAGGCCGCCAAGCGTCGCTTCGAACTGCCCGCCGCAGATCGCCACCAGGGCATCGCTCTCGAATGCGATCTCGGGGCCGAGCACCGTGATCTCAAGCGCCGCCTCGCCGTTGCGGTTGCCGACCAGCGCGTTGGCAAGATCGAGCGCGACCGGGTCCATCGGACCGCAGGACACCACGCCCAGGTGCTGCTGTCCGTGACGGCCGCGATCCTGGACCGTGGTGAGCAGGCCCGGCTTGAGAATGCGCAGACTCATTTCAGTTTTTCGAATTCATCCCTTGATACAGGGACGAAGCGCACTCGGTCTCCCGGCGCGAACAGGCTCGCCGGATCGCGCGCCGGGTCGAACACCCTGAGCGGCGTGCAGCCGATGATGCTCCAGCCGCCCGGCGTCTCGTAGGGATAGACCGCCGTCTGGGCATTGGCGATCGCCACCGCGCCCATCGGCATCCGCGTGCGCGGCGTCGCGCGGCGCGGCACCGACAATTTTGGATCCAGCCCGCCGATGTACGGCTGGCCGGGGGAAAAACCGACCATCAGCACCCAGTGCCGGGCCGAGGTGTGCAGCTTCTGGACGGCCTGCGCGGAAAGTTTCGTCGCCGCGCAGACTTCGTCGAGATCCAGCGCGAAGACGGGGTCGTAGCAGACCGGCACCTCGACATCGCGGCCGGCATTCTCGAATTTCGACGCGGACTTGAAGCATTCCTGCAGCAGGTCCCGGCAGAAATCCAGCACCGAATCCGGCAACGCGGGATGGAACGGATGGAAGTGCAGCGCGATGCCGCAAATGGCGGGCACCACGTCCCGGATCCACGGCACGTCGCGCGCCCGGATCGCAGCGGCGAGCGCCTGCAGGGAACGGTTCAGCTCCAGGTCGAGGCTGTCGCCGAATTCGGCGTACACCGCCGCGTCGCCGAGCGGCGTGAGGCGCAGGGTTTTAAGGAGCTTTTTCAGCTGGGCTTCGACGAGGTCACGGCGATAATATTAGCCGCATGAGCATTGCCGCGCAGCAATTACCCTCGCCCGGAAGCCTGCTGGTCGATCACGTTTCACACTTCGTGCCGGACCTGGCAGCCGCGGCGCGCGTGCTGGAAGCGCTCGGCTTCGTCGTGACGCCCGAATCGGCGCAGCAGGCGCAGGACGGGCCCGCGGGAACCTCGAATGTCTGCGTGATGCTGGAGCACGGTTACCTCGAGTTCCTCGCCCCCACGGCGGACACCCCGAACGCGCAACGGTTGCGGGCATCGATGCAGCGCTACCTGGGCGTCCACCTTGCGTGTTTCGGCACGCCCGACGCCGAAGGCGAGCATGCGCGGTTGAAGTCGCACCAATTCGAGCCTCAGCCCCTGGTCCATCTGTCGAGGAAAGTGCAAGTCGGAACGGAAGCGAAGTTCAAGGTCGTGCGCGCAGCCCCCGCGAAGATGCCCGAAGGGCGGATTCAGTTCGTCCAGCATCTCACCCCCGAGGCGATCTGGCAGCCGCAGCACCTCGGGCACGCGAACAACGTGGCGCGGCTTGCATGCCTGTTCGTTGTCGCGGACGACCCGGTCGAGGCCGGGGCGCGCTGGGCGCGCTTCGCCGCATTGCTGCCGCGGCCCGCGGGCGCTTTTGTCCACCTGCCGACGGCCCGCGGCCACATTCTCGTCGGCCGGCGCAGGAGCTGGAGCGGGCTGCTCGGCGGCGCGCCGGCGGCGCCGGCGCTCGCCGGGTACGCGCTGGAGTGCGGCGACACGGCGCTCCTGGTCTCGCGCTGCAAGCTGCTCGGTCTCGCCCCGCGCAAGTTGCGCGAAGGTCTGTATGCCGTCGCGTTGCCGCGGGCCCTGGGCGGCGCCTGGTTATTCGGAACTCGACAAGGACTGGGACTGCCGACATGAAAAACGAAATTTGCGCGCTCACTGCGACCGAGCTGGTTCGCGCCTATGCGAGAAAACAGCTGTCGCCCGTCGAAGTGACGCGGACGGTACTGGAGCGGATAGAGGAACTCAATCGGGCTCTCAACGCCTTTTGCCTCGTTGACAAAAAACAGGCGATGGAAAATTCAAGACAGTCCGAGAAGCGCTGGGCCGGAGGCGCTCCCCAGGGCCTGCTCGACGGCGTGCCGGTGTCGATCAAGGATCTGCTCCTCACCCGCGGCTGGCCGACGCTGCGTGGCTCGAAGACCATCGATCCCAGGGGGCCGTGGAACGACGATGCGCCGGTGGTGGCGAGGCTGCGCGAGCACGGCGCGGTGCTGCTCGGGAAGACCACCACGCCGGAATTCGGCTGGAAGGGCGTGACCGACAGCCCGCTCACGGGAATCACGCGCAATCCCTGGAACCGGAAAATGACGCCGGGCGGCTCCTCCGGCGGCGGCGCGGCGGCGGTCGCCTCCGGCATGGGACCGCTCACCGTCGGCACCGACGGCGGCGGCTCGATCCGCATCCCCTGCGCCTTCACCGGCCTGTTCGGCCTCAAGCCCTCGTTCGGCCGCGTCCCCGCGTGGCCCCTCTCGCCGATGGGCACCGTCGCGCACGTCGGGCCGATGACGCGCTCGGTGGCGGACGCGGCGCTGATGATGAACGTGCTATCGCTGCCGGACGCGCGCGACTGGCACGCCCTGCCCCACGACCCGCGCGACTACCGCGTCGGACTGGAAGACGGTGTGAAGGGTTTGAGAATTGCCTACTCCGAGGACCTGGGTTACGCAAAAGTGGACCCGGAAGTCAAGAAACTGGTGGCAAATGCAGTCAAGACCTTCACCCAGTTGGGCGCCCACGTCGAAGCCAGGAACCCCGGCTTCGAGGACTGCGGGCCGCTGTTCGCGGCGCACTGGTTTCCGGGCGCGGCCTACGTGGTGCGGAACACGCATCCGCTCAAGCGCAAGCTGATGGACAAGGGCCTGCTGCAAACTGCCGCCCTCGGGGAGAAAGTGACGACCGCGGGATACATGGCCGCGATGCAGCAGCGTGGCGCGCTGGGCCTGCACATGAACCTGTTTCACCAGGACTACGACCTGCTGGTCACGCCCACATTGCCGCTGGCCGCGTTCGAGGCCGGCAAGGAAGTCTCCAACGTCCTGAAGGAAAAGCGCTGGACCGACTGGACGCCCTTCACCTATCCCTTCAACCTGACGCAGCAGCCCGCGGCTACGATTCCCTGCGGCCTGACGAAGAAAGGCCTGCCCGTCGGCCTGCAGATCGTCGGCCCGCGCCATGCCGACGCCCTGGTGCTGCGCGCCGCGCGCGCCTTCGAATCGATGCAGCCGATCCGGATGCCGGATATCTAGGCTAGCGACGTGGCGCGTGGTGCACGACACGCGTCCAGCGGTGCGCAACATGCGGCAAGCGGCGGGGATGAAACACCGTGCGGCCGTAGGCGTAGGGGTAGTAGTAGGCCGGCATATCGTAGGTGGTGCCGCAATCGGCGCGGTAGGGACAATCCGCGCCGGCGCTGAAATATGCCGCCTGCGTCGCCAGCAGGGAGTTCTGCCGCCTCGCCCAGTCGGCCTCCTCATATTCGGCGCGCCGCGCCGCCCGCGCGTTCATCGCAGCGATTGCCGGGGCGAGGGAAGGATCGGGCGTGACGACCGAGAGGCGCTCCTCGACAAGCTGCCCCCCGGCCGCCTGCGCCGGTGGCGGCTTGTTGGAATAGTTGACCACGCCCTTGTCGTCCACCCACTTGTAGGTCTGTGCGAGAACGGGCTGCGCGAAGGAAAGGATCGCGAGCAGCGCGGCGAGGCGGCGTGCGGCCATGCGCATAGCTTAGCGCCTTTCGATCGGCTCCATGAGCAGGTGGCGCATGTCGGGCGGCTCGGCGCCGATGTGGAACTCGTTCTTGCGGTCGCGCAGCGCGATGTCCTCCGCCGTCAGGCGCTCGATCTGGCGCAGCCGGTCGAGCCAGGAATCGAGCAGGAAATGCTCGATGTAGCGGCCCGGATCGGCGATGTCGCGGTACAGGCCCCAGTGGAGCGCGCCATGGCGCAACCGCCAGCGCCGGCTGTCGGCCATCACCGCGGAGAACTCCGCGGCGCGCGCCGGATCGATCTGGTATTCGATGGTCACCATCACGGGGCCCTGGTCGCCCTCGATGCTGGCGCCCGCGGCGAACTCGGGCGTCACCTGCGCCGGCGTCAGGTCGCTGGCGGCGAGGCTGCTCAGGTGGTAGCGGCGCCGCAACAGCGCGTAGACGACCAGCGAGGCGAAGGCGGAAATTTCCATCGCGCGCTCGATCGAGGCCACCGCCGCCAGCTGCCCCCACGCGAAGGCGCCGGCGGTGGCGCCGATCATGCCGCTGGCGAGAAACACCGAAGTGCCGCGCGCCCGCACCCAGTCGGGCAGCGCGATCTGCGCGGTCAGGCTGAGGACATTGAAGGTCGCGGTCCAGGCGGCGCCGCCGGCAAATGCCGCCGGCACCGCGATCCACGCGCTGGTCGCCTGCGACAGCGCGGCCGTGCCGAAGGCCTGCGTGATCGCGAATACCGCGAGCAGCTGGTCGCGGTTCAGGCGCCGCCTCAGGGTGGGCAGCGCCACGACGCCCGCGATCGCGCCGATGCCCATCGCCGAGAGCAGCAAGGTGAAGGTGCCTGCGTCGCCGCCGAGACGGTCGCGCGCGACCAGCGGCAGCAGGGCCTGCATCACCACCGCGAAGAACGTGTAGCCGCAGATGTGCGCGAGCGAGGCCACCATGGCGGGCGTCTGCCTCGAGAACTGCAGGCCGAGGCGCATCGCCGCCACGAATCTTTCGTTCGGCAGGGAACTCGCGGGCTGCTGCGCCGTGACGCGCGTGTAGGCCACCGTCACCGCCACCGAAACCAGGGCGCAGGCCAGGAACACCCAGGCGCCGCCGATCCAGGCGAGCAGCAGGCCGGCGATGACCGGCCCAACCACGCGCGCGCCGTTGAACGACACGCCATGCAGCGCAAGCGCGGCAGGCAGGTCGCCGCGCGGCACCAGGCCCGGCGTCATGGCCGCGGTCACCGGAAAGCGGATCGCGTTGCCGACGCCGTGCACGAAGGTCAGCACGAGCAGCAGCTCGGCGGTCATCCTGCCCGTGAGGGAAACGGCGAAAAGCACCAGCAGCACGACCGTGACCCAGAGCTGCGTGGCCAGCAGCACCAGGCGCCGGTCGAACAGGTCCGCGACCGCGCCCGCGGGCAGCGCCATCATCAGGATCGGCAGCGTGGTCGCGCTCGACACCAGCGCGACCATGAGCGGCGACGTTGAAAGCAGGGTCATCAGCCACGCCGCCGTAGCGTCAGAGATCCAGGACACGGTGAGCGCGGTAAATGAAGCCAGCCAGAGCGCGCGAAACGCGCCATGCCGCAGCGGCGCCCAGGCCGTCACCTAGGCCAGCCTCAGCTCAAAGCTCCAGGCCGAAAGGATCTTGCCGCCGTCGAACATCGCGCCGCGGGCGCTGTAGTGCCGGTCGTCGCGCCGCAGGATCGTATCCTGGCCCCGGTAGCGGCCGGTCGCGGATTCATAGGCCGACAGGATCGCGTCGCCAACCACGATGAAGCGGCCATGCAGCGTGCCGAACGACACGCTCTTCGAAGTCCATGGCGTGGCGAAGTTGCCCGCCGCCATGGGCTGGATCTCGTAGAGCGTGCGATGTTCGGCGGGCGGCGTCGTGGCGGTGCGCAACGTGCCTTCGTACACCCACTTGTCCGGGTAGTGCCGGATGTGCGCTTCGCCCTCGACCTTGGTCAGCTTGCCCGCGCCATCGCGAAAATCCCCGGCAGAGCGCCACAGCCCCTCCTGCAGAAGAAATGTGTGCTCGTTTGACTCAGCCATGAGCTGCGACGCTGTCAGCGGGAGCCTGGCTGCGCGCGTCCATGCTGTAGTCGCGGATCACGCTCGCGATGCGCAGCCGGTAGGACGAGAAAATGCCGCCGCGGCCCTTCTTCTGCGCTTCGCGGTGTTTCTGCACGTTGCGCCACTTCGCGACGCTCGCCTCGTCGCGCCAGAACTGCAGCGACACGAACTTGCCCGGCGTGGTGATGCTCTCGAAGCGCTCGAGAGAGACGAACCCGTCGGCCCTGTCCAGCTCCGGCTTCAGCTGGCCGACCAGTTCCATGTAGTCGGGAAACCGGCCCGGGGCCGGCGTGAATTCGAAGATGACGGCGATCATCGGTCAGGCTCCTCAGGCAAGGCGGAACAATTCTATCGGCTGCTCCCGGCCTTTGACATGGACCGGCCCGAGGGAAGCCGCCGCGGCGGCATCCTCACCGCCAGCCGCCAGCACTTCGGCCGAGGCGAGGATCTGGGAGCCGTATTCCTTGTTGAGCTGCTCGATGCGCGCCGCAAGTATCACGACATTGCCGGTGATCGAATACTGCATGCGCAGGTCGGAACCGACATTGCCGGACACCGCCGCTCCCGCGTGCAGGCCGACCCCGATCTTGAGCGGCGGGAGCCGGCCGGCCTGCGCGAGGCGATCGACGCCAGCCGTCAGCCCGCGTGCCGCAGCGAGAGCGTTGGCGCAATCCCGCCCCGTGGCGACCGGCGCGCCGAACGTCGCCATGAAACCATCGCCGAGGAACTGATTGATGATGCCGTGATTGCGGTTGACGACGTCCACCGCCTCGGAGAAAAAGACGTTCTGGAATGCGACGATCTCCTCCGGCGTCTTGTTCTCCACCAGCGGCGTGAAGTTGCGGATGTCCGTGAACATCACGCACACGAAGCTGCGCTTGCTCTCGAGCCGCGTGCTGGCCCTGAGCAGCTCTTCGGCGATGGCCGGCGACACCTGCTGGCCGAAGGCGCTCAGCACGCGCTGGCGCTCCTGCAGCGCCCGATAGGCGTTGCCGACGCGGCGCTTCAACTGGTGCGCGACGAAAGCCGCGGCGAGACCGGCGAGCAGCAGCATCGCCCCCTTGGCGACGTAGAACGGCGGCGCCGCGAACGGCGTGCCCGCCGCGGCGCCCGCGCCGCCCTCCACCACGCCGCTGCCCCCGCCAAGATAGGCGAACGAAAGGGCCACGTACTCCACCGCCGCGACCAGGCCGGTGAAAACGGACAACCGGAAATCCAGCCGCAACGTGGAGAGCACGATGAAGATCGCGTAGAGATGGCTCAGGGGACTTTGCAGCACGTATTGCGGGTTGAGTTCGCGCGACACGAGGAGGATCAGGATGCTGGGCACGCTCGTTTCGACGAACGCGTTCAGATACCTGAGCGCCCCCGGCACGCTCCTTCCCTGGCGCAGCCAGCGGCCGATCAGATGTCGGACGGCGAGCTCGTAGAAGAGCAGCAGGGCGATGACCGCGATGATGTAGAGGAACACACCAGACGTGAGGAACCGAAGATGGTGGTCTACGCGGAACAGCGCGTAACCCAGGACGTAAAACGCGATCAGCGCGCCCAGCAGGCCGGCGAGGATCGCCATGCGCACGCGCTCGCTGTGGATGATCTCCCGGGCGAGATGGTCCTCGAAGGTAGCGGCGGCGGCTTCGGGCACGGCCTACTATACTTCGCGCCCATGGAGCCCCGCCACTTCCAGCACTGGCCCGCCGGCATGCCGCGCTCGCTTCGGGCGCCGAGAATCACGCTGCAGCAGATGTTCTTGAATTCGGCGACGAAACATCCGGACAAAGTGGCGGCGGTATTCGACGGCAATGCCCTTAGTTATTCTGAATTAAGAGAAAAAGTCGAAAACTTGGCCGGGCACCTGCAGCATGCCTGCGGCGTAAGGCGCGGCGACCGGGTGCTGCTCGACATGCAGAACGGCCACGACTTCGTCATCGCCACCTTCGGCACCCTGCTGGCCGATGCCGTCGTCGTGCCGGTCAGCCCGATAAACCTGACCGAGGAGCTGCGGCACTACGTGACGGACAGCGATGCCCGGGTTGCGATCACGGAAGAGGATTTGTTTGCGCGTTTTTCGGGCTTGCCTTTGGATCATGTACTGCTTTTAAGAAACATAACCCCGAACAAACCCGAACCCTCGGTCGCAATCCCTGACGACCTTGCAATGATGCCCTACACCTCGGGCAGCACGGGGCGGCCGAAAGGCTGCATGCACACGCACGCCACCGTGCTGCACAACGTCGCCGGCGCCTGCGCCTGGAAAAGCATCGACGAAAACGCCGTGGCCCTGGCGACGGCGCCCTTCTTCCATGTCACCGGGCTGGTGCACAGCTTTCTCTCCGCCATCTGCGCCGGCGGCACCATGGTGATCCAGCGGCGCTGGGACCCGCTCGAGGCGGCCCGCCTTGTCGAGCGCCATCGCTGCACGCACTGGGACAACGTGCCGACCATGGTGGTGGACCTGCTCTCCCATCCGGAGGCGCTCGAACACGACATCGGCTCGCTCAAGCGGATTTTCGGCGGCGGCGCCGCGATGCCCGAAGCCATCGCGCAGAAACTGTTCGACCTTTGCGGCGTGCGCTACATGGAGGGCTACGGCCTCACCGAGACCATCTCGCAGACGCACATCAACCCGCCCCAGAATCCCAAGAAACAGTGCCTGGGCATCCCCGTCTTCGATACGGAGGCCTTGATTGTCGACCCCGCCACTTTTGAAATTCTTCCAGAGGAGACCCAGGGGGAAATCGTGGTCCACGGGCCGCAGCTGTTCACCGGCTACTGGAAGAACGAAAAGGCCTACGCGGACGCCTGGTGCGAAGTCGGCGGCAGGCGGTATTTCCGCACCGGCGACCTCGGCCGCACGGACAAGGACGGCTATTTCTACATCGCCGACCGCCTCAAGCGCATGATCAACGCCGCCGGCATGAAGGTCTGGCCTGCGGAAGTCGAGGCAACCATGTATAAACACCCGGCGATCAAGGAATGCTGCATCATTGCGTCGCCGGACGAACGCCGGGGGGAGACAGTGAAACTGGTTGCCGTATTGAAGCCTGAGCTGGACGTAAAAGCGGAAGAGATCATCGCGTGGGCGCGGACCCAGATGGCCGCCTACAAGGTGCCGCGCAAGATCGAATTCATCGACGCCCTGCCTCGCACCGGCTCCGGCAAGCTGATGTGGCGCGCGCTGCAGGAGAGGGAGTTCGGACAATGACGCTCTGCATCGAGGCGGCAGGCATCACGCACCGGGGCACCGTGCGCGACAACAACGAAGATTGCATCGCCATCGGCTACTGGACTTCGCAGGAAACCATGCAGTCCGCGCGCCCCTTCCAGCACGAACTCGACCTGCCCTTCGCCTGCGTCGTGGCCGATGGCATGGGCGGCCACAACGACGGCGAACAGGCGAGCCTGCTGGTCGCCAAGAGCCTTTCACGCCGCCTGCCGGCCTTCGGGCCTGAAAAAATCGCGGCCTCGGTACGCGCGGTGAACGCCGAACTCTACGCGCACGTCGGGGAGCATCCCGAGCTCGCCGGCATGGGTTCGACCGCCGTCGGCCTTGCGGTGCATGACAAGAGCCTCGCGATATTCAACGTCGGCGACAGCCGCGCCTACAAGGTGGTGAGCAGCGGACTGGCACAGTTGAGCGTCGACGATGCGCTCGTCCAGAACTGGAAGCCGGGCGCGTCGTTCGCGCGCTCCACCATGCTGACCCAGTGCTTTGGCGGCCGCGCGACCTTCACCGACATCGAACCCCACCTGCACGTCGAGCCCTGCGTGGCCGGCAGCACCTACCTGCTGTGCTGCGACGGACTGTATGAGACCGTTCCGGAAGAACAGATGGCGGCGCTCATCGGCACCGACCTGCAAGCTTCCGTCGAGGCACTGCTGCGCGCCGCGCTGGAACTCCAGGCGAAAGACAACGTAACCATCGCTCTGGTCAGAGTTGTAGAGCGGACCTGAATTCGCTGCATTGCGGCATAAATTGCCGTTGCGGCAGTGCGGCCAAGGGTGTAGTTTGCTTCGCCTTACAAGGGAGAGACAGCCATGAAAAAAACCATATTCACGCTCGCCGCGACAAGCGTGCTTGCGTTGTCCGTCCAGTCCGCGTTCGCGCAGGCGCCCGCCGCGCCCCCCGCCTGGCATCAGGGCAAGCCGCCCGCGCTGGCCGAGTCGAAGCTCGCGCCGGTCCCCGGCAAGATGACCGAGACGCCGGCGAGCGAAATTCCGATCGGCAAGATGAAGCTGCCGAAGGGCTTCAAGGCGGAGGTCTGGGCCAGCGGGCTGGTCGGCGCTCGCGCCATGACGATGAACGAGGACCAGACGAAAATGTGGGTCGGCACGCGCGGCATCGGCCGCGTCTACGAGGTCTCGATCGACGGCGGCAAGACTTCGCACAAGGTGCTGGCGGAGAAGCTCACCCAGCCCACCTCGGTGTATGCCAAAGGCGCGCTCTACGTCTTCGCCATCGACAAGGTGCTGCGCTACGACAACGCCGCCAAGGGCGCCGCCGGCCAGCCGGTCGACATGACCAAGGCCTTCGACCTGCCACCCGAGCAGCATCACAACTGGAAATACGTGCGCGTCGGCGCCGACAACAAGCTCTACGTACCCTTTGGCGCGCCCTGCAACATCTGCGAGCCGCCCACCAAGGAGTACGCGCAGATCCGCCGCTACAACCTGGACGGTTCGGGCAAGGAAGTCATCGCCACCGGCGTGCGCAACACGCAGGGCTTCGACTGGCATCCGAAGACGGGCGAGCTGTGGTTTACCGACCACGGCCGCGACTGGCTGGGCGACAACGGCCCGGAGGACGAGCTGAACCGCCTTTCCAAGCCGGGACAGAACTTCGGCTATCCGTACTGCCATGCCAAGGGCATCGTCGATCCGGATGTGGCCAAGGGCAGGAAAGACGCCTGCAAGGACGTGACGCTGCCCGTGATCACCACGGGACCGCACGCGGCCGGCATGGGCATCATGTTCTACACCGGCACGATGTTCCCGAAGGAGTACCAGGGCGCGGCCTTCATCGCGCGCAAAGGCTCCTGGAACCGCACCAAGAAGTTCGGCTACGACGTGGTGATGGTGAAGTCGGCACCGGACGGCAAGGGCGCGAAGATCACGCCGTTCGCCACCGGCTTCATGGACCCGAAGGACAACAGCTTCTGGGGCCGGCCGGCCTACCTCGCGCAGCTGAAGGACGGCTCGCTGCTGGTCTCGGATGAACAGCTGGGCGCGATCTACAGGATCAGCTACAGCGCGCCCGCGAAGAAATAGTGGTCGTGCAAGCCAGAGGGCGGTGGGCTCTGCTCGCCGCCCTTTTCATTTCCGTCGCGCAGGCCCAGAAGGGCGGCGACCCGGGCGCCTGCGCCGCGTGCCACGGCGCCGACGGCAATTCGGCGATCGCCGGCACGCCCTCGATCGCGGGGCAGCCGAAGATCTTCCTCGAGAACTACCTGGTGATGACGCGCGAGGGAGTCCGCGGATCGGCGGCCATGCAGGGGCTGTTCAAGGGCGTTCCCGACAGGGATATCGTCGCCCTGGCCGTCCATTTTTCGAAGCTGAAGGCAAAAGCCTCCGAGGAAAAAGCGGACCCGAAACTTTTCAATCGCGGCAAGGATATCGCCGCGAAGAACCGCTGCGCCAGCTGCCACGAGAAGGCCTTCCAGGGCCGCGAGCAGATGCCGCGCCTCGCCGGCCAGCGCGAGGAGTTTCTCGCCGAGGTGATGCTGCAATACCGCCAGAACAAGCGCCCGGGCGGCGACACGATGATGAACGCGGCGCTGCACGGCATCCCGGAAGCCGATTTCAAGGCCCTGGCGCACTACTTTTCGAGATTGAAATGAGGTCCCGGCTTTTCATTCTCGGGATTTTTTTCTGTGCAAATTCAAATGCACAACAATCGTCCGACGCCGTTACCGTCACCGGCACCCGGGCGGCGCGCCCGAGCATGGAGGTGCCCGCCTCGATCGACCGCGTCGACGGCGAGGACATCCGCTTCATGCGGCCGCAGGTCAACCTTTCCGAATCGCTCGGCCGCGTGCCGGGCATCGTGGTGCAGAACCGGCAGAACTACGCGCAGGACCTGCAGATCTCCTCGCGCGGCTTCGGCGCGCGCGCGACCTTCGGCGTGCGCGGGCTGCGGCTGATCACGGACGGCATCCCGGCAAGCTTCCCCGACGGGCAGGGCCAGGTGTCGCATTTCGACCTCGGTTCCGCCGACAGCATCGAAGTGCTGCGCGGGCCTTTCGCCGTGATGTACGGCAACGCGTCGGGCGGCGTGATCAACCTGGTCACCGAGAGCGGCGCGCGCTACGGCGAAGGCAGATCGGCCGCCGGGGCGGAGTTTTCGCTCGGCTCCTTTGGCACCTGGCGCGGCGGCTTCAAGGCCGGCGGGAAGAGTGGGGCGACCGACTGGATTTTCAGCACCTCGCGTTTCCACACCGACGGCTACCGCGACCACAGCGAAGCCGACCGCTCGCAGGTCAACGCCAAGGTCGGGATCGCGCTCGAGACGGGTGCAAACCTCACTTTCATCGCCAACCTCTTCAGCAGCCCGGATACCCAGGACCCGCTCGGCCTGACGCGCGCGCAGATGGTCGCCAACCCGCAGCAGGCGGTCGCGAACGCCTACACGTTCAATACGCGCAAGACCGCCAACCAGAACCAGTTCGGCGCGGCTTACATGCAGCGGTTCTCGGAGTGGACGATGAACGCGGCGGCCTACGGCGGCCACCGCGACATCCGCCAGTACCTCGCGATTCCGCTGGCGACGCAGGCGGCGCCGACCCACTCGGGCGGCGTGGTGGACCTGGACCGCGACTACGGCGGCGCCTCGCTGCGCATGGCGCGCGATGCAACGGTGCTCGACCGGCCGTTCACGCTCTCCTTCGGCGGCGAGTACGAGAGCATGGTCGAGCGCCGCAAGGGCTTCATGAACCAGAACGGCGACATCGGCACGCTCAAGCGCGACGAGGACGACACCGTATACTCGAGCGGCGTCTATGCGCAGGGCGAATGGCGCTTCGCGCAGGACTGGATCGCGGTCGCGGGCCTGCGTGCCAACCGCGTGGCATTCAAGACCGACGACTTTTTCCTCGCCAACGGCAACGACAGCGGCCGCAAGAGCTACAGCGCGACCACGCCCGTCGGCGGCCTGCTCTACAGGGTCTCGCCGGGCGTCAGCCTGTACGCGAACGCCGGGCGCGGCTTCGAGACCCCGACATTCGCGGAACTCAGCTACCGCATCGGCGCCGCGGGCCCGAACTTCGGCCTGGAAGCCTCCAACAGCCGGCACCTCGAGGCGGGCGTCAAGGCGATCATCGGCGAGCGCGTGCGCGTCAATGCGGCGCTGTACGACATCGAAACAAAAGATGAAATCGCCATCGCGAGCAATGCCGGCGGGCGGTCCACCTTCAAGAACGTCGGCCGCACGAGTCGCGAGGGCTTCGAGCTGGGCGCCAGCGCCAGCCTGCCGCACGGTTTCGACGCCCTCCTCGCCTGGACGCGGCTCGAAGCGAAGTTCCTGGACAGGTTTACGTCCGTCGCCGGCTCTCCGGCGGCGCCGGTCACCGTCGCCGCCGGCAGCTACCTGCCCGGCGTGCCGCGCTCGACCCTCTATGCCGAACTGCGGTGGCGGCACGCGCCCAGCGGCTTCAATGCGGCGCTCGAATTCCAGCACAAGGCGCGCGTCTGGGTCGACGACCGCAACAGCGAGGCCGCCGACGCCTCCAACGTCACCAACCTCGCCGCCGGCTTCACGCAGCTCAGCGGCAACTGGCGTTTTTCGGAATATCTCCGGGCCGACAACGTCACTGGCAAACGGTACGTAGGCTCGGTGGTGGTGAACGACGCCAACCTGCGCTTCTACGAACCGGCCCCCGGCCGCAGCTACACCATCGGCGCGCAGGCGAAACTCGGGTTCTGACCTTGCCGGCCGCGCTTCGCGCGCTGCAAGCCGACATTACGACGCTGCCGGTAGACGCGATCGTCAACGCCGCGAATTCGACGCTGCTGGGTGGGGGCGGCGTGGATGGAGCGATCCACCGGGCGGCGGGGCCGGAGTTGCTGGCGGAGTGCCGCAAACTGGGCGGCTGCGAGACGGGCGACGCCAAGCTCACCAAGGGTTATCGCCTGAAGGCCAGGCATGTCATCCACACGGTCGGTCCCGTCTGGCATGGCGGCACGCGTGGTGAGCCGGCGCTGCTGGCGTCGTGCTATCGGCGCTCGATCGAAATCGCGGCGGCCAACGGCATCCTCAGCCTCGCCTTCCCGGCGATCAGTACCGGCGTCTACGGCTATCCGGTCGAACTCGCGGCGAATATTGCGGTCTCTACGGTCCGGTCCTCGCTGCAGGAATTCTCCGGTTTGCAGGAGGTCACCTTCTGCTGCTTCTCGGCCGGTGACCTGAAGACTTACCAGGACCTGCTCAAAGCCGCTTAGCGACTTCCTCGAGCATGACCTCGGTCGCGCCGCCACCGATGGTCTGCACGCGCGCGTCGCGGTACATGCGCTCGATGGCGGATTCCCTGATGTAGCCGAAACCACCGTGGAACTGCAGGCAGTCGTAGACGACGTCGTTCAGTAGCTCCGCGCAGTAGGCCTTGGCCATCGACACTTCCTTCACGCAGTCGCGGCCCTGTGAATCGAGCGACGCGGCGTGCAGCACGAGCTGCCTGCCTGCCTCCACTTTCGCCGCAAGCATCGAGAGCCGTTGCCGGATCGCCTGCTTGTCCCACAGCGGCGCGCCGAAGGCCTTGCGCGTGCGCACGTACTCGAGCGTGAGTTCGATCGCCTTCGTGGCCTCGCCCATCGCCATGGCGGCGATCGCGATGCGCTCGTTCTGGAAGTTCTTCATGATGGCGTAGAAGCCGCGGTTTTCCTCCCCTAACAGGTGGGCGGCCGGCACGCGGCAATCGTCGAACACCAGCTCGGCGGTGTCGGAGGAGCGCCAGCCCATCTTCTCCAGCTTGCGCCCGACGGAGAAGCCCTTCGTGCCCTTCTCGACGATGAAGATGGAGATGCCCTTCGAGCCGCCGGCCGGATCGGTCTTCGCGGCGACGAAATAGACATCCGCCAGCGCGCCGTTGGTGATGAACATCTTCGAGCCCTTGAGCACGTAGTCGCCGCCGTCGCGCCGCGCGCTGGTACGGATCGACTTCACGTCCGACCCGGCGTCGGGCTCCGTGACGGCGACCGCGGTGACGAGTTCGCCGGAAATGATGCGCGGCAGGTACTTCCTGATCTGCTCCGGCGATCCCGCGTTCACCAGGTGCGGCGAAGCCATGTCGGTATGTACGAGGACGGTGATGGCGAAGCCGCTGAAGGTAGAACGGCCGAGTTCCTCGGCCAGCAACGCGGTTGCGCGCGCATCCAGCGCGCCGCCGCCGTGCTCCTCGGCGTAACGCAGGCCGAGGAATCCCAGCCTGCCCATCGCGCGCAGCACTTCTCGCGGCACGAAGCCCTGCTCCTCCCACTTGTGGCCGTGCGGCACGACCTCCTTCACGACGAACTTGCGCAGGCTGTCCTGAATGAGGCGGAGAGTGTCGTCGTTCATGGTTGCGCCGTCAGAAGAACACGGTAACGGTGATCGTGTCGACATAGATGCCGTCGCGCACGCGCTGCCCGCCAGGGATCTTGCCGTAGACGGGAATTGACTGCGGCGCGCCCGTCGCCTCCACCTCGAGCGTGTCCACGCCGGACTTGTCGCCCCAGTGGACGGTTCGCCCAGGATCCTGGAACAGGTCGTACTCCAGCTGGCCGAGGCCTCGATCCTGTTCCAGCTTGCGGCGGGAGGTATTGCCGGGCGTTCCCGTGCCGGCATCGAGCCTCAATTCCGCCACGGTCCCGGGAGTGCACTGCAGTTGCATGGTGGTCTGTCCCTGCACCGGGGACATCTGGTCCGAGGCGTAGGCGCCGAAATCCAGGTCGGAGGCGCCCACGGTGCAGAAGCCCGTCAGCTCGATCCTGACCGGCATGCCGGAGTTGACGGTGTAGGTAGGAGCGCCCTGCGCTCGTACGGTCGTCGCAGGCAACGAAAGGAGCGCGAGGACAAAAGCGCATGATAAACGCATGCTTTATACTACCTCGCGTCGCCAATGTCCTCGGGGAGTGATGATGAGTCAGCGCATTGCGGTTCTTTTGCTGCTTGGAGCGATGCCTTGGGCCGAGCTGCATGCCCAGGCCCAGACTGTATCGACAACGTTCCAGGTAAAGGCGCGGGTGGAGGCCGTTTGCTCGGTGACGGCGACCAATCTCGACTTCGGCACTTACTCCTCGGGCGGCGCCGCGATTCAGGGCACGTCGAATGTGCAGGCGACCTGCACGCCGGGCTCGACCTACAACATCAAGCTCAACGCCGGCTCGGGGGGCGGGACGATCTATGGCGGGCGGCAAATGGCGTCGGGAGCGAACAAGCTCAACTTCCAGCTCTATCGCGACACGACGCGCACCAATATCTGGGGCGAAACGATCGGCACGGACACCGTGCAGGACGCCGGCACCGGCCTGCAGAAGAGCCACACGGTATACGGCACGATACCTGGCGCGCAGGTCATCCCGGCCGCCAGCAACTACGCAAGCACCATCAACGTAACCATTGAATACTGAGGTATACGCCATGCTGCGCGCAGCCTGCCTTTGGGTACTCCTGGTTTTCTGTTGCGGCGTGCAGGCGGGCGGCTTCGCCGTCGTGCCGCTGCGCGCCGAACTCGGAAAGAATCGCGCCTCCTCGCTGACCGTCACCAATACGGAAGAGGCGAAGACCTTCGAGGTGCGCGCCGTGAGCTGGAAGCAGAAAAACCGCGACGACAGCTACGCGCAGACCGACGAGCTGCTGCTCGCGCCGGCGACCTTCCGGCTGGAGAAGGGGGCGTCGCAGGTGGTGCGCATCCAGCTCAACCGGAAGCTGGACGGCGACGAGCACGCCTACCGGGTCTTCATCGACGAAGTTCCCCCGGCGCAGGAGGTTCGCGCCAATTCGCTGAAGACCGTGGTGTCCATGGCGATCCCGGTCTTCGTCGCGCCCGCCTCCGGCCCGGTCGGCAAGGGACAGGCGGTGATGAAGGCGTCGCTGGCGAACAACGTGATCAACATCGAGTTGCGCAACACCGGCAAGGCAAACCTCAAGTTGCGCGAATGGGTGGTGAGCTCCGCCAAGGCGGGCGATCTGCTCAAGGTGCCATCGGCGGCGTACGTGCTGTCCGGCAATACGCTGACGGGAAACTATCCCCTGGCGATCCAGGCTGACGGGCCCCTCAAGCTGAACGTCATCACCGACCGGGGCAGCTTCTCGGCCGACGTCACGCGCTGAACCTGCGTGCGCTATCCTTGACTCTCGCGGCGGCAGCCGCCGCCGCCCCGGCAATTCCCGCACTCGGCCAGACGCCGGCATGCCAGGCCGGCGTCGAGCGCGCGGCCACCGTAGCGCCCCTGCTGGTCCAGCCTGTCGTGAATGGCGGGGAGCAGGAGGTGGTTTCGGTGCGTTTCATTTTGCCCGCCGGACCGCTCTACATCGGCGAGCAGCAGTTGAAGGACTGGGGCATCGCGCCTGAAAAACTGAGCCTGCTGGACTTCTCCGGTGCGCGCTGGCTCTGCGTCGAGGGGATCGGGCTCAACTACCAGCTGGATCCGGCACAGCTCACCCTCGCGCTGGATTTTCCGCCGGAGCTGTATGGCGGTTCCCGCGCATCCTTCGTGATGGAGGACCGCCTTCCCGTGAGCTACGCGCGCGGCGGTTTCCTCAACTACGACCTGCGTTACGACCGCAGCGCGGGGCTCACGTCGATCGGCGCGAACTGGGAAATCGGGGCGTTTGCCCGGCCGGGTCTGTTCACGTCCGGCTTTTTCAGCGGCAACAATGACCGCGGCACGATCCGGCTCGACACCACGTTCCGCCGCGACGATCCGGAGCGCATCACCAGCGCCATCGCGGGCGACACCATCACGCGCGCCGGCAGCTACGGCGCTTCGGTGCGCATCGGTGGCCTTCAGTACAAGCGGGATTTCGGCACGGCGCCGCTGCTGATTACGTATCCATCGACCGACGTGGGCGGAACGGCCGTGGTGCCGTCGACGGTGGACGTCTTCATCGGCAATGCCAAGGCCTATTCCACCCAAGTCAAACCCGGGCCGTTCTCCCTGCAGAACCTGCCCGTGCCGGTGGGCGCGGGCAACGTCAGGGTCGTGACGCGCGACATTTTTGGACAGGAAACGGCGACGGTGGTGCCCTACGTGCGCTACGACTCGATGCTCAAGCAGGGGCTGCACGATTTTTCCTACGAGGCCGGTTACCTGCGCCGCAACTACGCGATCGCGAGCGGCGACTACGGCGACTTCGCGGCCGTCGGCACACATCGCTATGGCGTGACCAATTCACTGACGATCGAGGGACACGCAGAGGCCATGGCCGACCGGGGCAACCTGGGCGGCGTGGTCCAGGTGACGATGCCGGTGCTCGGCCTGGTCGGCATCGGCGGGGCCGCGAGCACCAGCAACGGCACCGCCACAGGCACGAGTGCCGGTACCGGCAAGCTCGGCAAGCTGTTCATCCAGAGGAACGAGCGGGACTGGAGCATCGGCGCGGCGGCGCAGCAGCAATCGAGGAACTACGTGGACATCGCCTCCGAGCCCGGCCAGATCCGCACGCTCGGCACGCGCCAGGTCTCGGGGTCGGCGCGGGTCGACGACCGGAACTGGTTGAACGCGCTGGGGCTGCGCACCAGCGACCAGACCGGCACGTTCAATACCGCCACGCTCGGCTGGACGTTTTCGCTGACGCCGTCGACGACGCTGAGCGCGAACCTCTCGCGGTTCTCGGGCAGCCTGCAGGCGACCAACACCGTCCTCTCGGTTTTTCTGTCGATGCCGCTGGGCGAGCGCGACTACGCGAGCGTCTCCGTCGAGCGCCGCAGCCATCCGTCCGAAACGAACTTGCTGCTCAACCTGAGCCGCAACCTGCTGGAGACCGACAGCCTCGGCTATCGCGTGCTCGCCGGCCAGCAATCCGACGCCAAGCGCCTGGAGCTCGGCGCATTCGCGCGCACGGGCGTCGGCGAATTCGGCGTCGAGGCGGCCGATTCCTTCGGCGTCCAGGCTACCCGCGCCTACGCCCGCGGCAGTATCGCCGCGGCGGGCGGCGAGTGGCGGATTTCGCGCTATCTCGACCAGAGCTTCGCGATGGTGAGGGTGGGCGACTTCAAGGATGTCCAGGTCTTCGCCAACAGCCAGCCCGTCGGCAAAACCGACGCCAACGGCATCGCGGTGATCCCGCGCCTGTCGGGGTTCCTGCCCAACAGGATCACGTTCGAGGCCGAGGACATCCCGCTGGAAGGTTCCTTCGGGGACAATGCGAAGCAGGTGAAGATCGCAAACCGCATGGGCGTGGTGGTGGACATGGGTGTCGTGCGCAGCATCTCGGCCACGCTCACGCTCATGGAGGCAGCCGGCAGGCCGGTGCCGGCCGGCGCGTCGGCGCGCGTCGGGGAAGCCGCAGACGAGTTTCCGGTGGCGCGGCGCGGACGCGTGTACGTGAGCGGCCTCGAGCGCGGCAAGCCCAACGTCCTGCAGGTCCGCATCGGCGAGCGCGCCTGCCGCGCCACGGTCATGCTGCCGGACGGTTTCGCGTCGGGTTCCACGCTGGGGTCCTTTGCATGCCAATGACGCGCATCGTGCTGGCGGCGTGCTGCGCGATGCTTTCCATGGCAGCGCAGGCGCAGAGAGCGAAACCACCTGCACCGTGCCCGACGCGTCCGGCGGAGTGTCAGATCAATACGCAGGTCTTCGATTTCGGCCGCGGCCAGATGTCACAGACCGCGCCGCCGATCAACGGCTTCGGCACCCTCAGCGTCACCTGCAACCGGTCGCTGGAGGCGGACCGGGATGGCCGCGAGGTCAAGGTGGAATACCTGCTGACGGCGGTACCCGCCGCGCCGGCGCGGCAAATGCGGGACAACCAGCTCCATTTCCTGAGGTACGACATGTTTCTCGACCCGGCGCGCACGCGCTACTGGGGCGACGGGTATGTCGGCGGCACGTTCCCGATCCAGGGCCTGCTGGTGCTCAACAACAAGAACAGGGTCGGGACCCTGGTGCATCAGCTCTACGGCAAGGTGGACGGCGGCCAGCCCGGCTTTCCCGGCCAATGGCTTGGTCTCATCGGGGTCTCGCTGCAATTCACCCCGGTTTGCACGGGGTAGGCGGCCGGGACTATCTGGCCGGCTTGTCGCCGAATTTCTCGAGGACCTCCTCGGAAAAGCGGGTGACCTTCCAGCCCGCGCCGGTGTTGCGGACGGTCACCCTGTGCCCCATCAACCAGGTCGGTTCCAGCACGTTGCCCCTGCGATAGTAGGATTTTTCGGTGACCACCAGCCTGACCTCCCGGCCATCCGCCGAGGCAATCTCGGACTCGACGGTTCGTTCCTGGACGATCGGCGATGCGAAGGGCGTCGCCGTCGGGCGCACGCTCGCGATGTTGCTGGCGACAGATCCCAGCTGGATGGTCTTCCCCATCGAGACGATCGTGCGCGGCGTGCAGAGGTTGTCCGCGTACGCCATCGCCTGATTCTCGACCAGGGCATACATCGCCGGGCAATCGCCGACGAGGGAGGCCGACACGAGTCCCAGGTAGGCTTTGTATGCCGGAGATTCCGGGGACCCGCACGCCGTCAAGAGGATGGCGGCCGCGGCCACCGCCCTGCTGCATTCCGCCATCCGGGAATTCTAGGAGAAGTGGCAGGCTGCGACGACGCCGGGCCGAATTTCCCTCAATAGCGGCGCCTCGGTCCGGCAGCGGTCGCGCTGCTGCGGGCAGCGGCCGTAGAAGCGGCAAACTTTCGGATCGGGGTTGATCGGGCTGCGCGGCTCGCCGGCCAGGACTTCCCGCTCCCCGGGTTTGCCGCCGATGGCGGGAATCGCCTTCACCAGGGCGCGCGTATAGGGGTGTGCAGGATTGCGGAACAGCTCGGCTGCCGGTCCCTGCTCGACGATGCGGCCCAGGTACATCACGATCACGCGATCGCAGAGCATGCGCACGACGTTCAGGTCGTGCGACACGAAGAGGTAGCTCATGCCAAGGTCGCGCTTCAGATCCGCAAGCAGCCGGAGGATCGTCGCCTGCACCGATACGTCCAGCGCGGCCGTCGGCTCGTCGAGCACCAGCAGGTCGGGCATCATCGCGATCGCCCGCGCGATTCCAACTCTTGCCTTCTGGCCGCCCGAGAGCTGGTGCGGATAGCGCGGTAGCAATTCGTCGGGCAGTCCGACCTTGCGTGCAGCTTCCGATACCTGGAGTTCCAGGTGCTCGATGTCGCCGAGGCGCCGGATCGGCTCGGCGATGGCGTCGAACGCGGTATGGCGCGGATTCAGGCTGTCGGTCGGGTCCTGGAACACCATCTGGATCTTCGGCCGGAACTGCGTGCCGGCGAAGCTGCGCGCCGGGATGAAGCCGATATTGCGGCCGCGGTACACGATGTCGCCGGCCGTGAGGTCGAGCATGCGCGTGATGAGCCGCACCAGCGTGGATTTTCCGCAGCCCGATTCGCCCACCAGCCCGACGCTTTCGCCCGGGCCGATGGTGAAGCTGACGTCGTCCACCGCATGCAGGAGCGCCCCCTTGCCGACGGGAAAGTGCTTCTTCACCTCGACGCAATCCAGAACATTCATAGGGGATGGAGGCAGCGCACCGCGTTTGCCGGCAATGGCACGGACAGGCAATCTTCCTGCGCCCTTTCGCACCGCGCATGAAACCGGCAACTCGGCAGGTCATCGCGCCGCAGGTCGGGCAGATTTCCGGGTATCGAAGCCAGCGTCGAGATGCTCTGCTCCGGCCCCGGCGTCGAAGCGATCAGCCGCGCCGTATACGGATGGCGCGGATGGGGGAAAAGCTCCGCGGTCGCCGCCGTCTCGACGACGTGGCCGGCATGCATCACCACGATCCGGTCGCAGTACTCGGAGGCCATCGCCAGGTCGTGGGTGATGAGGATCGTCGCCATCTTGCGTTCGCGCGCCAGCTCGGAGATGAGCGCGAGGATCGCAGCCTGGGTGGTGACATCCAGCCCGGTCGTCGGCTCGTCGGCGATCAGCAGCTGCGGATTGCAGGCGAGCGCCAGGGCAATCATGACGCGCTGGCACTGACCGCCGGAGAGTTCGAACGGGTAAGCGTTGTAGCGACGCTCGGGGTCCGGGATGCGCACGCCCGCCAGCGCCGCGATCGCCTTGCTCTTCAATTCGGCGCGCAGCGTCGAGGTGTGTGTCGCGAGCACATCCTCGATCTGCCGCCCGATGCGCCGGATCGGATTGAGGGCGGTGCGCGGATTCTGGAAGATCATCGAGATCTCCCGGCCGCGCACCTCCTCCAGGCTGCGCTCGCTCGCGCCCAGCATGTCCATGCCGGCGAAGGTGATGGAGCCGGAGGTGACCCGGGCCGCCGCGTCGAGGATGCGCAGGATGCCGAAGGAAAGCACCGACTTGCCCGAGCCGGACTCGCCGACGATCCCCACGGTTTCACCTTTCTTGACATGAATATTGATGTTTTGCAGGGCATGAACGGTGCCCGAGCGCGTCCTGAATTCAAGCGACAGGTCCTTGACCTCCAGCAACGGAGACACGCGTGTCGACTCCATGCTACGTGCGCATCCTCGGGTCCATGATGTCGCGCAGGCCGTCGCCGAGCAGGTTGAAGGTGAACACTGCCAGCATCAGGACGGCGCCGGGAAAGAGCGCCACCCACCATTCGCCGGAGATGATGTAGGTCGCGCCCTCGGCGACCATGATTCCCCACTCCGCCTGGGGCGGGCGCACGCCCATGCCGATGAAAGAAAGCCCGGCGGCGTTGAGGATGGCCCAGCCCATGTTGAGGGAGACCTGCACCATCATGGGCGGCAGCACGTTGGGAAACACGTGCAGCGCAAGCACGCGCAAATCGGAATTCCCCGCGAGGCGGGCCGCTTCCACGTAGCCCGCCGCGCGCCGCACGTTCACTTCGGCGCGCGCGACGCGGATATAGAACGGAAGATTGATGATTGCCGTCGCAATCACGATGTTCGCGACCGTGTTGCCCAGCGCGGCGACGATGCCCATGGCAAGGACGAAAAGCGGGAACGCCATGATGGTGTCGGCAATGCGGCCGATGATCCGGTCCGCCCAGCCGCCGAAGAACCCCGCCAGGGAGCCCAGCGCCGCACCGACTCCGAAGGAGGCGGCGACCGCCGTGATCGCGATGCCGAAATCCAGGCGCGCCGCGACAATGATGCGCGACAGGATGTCGCGGCCCAGCGAGTCCGTGCCGAACCAGTGCGCGGCCGACGGGGGCTTGAGCGCCGCATCGGTGCTGCTCGCGAGCGGATCGTACGGCGCGATCCATGGACCGAACAGCGCGAGAAAGACAAATCCCGTGAACAGCAGGAATGCCACCAGCGTGACCGGGTTCTCGGTCGCCACATAGCGGATGTGCTTGAGCGTCGCCGCATTCATCCTTCAATCCCCACGCGCGGATCGATCAGGACGTACATGACGTCGATGGCCAGGTTCAGCGCCACGTACAGGAGCGCCATCGTCAGCACGAAGCCCTGCACCGGCGCGTAGTCGGAGGAAACCAGCGCCTCGATCACGTAGGAGCCGATGCCGGGCCAGGCAAACACCTTCTCCACCAGCACGTTGGAGCCGAGCAGGAACGAGAACACCATGCCGAGCGTGGTGACCACCGGCAGCAGCGCGTTGCGGAAGGCGTAGGCGTACAGCACCTGGCTGCGCGGCAGGCCGCTCGCGCGCGCGGTGCGGATGAACTCGGACGAGAGCACGCCCAGCATCGACGCGCGCGTCATGCGCATCAGCGGCGCCATCACGAACAGGCCCAGCGTCAGCGCCGGGAGCGCGAGCTGCTTTGCCGCCGCCCAGAAGAGTTCCAGGTCCCGCGCCAGCAGGCTGTCCACCAGCAGCAGGCCGGTGACCGCCGGCGGCGGCGAGAACGACACGTCGATGCGTCCCAGCGGCGAAGGGGCGATGCCGAGCAGGAAATAGAAGACGTAGGCGAGCAACAGGCCGGTGAAGAAGGTGGGCAGGGAGACGCCGGCCGTGGCGAGCAGGCGGCACAGGTGATCGACCCACGATCCGGGGCGCGTCGCGGCGAGCACGCCCAGGGGCACCGCCACTGCCACTGCGAGAAGCAGGCCGCAGAGCGTCAATTCGAGCGATGCCGGCAGCCGCTGCCGGATTTCGGTCAGCACCGGCTGCCCGGTAGACAGGGAATTGCCGAGATTTCCCCGCGCAAGGTCGCGCAGGTAAAGCGCGAACTGCTGCGGCAGCGACTTGTCCAGTCCGAGGCTCGCGCGCACCTGCTGGATCGCCTCGGTGGTTGCGGAGGGCCCGGCGAAGTACGCCGCCGGATCGCCCGGCAGCGCGCGCGTCAGCAGGAAAGTCACGATCACCACGCCGATGATGTTCGGAATCGCGCCGGCGAGGCGCTTGAGGACCATCCTCAGCACGCAGCCTCCGTCGTCCCCGCGAAAGCGGGGACCCAGGTTTTGCTTTTCGATTTCCAGAATCTGAAAACCTGGATTCCCGCTTTCGCGGGAATGACGGTTTTGCCAGCCAGGAAAGAAAACTCGCTCATCATCAGGGAAGCAAGCTCACATGAGCTGCCACAACACTCCACCCCTCCGCCGTCCGCATCCAGGCCTGCATCTGCCGTCCACGGCGGCCGGTTTCCAGGCGGCGGTATTCGCAGCTCGCGGTGGCGAAGTCGGTCCCGTAGGTCGTGATCACCACCCGGGTGAGCTCGCGCCGCAGGTCCACAGTGGAGCGCGCCGCGCGGAAGCCCTTGATCTCGGCGTGGCCGTAAAGCTGCTCCGCCACGCCGTAGCGCACGGTGTGCGGCGAATTCCAGAACAGTTCGTTCAGGACCGCGACGTCATTCTCGTTGAGCGCCTGCTCGTAGCGCGCGAACGCCGCCGTCACCTCGGCGACGACCTCAGGCAGATTCAATTGCATGGGCCACCCTGAAACAGTTGTCCTCGCGCCCCGGCGCGGCAATGATCTGCATCCCCACCGGCATCCCCTCCACTTTTCCCACCGGCGCGCAGATCACCGGCAGGCCGATGCAGCTGATCGGCTGGGTGAGCAGCCCGGTATTCGGCCGCACCGGCATCTCTTGCCCGCGAATGGTGAACGTCTCCTGGCCGATTTTCTGCGCCGGGCGCGGCGTCGCCGGCGCGAGGATCACGTCCACCGTCTCGAACAGCTTCATGACCTGCCGGTAGTACCAGCCCCGCACGCGCTGCGCCTGTACGTACCACGCCGCTGGAATCATCGCTCCCGCCATCAGCCGGTCGACGATCAGCGGCTCGAAATCGTCCGGGCGCTTGCGCAGGTTGGGAAGATGCAGTTGCCCCGCTTCGGACGCGGTAATGACGAAAGCGGCCGCCCGCCCGCGTCCCGCTTCCGGGATCTCCACTGTTTTCTGCGCATTCAGTTTTTCGGCGGCTTTTCTTACCAATTCGCAAACGGCGGGCTCGGCGTTGTCCTCGAAGTAGCCAACTGCCCTGGCGATTCTCAGACCCTCGATTCCTCGCAATCCCCTCACGGGTTCGCCCTCCTGCATCACGTCGTAGGAAGCGGCAAGCAGGTCCACATTTGCCGCGAACGGCCCGAGGTGGTCGAGCGAGTTGACGAACGGGAACGTGCCCTCCCTCGTCAGGCGGCCAAAAGTCGGCTTCAGGCCCCAGATGCCGCAAAACGAAGCCGGCACGCGGATCGAGCCGTTGGTATCGGACCCCAGCGTGAGCGGCACCATGCCGGCGGCGATTGCCGCGGCGCAGCCGCCCGAGGATCCGCCCGCGACGTGCGCCGGATCATGCGGGTTGCGCGTCGGACCGTAGTGCGTGTTCTCGGTCGAAAAGCCGTAGGCGTATTCGTCCATGTTGAGCGCGCCCACCAGCACCGCGCCCGCCGCTTCCAGCTTCTCGATCAGCGGCGAGTCGCGCGCGGCCGGCGGAAGATCACGGTTTATCTTCGAGCCGGCGAGGGTTGGCAGGCCCTTGATGTCGAAGAGATTCTTCACCGCGAACGGAATCCCCTTCAGCGGACCCGATGCTTTCCTGCCGACTTCGCGCGCGCGCGCTTCCAGCACGGCGGTGAAGGCATTGATCTCGCCATCCCTGGCCCGGATCGTCGCCAGCGCCTCTTCTACGGCCTCCATTCAGGCCCGATCTCCTCTTCCGGCCCGAGCTCGACCGCGTTCACGGCCAGCGCGACCTGCTCGACGCGCTGGAGGTTGGCGAGCACTGCCGGGATTCTCTTGCCTTCTATGTTCAAGTTCACCGCCTTCATGAACCCCGGGAGGTCCTCTTCGCCAATCACATTTTCTCCAGGTCACGGTAGTCCGGCTGGAGGTGGAACCAGTAGACGTAGCCCTTGACCGACTTCTGCATCGCGACGTCGAAGTTGGGCTGCGCCAGCGGCACGCGCGGCACCTCCTCGAAGGCCATGTTGATGAAGCCGTGCACGTCCTGCTGGTATTTCTTCGGATCGGTGTCGAAACGCGCGGCCTCGATCAGCTTGTCCATCTCGGGGTTCCTGTAGGACATGGTGTTGAACACCGCGTCCTGCGAGTGGTAGCACCAGAAGAAGAAGTACTCCGGGTAGTTGAGCCAGCCGCCGAAGCGGTTGAGGATCATCGGCATGTCCTTCTTGAGGAGCGCCGAGCGCCAGTTGGAGCCGGGAATCTTCTCGATCTTCGCCTTGATGCCGATCAGCGCGAGCGATTCGACCAGCAGCACGCAGGCCGGCTCGCTGATGGTCGCGCCGCCCAGGTCGAAGGACAGCGTCGTTTCGAATCCCGCTTCCATCCCGGCTTCCTTCATCAGCGCGCGCGCCTTGACGATGTCCTGCCTGTAGCCGGTCGGCTGCGGCCAGTTCACGCCGGAGGCCTTGTTGTCCTTGTCGCCGTACATCGCGGTGGCGCGCTTGTACATGGCGTTGTCCATGATCTTGTCGTAGGGGATCGCGTAGGCCACCGCCTGCCGGACCTTCGGGTTGTTGAACGGCGGCCTGGTCACGTTCATGCCGATGTAGTAGATGGCGTTCTCGATCGGCGTGCTGAACACCTGGATGTTCTTCTTCTCCTGCGCCCATTCGGCGAAATCCTTGGGCGGCATCTCGTAGGTGATGTCGATGTCGCCCTTCTCCATCAGCGCGCGGCGGTTGCCGGCGGACGGGATGTCACGCTGGATGACGCGCTTGATCTTCGGCAGCTTGCCGCTCTTCCAGTCGTCGAAACGCGCGTAGATGATTTCCTGGCCCGGCTTCCAGGACTCCAGCCTGTAGGCACCGCCGCCGGCGACGTTGGCCTTCGTCCAGTTGAGCGCCCAGGGGTCTTCCTTGGTGGCGTTCTTCTTCACCAGCTCGGAATTGAAGATCGACGGCACCGGTACCGCCATGTCCATCATGCTCAACTTGTCTTTCCTGAGGAAATCCACCTTGAAGGTGTAGTCGTCGACCGCCGTGAACTGCTCCGGCTTCTCCAGGGAGCCCGCCTTCATCTGGAAAGTGGGAAATCCGCCCACCGTGACGGCGCGGTCGAAGGACCACTTCACATCCTTCGCGGTCACCGGCGTGCCGTCGTGGAACTTGGCGTTCTTTCGCAGCTTGAAGGTCACCGACATGCCGTCCTTGGCGATCTCCCAGGACTCGGCGAGCTCCGGCTCCAGCTTGGTGTAGTCGTACATGGTCACGCCGCCCGGCCCCTTCTTCTTGCCGAAGGTCATGAGCCGGTCGTAGCAGATCCAGGAAACGCCGTAGGCCGGCCGGTTGGCGCCGACCGTGTGGATGTCGAGCGAATTCGGGCCGAATTCGTTGGCGACGATGAGCAGTTCCTTGCGGCGGTCGCCCTGCGCGAATATCTCGAGCGGCAGCAGCATCGATCCCGCGGCAGCGGTGGAGGTTGCGATGAAATCACGGCGTTTCATGTGGTTCTCCCAGGTTGAGTCATTTCGAATTCGGATCGGCGTCGACAAAGCGGCGCCAGCCGCCGAAGGACGTGATGTCCCGCTTCCCTGCAACGGCATAGTTTTCGCAGACGAATCCCTTCACCCGCTCCCCGTCTTCCAGGTCCAGGGTGCCGATGCCGAGCGGCGGCGGAATCTGGGCGACGAACGAGCCGAAGCCTGCATGCGGCATCTCCCATACTTCGACATCAATGCAATCGCCGTGCCCGTCGCTGCCGTTCTCCCTCACGAGCCCCGGCCGCCCGTCGGCAAGGTCGTAGAGCCGGTAGGACGGGCTGGTTCGCGCGCTGCGGACCAGCTTCGCCGCCCGCTCCACGAGCTGCCCGTTCAACGGCATGCCCGAAAGATGGGCGCCGACGACGGCGACGCGCACCGTCGTTGCAGGCATGGGGATGTCGGCCTCGCCGAGGAAGCGCGCGCCCAGCGCCGCCAGCGCACGGTCGCTGAAGGCGGGCCCGATCAGCGTGATGCCGAAGGGAATGCCGTCGGGCCGGAACCCGGCCGGCACCGTGATCGCCGCCAGGTCGAGCAGGTTGACGAAATTCGTGTACAGGCCGAGGCGCGCGTTCAGCGCCACCGGATCGGCGGCCATCTCGGCTCGCGTATAGATCGTCGGCGCGCCCGGCACCACCAGCACGTCGGCCGCTTCCCAGACGGACTCGGTATCGCGCCGCAGTGCCGCCAGCCGGTACTGCGCCTGGAAGGCATCGACCGCGGAGTACCGGTTGCCTCCGGCGATGACCTCGCGCACCACCGGGTGCATTTCCCCGGCATGCTGCCGCATGAATGCCTGCAGCTGTGCCGTGCGCTCCGCGAGCCAGGGACCGTCGTAGAGGAGCTGCTGCGCGGCAAGAAACGGCGTGAAGTCCACCGGCACGCGCGCGCCGCCGAGCTTTTCCAGCGACTGCGCGAAAAGCGAGGCGTATGCCGCGTCGCCGTAGAACTCGGGATCGCGCGGCACGGCCACCCTGAGATTCCTGCTCTCAAGACAGACGGGATTCTCGTGGCGCGAATACGGATCGGCCGGGTCGTAGCCTTTCATCACCTCCAGCACCGAGAGCGCCCGTGCGCAGGACTTCGCGAACACGGAGATGCAATCGAGCGACCGGCAGGCGGGCACCACGCCCGAGGTGCTCACCAGGCCGCGCGTCGGCTTCAGTCCCACCACGTTGTTGAAAGCCGCCGGCACGCGCCCCGAGCCGGCGGTATCGGTGCCGAGCGCGAAGTCGGCCATGCCGAGCGCGACGGCGAGCGCGGAACCGGAACTGGAACCGCCGCTGATGTAGTCCGGGTTGAACGCGTTGCGGCACTCGCCATACGGCGAGCGCATCCCCGACAGCCCGGTGGCGAACTGGTCGAGGTTGGTCTTGCCGGCACAGGCGGCGCCAGCGTCCAGAAGCTTCTGCACCGCGGTCGCGCTGCGCGACGGCTGGTAGGCGTAGGCCGCGCAGCCGGCGGTGGTCGGCATTCCCGCCACGTCGATGTTGTCCTTGACCGCGAAGCGCAGCCCGGCGAGCGGCCCGGTGGACGCGGCCAGGGCGTTCGACGCTTCCGGCGCCTGGTGTATCCAGACCGGGTTTTCGGTGGGCTCGTTTCTTGCGACTGGAGTGGTCAAGGGATCTGGCACAATCTTGTATACAAGCTTGAATGCCAGTTACCATGCAGGGACCGTGCCAGCGCTAAGCACTTGATTCAGGGAGAGCGAACATTTCCAGCCGCACCAAGACGGGGCAGGCGAAGCACCATATGAAGGCGCCCGAGGCCGTCTATCAGCAGCTCAAGATGGACATCTTCGAGTTCCGCATGCTGCCCGGCGCGCGCTTCTCCGAAAACGAGGTCGCCGCCCGCGCCCGCGTGTCACGCACGCCCGTGCGGGAGGCCCTCCTGCGGCTGCAGCGCGAGGGCTTCGTCGACGTGCTCGCCAAAAGCGGGTGGCGCGTCAGGGACCTGGATTTCGACCGCTTCGAGCACCTCTACGATGCGCGCATCGTGCTGGAGCTGGACGCGGTCAGAAAGCTATGCGTGGGAGAAATGCAGGCGGGCGAGCAGCTCGAGCAGCTCGCCACGCTGAAGAAGGCCTGGCTGGTACCGCAGAAGCAGCGCCTTTCCGACTGGATCGAAGTGGCGCAACTGGATGAGGCGTTCCACGCCACGCTGGTCAGCGCCGCGGGCAACCCGGAACTCGCGCGCATGCACGCCGACGTCACCGAGCGCATCCGCATCGTGCGGCGACTCGACTTCACCCAGGCCGAGCGCGTGCAGTACACCTACGAGGAACACGCGGCGATCCTGCGCGCCATCCTCGCGCGCAAGGTGCAGCAGGCGACCCTGCTGCTGCGCTCGCACATAGAGCAGTCGAAGCTCGAAGTGCGGAAGATCTCCATCCACCGCCTCCACATCGTGCATAACGAGGCGCCGCGACGCTGATCCGGCGCGCGGGAAAACAGCCTCAGCGCCGCCTGCCGGCCAGCCGGCGCTGGAACGCGTAGGCAAGCGCCACCAGGCCGGCGCCGGCCGCGAAGAACACCGGCACCGTGCCGCGCGCGTCCACCAGCAGCGACGTGGCCCAGACGCCGGCCGACTGCCCGGTAAACAGCGAGAACGCGAACAGCGCCAGCGCGGCGCCGCGCGAATCGGGCGCCATCTGCGTCGCGTGCAGCTGCAGCGTGTTGTGCATCATGTACAGGCCCATGCCCTGCGCGAGGAGGCAGGGAACGGCCCAGGACGCGCTGGGCGCGACCGCGAGGCCGGGCAGGCCGAAGCACAGCAGCAGGCCGCCGCCGATGACCAGTCCCCGCTCGCCCAATCGCGGCACCAGCCGTCCCGCGACCACCGCGTACAGCAGCCCGCCCAGCGCAGCGGCTGCGACCAGCACCCCGCTCGCCGCGACGGAGAGGCCGAGCGCGTAGTGCGCGTGATAGGCGGCAAATGCGAGACCGCCGTAGGACAACGCGCCCTCGAGGAAGACCGTGGCGAGCACGACGCGCACCCAGGGATCGCGCGTGAGGCCGAGCATGCGCGCGAAAGCGCGGGTCATGGGCTCCCGCGCGCCCGGCCGGGACTGCGTCGCCGGGTTGGAACGCAGTTCTAGATGCAGCAATATCGCCACCACGACATACAAGCCGGCGAGCACGTAGAAGATCGCCTGCCAGCCGAAATGCTCGCCGAGGAAACCGGAGAGCGTCGTGGCCAGGGCGCCGCCCAGCATGGTGCCGATGAGGAAGCGCGCCAGCACGGGCTGGCGGCGCTCATAGGGTACCGCGTCGCCGATCCAGGCGATGGCGAGCGGCACGATGGCGCCGATCGTGGCGCCGCTCGCGAAGCGCGCGGCGACCAGCAGCGGCAGCGTCGGCGCCAGCGCGCAGGCGAGGCTGCCCGCCGCCGAGATCGCCGTGACCCAGAACACCATGCGGTACTTGCCGATGCGGTCCCCCAGCGGACCGTTGACGAGCTGGAGCCCGCCGTAGGCAATCGCGAACGACGTCAGCACGCTCGAGGCGCCGCCCGCGGTGGTGCCGAATGCCGCGGCGAGCAGCGGCAGCAAGGGATCGGCGGCCCGCTGCGACGCGGAGCTCGCGAACGCTGCCAGCGAAAGGATAACGACAGCTCTCAGAGCCCGAATTCCTTCAGGGCATGCGCCCGCAGCTTGGCCTTCTGCACCTTGCCGCTCGCGGTCATGCCGATGGACTCGAAATCGGGGACGATGCGCAGGTAGCGAGGGACGCGGAAATTGGCGGCTTTCTGTTTTACGAAGGAAAGAATTTCCTCGGAGGAGACGGAGAAACCCGCTTTCAACGTCACGTAGGCGCAGGCCACTTCCCCCAGCCTCGCGTCCGGCACGCCAACCACTTGCGCCGTCTCGATTGCGGGATGCGCGAGGAGCACCTCCTCCACTTCGGCTGGCGCGACATTCTCGCCGCCGATGCGGAACACGTCCTTCAGCCGCCCGACCATGCGCAGCCGCCCGTCCGCGGTGAGCTCGCCGAGGTCTCCGGTACGCAGCCAGCCGTCCTCGGTGAATGCGCCGGCGGTCGCCTCCGGATTGTTGCAATAGCCCTTCATCACGCTCCAGCCTCGAACTTGAATTTCTTTTTCGTTCGAGATTCTTATTTCAACCCCGGGAAGAGGAAGAGCCAAACCTTGAACGCGAAGCCCCTCCGGATCGCGCCAGTCGCTCATCACCACGTTGGGGGACGCCTCCGACAGGCCATAGGCCGCGCACACGGATTTCATGCCCAGCCGGTCGATGATCGCGCGCATGGTCTGCGGCCCCGCCGCGGCCCAGCCGCCGCGCAGGAAGAGCTTCGTCCGGCCGAAATTTTCATGTCCCATGAGCATCTGGAACAGGGTGTCGTTGCCGGATATCAACGTGCAGCGTTCCCGCTCGAGCATCGCAAGCGCGGCGCCCGCCTCGAAGGTCGGCAGCGTCGCGAGGCAACAGCCGAACACGAGCGACATCAGCGCCGACAGGGTCGAGCCGCCGACATGGAAGAACGGCCGGCAATTGAAATAGCGGTCTTCGGGCAGCACGCCGATGCGCGATCCGGCGGCCCAAGCGTTGCGCAGCATGTTGTCGTGGGTGAGCATCGCGCCCTTCGGGTACGCGGTGGTGCCGGATGTGAACTGGATCAGCAGGAGGTCTTCGGCTTGGACCTTGACCGGGGTGTACTTGCCGTTTCCCAGCCGGGAAACCTCAACCGCGGCCTCGAAGGCGGTTTCCCTGACCATCGCCCCGAAATCGATGTTCAGGAAGCGATCTTCATAGAACAAAGCTCTGGCGCCGGACTTCTTCAGGCAGAAATCGATCTCGGCGGCCTTGAAGCGGGTGTTCACGGGCACCGTGACCGCGCCGATCAGCGCCGCGCCATAGAACAGCGCGAGCCACTGCGCGCCATTGGGCATCAGGATCGCGACGTGATCGCCCTTGCCGATGCCCATCGCCTGCATCGACCCCGCGGCGTTCTGCGCTTTTTCCCTGAGTTCCCCGTACGAAAGTCGCACCGAAGGCGTGACCAGCGCCTCGGCATCAGGCGTTCTCTCGTTCAGGAAGCTCCCGAGCGTTCTCGGCTGCCAGTTCACATCTTGCCCATCCAGCTGCCGCCGGCGAGCTGCTCGTCTATCGCGGCGATTTCGGCATCCAGCGCTCCCCGGGGGTCGAGCTCCAGGCCGCGGTCAATGCACCGCTTCGCCAGGCGCAGGGAGCCTTGCGGCGCCTTCAATATTTCAGCGGTCATGCGCAGGAGCATCTCCTCCAGCTCTGCCGCGGGGACCAGCCGGGAAACCAGCCCCGCCTCCCTCGCTTCTTCCGCGCTCAGGGCCCGGCCGGTGAACATCAGGTCCTTCGCGAGCCGCTTGCCGAGGATGCGCGGCAGGCGCTGCGTGGCACCGATGGTGCCGCGCAATGCTTCCGGCGTGCGGAACGATGCTTCCGGCGTCGCCACGATGAAATCGCAGGCGCCGGCGATTTCGCAGCCCGAGCCGACCACGGGTCCCTGCACCACGGCGATCGACGGCATCGGCAGGGCTTCCAGCGCCGCGTAGGCGGCGAAGCCCTTCATGCGGCGCTCGCGCACCTGCGCCTCGCTCATGCCCTGGCGTTCCTTGACATCGGCTCCCGCGCAGAAAGCGGGGCCATTTGCTCTTACGAAGACGATCCGTATCGATTCATCGGACCTGGCGAGACCACATGCGTCAATCAACCCGTTGCACATTTCCAGGTTGAGCGCATTGCGGCTCTCCGGGCGATTCAGGGTGAGCGTCGCGACGCCGCCGTCAATCGATTGGAGAACCGCGCTCATATGGCTTTCGCGTTCTTCAATTCTTCTATCCTGCCGGCGGAATAGCCCAGCATCTCGGCCAGCAGCCTGTCCGTATCCGCGCCCAGCGCCGGCGGCGAGCCGATCGCCGGATCGTCCCAGCCAAGGAATTTGTAGGGCAGCCCGAGCGCCTTGAACTCGCCCACGCCGGGGTAGTCGAAGCTGCCGACCATGCCGCGCGCGCGCACCTGTGGGTCGGCGAGGACTTCCGCGACATCGTTCACCGGCCCGATGGGCACTTCGACCTCATCGAGCATCTGCAGCAGCCTGGCCCTTTCTATTTTTGAAATGACTTCAGTGAGCCTTTGCATCACCATTTCACGATGCTCAACCCTGGATTCATTCGTAGACAAATCAATATCAAAATTCAGATTCAAGACCCTGCACAAGGGTTGCCAATGCTGGTCGCTGGCGGTGACGTGGGCGAACCTGCCGTCCTTGCAGCGGAAGGTCGCCGAGGGCACGCGCCCCGGATGCTCCGTGCCCAGGCGCGGAGGCACTTCGCCCAGGGCGAAGTACCGTGCAGCGGCAAGCGTGAGCAGGGAAACCTGGCCGTCGAGCATGGAAAAATCCAGATGACCGCCGCGGCCAGTTTTCTCGCGCCCGGCGAGCATCGCGAGGATGCCGATCGCAACCCAGAGGCCCGACGTGAGATCCGCCACCGGCAAACCCGGCTTCACCGGGCCGCCGCCCTTTTCACCGGTCAGGCTCATCAGGCCGCCCATCGCCTGAAACACCGTGTCGTAGCCTTTCTTCCCGGCATAGGGGCCGGTCTGGCCGAAACCGGTGCAGGAGACATAGACAAGCTTCGGATTGAGCGCGGAGAGCATGGTGAAGTCCAGGCCATACCGCCCCAGCGTGCCCGGCGGGAAGTTCTCGACCATGACATCCACCTGCTGCGCGAGTTCGCGCACGATGTTCTGCCCTTCCGGGCTGCGCAGGTTGACAGTGATCGACGCCTTGGAACGGTTGCAGGCGAAGTAGTAGGCGCTGTCCCGCTCAAGTTGCGGCTCGAAGCCGCGCGTTTCGTCGCCCGCGCCCGGCTGCTCGACCTTGATCACGGTGGCGCCGAGCTCGGCGAGGATCATGCTCGCGAAGGGACACGCCAGCACGCGGGACAGGTCCAGGATCTTCAAGTGCTGGAGCGGCTTCAATTACTTCTTTCCGAATGCGCGCATGCGCTGGTTGACCTCGCGCCCGCGCTCGAGCGCTTCCTCCAGCGGCAGATCGGCGACCGCATGAAATAATTGCTTTGTGGCTTTCATTGCAGGGGCATGCACCCCGGCGAGCTTTTCCGCGAGCGCCATCGCTTCCGGTATCAGTTCCGGGTCCGGAACCACGCGATTCACCATTCCCATCGCCAGGGCCCTTTCCGCGTCGATCGGATCGCCCAGCGAAACCAGTTCGAACGCATGCTTGCGCCCCACCTGCCGCACCAGGTTCGCCATCACGATCGCGGCGACGATGCCGTGGCGCGTTTCCGGATAGCCGATCTTCGCGCTTTGCGCCATGACGGCGAGGTCGCCGGCTATCGCCAGCCCTGCGCCTCCTCCCATCGCCGCGCCGTTGATCGCCGCCACCACCGGCTTCGCCATCCTGGAGAACGCGAGGTGCAGCTGCATGGTGAGTTCGGCGCGCTCCTCCACCAGGTGCTGCTTCTCCGGCGTCAGGTCCTTGAATTCGGCCAGGTCGGCGCCGGCGCAAAAGCCCTGCCCCGCGCCCGCCAGCACCACCGCCCCGACGGTATCCGCCGCGTCGGCAGCGCGCAGTCCCTCGAGCAGCGCGCGCGTCAGCGCCGTATTCAGCGCGTTGCGCTTTTCCGGCCGGTTCATGGTCAGGACGCGCACCGCGCCCCGGTCCTCGACCAGGAGGAAATCAGGGACAGTCCACGATTTCATTGTTCGCCGATCCCGACGACGCGGGAAATCGTGGACTGTCCCCGATTTCCTTGACCCCGATTTTCCTTTTCCCCGTGGATGAAGCTGCGCGCCTCGTGCGCGAGCTTGGTCATCGCCTTTTCCAGGCAGGCGCGCTCCTGCGCGCTCAGGCAGCCGAGGAAGGCGTCGTTGCGCTCCGCCGCCGCGCCGATCAGCTTGCGGTACAGCCTCTTCCCGGGCGGCGTCAGCGACAGCCGGATGCCGCGCGCGTCCCTGGCGTCGGCTTCGCGGGAGATGATCTTCTTCGCCGTCAGGCCGGAGACCACGCGGCTCATCTGTCCCTTGTCCATGCCGGCGGCGCGCGCCAACTCGTTGAGCGATTGCGGCGTCGCCGAACCGCCCAGCAGCGCCACCGTGCGCCATTCCCACAGGCTGACGCCGAACTCGCGCCGGTAGCGCATCTCCGCGCCGCGCGACAGCAGGTTCGCGACCTGGTGCAGCCGGTAGGACAGAAGTTCGCGGATGGTGGGACTAATCATCGAAGAACGGGGTCTCGTTCTCTCCGCTCAGGCGAATGTTGAACTCGTAAATGCCCATTTTTTTCTTTGCGACAAGCAATTCCCGCCGGGAAGCGGGAACGGCCGTCAGCACCGGATCGGCCGAGTCGCCGAAAAACAGCGTGGTCTTGAGTATCCGCATCAACCCCGAATACATGACCATCACATTGATGTGCGCCGCGCGGCCTTCCGGCGCGCCCGGCCGGATGGTCCGGAACAGGTAGTTGCCGTCCGCATCGGTGGCGGCCCGGCCCCAGCCGAGGAAATCGGGATCGGCCTGCGCGTGCCGCGGGTCCGCGGGATGCCGGAAGATGCCGGCGGCGTCGGCCTGCCAGATTTCCAGCACCAGGTTGTGCAACGGCATGCCGTCCTGCTGGGCCACGCGGCCGCGGATCTCGATCGCCTCGCCCTTCGCCTTGCGCCCCGCGCACGAGGTGAGATCGTTCGCGCCCTCGTCGACGTACCTGGGCGGGAAAAACGGCCCGAGGGTCGCTTCGCCGGTCGGGACCAGTGCCGCGCGCTTCACGGCTGTTCCGGCGTCGAAGCGCGTCCGCGCAGCACGATCCGGTGCTCGAAGTAGAGCGCATTGCGGTGCTCGGCGGACGGCGGAACATGGCGCGCGACGAGCCTGTCGCGCGCCGCGGCATCGGGCACCGCGTTCAGGATCCGGTCCTGCGCGTTGAGCGGCTCGCCCGGGAAGTACATCTGCGTCACCAGTCTCGCGAGCCAGACGCGGCCGAACACGGAGAAATGCACGTGCGGCGGGCGCCACCAGCCGTCGTTGGTGGGTACCGGATAGGCGCCGGGCTTCACCGTGCGCAGCTCGAAGGCGCCGGACTCGTCGGTGACCAGGCGCGCCGCGCCGTAGAAATTGGCGTCCACCGGCGCGTGATCGTCGTCGTTCGGGTGGATGTAGCGCCCGGCGCCGTTGGCCTGCCACATCTCGACCAGCGCGCCGCCGACCGGGGCGCCGTCCTCGTCCAGGACGCGGACCCTGAGGTGGATCAGCTGGCCGATGGCCTGCCGCTCGCCGTGGCCGGCGATGTCGCCGCCGAGCAGCTTGAGCCGCCTTTCCGCTTCCAGCGGACCGGTGAGTTCGGAAAGCGTGGGCGCGCGCCTGACCAGGGCCTGCGACGGATTGCGCAGCGGCGTCTGCGGATACCCGGCGATGATGCGCGACGGCTGGGTGCGCTCGTCGCGCGGCTGGATCACGATGGCCATGGCGTTGACAGCCTAATGACGTTAGTTGATGATGTCAACTATGAGCGCCGTCACCCTCTGCGAATGCTTCGCGCGCGACGGGCTGCAGCACGAGCCGGCCTTCGTGCCGACGCAGACCAAGCGCGCGCTGGTCGAGCGCTTCGCCGCCATCGGCTTCCCGCGGGTGGAGGCGACTTCCTATTCGAACCCCAAGGTCGTGCCTCAGTTCTCTGACGCCAGCGAGCTATTGAAGGGATTGGTTCGTTTGCCCGGGGTTTTTTACAAGGCCACGTGCGCAAATGCAAAAGCCGTGCAAAGAGCGGTCCAGGATCTGGAGGCCGGCTACGGCGTGAGTGAGATAAGCCTGCTTGTCTCCGCAACCGAGTCCCACACGCAGAAGAACCTGAAGCGCAGCCGCGCCGAGCAGTGGGCCAACATCGAGGAGATGGCGCGCACGGCGGGCGGCAGGTTCCGGCTCGTGGGCACCGTGTCGGTCGCCTTCGGCTGCCCTTTCGAGGGCAGGGTGGACGCGGCGTCGGTCGCGGACGACGTTGCACGGTTCTTCTCCCTCGGAATCGAGCACGTCGCCATTGGAGATACGACCGGAATGGCGACTCCCTTGACGGTGAAGAGTCTTTTCAAGCGCGTGAAAAGCCAGGAAAGGCTCGTCCCCATTGCCCACTTCCACGACTCCCGCGGCACGGGCCTCGTCAACTATGTCGCGGCCTACGAAGCGGGCGTGCGCCATTTCGATTCGTCCTTCGGCGGCGTCGGCGGGCACCCGGCGAAGGTGAAGTACGGCGGCGGCTTCACCGGCAACGTCTGCACCGAGGATCTCGTCGGCCTGTTCGAATCCATGGGCATCGCCACCGGGATAGACTTGGACCAGTTGCTCGCCACGGCGGAATTCTGCGAGCAGGCGCTTGGCCGCGAGCTGCACGGCCGCGTTACCAGAAGCGGATTGAATCCAGCCAGATGAAACCACCGTTCCGTGCCGACCAGGTCGGCAGCCTCCTGCGCCCCCGCGAACTTGCCGCAGCAAGAGCGAATTTCAAACGGGGAAAACTCGATGCCCGGTCGCTGAAGGCGGTCGAAGACCGCTGCATCAGGGAAGCGATTTCGAAGCAGGAGTCCGTGGGCCTGCAGGCGGTCACGGACGGCGAATTCCGCCGCGACTGGTGGCACCTCGATTTCATGGCGCAGCTCGACGGCGTCACCGCGGTGGCCAACCCGGGGCCGAAATTCGGCGGCACCGAGGAGCAGCCGCCGATCCCTTCGGTCACCGGGAAGATCGGCTGCTCGAAGCCCATTTTCGTCAGTGATTTTTCGTTTTTGAAGGAAAACACGAAAAAAACGGCAAAACTGACCATGCCCTCCCCCGCCATGCTCCACCTGCGCGGCGGCCGCAGCGCAATTTCCCGCGAGATCTATCCGGACCTGGCGGAATTCTGGGCCGATACCTCCGCGGCCTGGCGCAAGGCGATCGGGCAGCTCGCCGGCGCGGGCTGCACCTACCTGCAGCTGGATGACGTGAGCTTCTCCTACCTCTGCGACCCGAAGATCCAGGACACCTGCCGCAGGAACGGCGACGACCCGGCGCTGCTGCCGCGCACCTATGCGAACGCCATCAGCAACGCGCTCAAGGACCGGCCCGCCGGCATGACCGTGACCATGCACACCTGCCGCGGCAACTTCAAGAGCAGCTGGGTCGCCTCGGGCGGCTACGAAGCCGTGGCCGAGGCGATGTTCTCCTCCGACGTCGACGCCTTCTTCATGGAGTTCGACTCCGACCGCGCCGGCGGCTTCGAGCCGCTGCGCCACCTGCCGAAGGGAAAGAAGGTGGTATTGGGCTTGGTGACTTCGAAATCTCCCGCGCTTGAAGACAAGGAGTTCATAAAAAGGAGAATCGGAGAAGCCAGCAAGTACGTGCCGCTCGAAAATCTCTGCCTGTCGCCGCAATGCGGCTTCTCCAGCACGCACCACGGCAACAGCCTCACCGCGGACGAGCAGTGGCGCAAGCTCGAGCGCATCGTCGAGGTGTCGCGCGAGGTCTGGCGCTGAGCTGACATGGCCGCCCCGGTCTCCATTGCGCACACGCACGTCCACTCGCTGCGCGTCGCCTCGGGCGCCGAAGCGCTGGTGGCACGCGTGCTCGCGAAGGATGGAACAGCGGGATTCGGCTTCACCCTCAACCTGGATGCCGGCGTGGCCCGCGACATGGCGGCATGGGACGCACTGGCGCAGGCCAAAGGGGTTCCTCTATGGGGTCTTCTCGGGGGTTCCCATAGAAAGGTCGCAAACATTTCCATGGACGAACTCCCCGCCATTCCCGCCGACTGGACGGCGCTGCGCAAGGACATTCTCGACGGCCGGCACGAACTCCTGCGCATCGATCCCTTCGCCTGGGGCTCGGTGGAAATGCTGCAGACCATCGCCGCCGTCGCCAACGCCTTCGACCTCTCCATCGCGCTGCTCGCGCCGAACGCGCATCCGTGGGAGATCCAGTATTGCGCCGCACTCGCGGCGACGCTGAGGGGCGAGGACACGCGAATTATTGTTCGTTCTTCTCTTCCCGAAAATTCAATTCCTGTATCTGGCAGCAAAGGAATCGGCATCGACTGGTCCCTGGAACCCTCTTTCAGCAAGATCCAGTGGCAAAGCTAGCGATATCCTCGATACGCCTCGCCCGCGTGTCGATCCCGCTCACCATGGTGCATGCGGGCTCGATGTACGTGATCCAGAAGACCGAGCGCACCGTGGTCGAGCTCGCGCTGGAGAACGGCGTCACCGGGCTGGGCGAGACCTGGGGCACGCCGGAGGTCTACGCGCTCGCCCAGCGCTTCGCGCGGGAACTGATCGGCAAGGATGCCCTGGACAGGTTTGCCTTCAGGGAAATCATCGGCAGGAGCAGCTACGACAACCGCTTCGGCCGCAACGGCCTCGCGACGCTCGCCGGCCTCGATCTCGCCGCCTGGGACGCCACCGCGCGCACGCTGAAAATGTCCCTCGCCGAACTCATCGGTGCCCGCAAGCGCGAATCCATCGACGTCGTCTCCACCCTGCCCGCCGCCATCCTGCCGCGCGCGGTGTCGCGCAAGGAACTCACCGACCACCTCGACGTGCTCGCGAACACGAAGCTCGTCGTTGAGTTCGCGCTCGAGCAGCAGCGCAAGTCCGGCTTCCGCTCCTTTAAGCTCAAGAGCGCGGCCTATTCCCCCGAGTGGGACTGGAAACTGCTCAACGAACTGCGCGAGGCGATGCCCGAAGCGCGCATCCGCTTCGATCCGAACGCGAACTACGGCACGGCGACCGCTACTGAACTATGCCGCCGCCTCGACCCGCTCGGCCTCGAATTCTTCGAGGACGTGACCGGTGAGCTCGAAGGCATCGCGCGCCTCAGGGCCGCGGTGAAGACCCCGGTCGCCACCAACATGTGGGTAGTCCGCGACGAGCACCTCGTGCCCGCGATCCGGCGCAAGGCCGTGGACGTGGTGCTGGGCGACCTCTTCATGTGGGGCGGCATCGACGCCTGGCGCCGCATGGCGCGCGTCGCGCACGCCTACGGCATGAAGCCCGCCCTGCACAGCGTCTACGAAACCGGCATCGCTACCGTCGCCAACCTGCACCTCGCTTCCGCCCTGCCCGAGGTCGAGTATCCCAACGACGCCGGTCTGCACTTCCTGTCGTCCGACGTGCTCACAGAGACCCAGGTAGTGAAAGACGGCGCGATGCGTTTGCCGTCCGGATCGGGCTTGGGCGTCACGCTCGACCAAGCGCGGCTTGATAAGGTGAAGCTGGAATCAACCGAAATTCGTTCCTGACCGCGTAGCCGGGGCGCGGCCGCTTTATCCCAGATTCCAGCCCGCGAAAAGAAACAGCAACTTGCGCGATTTCTGCGGCCTATCACGAGCGCCAATTCCCCATCAGACGACTTAACGCCCTGATTGCAGCGGCCTTTTACAGCGGAGTCCGGTAGCCACGGCTAAGATAGGCCGCAATACTTCTTATGATTGAACGTTAGGCCGCATGAACGAAACTTCGAAATCTCATCTTGGTTCCTGTCACTGCGGCCGGGTTAGGTTCGAAGTGCGAGCCAAACTCGACTATGTCGTCAGTTGCAATTGCTCCCACTGTCGGCGCGGG